>Ga0210143_1000396_pt1 | contig 9847 bp, 6 predicted proteins | sample MayberryNW_TuleC_2_FD_185527 | JGI IMG/M metagenome (GOLD analysis project Ga0210143, IMG submission 185527) | Wetland microbial communities from San Francisco Bay, California, USA, that impact long-term carbon sequestration - MayberryNW_TuleC_D2... | ecosystem: Environmental > Aquatic > Marine >... | reverse complement strand
GCGTCGCTCAAACCATGTACTCCATCTGGGATCGTAGAATTGTTGGACTTTTACAATATTGGTATTATGTCTCAAAATGTAATAATCGTAAACAGATCCATCCTTGTGGGAAAGCCTCTAGCTTTGCTTATGCTTGAGCGGGATGCAACCGTTACCATATGTCACTCGAAATCAGTAAATTTGAATCGTCTATTATTACAAGCAGACATAATAATTACTGCTGTCGGGGATAGAAGTAAATTTATTCTCAAGTCTGAAATGGTCAAAGATAGAGCCGTAGTAATCGATGTGGGAACTAATAGACAATCAGGTAAGTTAGTTGGAGATGTTGACTTCGAATCTGTAATAGAAAAAGCTTCATGGATCACCCCAGTTCCAGGAGGGGTGGGCCCAATGACCATAGCTATGCTTTTGAGTAACACAGTCACAGCTGCTCAAAATTCTGTATCGCCTGTTTAACCTGGAATCTGCATAATCTATTTTTTGTTAATATCTGATCTCTTTCAGACTATACTAAATACCTATAACAGAATACAGCGAATATCATTTTATGGTGGCCTGAAAATTCTGCCACCGGTTTATCCCCCCATTTATTTCAAGCAGTGTATTGATTCAGCCGAATGAGCAAATTCTGCGACGGATCATTCTTCCTTTGCAATTCGAATTAGCCTAGATTAACTCTTATCAGCTCGATTTACTTGTCAGCTATTTGACCCAAAATTCAGACAACTCCCGTTATGCATTAACCACATCAATGCTAAACTATTCTGTAAATGGTCAATCGAAAAGTACTATCAAGCATATAGAGCCACGATAAGTTCTCCTAGCTAAGTGTGAACTCACTACGGCGATTGATATAACAGAAATTCTTACAGTAATTGCTATAACTGCATTCGCAGGTGGTACGTCTTTTGTTGGCGCATTGTTCGCACGAAAAAGAAATTTCTCTGAACAGCAGGTATTATTCTTCACAGCGTTTGGAGCAGGCATACTAATGGCTGCAGCGGTATTCGAAATGGTCATAGAGGCGGAAGAGCACCTTGGTATTGTATTTACAATACTGGCATTTTTGGCAGGATCCATTATTTTCACATTAGCTGACGTCATTGCGGAAAAAAAAGGTGGTGGAGCTGGCATACTGCTGGGTATCGGATTGGATTCAATTCCAGAATCCCTTGCTATAGGTGCTTCCATTGCAGCTGCTGGTCCTGCTATGGCTCTAGCGATCTTGATTGGAATACAGAATGTTCCGGAAGGTATTGCATCGTATCGAGAAATGATGACTGGAAAGACTGCTTTTAAAAATAACCCAAGAAAGGCGCTCACAGCAATAGGTATTGTATCTATAATTCCGATATTCCTTGGACTAGTGGGACTATTTTTTATGCAAGGAATGGTCAATATTATTGCTATCATCCTAGCTGTGTCCGCTGGAGGAATTTTCTATATGCTCTATTTTGATATGATCCCAAAAGCTCATAAAGATCGAAAGTGGCTTCCAACGTTCGGTGCCGTTTTGGGTTTTATCATCGGGTTTGCTATTGTAAGAACCGTTGGAGGATAATATTTGTTGAGAAGGTGAATTACAAAATTATCTGTCCGTACTTAGCTCTATATGTATTCGGTACTTTCAAAAAATGGAATGGATCTCGTAACTGTATTCCTACGTTCCCAATTAGTAACGGCATTAGGTCATGGCAGGTGACTTAAATCTTATCTAATACCTTTTTTTATTTGTTAGGCCCATTGATTCGATCTCAACGAAGGTACCAATGCAGCTTAAAAAAGAGTCAATGTGATCGACTCAAACATCTCCTGTGCTCCTGCTAAGAGAAACTTCAATTGAGTCTTGTCTTATTGCAAGTCCTATATTGTCTTCTCTTCATCCTCCTTTCGAAATGTGTGACAAATGATACGGGTATAGTAAAGTAATAAGGTGGGCAGCCTTAACAGCTGTTGGATTTGCATTGGAGAAACGAGAAGCACTATCGTACGATAATTACGTCAATCGGTTGCTACAATTATTAGATTCTAAAAAGATTACAATTGACCACTTTAATCATTTCAAATCGCGAGGTATTGAAATTATTCATCCTCTACAAGATTTCGGTTTAAGATCTCTTGACCGTGTCTTGCCTGAAATTGTGATCGGGGCCTCATACGAATTTATTAAAAGAATGAAAATTCCTTACCAAGCAACTAGTTTTCTGGTTGCAAACACTAAATCTGACTTGAAGGGGTGGTATGTATACAAAATTCCTGAACAACCCAAAGGTGGACTCCTTCTTTTGAGCGGAGGTAAAAGAAGGCTAGGAGATAACATTTTTGCCTCCACGCATAGAATAATCCTGGGAAGGAAAGCGATCCTAGTCAGTGCAGTTAATTTGATGACAAACAAAAACAATATCTGGAACTGGCATTTCTTTGGAGATCATTTAAAGCAGGACAATATATCACTGTATGAAGATCTGGTAAGACTTGAGACCATCATGAACCGTAAAGATGATTCAGCGAGCAGCGTTAATAGTATGGGTCCCTATTACTATATAATAATCGCGAGATCGGAATCAACTTTTAAGAAATTAGAAATTGTAGACAATTATTTGCAAAATAAAATTGCAGTTTTGAATCCTGAGAATAACATACATACGATTTTTATTACTAATAATTCTGGCTTTGACTTCGCTTCGAAAAGGATAGAAGAGTCAACTTTAGTTAGCTATATTGCTACAGGAGAAAACTTTGATCTATGTCGGGCAATGCAAGAACTCAAACAAAAGTATGGGATTGACTTGATACTAAATGACGGCGGACGTATAATGTCTGAGGGAGTTAGGAGGGAAGGACTATTGGGTGAAGAAAGAATCTCCTTAGAACCGTTTCCCGGTGAGGATATATTTCCTTCAGACAAATATATTGATCCTACAACCGCAGCTGGATCAACAGGTCTAGGTTTAGACGGCAGCGAGATAGAAGGATCCATATTATTAAGCTCAAACAAGATCAAGGATGAAAAATTAAATGTATATGTCCATCCGTTGGAGGAACGTCAGGTACTCTGAAGATAACGGATGAAGATCTATCAAATCATGCAAATCTGTGTCATCATAGTATAAAATTACTAGATTCCTATGTTATATGACTCCCTCTTCCTCTTGGTATGAATGCTGTCCCAATCAATTCGTTCAATCATCAATTATTATGGCACTCATTGATTGGATCTATCACAAATTCGCTTGGATGCTACCCAATGATCCATGGACCAATATGCCGATGGAACAAGCAAACTGACGGGATACCTAGCGTAGAGTATGATTGTAGGCAGAACGTTTATTCATTTATTTAATACCGCTAATTTCCAATTCCTGTAGGCTCTATTCTTCATCTTTTTCTTTGGGATAACTTTGTTGCACGCTCATAGTATAACGTTAGCGTACACCTTTGCCTTCTGGTACGACAATGTATTTACTTATTTCCGTTAATTCAAATGGGGTTCCCTATAAAAACGGCTAAGAATGAATATCAAGAATGAGAAAGGATGATAAAACTAATGAATAGAACTAAATAATGAAGTGAAGAAATGAGAAGGAAGAAACTGACAGAGCACTCACCATCAACACTGAAAACAAATAATCCGAATAGTGGCAGTCAAGCTGCCATTGATGATAACACAATTGAAAATGTGTTGGTACTCCAAGGCGGCGGATCTTTGGGGGCATTTGGCTGTGGAGTATTCAAAGCTATCGCGAATAACAATATCAAAGTAGATATCATTGCAGGCACATCTATAGGTGGTATAAATGCTGCCATTATAGCTGGAAGCAAAGATAAAGAACATCCCGAAGAAGCGTTAGAACGGTTCTGGCTGGAACTATCCGAGAGTTTTGTAGACTTGGATAAAATAATTCCTTCTCCTTCGAGCTCCATACCTGATTTTGTGGAAAAGATGCTGCCACAATCATCTACCTATTTCTATGATGGCATAGCAACAGCCTTGAGCGCCGCCGATGAAAAAATTAGTATTTCAAAAACCTATCACGACGAACGTGATATAAAGATGAGGCAGTTTCGATCTTTCTACAGCTCGGCTATTTTTGGGAATGAGAAGATGTTTAGACCAAGATGGCTGCAGGAAACTGCCCTGTCAGATCCAGAGTTTTTCACGCCACAAAATTGGACATATATATATGACCATACGCCCTTGGTGAAAACCTTAGAAAACTATATCAATTATGATAAATTAAGGCCAGATGGAAACCCTAACTCTCGTTTGATATTAACGGCAGTAAACATCTTAAATGCACAACCTTTAACATTCGACAGTTCAAAGGAACAAATAACACCAAAGCATATACTTGCTACTTCTGCTTATCCTTTATACAATTTTCGTTGGGTAGAAGTTGAACAAGGAATATATTCTTGGGACGGAAGTTTACTGAGTAATACACCACTACGAGAGGTCATAGACGCATCTCCTGTGAACGACAAGCGGATATTTCTTGTTGAAAACTACCCAAAAAAAGTTGATTTGTTACCAAAGAACTTACCTGAAGTCTATCATAGAGCAAGAGATATTATGTTTTCTGACAAAACTGAACATAGTGTAACCATGTCAAAGGTAATTACGATGTATCTCAAGTACATCGATGAACTCTATGATCTGATCGAAAATCATATTGATCTGTCAAAGGTAGATCAGGAACAACTCAAAAAAATTCGTCGTAAATATAAAAAAATCAAGCACGAGCGTGGTGCTGAGATAAAGGATCTCATTTACATAACACGCGATGAACCCTTTCCCCATATGTATGAAAATGCAGATTTTTCTCCACAAACGATAAAGGAGTCAATCAAAATGGGTGAGGTGAAGACGCTTGAAGTATTAAATAAAAGGCTGGATTGACACCGCCTATATTCCGGTGAAAAATATAGACTTATCTAGGACTGTGCACCCCTAGCTAGGCAGCAATATCATCACGCCAGCTGCTATTTTCTTTCATAATGTACCTTGCTGATTGAGGCTAACAAAAGTCTTCCTCGGTTCTAATATTACTAATAGCATTAGATTCATTGTTTTATTCTTCTTGTGCTGTTTGATCTTTATCCCTAGACATAATCCACTGTTTTTGCTTGAAAAACAAGAATAGAATGGTAGCCATTATAACCATCATGAAAACGACAATCAAAAATCCTGTTGGTATACTGACAATATTGGTCAAGTCGAGTGCATACATGCCGTAAATACCAGGAATAAGAGTTAGTGGTAGTAAGATAGCTGTAAAGATTGTGAGAATCCTCATAGTATCATTCATTTGCATAGATATACTGGCCATATACAAGTCACGTGTAGAATTAATTGTGTCACGAAAGGATTCTACTAATTCTATTAGATCATTAGTATTGTCATATGCAATCCGCAAATATTTAATTTCATCTTTATCTTGTTCCATGTGTGTGAGAAAATTCATAATTTCCCTTGTCTTCCAAAAATGCCTTCGTAATAATATAATCTGTCTTGTGAGAGTATCTAATTGCTCGAGGATTTTGTTTGTTGCTCTCTTCTTCAATGATCTCTGTCCAAAATCTGAAATAGCTAACTCAATTGACGTTAATAACAATTCATATCTCCCAGTAATTTCTGTGAGTATGTTGTAATACAGCGCATCGATTGTTGCCTCCATTACCTTCGTGTTCTTTTGCTCAAAAAGTAATTGTACATTTGTCATCAGATCTATATTTTCAGAATGGATTGTTATGAGCCATTCCGTGCTATGAAAAAGGTAAATGCTTTCGGTAACCAGATTCTCAAACGTTTTGTATCTGATATCAAGAATAATAGTGAACTTGTGATTCTCTAAGACACGTACCTGTGGTTTTTTGGATTTATGTATCAAGGTTTCAATTGCAGATTCATCGAGGTTAAAGGTCTTTTTGATCTCGGAAATTTCTGTAGGAGAGGGATTGACAAGGTCTAACCACAATTTAAACCCCTTCTTAATATCCTCCTTTGTGCCACCCTGTTTTACTTGGGTTCCATTATAAGCAATAGCAGTCTGCATTCTTTACTTTTTTTTATGTAACTCCAAAACCTTAAAAACTGTTGGAAAGATCATTTCTAGTCGTTATGTAGGTTTTATCCACCAATATCCCTTTGCATTAATGGATAAGAGAATGCTAGAGCGAATACTTCTAAGGGGGTACACTCTGATCGACTGGTAATAGCTACCATTTTAATGCTAGATCGATAGACCTCAATGAAAGTCTTCGGCAGAACGGTGAGAATGCTGTGTCATCTTAACAATTCGTCAATCCTTTCCAGGATAGTATTATGATGTCTCTGAGGTTTTTTAGATCATTCTGCCGGCATTACAGGTCATCTAGCCTTGTCTATTCTAATGGCCAAAAAGAAACAAACCGTAAAACATTAGCTTTGTCCACAAACTGGTCAATACCATGTTAACTGCTAAGAAAAAGCCTCGCAATCAATGCTGAGCATTAATAGAAGAGCTTGTGAGCACAAACAGCCTAAAACTTCTAATCAATCGCCCTATTCGCATACGTGTACTTTCACATTTTTAGATTTAGGGCATTTGAATGAACTTGAAATGTTGCGGGCAGAATTCCAATAGGTTCGCCATCTATAACAACAGTAACATCTTTTTTTTCTTGCTCAACTGATTTCATAGAGACCTTCTTTGCCCTAGTATATAATATGTTACCGTCATCGGTATACTCATCACCATCATTGTTGCTATTATCGTCCTCTCCTCTCATTTTCACAAATTCGTCCAACATTTTCAAGCTTCCTGAATTCTTCAGTATGACTATATCCAATAATCCATCTGCAATATGTGCCTTCGATGCTGCCATGAATCCTCCTCCAAGAAATCTACCGTTAGCTATAACGGCCATTGTCATCTTTGTAATGAGCCTCTTACGTCCTTCGTCGACAGAAAGCTCACAGACGTTACTGGAATATGTCGGTATTGTAGCAATCATGCTGGTAATTGTGGATAATATACGACTCTTTACTGTATCCCTAATCTTTTTCGATCTATCTATAATCTCTGCGCCTACTCCTATTTCAGCTGCATTCAGGAAAATTCGAGGAGAATCCAATACTCCTACAATGTTACTGTCTCTCGTATCATTTCCCGAGATACGAGTAACAGCTGCGCTTATAACATCAATTTTTACCGGGTTCCCATTGACGAATCTCCGACAAGAATCCTCTAGTTGAGAAGGAAGTTCTAATGATTTGGCTAGAACATTCCTTGTTCCAGATGGCACTACAGCTATAAGCGCTTCAGGATTTACTGGTTCTAATATGTGCTGTACTTCGTCGCGGACTTTATTTGCATCGTTATGATTGGATACTGTTATATCCTTGTCTTTTCTGTCTATTACGCGTCCTTCCTTTACAGTGCAGATGAAAAATCCATTTGCAACCTCATTTATCAATCCATCACCTCCAATAGCAACAATATTCTTAAATCCGTTCTTCAGAAATCCTCTAGTCAAAATAGTACCATCTCCTGATTTCTTAGTAAATGCTACTTTTGGGCTCTCTCCGAGAATATTTTTTATTTGGGCATATAAAGTATCCCAGTTTTTTCCTGTCGTCCCACTGCAAGAACTTGGATTGACCACCAAGACCATGTCTACATTATTCTCACTATGGTTTTGATGAGACCCATCAGCCCTTCTGTCTGGCATATCCATCAGGTATAGGTACAGGCCCTACTTTTAGGATTTCTAGGATATTTACTGTTGTAGTTGGTGTTTCTGCAGTCTTGATAAACCTCAACATTCTACTAATCGCAATGAACCATAATACTTATTTATCATCTGCTTGCGAAATCGGAAATTACCTGTTTCTCAGAATGGATAGGTCTAAGGTTGGATCAGGAGTCTAAGGACGCATTTGACTCTGAGATCATGTTTTACCGATTTTGAATGTGGCGAGCTGAGGAACATGTTGTTCTATACTATGATCTTGTCATGTCCAGAGCCAATTGAAGCTATATAAATATTGAAAGATATTAATTACTATAACAGGAACAGCGATACGGAAAACAAATGATTCTCGTGGTAGAGATAAAGATGTCTCTAAATTCGATCATGTTCGTAGACAACTTGGCGCACGAAGGATAGAATTTATTGCTGCTGCAGTTATAGGAATAGTTTTTGCTGTATGTTTTGCACATCTGGAGTACTACTTTATTAAAGATCCGGCCTTACAAATCTCAAATAATCAGGACGGCAACATCATAGTCACGTCAGAGAAAGACTCTGACCACAGTAGAGAGGCAGAGCCGATCCTAGGCAACATGTATCAATACCATTTATTCCCAATGTTCTTCATTTTTGTTCTAATTAGTTTTGCTGCGCTCATCGACGATATGACTTTGAAGGTGTTTGGAAGGAACAAAAGAAGTAAGGCACTTTTTCTTGGTTTTGCCACTCTGATAACGGCAATAGTGGTCGAAGATTTTGCTTGGTTTGTAAATAGATGGTTAGTCCCTTTAGAGTCAGATCCAAAAGGAGGTCAACTAATGCAGTACTCAGATTGGACATCAAAGCATATTGGAGCTATCAATGCAGGTAATTTCGTTATACCAGTTTGGTATTTATTTGCAATAGGTTTAGCTTCCGTCGCATATTATGCGGCCTTCAGAAGGCATGACAAGTGGGATTATGAGTAAGGCATCTAGGGATAAAGATGATAGCCACGTTTAGTATTCGATCGATGTCACCCAGGTATTTGTAATTCGGAGCTAAAAATTGTACTGTATATTACAAAATTTGCAATGAATGCAAGGCTTTCTCCTCTGGCAATTAAATTAAGGTACTACTCGTCTAAATGGTTTCTAACATTTTAGCCAAGTCCTGTCTTCCTTCAAGGATATTAGACCAAGACGACAGGGAATTTCTAATATCTCTCTTCTCAGATATTTTATCTGGGACATTTAATATTGTAAAATCTGTCGGTAGAATTTGATCTAGTACATCCCACTTAAGTGGCATAGAAATGGTGGCGCGCTCGGCAGGTCTCGCCGAAAAGACGGATGCAAGTGTCTTTCCTTTCGCATTTTGATTGTGATCAAAGAAAATTTTACCTCGCCTTTTAGATGTATTCCAATCCATTGTAATCTTGTCAGAGTGTTCGCTAACCAACGTTCTTCCGATGATTTCAGCGAATTTTTTTGCTTGATCATAATTGTAATCCGCAGAAGCAGGTACAAAAATGTGAATTCCAGTTTTACCTGAGGTTTTGATGTAAGATTTGATATTCAGTTTATCAAAAATTTCAGATTTTAGGAGCTGAGCCACTTCGACCGTTTTCATGAACGCTTTGCGGTTGTACTCCGGTTCCTGGGAAGCACTCGTTTCTAATCCCGAGTAAATATATGGATCTAAGTCAAAGACAATGAAATCTGGATGATTGAGGCCACAGTTTTCTTCATCCAGCGCAGTAGAATCCTTTAAACAAGCTTCATAATCAACAACCCTACTATACCATGGATGTATTTCTAGGCAGCCAAGATTTGCTAACCAGAGTAGTGTTTCCTTGTTATTGCAGATCAAATAGTTAGTCATTCTCCTTGAAGATTCGGAATAAAGCCTCACTGAATCTACAAATTCAGGTTTTTCCATATTCCAATTTTTTTGATAAAAGTGCTTACCCATAATTCCGTCAGGATATCTGCTTAAGGACAATGGTCTGTCTTTAAGAAACGGGAGCAGGTAGTCACTTATTTTGTCATAATATCTTATCAAGTCTCCTTTAGTTAACTCAGGGTGAAACCGACTCTTCGGCCAAAATACCTTGTCTAGGTTAGAAAAG
>Ga0210143_1000395_pt1 | contig 9852 bp, 8 predicted proteins | sample MayberryNW_TuleC_2_FD_185527 | JGI IMG/M metagenome (GOLD analysis project Ga0210143, IMG submission 185527) | Wetland microbial communities from San Francisco Bay, California, USA, that impact long-term carbon sequestration - MayberryNW_TuleC_D2... | ecosystem: Environmental > Aquatic > Marine >... | reverse complement strand
ACGCGACCGCCGAGTACCGGCGGCACCTGGCCGGCGTGCTCACCGCTCGCGCCCTGGCCGAGGCGACCGGCGCCGCGGCGGGGAAGGCCGCATGACCGCGCCGGTGCCGCCGGTGCCGCCGGTGCCGCCGGCGCCGTCGGGGCCGCCGGGCGAGTCGGTGGTCCCGGCCGACCAGCTGTGCGACGTACGCCTGACGGTCAACGGGGTGCATCGCGAGGCGCAGGTGCCGCCGCGACGCCTGCTCAGCGACTTCCTCCGGCACGACCTGCGGCTGACCGGGACGCACGTCGGGTGCGAGCACGGGGTGTGCGGCGCCTGCACCGTGCTGCTCGACGGCCGGCCGGTGCGGTCCTGCCTGCTGCTCGCCGTCACAGTCGACGGTCACCACGTGACCACGGTCGAAGGCCTCGGCACGCCGGACGCCATGCATCCGGTGCAGCAGGCGTTCCGCGAGTGCCACGGGCTGCAGTGCGGCTTCTGCACGCCCGGCTTCCTGACGACGGCGGCGGCCTTCGTCGAGGAGAACCCCGACCCGACGGAGGAGGAGGCGCGCGAGGCGGTCAGCGGCAACCTGTGCCGCTGCACCGGCTACCAGAACATCGTGAGGAGCGTCCTGCGCGCCGCCGAGATCACCCGCGACGCAGCAGCCCGCGAGGGGGGCGCGCCGTGACCACCAAGCTCTTCGGCGAGCCGGTCCAGCGGGTCGAGGACGCCAAGCTGGTGACCGGCACCGCGCACTTCCTCGACGACATCGGCCACGACGCGCTCGGCGTCGCCTTCGTCCGCAGCCCGCACGCGCACGCGCGGGTCGTCGACATCGACGCGAGCGGCGCCCTGGAGGTCGACGGCCTGGTCGCGGTCTACACCTACGACGACCTGGTGGCCGCCGACGAGGCGGAGGGCAGCACCGTCGCCCAGCCGCTGCCGCTGCTCATCCCGCACCCGTCGCTGCACGCGCCGCGCACCGGCTACGCGCTGGCGCGCGACGAGGTCAACCACGTCGGCGAGCCGATCGTCATGGTGGTCGCCCGCGACCGCTACCTCGCCGAGGACGCCGCCGAGCGTGTCGTCGTCACCTACGACTTCCTGCCCCCCGTGGTCGGTGTCGCTGCGGCCCGGGCCGCCACCCACACCGTGCACGAGGACGTGCCGGACAACGTCGCGGCGCACCTGCTGCAGGTGGTCGGCGACGTCGACGCGGCGATGACGAGCGCGCCGCACCGGCTGCGGCTCGACCTCGACGTCGAGCGCAGCGCGTCGATGCCGATGGAGGGCAAGGGCGTGCACGCCCGCTGGGACCCGGTCGACGGCTCGATGCGGGTGCACTCGTCCACCCAGACGTCGACGTCGGTGCGCGCCGCGGTCGCCGCTCGGCTCGGCCTGCCGGCCGGCAAGGTCGAGTGCGTCGCGCCGATGGTGGGCGGCGGCTTCGGCGTCAAGATCGTGCACCCGTGGCCGGAGGAGGTCCTCGTTCCGTGGGCCGCGCGCCGGCTGGACCGCGAGGTCAAGTGGGTCGAGGACCGGCGCGAGCACTTCATCTCGTCGGCCCACGAGCGGGGCCAGCTGCAGGAGGTGGAGGTCGGCTTCGACGACGAGGGCCGCATCCTCGCCCTCGATGTCCGCTTCTGGCACGACAACGGCGCCTACACGCCGTACGGCGTCATCGTCCCCATCATCACCTCGACCCAGCTGCTCGGGCCGTACAAGCCGGGCGCCTACCGGTGCGAGTGGTGGTCGGTCTACACCAACACCGTCATCGTGACGCCCTACCGCGGTGCCGGCCGGCCGCAGGGTGTGTTCGCCATGGAGCGCACGGTCGACGCGATCGCGGAGGAGCTCGGCCTCGACCGGGCCGAGGTCCGGCTGCGCAACTTCATCCGGCCCGACGAGATGCCCTACGACCAGCACCTGACCTTCCAGGACGGCCGGCCGCTGGTCTACGACTCGGGTGACTTCCCGGCCTCGCTGGCCAAGCTCATGGAGCTGGTCGACTGGGACGGCACGCTGGCGACGGCGGCGGCCGCCCGGGCCGAGGGCCGCCGGGTGGGCGTCGGCCTGGCCTGCTACGTCGAGGGCACCGGCGTCGGCCCCTACGAGGGCGCGCACGTCCGGGTCGACACCTCGGGCAAGGTCAAGGTGGCCACCGGGCTGACGACGCAGGGGCAGGGCCACTTCACGTCGTTCGCCCAGATCGCGGCCGACGAGCTCGGCGTGCCGCTCGACGACGTCGAGGTCGTCACGGGCGACACCCGACGCTTCGGCTACGCCGTGGGCACCTTCGCGTCCCGGGCGGCGGTCATGAGCGGCAACGCGATCGCCCTGGCGTCCCGCAAGGTCCGCGAGAAGGCGCTGCGCATCGCCGGCGAGGCGCTGGAGGCCGACCCCGGCGACCTGGAGATCGTGGACGGGCAGGTGCGGGTCAAGGGGTCGCCCGGGGCGGCGATCCCGCTGGCGACCGTGGCGGTCCTGTCCAACCCTCTGCGCTACGCCTTCGACGAGGCGTCCAAGGCGGCCACCCAGTTCGCGGTCGGCGACGCCAGCGGCCCGCCGATCGCCGACGACGAGGAGCCCGGGCTCGAGGGCACCGACTACTACTCGCCGACGCAGTCGACCTTCGCCAACGGCATGCACGCCGTGGTCGTCGAGACCGACCCGGAGACGGCCGAGATCCAGGTGCTGCGCTACTGCGTCGTGCACGACTGCGGGCCGCTGGTCAACCCGATGATCGTCGAGGGCCAGGTGCACGGAGGAGTCGCCCAGGGGGTCGGCGGGGCGTTGTACGAGCGGATGGCCTACGACGAGAACGGCCAGCTGCTCAACGCGTCGTTCATGGACTTCCTGATGCCCTACGCCAGCGAGATCCCGCACATCGAGATCGACCACCTGGAGACCCCGTCGCCCTTGAACCCGCTCGGCATCAAGGGCGCCGGCGAGGCGGGAGTCATCCCGTCCGCCGCCGTCTTCGCGGCGGCGGTCGAGGACGCCGAAGGCTTCCCGATCACCCGGATGCCGATCTCGCCGAGCGAGCTGCACGACCTGCGGGCCCGCCACGCGGCGGGGGAGCTACGCGCGCTGAGACGACGTACGACGACGGAGGAGACATCGTGAAGGTCAACGGGACCGCCACCCTGCACGCCCCCCGCGAGCGGGTCTGGGCCGCGCTCAACGACCCCGCCGTGCTGGTCCGCACGATCCCGGGCTGCCAGCAGCTCGAGGAGGTCGGGCCGGACTCATACCGGATGACCATCACGGCCGGGGTCGCCTCGATCAAGGGCACCTACCAGGGCGACGTCGCGCTCGCCGACCACGACGAGCCGGATGCCTTCACGCTGCGGGCGTCCGGCGCCGGCGCGCCGGGGACGGTCAGCGCCGACGTCAAGGTGACCCTCGCCGAGACGGCCGACGGCGGTGGTGCGGTCACCCGCCTGGAATACGACGCCGACGCGATCGTCGGCGGGATGATCGGAGGGGTCGGGCAGCGGGTGCTCAGCGGGGTGGCCAAGAAGACGGCCGGGGAGTTCTTCGCCGCCGTCGACGACGTGCTCACCGGCCGCGCGCCGAGCGTGCCGTCCCCGCGGGAGGAGGCGGCCGGACCGGTCGCCGGGGCGCCCGCTCCCGGCGTCTTCACCGCGCCGCCCGCGCCGGCCAGGGCCGGGATCACCGGAGACGACTTCGTCCGAGGTGCCGTCCTCGGCGCGGTGGTCGCGCTGGCCGGCGTGCTGGTCGGCGGTCTGGTCGCCCGCCGCCGCCAGCCCTGACCCTGCCTGCGCGGACTGTCGGGGGATCCGCCTGATGATCAGGCGGATCCCCCGACAGTCGGGGTGCGGTCGGTGCGGTCGGTGCGCCGGGCGGCGACGTCGTGCGCGGCTCTGCCCTGCCGCCCGCCCCGGCGCTCGAACCTCGTCGGGGCGCGCCAAGGCGGCTCGCAGAGCGTGAGCCCGGGAGTGGCGGCGAGGACGTCCCGCACCTCCTGGGCGTACGCCGCCACGTCGGTCGCCAGGTGCACGGTGCCCCCGACGACGAGCCGGTCCGCCACCAGGGCGGCGAACGCCGGGGTCACCAGCCGGCGCTTCGCGTGGCGGGTCTTGGGCCAGGGGTCCGGGAAGAAGACCCGGACCACGTCGACCGAGGCCGCCGGCAGCATCTCGGCGAGCAGGACCCGGGCGTCGCCGTCGGCGACCCGCACGTTGGTCAGGCCGACCCGCTCGACCAGCCGCAGCAGGTTGCCCTGGCCGGGGGTGTGCACGTCGACGGCGAGGACGTCGTGACCGGGCTGCGCGGCCGCCATCTCGGCGGTCGCCTCACCCATGCCGAACCCCACCTCGACGACCAGCGGGGCGACCCGGCCGAACAGCGCCGGCAAGTCCAGCGGCCGGCTGTCGACGACGATGCCGAGCTGCGGCCACAGCCGCTGCCGCGCGTCGGTCTGGCCCGGCGTCACCCGGCCCGACCGGCGCTTGAACGTGCGCACGCCCGGTGCATGCGTCGCCGCAGGGTCGCTGCTCACCTGGCGATCCTCCCAGGCGGGAGGCACGATGACCGGCATGGCCCCGACGACGCTGAGCAGGACGCTGCCGGTGGCCGTGGCAGCGCTGGGCCTGCTTCTCTCGGCGTGCACAGGTGGTGGGAGCGAGCAGTCGGCACCGGCCACGCCGTCGCCGAGTGTCGAGTCGAGCACTCCGCCGGAGACCTCCGCGACGAGCGAGCCGCAGGCCTCCTCGGCGGCGCCCGCGGCGGTGCCGCCGGCGGCCAGCGAGGTGTCCATCCCCGGCCTGATCGCGCGCGACTACGACGGCAGGCGGCTGCGGCTGGGCCGGGTGCTGGCGCGCACCGGTGACTACGTGCGGTACGCCGCGAGCTACCGCAGCGACGGGCTGCGCATCTCCGGTGTCATGAACCTCCCGCGCGGCACCGGGCCCTTCCCGGTGCTCGTGCTGCTGCACGGCTACATCGACCCGGCCTACTACGTCACCGGCCAGGGACTGATGCGCGAGCAGGACTACCTCGCCCGCGAGGGCTACGCGGTGCTGCACATCGACTACCGCAACCACGCAGGCTCCGACGACGACCCGGCCGCCGAGCGACGGCTGCGCCTGGGCTACACCGCCGACACCATCAACGCCATCCTGGCCGTCAAGCGGTCCGGCATCGCACGGCTCGACGGCGACCGGGTCGGTCTGCTCGGCCGGTCGATGGGCGGGGGAGTCACCTACAACGCGCTGGTCACCCGCCCGGGGCTGGTCAAGGCCGCGGTGGTCTTCGCGCCGGTCAGCTCGCGGACCGCCGACAACTTCAACCGGTGGATCCGCGACGAGCGGTCCGAGCTCGCCGGGCAGATCATCCGCCGCCACGGGACACCGGAGGAGAACCCGCGGTTCTGGCGCGAGGTCAGCCCGCGGCCGTACTTCGACCGGGTCACCGAGCCGGTGCTGATCCACCACGGCACGTCCGACGACTCCTGCCCGATCCGCTGGACGCGCGCGTCGTACGCCGCGCTGCAGGAGGCCGGCGCGGACACCCGGCTCTTCGTGTACGAGGGCGAGGAGCACGCCTTCGGCCCGCAGTGGCCGCTGTCGATGCGCCGCACGGTCCGCTTCCTCGACCGCGCGATGGCGGCCTGAGCGGCGACGGACGTGGCACAGTGACGGGATGAAGGCGTTCACCGTCGCGGCCGTCCAGCTCGCCCCGCTGCCCGGCCCGCTGACCGCGCAGTCGGTCAAGGGCAACGTCGCGAAGGCCGTCGACTGGGTCACCCGCTGCGTCGACGCGACCGGCGCCGAGCTCGTCGTCCTGCCCGAGTCGGTCACGACCGGCTTCACGCCCGGCATCGGGCCGGAGGAGCTGTGGGACCTGGTCAGCGAGGTGCCCGGGCCGGTCGTCGAGCCGCTCCAGGAGACCGCTCGGCGGCTGGGCGTGCACGTCGTCGTGGGGACGTACGAGCGCGGGCCCGGGCGCGGTGTCGTGCACAACGCGTCGGTGCTGCTCGGCCGGGACGGCGCGGTGCTCGGCACCTACCGCAAGACGCACCCGTTCTGCACCGAGATGCGCTCGCGCGGCGGCTGGGTGACGCCGGGCGACGAGGTCAGCGTCGTCGAGACCGACCTGGGCCGGATCGGCCAGATCATCTGCTTCGACGGCGACTACCCGGAGCTGTCCCGGATCACCGCGCTGCGCGGAGCCGAGGTGATCGTGCGGCCGTCCGCGCTGCTGCGCTCGGCCGACATCTGGGAGCTCACCAACCGGGCCCGCGCCTACGACAACCACGTCTACCTGGTCGGCGCCAACGCGACCGGCGTCGACCCGGGCGGGGTCCTCTACTTCGGCAACTCGATGGTCGTCACGCCGGTGGCCGAGGTCGTGGCCCGGGCCGCCAGCCACGAGTGCTGGGTGAGCGCCCGGCTCGACCCGGCGACGGCGATGGCGTCGCTCACGCCCGGTTCGAGCGTGCCGCAGGTCTTCGACCACCTCGCCGACCGCAACCTCGAGCTCATCGCGCGCTACGCCGACGACCTGGTCCGGCCGGCGGCCACGTCGTTCCCCCACGCGGAGCCCCACGGGGAGCCGGTCGACTAGCACGGTTGAATGGCCGGCATGACTCCCACCCGTCGGCTGCGGATCGGGATCGACACCGGCGGCACCTTCACCGACGTCGTGGCGCTGGACACCGCCAGCGGCGAGGTGGTCACCACCAAGACGCCCTCGACGCCGGGCAACCCGGCAGACGGCTTCATGGACGCCGTGCACAAGGTGCTGGACCTGCTCGGCGCGCAGGGCTCCGAGGTCGAGTCGGTCAGCCACGGCACCACGGTCGCGACCAACCAGCTGCTCGAGGGCAAGGTCGGCGACCTCGGGCTGGTCACCACCGAGGGCTACGAGTTCATCCTCGAGATCGCTCGGCAGAGCGTGCCAGACGGCTACGGCAACTCGTACTTCTGGGTCAAGCCGCCGCGCATCGTGCCGGCCGACCGGGTGCGCACCGTCGGTGGCCGGCTCGACTTCCGCGGTGACGAGGTCCGCCCTTTCGACGAGGACGGCGCGGTCGAGGTGGCCCGCTGGTTCCGTGACCGGGGCATCGACACGATCGGCGTCTGCTTCCTGCACTCCTACGCCGAGCCGGCGCACGAGCACCGGATGCGCGAGGTGCTGCGGCGCGAGCACCCGGACGCAGTGGTGTCGCTGTCCAGCGACGTGCTGCGGGAGTACCGCGAGTACGAGCGCGCGGTCACCACGCTGGTGGACGCCGCGGTCAAGCCCCGGATGGCGTCGTACGTTGCCAGCATCACCGGCCGGCTGCACGAGGTGTGCCGCACCGAGTCCGGCGGTGCGCCGTGGTACGTCATGAAGTCCAACGGCGGGGTGCTGTCCGCCGACGAGGTGGTCCACCAGCCGATCACCACGGTGCTGTCCGGTCCGGCGGCCGGTGCCCTCGGGGCGGCGCTGGTGGCCGCGGAGGCGGGCTACGACCGGGTGCTGACGTGTGACGGCGGCGGGACCTCCACCGACGTGTCGGTGGTGGTCGACGGTCAGCCGACGCTCACCACCGAGGGCACCATCGGCAGCTACCCCAGCAAGATCCCGATGATCGACATCGTCACGGTCGGCGCCGGTGGCGGCTCGGTCGCCTGGGTGTCGCCCGAGGGCTCGCTGAAGGTCGGCCCCCGCTCGGCGGGCGCCGACCCGGGCCCGCGCTGCTACGGCCGGGGCGGCACCGAGCCGACGGTGACCGACGCGCACGTGGTGCTCGGCCGGATCCCCCCGCACCTGCTCGGCGGCGAGATCCCGCTCGACGTCGAGGCGGCCCGCTCCGGCCTGCGCGACCTGGGGCAGCGGCTCGGCCTCGACCTCGAGCGCACCGCCACCGGCATCCTCGAGATCTCGGCCTGGAACCAGGCCAACGCCCTGCGGCAGGTGACGGTGAAGCGCGGGCTGGACGTGCGTGACTTCACGATGGCCACCTTCGGCGGCTCGGGGTCGCTGCTGCTGTGCCGGCTGGTCGACGTGCTCGGGCTGGCCGGCGTGCTGGTGCCGCGCGACCCGGGCAACGTGTCGGCGTACGGCCTGCTGACCGTCGACGTGCGCAACGACTACGTGCGCACGGCGGTGAGCCGGCACGCCGACCTCGACCCGGTCGCCCTGTCGGCCCACTACGCCGACCTGCAGGAGCAGGCGGCCGCGAGCCTGGACCGGGAGGGCTTCGGCCGGGACCGGCACGTGCACCAGCGCAGCGCCGACCTGCGCTATGCCGGCCAGGCCTTCGAGGTGCGGGTGCCCGGGCCGGACGGTCCGGTGGACGCGGCGTGGGCCGACCAGGTGGCCAAGGCCTTCCACGACGCCCACGAGCAGCTCTACGGCTACGCGTTCCGCGACGACCCGCGCCAGCCGGTCGAGTGGGTCAACCTGCGGGTCTCCGGCATCGGCCCCATCGACCGGCCCCGACCGCGGGAGATCGCGCGCCGCGACGGTGGGCCCGAGCGGGCCCGGACGGGAGAGCGGCCGGTGTTCTTCGACGACGAGTCCGGCTGGGCACAGACGCCGGTCTACTGGCGGCCGGACCTGGCGCCCGACGACGTCGTCGACGGGCCGGCCGTCGTCCAGGAGTTCGGCTCCACGGTGCCGGTGCATCCCGGCTTCCGGGCCGCCGTCGACCGGTTCGGCAACCTGCTGGTGCGGAGGCACGGATGAGCGGCGTCGACCCGGTCCTCCTCGAGATCGTGCAGGGCTCGCTGGCCGCGATCGAGCTGGAGGTCGAGACCGCGATCGGCCGGACCGCGCGGTCGCCGATGATCCGCGACGCCCACGACTTCCGGGCCGGGATCCACGACCGCCACCTGCGCAAGCTCACCGGCCGGTCCTACTCCGCGCTCGTCCACCCGGTCGCGCGGGACTTCCCCCTCGACACGATGCGGCCCGGGGACGTGTTCTTCCACAACGACGTCTACCTGTCCGAGGGCGGCATCGGGCACCTGCCCGACCTGTGCGTCACGGTGCCGGTCTTCGTCGAGGGCGGCGAAGGGCCGGAGGTGGTGGCCTTCGTCCAGGCCTTCGGCCACCACGACGACATCGGCGGAGCCGTGCCGGGGTCGATGCCCTCGACGGCGACCTCGGTCTTCGAGGAGGGGCTGATGGTCCCGCCGATCCGGCTGTGGGACCAGGGCGTGCGCAACGACGCGGCGCTGCGCATCATGACCCGCAACTCCCGGATGCCGGACTCGCTCGCCGCCGACCTCGACGCCGAGTGCTCAGCCTGCCTCATGGGGTCCCGTCGGCTGGGCGAGCTCTTCACGCGCTACGGGCGGGAGACCGTCGAGGCCTGCTTCGACGCGATCATCGACAACACGACGCAGACCTACCGGCGGGAGGTGCTGTCGAGGATCCCGGACGGGACCTATGTCTGGGAGGACTACGCCGAGCACGACGGGGTGGACGAGCCGCGGCTGCACGCGCAGCGCATCACCCTGACGATGGACTCCACTCGCGACGTGCCGCTCGTGCTCGACTTCACCGGCACCTCACCGCAGGCCAAGGGCCCGATCAACCACTGCGGTGACTACGCCGACGGCAACTTCCTCAAGAAGTGGCTGGCGCCGATCCTGCGCAACCTCGCCGACACGCCGGAGCGGATGGCCGAGCTCGACGTCAACGAGGGCATCGTGCCCCTGGTCGAGATGCGCTTCCCGCCGCCGGGGACCCTGCTGACCCCGGTCTTCCCCGCGCCGACCAACGCCCGCACCTTCGTGATCCTGCGGCTGCTCGGCGTGCTGTCGGGCGTGGTCGCCAAGGCGGTCGACGGCCGGATGCCGGCCGACCAGGAGACCATCCGCTACACCGGGGTCTAAGGGCTGGACCGCGAGG
>Ga0210143_1000394_pt1 | contig 9858 bp, 9 predicted proteins | sample MayberryNW_TuleC_2_FD_185527 | JGI IMG/M metagenome (GOLD analysis project Ga0210143, IMG submission 185527) | Wetland microbial communities from San Francisco Bay, California, USA, that impact long-term carbon sequestration - MayberryNW_TuleC_D2... | ecosystem: Environmental > Aquatic > Marine >... | reverse complement strand
CGTCCGACGGCGTGCACGTCGAGACGGGCCGCATCCACGACGTCGTCTACGCGGGCGCCGCGACGCGCTACGTCGTCGAGCTCGACGCGGGCGGCACGGTGAGCGTCCTGCGCCAGAACCTCGAGACTGGCTCTGCCCAGGCGCTGGAGGAGCGCGGCCGGTCGGTCCGGCTCGCGTGGCGCCACGAACACGTTCTCGGCCTCGGTGAACGGGGGGAAAAGGAGGAATCCGCATGACGAAGAGGTGGGTCGGCCGGCTCACGCTCGTGCTCGCCACCGGTTTGCTCGCCCTCGGGGCGTCGGGCTGCGGCGGGGATGACTCGAGCGGTGAGTCCGGCGGCGGCGGCACCGATACGACCGCCTCGCTCCCGGGCGGCGAGCCGCTCGCGGCCCTCGGCGACGGGGAAGGACAGGTCGACCTGATCGCCTGGGCCGGCTACGTCGAGGACGGCACGACCGATCCGAGCGTCGACTGGGTGTCGGAATTCGAGCAGAGCACCGGCTGCCAGGTCAACGTGAAGGTCGGCAACACGTCGGACGAGATGGTCACGCTCATGCGGACCGGCAACTACGACGGCGTCTCCGCGTCGGGCGACGCGACGCTCCGCCTCATCTACGCGGGCGACGTCGCGCCGGTGAACACCGACCTGATCCCCAACTACGCCGACGTGTACGACTCGCTCAAGGAGCAGCCCCACAACTCGGTCGACGGCCAGATGTACGGCGTGCCGCACGGCCGCGGGGCGAACCTGCTCATGTGGCGCACGGACGTCGTGAAGCCCGCTCCCACGAGCTGGGGCGCGGTCTTCGACCCGAACTCCCCGTACAACGGGAAGATCACCGCGTACGACAGCCCGATCTACATCGCGGACGCGGCGCTCTACCTGAAGGCCACGCAGCCGGACCTCGGAATCGACAACGTCTACGAGCTCGACGACGAGCAGTTCCAGGCCGCCGTCGACCTGCTGAAGCAACAGCGCAGCCTCGTCGGCGAGTACTGGTCCGACTACACGAAGGAGATGGCGGCGTTCTCCGGCCAGAACAGCGTCGTCGGGACGACCTGGCAGGTGATCGCGAACCTGCTCCAGGCGGACAAGGTCCCGGTCGAGACCACGCTTCCGGAGGAAGGGTCGACCGGCTGGTCGGACACCTGGATGATCTCGTCGAAGGCGAAGCATCCCAACTGCATGTACATGTGGATGGACTGGATCATCTCGCCGACGGCCAACGCGGCCGTGGCCGAGTGGTTCGGCGAAGCGCCCTCGAACCCCAAGGCGTGCGAGGAGACCGCGGCGAAGGACCACTGCGAGATCTTCCATGCGGACGACGAGGAGTACTTCTCGAAGGTCGCCTACTGGACGACGCCGGTGAAGGACTGCGGCGACGACCGGGGCGAGGTCTGCAAGGACTACTCCGAGTGGGTGGCTGCCTGGACCGAGATCAAGGGCTAGGAGCCGGAGCGGAGGACCGGGCGTGCGCCCGGTCCTCCGTCCTCTCTCGATGAGCGCAGCGACCCCGACACTTCCCGCCCCGCCCGCGACCGTCGGTCGCCGGCTGGCGACGTTCCTCTTCCGGCGGCCGAAGCTGCAGGTCGGGCTCCTGCTGGCGGCGCCGCTGACGTGGCTGGTGCTCGCCTACCTCGGCTCGCTCGCGGCGCTCTTCGTGGCCGCGTTCTGGCGGCTCGACCCGTTCACGTCGGAGATCGTCCACGACTACGGGCTCCAGAACTTCCGGACGATCGTCGAGGGCGACGTCTACCGCACGATCGCGTTCCGGACGATCGGGATCGCGGCCGCGGTGACGGTCGCGGACATGGTGATCGCGTTCCCGATCGCCTACTACATGGCGAAGGTCGCCTCGCCGCGGGTCCGGGGGCTCCTGATCGTCGCGGTGCTCATGCCGCTCTGGTCGAGCTACCTCGTGAAGGTCTACGCCTGGCGGGTGATCCTCCAGGAGGAGGGCATCCTGAACTGGGTGCTGTCGCCGTTCAACCTCTCCGGCCCCGGGTTCGGGAACGTGGCGACGTGGCTCGTCTTCACGTACCTCTGGCTGCCGTTCATGATCCTGCCGCTCTACGCCGGCCTCGAACGGATCCCGCGGTCGCTCCTCGAAGCGTCGAGCGACCTCGGTGCAGGCGGCTGGCTGACGTTCCGCCGCGTCGTCTTGCCGCTCGCGTTCCCGGCCGCGGTGGCCGGCTCGATCTTCACGTTCTCGCTGACGCTCGGCGACTACATCACGCCGACGCTCGTCTCGAGCACGCAGTTCATCGGCAACGTCGTCTACGTGAACGTCGGCGTCGCGAACAACCTCCCGTTCGCGGCCGCGTTCGCGACCGTGCCGGTGCTCGTCATGGTCGTCTACCTCGCGCTCGCCAAGCGGCTCGGCGCGTTCGACAGCCTCTGATGGCGGTCCGCTGATGGTCGAATCCCGTCTCGCCAGGTACGGACTGCGGCTCGCCACCGGGGCGACGCTCGCGTTCATCTACGCGCCGCTCATCGTGATCGCGCTCTACGCGTTCAACGAGCGCCGGACGCAGACCTGGCCGATCAAGGGCTGGACGCTCGACTGGTTCGGCAAGGCGCTCGACAACCCGGGCGTGCGCGAGGCGCTCCTCACCTCGCTCAAGGCGGCGGCCGGCGCGACCGCGCTCGCGCTCGTGCTTGGCACGCTCGCGTCGCTCGCCGTGCAGCGCTACCGCTTCTTCGGCCGCGAGACGGTCTCCTTCCTCGTCATCCTCCCGCTCGCGCTGCCCGGCATCGTGACCGGGATGGCGCTCAACTCGACGTTCGGCGAGGTGCTGGGGATCCAGCTCGGGCTCTTCACCGTGATCGTCGGCCACGCCACGTTCTGCATCGTAGTCGTCTACAACAACGTGCTCGCGCGCCTTCGGCGGGTCGTCCGCTCGATCGAGGAGGCCTCGATGGACCTCGGCGCCGATACGTGGCAGACGTTCCGCTACGTGACCCTGCCGGCGACGCGGACGGCCCTTCTCGCGGGCGCGCTGCTCGCCTTCGCGCTCTCGTTCGACGAGGTCATCGTCACGACGTTCACCGCCGGCGCGCAGCAGACGCTGCCGATCTGGATCTTCACGAACCTGTCGCGTCCCAACCAGCTCCCGATCGTGAACGTCGTGGCGGTTCTCGTCATCCTGCTCTCGTTCATTCCGGTCTACTTCGCCCAGAAGCTCTCACAGGAAAGCGCCGGCGGCGTCCCCGCGGCGGGAGGTGCACGGTGAACCAGATCCCAGACATCACGCTCGAGCGGGTGACGAAGCGCTTCGAGGACGTCGTCGCCGTCGACGACCTCTCGCTCGAGATCGCGCCCGGCAGCTTCTTCGCGATGCTCGGCCCCTCCGGCTGCGGGAAGACGACGACGCTCCGGATGATCGGCGGCTTCGAGGAGCAGACCGAGGGCCGGATCCTGCTCGGCGAGCGCGACGTGAGCGGCCTGCCGCCCTACAGGCGCGACGTGAACACCGTGTTCCAGAGCTACGCCCTCTTCCCGCACCTCTCGCTCTTCGAGAACGTCGCCTTCGGGCTGCGTCGCCGCGGCGTGAAGGGCGGCGACGTGCGCCGGCGCGTCGAGGAGATGCTCGAGCTCGTCGCGCTCCCCGGTCTCGGCAAGCGGAAGCCCCGCCAGCTCTCGGGCGGCCAGCAGCAGCGCGTCGCCCTCGCCCGGGCCCTCGTGAACAGCCCGCGCGTGCTGCTCCTCGACGAGCCGCTCGGCGCCCTCGACCTGAAGCTCCGCAAGCAGATGCAGCTCGAGCTGAAGCGCATCCAGAACGACGTCGGAATCACCTTCGTCCACGTCACGCACGACCAGGAGGAGGCGATGACGATGGCCGACACGATCGCCGTCATGAACGGCGGCAAGATCGAGCAGCTCGGCAGTCCGGCCGAGCTCTACGAACATCCCCAGACGGCGTTCGTGGCCGGCTTCCTCGGCGCGTCCAACCTGCTGCGCGGGCGCCCGAACGGCGACGGGACGGTCGCGCTCGACGCGGGCGGCGCCGTCCACGTGCCGGACGGGAGCCTGAACGGCCGGAGCGGCCGCGTGTCGGTCGGCTTCCGTCCCGAGAAGGTGCGGATCGACCGCGCCGGCACGGCGGCGCCCGACGGGCTGAACAGGCTCGAGGGAACGGTCGCGGACGAGAGCTACGTCGGGGTCTCGACGCAGTACATCGTCGAGACGGCGGCGGGACCGGTTGCCGTCTACTCGCAGAACGCGGACCCGGGCGCGCGTGCGCACGGGCGGGGCGATCGCGTGCTGCTCGCATGGAGCCCCGAGTCGACGTTCGTCGTCGACACACCATCCCAGGATGAGGAGGAGATCGAATGACGGACCCGATCACCAGGCGGGAGCTCTTGCGCCGCGGCGTCGGCGCGGGAACGCTCCTCTCCTTCCCCGCCCTGCTCGCGGCGTGCGGCGGGGGCGGCGGCGGGATCGAGGGGCAGGCGAACACCGAGCCGGCCACGACGGCCGTGAAGCAGGAGCTCGCAGACAGGATCACCGTCTCGAACTGGCCGTACTACATCGACCAGAACGACGACGCGACCAAGTTTCCGACGCTCGAGCAGTTCGAGAAGGAGACCGGCGTCAAGGTCCGGTACCTCGAGGACATCAACTCGAACGAGGAGTTCTTCGGCGAGATCCAGGCGCCGCTCTCGCGCGGGCAGGGGATCGACCGGGACATCATCGTCCCCACGGCGTGGCTCGCCGCGCGCCTGCTCCGGCTCGGCTACGTCCAAAAGCTCGACAAGAGCGCGATCCCGAACATCTCGAACCTCGAGGACTCGCTCGCCAGCCCCTCGTGGGACCCGAATCGCGACTACAGCCTGCCGTGGCAGTCGTACATCACGGGCATCGGCTACGACCCGAAGAAGGTGGGCGGCGAGCTCACCACGGTCTCCGATCTTCTCGACCCGTCCCTGAAGGGGAAGATCACGATGCTCGACTCGATGGAGGACACCGTGGGCCTGTTCCTCCTCGAGATGGGCGTGGATCCCACGGGCGAGATCGAGCCGAGCGCCTACGACGAGGCGGTCGCGAAGGTCAAGAAGGCGGCGGACAACGGCCAGATCCGCCAGTTCACGGGCAACGACTACACCGGCCCGCTCGCCAAGGGCGACGTCTGGGCGTCGATCGCCTGGTCCGGAGACATCACGATCCTCCAGCCCGACAACCCGAACCTCAAGTTCACCGTCCCGGATGCCGGCGGCATGACATCCGTCGACACGATGGTGATCCCGACCGGCGGGGACGTCTTCACCGCGTCGACGTTCATGAACTTCTTCTACGACCCGGAGGTCGCGGCGAAGGTCACCGCCTACGTCAACTACATCACGCCCGTGGCCGGGACGAAGGAGGCCATCACCGCGATCGACCCCGCCCTCGCCAAGGACCCACTCATCTTCCCGACGCCCGAGGTGCTGGACAGCCTCTACGAGTTCAATCCCGAGGCGATCGAGAACCCGGACTACCAGGAGAAGTGGCAGGCCGTGATCGGCGTCTAGCCGCCGCGGGCCTCCGGGTATGACGTTTCTCCATCGGCATCGCTGGTTGACGCCGTACCTCCTGCTCGCGCCGGGGGTGGCGTTCCTCGTCCTCTTCTTCGTCGTCCCGCTCTACTACCTCAGCTACACGTCGCTGCAGGAGGGGACGGTTCAGGTCGGCTACACGTTCACGTGGGCCTGGGACAACTACTCGAGCGCGTTCGACACCTACCGGGAGCAGTTCCTCCGCTCGCTCGAGTACGCCGGGATCGCGACGATCGCCGCGCTCCTCATCTCGTACCCGCTCACGTACTGGATCGCGTTCCGCGGGGGCCGTTGGAAGAACCTGCTGCTGCTCTTCATCATCGCGCCGTTCTTCGTCACGTACCTGATCCGGACGCTCGCGTGGCAGAACATCCTGGCCGACGACGGCTTCGTCACCAACGTGCTCCAGTCGGTCGGGCTCGTGGCCGACGACGGCCGCCTGCTCGCCACGTCGACCGCCGTGATCGCGGGCATCACCTACAACTTCCTGCCGTTCATGGCGCTGCCGCTCTACGTCAGCCTCGAGCAGATCGACAAGACGCTCATCGAGGCGGCCAAGGACCTGTACGCGTCGAGCACGAAGGCCTTCCTGCGCGTGACGCTGCCGCTCTCGATGCCCGGCGTGATCGCGGGAACGCTCCTGACCTTCATCCCCGCGGCCGGTGACTTCATCAACGCCGAGCTCCTCGGGACGCCCAGGCAGGCGATGATCGGCAACGTCATCCAGTCGAAGTTCCTCGAGATCACCGACTACGGGCAGGCCGCCGCGCTGTCGGTCATCCTGATGGCCGCGATCTTGCTCCTGATCCTCGTCTACACGCGCGCGGTCGGGACGGAGAGGCTCGCCGGATGACGGCGGCGGGCGATGCACAGCCGCTGCCCCGGCGTCGGGTGAACCCGCTCGGGCGGGCCTGGGCGTTCGTTCGCTACCACACGCTCACCGCGTTCGGGATCCTCGCGCTCGCCTACCTGATGCTCCCGATCGTGGTCGTGATCGTCTTCTCCTTCAACGACCCGGCCGGGCGCTTCAACTACACGTGGGAGGGGTTCACCACCAAGCATTGGACGAACCCGTTCGGGCCCCCGTTCATCGGCGACGCCGTCGGGACGAGCATCAAGGTCGGCCTCATCGCGACCGGCGTCTCGGTCGTCCTCGGGACGCTCATCGCGATGGCGCTCGTCCGCTACCACTTCCGCGGCCGCGGAGCGGCCAACCTGCTCATCTTCGTCCCGCTGACCGCGCCCGAGATCGTGCTCGGCGCGTCCCTGCTCACGCTCTTTCTCAACCTCGGCACCGTCCTCGGGTTCTGGACGATCGTGATCGCCCACATCATGTTCTGCATCAGCTTCGTCGTCGTGACGGTGCGGGCCCGCCTCGTCGGCTTCGACCGGCACGTCGAGGAGGCCGCGATGGACCTCGGCGCGAACGAGTTCGTGACCTTCTACCGCGTCACGCTCCCGCTGATCGCGCCGGGCATCCTCGCCGGCGGGCTGCTCGCGTTCTCGCTCTCGATCGACGACTTCGTGATCACGAACTTCAACGCGGGCACCACGCAGACGTTCCCGCTCTACGTCTGGAGCCAGGCGCAGCGCGGCGTCCCTGCCGAGGTCAACGTGATCGGGACGATGATCTTCGCCGTCGCCGTGATCCTCATGTTCTTCAACATCCTCGTCCAGTGGAGACGAAATCCGAAGGGAGCCGCATGACCAGCTACGCGACCGGTCTCTCCCCGGAGGAGTTGCAGCGCGCCGCGCACGACCACCTCTGGCTGCACTTCACCCGCATGGGTGGGTTCGGGGAGTCGGAGATCCCGATCATCGTCCGCGGCGAGGGCTGCTACCTCGAGGATGCGAACGGGAAGCGCTACCTCGACGCGCTCGCCGGCCTCTTCGCGGTGCAGATCGGCTACTCCCACGGGGAGGAGATCGGCGAGGCGGCGGCGGCGCAGATGCGCGAGCTGCCCTTCTACACGAACTGGTCGTACGCGCACCCGCGCGCGATCGAGCTGGCCGCCGAGGTCGCCTCGCTCGCGCCCGGAGACCTGAACCGTGTCTTCTTCTGCTCGGGCGGCTCCGAGGCGGTCGAGTCGGCGTGGAAGCTCGCGCGCCAGTACCACGCGGCCCGCGGCGAGCGGCGCTGGAAGGCGATCGCGCGCCGCGTCGCGTACCACGGCACGACGATGGGTGCGCTCTCGATCAACGGGATCCCGGCGCTTCGCAACCCGTTCGAGCCGCTCGTTCCCGACGTGCTCCACGTGCGGAACACAAATCGCTACCACCGGCCGCCGGAGGAGAGCGAGGCGGAGTTCACCGCCTTCCTCCTCGACGACCTCGAGTCGACGATTCAGCAGGCCGGGCCGGGAACGGTTGCGATGGTGATCATGGAGCCGGTGCAGAACGCCGGCGGCGCCTTCACGCCGCCCGAGGGCTACTGGGCCGGCGTGCGGGAGATCTGCGACCGCTACGGGATCTTGCTCTGCGCCGACGAGGTGATCACGGGCTTCGGCCGGCTCGGAACGTGGTTCGGCTCCGAGCTCTACGACATCCGGCCCGACCTCGTCACGTCCGCGAAGGGCCTCTCCTCGGCGTACGCGTCGATCGGGGCCCTGATCGCGCGGGACGCGGTCATGGAGCCGTTCCTCGAGGGCTCCGCGATGTACACCCACGGGATCACCTTCGGCGGCCACCCCGTCCAGTCGGCGATCGCGCTCGCCAACATCGCGATCATGCGCCGCGAGCGGATCGTCGAGCACGTGGCCGAGAAGGAGGACGACTTCCGCGCGACGCTCGCACAGCTCCTCGAGCTGCCGATCGCGGGCGACCTGCGGGGCACGGGCTTCTTCTACGCGCTCGAGCTCGTGAGGGACAAGGAGACCCGAGCGGGCTTCAGCCCTGACGAGTGCGAGGACTTGCTGCGCGGCTACCTCTCGCACGCCCTCTTCGAGCACGGGCTGATCTGCCGGGCCGACGACCGCGGCGACCCCGTGATCCAGATCTCGCCGCCGCTCGTGGCCGACCAGGCCGAGTTCGACGAGATCGCGGGCATCCTCGGCGACGTCCTCGGGGAGGCCTGGGCAGAGCTGAACGGCGCGCGGCGCTAGCGCCGCTCGACGAGCTCGTCGAGCGCTCGGCGGTTCGCGCGGGCGCTCCAGGCCTCCGCGTCGCGCGCCTCGGGGTCGTGCGGGCGCAGCGGGTAGCCGAACGAGAGGACGATCGCGACGGTCTCGTCCGTCCCGGCGCCGAGCGCGGCCCGCGCCCGCTCCGGATCCTGCAGTCCGTTGGGGCACGAGTCGACGCCCTCGTTCCAGGCGGCGAGCAGCATGCTCTGCGCCGCGCGGCCGGCGTCGAAGAGCGGCATCCGGCCGTCCGGCACGAGGAGTCCGACGACGAGGCCCGCGCCCCGCACGTTCGCGGGCGCGTACACGGCCTCGGCCACCTCCTCCCGCACCTCGGCGCTCCCCGCGACCACGAAGCGGCGGCGCTGGCGGTTCGACGCGCTGCCGGCCAGGCGGCCGGCGTCGAGGATCCGCCGCTCCACGGCCGGCTCCACGGGCCGGCCGTCGTACCGGCGACGGTCGCGACGGCTCGCGATCGCCAGGTACGTGTCCATGCGCGCGACTATATTCGCGTCTGGATGGACCTTCCGCGCTCGTCCCCCTACGTCGTCGTCGGCGCCGGCATCCACGGGCTCGCGACCGCCTGGCAGCTCGCCGGGCAGCTGCGCGGGCACGGGCTCGGGAGCGGGGAGGACATCCTCGTGCTCGACAAGGCCGAGCCGGGCGCCGGCGCGTCGGGCATCGCCTGCGGGGTCGTCCGCAACAACTACTTCCAGCCCGCCATGAGCGAGCTCATGCAGGCGTGCGTCGAGGTGTGGGAGTCCGACCCGGCCGCGTTCGCCTACCAGCCCGTCGGCTACCTGGCGCTCGGCCCGAAGGTGCAGGAGCCGGACCTCCGCGCGACGTGGGAGCGGCAGCAGCGGATCGGCTACGACTCGACCTTCCTCACCGGCGAGGCGGAGGTGGTCGAGTACCTGCGCGGCATCTTCCCGGACTGGCGCGCCGAGGGCGTGACCGCCTGCCTGCACGAGCACCGCGGCGGGTTCGCGTTCAACCGCGACTCCGTGGAAGGGCTCGCCGGAAAGGCGCTCGGCGAGGGCGTCAGGCTCTCGACCGGCGTCGAGGTGGTCGGCTTCGAGCGCGGCTCAGACGAGGCCGTCGTCGCCGTCGAGACGAGCGCGGGGCGCGTCGAGGTCGGCGAGACGGTCGTCGTCGCGCCCGGCCCGTGGGCCCGCGAGATCTGGGCGCTCCTGGGGCTCCCGGACC
>Ga0210143_1000392_pt1 | contig 9898 bp, 15 predicted proteins | sample MayberryNW_TuleC_2_FD_185527 | JGI IMG/M metagenome (GOLD analysis project Ga0210143, IMG submission 185527) | Wetland microbial communities from San Francisco Bay, California, USA, that impact long-term carbon sequestration - MayberryNW_TuleC_D2... | ecosystem: Environmental > Aquatic > Marine >... | reverse complement strand
ACTCCTCCGTTTTTACCTAGGTCATCGTCTCGGTCTATACAGACAACAAGGACTCTCTTATAATGAGTTGAAAAGGAACCATAGTCCAAACTCCTCTTCTCCCTCATGTATTCTAGGTCCTTTGGCAATTTTTCTACGACCTAAAATATGTAGCAGAGGCTAATTAATTTGATGGTCCAATGATAGTATTAATTTTTAGTAATAATATTACAATAAATGATAAATGACAACTAACATTTACTGATATACATTTAAAGGTTCATGAAATATTATAACGGGACGTCTAAACAAAAAACTTATCTGAATACGTCTGCATCAAAGTATCATTTGACTTCTAGTAGTAGCAGCTCTAAGGACCGGGCGTCTAGATACGCAATAAGAACTATTAGATATCAGGATTCACTTATGGTAAATGTATGTGATCTCTATCTGATTGATAAGCAAATCCAACATGGGAATATTACAATAGATATAAAAAAAAATTACTGGATGGATAAAGTAGCAGACGATAGTGAAATAGAATCTTATCTAAAAAAATCATCTATCTCAAATCTAGCTGGTAAAGATACAGTTGATAAAGCAATTGAATTGAATCTTGCAAAGAGGTCCAGCGTCAAGTATTTTTCAGATGTTCCATTTCTTATGATTTATAGGTTCAGAGAATCCTACTAAGCGTAAAAAGTCAAACAATAAATAAATATTTACAGTTTCATGTTCTAAGTAGGGTTTCCTATTGGACAAAAATGATCATCTAAATTTATCACTACATATACCTGAAGAGCGAATTTCCGTAGTTATAGGAAATAAGGGAAAAACTAAATACGAAATTTGCAAAAAATGTAACGTAAAGATAGAAATTGAAAGTAAGACAGGAGAGATAACAGTATCTTCAACTTCTAAAAATTTCGATGAATATGGAGCGCTAAAGGCAAGAGACATCATCACTGCTATTTCAAGTGGTTTTTCCCCTGAAAGGGCATTTAGGATCTTAGATGAGGAAACACTGTTTCAAATTTTAGATCTTCGTAATTTTACAAGATCTACCAATTCTACCAATCGGATAAAGGGTAGGATTATTGGCGAGAAAGGTAAGGCTAGAAAAAATCTTGAAGAATTAACTAACACCTACATTTCAATATATGGACACATAATAGGTTTGATAGGCAACTATGAAGAAACAAAGCTAGCTATCGATGCAATAATGTTACTAATCAATGGAAGATCTCACAAGACAGTCTACGAAATGCTCTATCAAGCAAAGAGGAGATCAAAAATCGAAAAGTTACAACTCTGGGAAAAGTAAGAGACCAGTAAAAATCGTTACTATGGACAAGCTCATATGATCTTTTCATCTTGTTTTATTATTTTTTTTATTTCTATTTTCTATTTATATTTTTTTCTTGTTTGAGCCATGCTAGGTTTTCTAATAGGAAAAATAATGTGAGAAATTCTTTTATTGATCCTTCCATCTCTTGAACAGATAGTGTTCTATTTTTAGTTGATCAAGAATCTTGCCAACCAAATGATCAATTATTTCATCTATCGTCGACGGGTTATGATAAAACCCTGGCATGGCTGGAAGAATAATTGCACCAGCTTCCTGTAACTTGATCATATTTTCAAGATGAATCCTTGAAAGCGGAGTTTCTCTTGGCACAATGATTAGTTTTCGTGACTCTTTTAAGGTAACAGATGCAGCACGAGAGATAAGTGTATCGTCGTAACCATTTGCAATGCTTGAAAGAGACTTCATGCTACATGGTACTATGACCATCCCATCATGAAGGAAAGAACCGCTTGATACGGAGGCGTCTAATTTGAAATTATCGTAATTAACGGAAGAAAGAGATTTAACGTATTCTAATGATTTGTCGGTTTCAATTTCTATATTTTTTTTTGCCCATTCACTGATAATGAGGTATGTTTGAATGTTAATAGAATGTAGAATCTCCAAAAGTCTAATTCCGTAAATAATACCTGAAGCGCCAGAAAACCCAATCACTATTTTATCATGTTTTGTCTCCGATGTCAATATGCAAAATATTGTTGAACACTTATTTATTGTTGTTATTAATCGAACTGCATGCTAACGATATTCGGAACCATTGCTTTAGATACTACACGGACACCCTTTCATACTGTTGAAAGAAAGTTGGGCGGCACGGCTACATTTGCTTCAATCTCAGCTTCGAATTACGTGCCCACATCACTTCTCGGGATAGTAGGTCATGATTTTCCAGCAGCATATTTAGAGCTTTTAAAAAACCGTCTTGATATCAGAGGGTTAACCATTAGTCAAACCGAAAAAACCTTCCATTATGATTCTTCTTTTGGCCATGATCTTGCAAAGAGAACAACTAACAAGACTGAACTTAATGTAATTGCAAATTACCAATCAACAATACCGGATGATTATATTGATTCTGAGTATGTTTACCTTGCAAATAATGATCCAGTACAAAATATGAATATACTGAAATTATTTTCCGGCCCAAAGTTAGTAATTTGTGACACAATGGATTTTTGGATTGTTAATAAGAGGGACGATGTGATTAAGATGATAAAAAAAGTCGATGGAATAATGTTAAATGAATTAGAGGCCAAATTGTTGTTTAATGAGAACAATATTTTGAAATGTGCACGCTTGCTTGTATCAAACGGACCTGCTTTCGCAGTAATAAATAAGGGAGAAAATGGATCGCTGCTTTTCCATAACGATGAATTCTTTCCAATTCCCGCATATCCTACTGAAATTATAAAGGATCCTACTGGTGCCGGCGATTCTTTTGGTGGTGCATTCATGGGATACTTGTCACAACAAGAAAAATGGGATTCAAAAACATTGAAAAATGCGATGATACAGGGAAACATTATGGGATCGTTCGCAATAGAGGATTATGGCGTTGAAAAACTCGCAAATATTAATGCAGAAGACATTCAGAAAAGAAATCAAAAATATAAAGAGATATTAACATTCTGATAAAACACAGAACTCCTCTATTTAGTTAAAAAATTTGAATCGTATACAAGTTTGATTTTTCAATGTAATATTGATAAGGTAAATAGGACCCTAATGCAGTGAACAGGATTGATCTGATACTAATTGGAAAACATCAAGGATGCGCTAATATCAAAAATTAACCTGTCAGATATAGAAGCACAGATTTTTTTGTATTTGATAATTAATGATAAAACACCACTACAAGAGATCTCAGATGACCTAAGGCTTCCTCTTAAAAAAACAACCCAATTGCTCAATGGTCTAATTGAAAAGGGCCTGATACTGGAACTGTCTGGTGTGTATCAAACATTTCATCCCAAATTTTCAATAGTAAATGCATATCGTCTACATTGCCAAAAAATAGGTATTGAGTTCAAAAAAAATGTCCAGATTGATAGTTTAGCCTCTTCCTTAGAAAGAATGCACGAATCTGCAAGAACTAAATATGGCAATGAGAATTAATAATTTGTCGAATGTCAACTGTTCCAGAGAATAAGGCGGTCTATTTTGGAGTTATTAACATTAATGAAAACAACAGAACGATAGGAGCTGTCGATATCTGGAGAAATGTAATAAATAAAAAAATATTTTGCGAAGAAAAAAGATTGGGTATTCTGGAGATTGTAGACTACATTGGCATGCCTACAATTCCAGAGGATCAAGAATGGGCCGTCGCAATAAATAGAAATAGAAAGGGAAAGGAAAGATGGAAATTAATAAAAATCATAAAAAATGGAAATTTCTCATTCATAGATACGGATGACGAAACAGCTGTTAGTGTTAATGTCACTAATTACAACATAGTAGACAATAACTGGTGGAGTTTTTCGGTTTCCAAGAATATTAACAGAAGTATTGAAATAACAAATGAGGAAAGTCCAAAGTGATTCGTGATTCTTATCCTTCTGATGAACCTGAAATATATGTAGAAAAAGCCCAGGGAGGACAATACGCAAGCAAATTAAGAGGCTACTTTATTATCAAAGATACCAAATTAAAGTTCAATGCGATTGCCTTTGGAAGAATTGGGGGTCATAATATTAGTCTGAATTTGACAAAAAAAACTCTATCCAAATTGAAAGAATTTGGTTACGACACCGAAGATTTCCAGTTAGTATTGCAACGAAAACTTGTCGAAGGAGAAGTAGTTCTCATAGATCCTGCAACCAAAAGTCAAATTAAACCATAGCGTCTTGTAATGCTGTTTTGCATTTGCACTTATTTCTGATTTCAGGGATAGAAGGTATCAATGCAGTAAGCAATTCCTTGGTACTATTGGCATTTTTGGTCAAGACTTCCAGTATTTCCCTAGAGGAGACCGGATTTTCATACCAAACATCATAGTCGGTAACTGTTGCAATCGACATGTAGCATATTTGCATTTCTCTTGCAAGTATACATTCTGGTATCAGGGTCATTCCAATAATGTCGCCCTGTAAAATGTCTTTAAAATATTTTGATTCTGCACGGGTTGAAAAACGAGGTCCTTCAATACAAATGTAGGTAGAACCATCATGCACATTGTATTTCAGCTGTTTACCAATATTTAGAAAGATTTCTCTTAATTCTTTGCAAAAGGGATCTGCACATGAAACATGGCACACCTGTCCTTCGTCATAAAATGTATACTCTCTTCTTTTAGTAAAATCAATAAATTGATCAGGTAATACAATATCCCCAGGCTTGTACTTATCTTGAAGACTCCCGACAGCTGATGGTGCGATGATCCTTGATACACCCAATGAATTTAAAGCCCAAATATTTGCTTTGCTGTTGACCTTGTGAGGTGGGATTGTGTGTCCTTTACCGTGACGAGGAATGAAAGCAACAAAACGACCATTGTATTCACCGATAGTTACTAGATCAGAAGTTTTCCCATAAGGGGTAAAGATCTTTATTGATTTTTCATTAGTTAGTAATTCCGTATTATAGATACCAGTGCCGCCTATAATACCAATTTCAGCATGATATTCTTTCATTTAGTCAAACTCCAAAATACAATTGACATTGTATCCATGATTTTTTAATTTGTCCATTCCCTTCAAATAATTTAAACAAATGATAAATACAAATCCAACTACTGTTCCTCCCAATTTTTCTACAAGTGATGCTGATGCAATTGCAGTACCCCCTGTTGCAAGCAAGTCATCTGCAATCAGAATTTTCTCTCCGCTTAAAATTGCATCATTCTGAATTTCCATAACACGGGTCCCATATTCAATACTATAAGATTCCTTGATTGTTGGACCGGGTAATTTCCCCTCCTTCCTAATTAAGACCAATCCCTTATTCAGGCTTATGGCAAGCATGGTACCTAGCATGAATCCACGTGATTCAATCGCTGCAATTTTGTTTATTTGAAAATTGTTATACATATTAAACAACTTTTTGTTAAGATAGTTCAACGAATCGGGGGTTCTAAAAAGTGGATTTATGTCCTTAAACGAAATTCCTTTAGTGGGAAAATCATTCCAACTTCTAACTAGATTTTTGAACTCAGCATTGTTCATAATGGTTGTTTTTCATATCCTATTCGACTACATAATTAACGTTCCGATAGAACAAGACAGTTACAGTAAAGATGTTTAAGCCACAAATATAGCTAGTATACTAACAAGGTACTAAAAATTAATTTGTGTTTATTCCGAATATTCTATCAAAATATTCAGATTGCTCATAGACTGCCTGTGCAGATTCTCCCTCGTCAACTCCAGCAAGATCCTTGGCCAATTTTTTCTTGTATCCCAATTGCATTTGTCTTGCGATTTGGATCCTTTGAGCCTGAGGCGATCCTGCTCCATGCATTGATTCTGTAAGATATCCAACAGCATTTCGTCCAAGGGTCATATTTTCAATCAATCTCAATATGCGCATTCTATTTTCTGTGGAAACGCCTTTTCTCCCCTTCAAGTATTTTTCAAGAAGTGGTCCAGTATCAGGACTACGGAAATCCTTTTCAGATGGCATGGTGACCATTAGTCCTCCAGCTATATCTTGCGCAAGTCTACCAATTTCATACGGAAATCTTGTTACGTTGTGCTTACAGACATTAGCAAGCATATCGTCATTTTGATAATTTCCAGATAAAGTCTTATGAGCCTGATATGATGATGCTATACCTGCACCAAAGATAGTTTCGTTTAGGTGTGTCATTTCTACGAGTTTATCTTTAATATGCGATGCATTTGAAATGCCATTATAATCGGCTATTGAGGCAGCTGCTCCTATCAGTACATCACCAAGACCAGTCTTGCAAACATAGCTACGTCTGTGATAACATGTAAACCTCTCTACAAGCATGGAAGCGAATTCGAACTCCCCGTCCATGAAAATTAATTCATTTGGAATGAAAGCATTATCAAAAATTATCATTGCCTCTTGGCCAGAAAATTTAGAATTTCCAGCGTCCAAATCACCGCCCTCCATACTTCGAGTGTCACAGGACTGTCTTCCATAGATATACGTGATACCTTTTGCATCTGCAGGAATTGCACCTACTATAGCATAGTGTTTGTCCTCGTCCCTCAATCTCATTGTAGGCATCACCAATATCCAGTGTGAATTTATACATCCAGTTTGATGTGCCTTTGCACCGGATATGTAAATACCATTTTGGTCCCTCTTTGAGATATGTACGAAAAGGTCTGGATCTTCCTGTTGTGAAGGGCTTAAACTTCTATCGCCTTTAACATCGGTCATGGCACCACCTATCACCAGATTCTCTTCTTGCATTTTCTTTACGAATTTCTTGAAACGATCGTGATATGGAGTTCCAAATTTTTTATCCATTTCAAACGTTGTCGAATATAATGAATTCAGAGCATCCATTCCCACACATCTTTGAAAACAAGTCCCTGTAAGCTGCCCCAGTTTTCTTTGCATTCTATTTTGATTAACGAGATCATCGGCGCTTTCGGCAATATGTAAGAATCTGTTTACTTGATTACCACTAAGTGAGGATTCTGCTGATGCCAATTCAGGATCTCTAGTAGCAAGATCAAAAGTTTCAGCAATTGCATTAATTGAAGGTCTAATCATTGGATGGTCTACGGGCTCATTTACCAGTTCGCCAAAAAGGTAAACCTTCATTTTCCGCCCCCTCAAGCTCTGAATATACTCTTCTCCTGTCCTTATCGGCATTGTATAATTAGAATTCAGCTTGATAATATTTATATATTCTTAAAAAAATCCGGAGAATTCTACAATTAAAAAGTATGTATTATTTCTTCGCACCCAGCGTCCTATTTTTGAGCCTCATATTTTTTCCGTGACATTTCCTGCACCTCGAGGCAAGTATGGGATTTTTTCCACCACAATCAAAACATATTTTATAAAATAATCTTCTTTGTTGTGCGATCTGTTTCTTACTAGCATCAGTTATTGGCATGCAGAAATGATTTTTTTTCCTAAATTTTTGTTTTTCGAATTGACGACAATTGATCATTAAAAGGAGGCACCTGAAATACTACTTACAGGAAAATTTGAGATGATATGGTGTTTTGGACCTTTTTTGATTAATTAACCCAGTTTAGCGTTTTTCCATGAAAACCTTATCTGCAATGAACGCATTAATAATAATATGTCTACTGGGCAGTCAAGTAAAGCTGCTGAAGGGCAAAATAAATGGAAATGTCAAATTTGTGGAAAGTCATTCGATAATGTCGATATGTTAAATTACCACAATCTGCTTGAGCACAGCGAACACAAAAGACCACCAATCGGAATAGGATAAAGCATCTGTTTGCTTTTTTACCCCGCCGTTTTGTGCGCTACTGTAAAGTGTTCAAACTATGACCTAGGCTAGCAATTTTTATTACTCCTGAAGGTACTATATCTGACATGTTTGGTAAGGCGAAGTGTAAATTATGCGGCCAAAGAGTAAGATTTGCTCTTAGACACTTGAATCAAAAACATCCAGAGATTTTAGATGATAAAGATGTTGTCAAGTTAAAGATGGAAAATATTATGAAAAAATACTTTACATAGTAATAGATGAATTTGGTAGATATTCTTGGATACTTATGTCTTTACTAGAAAGCTCGGCTGTTTTTTATGCAAAATATCGAAAAAGATGAATGATATTAATTTCAGAAAGTCATCTATAGCAAAAGTTGAAAAAATGGGGAGAAAATGAATACGATTATATGAAAATAGAAAGCGCTCTAAGGGATCAGTATAGAAAGTTAGCCAAAGACCAGGGCTATCGTAGCAGGTCTTCATACAAACTATTAGAGATAAACAAAAAACATGATTTATTAAAACAAAATGATACCATTTTGGATATTGGTTGTGCACCAGGTGGATGGTTGCAAGTCTCAAAAAAACTTTCGGATCCAAATGGAAACGTTGTTGGTATTGACATAGATCCCCTTCAACCTATTGCTGGAATCTCAACAATGCTGGTAGACATAGAGGATCCAAATGTCGTGGAAATCATAAAGAAAAAATTTCCATTTTCATTTGATGTGGTATTGTCTGATCTATCTCCAAAGGTCAGTGGAATATGGCATTATGATCATGAAAGACAAATATCGCTTACTTTAGTTGCATTACAGATTTCGACAAAACTTTTGAAACGAGGAGGAAATGCGGTATTCAAGATCTTTGAAGGAAGACACTCAGGCGATGTTAAAAAACAGGCATCCAAGGTATTTTTGAAAGTAACAGCATGTAAACCAAAGGCGAGCAGACAGAAAAGTAGTGAATTTTATCTTGTTTGCTCGTCATTTAAGGGAAGTCACACAACACTACTGAACGAGATGAAAGTTCTAGGGTTGAAGGTTGACTAAAAAAGGTTAGAGTGACTCTCCAACTCCCGGAGTTTCCTTTTCAAGTTTGGCAATTTTCTTTGCCAAATTCTCCATAGTTCCTGGGATATGGCATTTACACATGCAATCCACACATTCGAGGTGCCTATTGCTTTTACAGTCACCTGAAATGGAGATAGCGCTCATTAACAGTGAAGATAGATTAATGCGTATTATAGTCTTTTCTTGAATCCACTTTAAGATTTTGGTATATCACATTTTTTTACGTTAAAATCAACTACTTAATACTTTAGAAAGATTTTATTTAATGAATAATATGTAACTTCCTACCTTATTGCTTAAATTGCATGTTTTATAGTTGAACTTGAGCAATGAAAAATTATGATCTAAGATCAATTTGGATTTGTAAGGAATGTAGATCTACATTTTCATTTCGTTCTGATGTTGAAGAACACGTCGAAAAAATGGGACATAACAACATTAATGAGTACGATATGATGTCTGGAAAACTCCTAAGTGAAGATTAGTTTCTAAAAATAAAGTTTTCAAGTTCACGATATTATGGCATTTAATTAATACTTAATATAAAGAAAAAATTGAGTAGATTCTAAGCCGGGGTCGCCTAGCCTGGTAGGGCGCAAGCCTGGAACCAATTGTGTATCGAAAGCTTGTGACCTGTGAAGGTCTCGAGGGTTCAAATCCCTCTCCCGGCGCTTTATCTAGATTTCATGAGGTATCCCTAAAAGCGAAGATAATCTCATCACTGATATTCTAGAAATCTAAGTCCATCATATTTTTTTTGATTTTTTTTGGTACTCTAATACAATTGACACAAATAATAATATCAAAACAGGTTAATCCAGATGTTGAACAGATAAGACTCATCATAGTTAAAGTACATGTTTTGGCGATCCGCAAGTTTTATTAGTATTATGGATGTTGTAGGTATGAGATGTATAGGATTATTAGTAGTGGTATGATATTTGTTGCGATAGCTGCAATGTTAAGTTCTTCAGGGTCATTAATTGTTTCTAATGTATGGGCAGACGACATAGCAGGAGATGATGATGATAATTTTTTGCATGGCACTAATGATGAAGACAGTATCTGGGGCTTGGACGGCGACGAC
>Ga0210143_1000391_pt1 | contig 9915 bp, 11 predicted proteins | sample MayberryNW_TuleC_2_FD_185527 | JGI IMG/M metagenome (GOLD analysis project Ga0210143, IMG submission 185527) | Wetland microbial communities from San Francisco Bay, California, USA, that impact long-term carbon sequestration - MayberryNW_TuleC_D2... | ecosystem: Environmental > Aquatic > Marine >... | reverse complement strand
TGCACGGCAACACCATGTTCGCCCACGGCTACACCTTCGGCGGGCACCCGGTGTCGGCCGCGGTCGCCCTGGCCAACCTGGACATCTTCGAGCGCGAGCAGCTCAACCAGCACGTCCAGGACAAGGGGGCGGACTTCCGCCGGACGCTGGAGAAGCTCACCGACCTGCCGATCGTCGGCGACGTGCGCGGCGACGGGTTCTTCTACGGCATCGAGATGGTCAAGGACAGGGACAGCCGCGAGACGTTCGACGACGACGAGTCGGAGCGCCTGCTGCGCGGCTTCCTGTCCAAGGCGCTGTTCGACGCCGGCCTCTACTGCCGCGCCGACGACCGGGGCGACCCGGTCATCCAGCTCTCGCCGCCGCTGGTCTGCGACCAGTCGCACTTCGACGAGATGGAGCAGATCCTGCGCGGCGTGCTGACCGAGGCGTGGTCGCGGCTCTGAGCAGCAGGGAGGACCGGACGCGGGTCCGGCGGCTGCCCGAGAAGCAGGTCACCGACCGCGCGGCGCTCGACGCCGTCCTCGACGCGGCGCGGGTGGCCCACGTCGCCGTCGTCGACGAGGTGGGCAGGCCGTACGTCGTCCCGGTCGCCCACGCTCGCGACGGTGACGTGGTGCTCTTCCACGGGTCGACCGGCAGCCGGCTCTTCCGGGGGCTGGCCGCCGGCGCGCCCACCTGCCTGACGGTGACGCTGCTCGACGGTCTCGTCGTCGCCCGGTCGACCTTCGAGTCGTCCATGCACTACCGCTCGGCGATGGTGCTCGGGGTCGCGACGCGGGTCCCCGACGACGAGAAGCCCCGCGCGCTCGAGGTGCTCACCGAGCACCTGATGCCCGGCCGGTGGGCCGACGCCCGGCACCCGAACGCCAAGGAGCTCGCCAAGACGATGGTGCTCTCCCTGCCGCTCGACGAGTGGTCGGTCAAGGTCAGCGACGGGCCGCCGGACGACGACCCTGCCGACCTGGACCGGCCGGTCTGGGCCGGGGTGGTGCCGATGCGGGTCTCGTGGGGCGACCCGGTCGAGGCGCCCGACCTGCGCGGTGACCACCCGGTGCCCGGGTACGTCCGGCGCTGGACCGGCGGGTGAGCCCGTCCGACCGAGCCGGCGCGGCCCCCGGCGACCCGCGGGCCGACCCGCGGGCCTTGTCGCTGTGGCATGCCACCGCCGACGACGACTGGACGCCGCGGGCGGCGCTGCCCGGTGACCGCGACGCCGACGTGGCGATCGTCGGCGCCGGCTTCACCGGGCTCTGGACCGCCTACTACCTGCTGCGGGCCGACCCGAGGCTGCGGGTGGTGGTGCTGGAGCGGGAGGTGGCCGGCTTCGGCGCCAGCGGGCGCAACGGCGGCTGGTGCTCCGCCCTCTTCCCCGCGAGCCTGACCTGGCTGGCCCGCCGGTACGGACGGTCGGCCGCGGTCGCGCAGTACCGCGCGATGCAGGAGACGGTCGACGAGGTCGGCGCGGTGGCCGCCGCCGAGGGCATCGACTGCCACTGGGCCAAGGGCGGCACCGTCGTCGCGGCCCGCACCCCGGTGCAGCTCGACCGGTCCCGCGCGGAGGTCGACGAGGCCCGGGCGTTCGGCTTCACCGAGGACGACCTGGCCCTGCTCGGTCCCGACGAGGCCCGGGCCCGCCTGGGTGCGACCGGGGTACTCGGTGCGACGTACACGCCGCACTGCGCGGCCATCCACCCGGCGCGCCTGGTCCGCGGGCTCGCCCGCGCCGTCGAGCGGCTGGGCGCCACGGTCCACGAGAGCACGGCCGTCACTGCCGTCGAACCGCACCTGGTGACGACCGAGCGGGGTCGGGTGCGGGCCGACGTGGTCGTGCGGGCCACCGAGGGATACACGCCGGGTCTGCCCGGCCACCGGCGTGACGTCGCCCCGGTCTACTCACTCATGGTGGCCACCGAGCCGCTGCCGGCCGAGGTGTGGGCCGAGGTGGGGCTGGCCGGACGGGAGACGTTCGCCGACCACCGGCACCTGGTCATCTACGGGCAGCGCACGGCGGACGACCGGCTGGCCTTCGGGGGCCGCGGCGCGCCGTACCACTACGCCTCGTCGGTGCGCCCGGAGCACGACCGCGAGCCGGCGACCTTCGACGCCCTGCACCGGGTGCTGGTGGACCTGCTGCCGGCGGTCGGGGACGCGGCTCTCACCCACTCCTGGGGCGGGCCGCTCGGCATCGCCCGCGACTGGTGCGCCTCGGTCGGCCTGGACCCCGCGACCGGGCTGGCGTGGGCGGGCGGCTACGTGGGCGACGGGGTGGCGACGACCAACCTCGCCGGGCGCACCCTGACCGACCTGGTGCTCGGTCGCGACAGCGGTCTGACCGCGCTGCCGTGGGTGAACCACCGGTCGCGGCGCTGGGAGCCGGAACCCCTGCGCTGGCTCGGGGTCAGCGCGTCGCTGGCGGTCATGGGCGGCGCCGACACCGAGGAGGCCCGCACCGGGCGGCCGTCGGGTCGGGCCGCCGCGCTCAACCGGCTGCTCGGCCGCTGACCTCCGGCGAGCCGTCGCCGGCCTCCGGGGGCCCTGCCGGGTAGGCCAGGTCGCGCAGCCAGCCGAGGTCGGCCGTCTCGGCGGCCAGCACCGCGCGCGAGTCCGGACCGGCCGGGTCGAGCAGGTCCATGAGGAGGGTGACCGGGATCCCGCGGGCGAGCGCGGTCATCACCGGGTGGGAAGCGGGGGAAGCGCCGGCTATCACAGGCATGACGTCGGCCGCGACCCAGTCGCGCACGATCACCCGACCGGGTGAACGTCGCGACCTCTGGGAGGACCCCTGGCCGGGGTCTTGCCGGACCGGGCCACCCGGGTCGACAGTGATCACGTGGCCACGGTCGAGCGACGCGTGACACCCAGGCGGCCGTCGGTCCGGTGGCTGCTGGTCGTCGGCAGCCTGGTCGCCGTGGCGACCGGGGTGTACGCCGGTGTCCACGAGCCGGCCGGGCGGCCGTTCGCCACCCTCGGCTTCTCCGGCATGCTGCAGATGAAGGCCTGGCTGACCACGGCCGCCGCCCTGCTGCTGGTCGTGCAGCTGCTCACCGCCCTGTGGATGTGGGGCCGGCTGCCGGGCGCAGGGCGGGCCCCGGCGTGGGCCGCACCCGTGCACCGCACCAGTGGAGCGGTCGCCTTCGCGCTCACCTTGCCGGTCGCGCTGCACTGCATGTGGGCGTTGGGGTTCTCGTCGGGCAGCCCGCGGGTGCTGGTGCACGGCCTGGCCGCGTGCGCGTTCTACGGCGCGTACGCCGCCAAGATGCTCGGCCTCCGACTGCGCGGGCTGCCCGGCTGGGCGCTGCCGGTGCTCGGGGGCGTGGTGCTGTCGAGCCTCGTCCTGGTCTGGCTGACCTCGGCGCTGTGGTTCTTCACCCGGTCCGGGATTCCGCTGACATGAGCGCCTCCCCCACCCGCCGGTCGGTGCTCAACGGGTCGCTGGTCGTGGCCGTCGGCGCCGTCGTGGGCTACCTCGTCACCCGGCAGAGCTCGGCGGTCGACCCGGCCGCCGCCGCGGGGGCCAACGGCTACGGACCGGCCACAGGCGGCGGGGCCGGCGGGGCCGGCGGGCCCGGCGGTGACGCGCCGCTCGCCGAGGTCGCGGACCTGCCCGACGGCGGCGGGCTGGTGCTCGGCGACCAGCACGTCGTGCTCGTCCGCGACGGCGAGGAGGTGCACGGCCTGTCCGCCACCTGCACCCACCAGGGCTGCACGGTCGGCGACGTCACCGACGGCCGGATCCTCTGCCCCTGCCACGGCAGCGTCTTCGACGCGGCCACCGGCGACGTCGTGACCGGCCCGGCGACCAGCCCGCTCCCCGCGGTGCCGGTCGAGGTGCGCGACGGCGCCGTCTACCTGGCCGGCGGTGGGTGACGTGCGCTGGCGCTCCCTGCCCACCGTGATCTGGCTGGCCGCCCTCGGCATGGCGCTGGGCGCCGTCCTGGCCCTGCGCTGACCGTCCGGGCGGAACAAACCGCCCCCGCCGGGGTGCTGGCACCTGAGTGACCACGTCGACCCGGGTGCAGCGCACCTACCTGACGCTGGTCATGCTCACCACGCTGTCGGCGTCGCTGATCTGGGGCATCAACACGCTCTTCCTGCTCGACGCGGGGCTGAACAACCTCGAGGCCTTCGCGGCCAACGCGTTCTTCACCGCCGGGATGATGCTCTTCGAGGTACCGACCGGCGTGGTGGCCGATCTGCGTGGGCGGCGCGTCTCGTTCCTGGTCGGGGCGCTGACCCTGATGGTGTCGACGCTGCTCTACGTCCTGCTCTGGCAGGTCGGGGCCGCGTTCTGGGCCTGGGCCCTGGTGTCGGTCCTGCTCGGGCTCGGCTTCACGTTCTTCTCCGGGGCCATGGAGGCCTGGCTGGTCGACGCGCTGGACCACACCGGCTACACCGGGGAGCTGGACGCCGTCTTCGGCCGCGGCCAGGCGGTGCAGGGGGCCGCCATGCTCGTCGGATCGGTCCTCGGCGGCGTGCTCGCGCAGGCGACCAGCCTGGGGGTGCCGTTCGTCGTCCGGGCCGCCCTGCTCGGGCTGACCTTCGCTCTCGCCTTCTTCCTCATGCACGACATCGGCTTCACGCCCGTCCGGGGGCGGCGGCCGGGCCCGGAGGTCCGCCGGATCTTCCGCGAGTCGCTGACCTACGGGCTGGGCCGCCCGCCGGTCCGCTGGATGATGCTCACCTCGCCCTTCGTCGGCGGCGTCGGCATCTACGTCTTCTACGCGATGCAGCCCTACCTGCTGGAGCTGTACGGCGACGAGGAGGCCTACGGCATCGCCGGCCTGGCCGCCGCGCTGGTCGCCGGCGCCGACATCGTGGGCGGCTTCCTCGCCCCCCGGCTGCGGCACGCGTTCCGGCGGCGGACCTCGATGGTGCTGACGACGACGGCGATCAGCGCAGGTGCCCTGCTGCTGGTCCCGCTCACCGACAGCTTCGCGCTGGTCGTCACGCTGCTCGCCGTCTGGAGCCTCGCGGCCGCCGCGGAGGCGCCGGTCCGCAAGACCTACCTCAACGCCCTGATCCCGTCCAAGCAGAGGGCCACCGTCCTGTCGTTCGACTCACTGCTCAGCAGCGCCGGTGGCGTCGCGCTGCAGCCGGGGCTCGGTCGGGTCGCCGACGTCTGGGGCTACCCCGCGACCTTCGCGATCAGCGGTGTCGTCCAGGCCTGCGCGCTGCCGTTCATCCGGCTGGCCCAGCGGCTGTCGGTCCCCGAGGACTTCTCCACCCGGGAAGACCCGGCAGCGGTGGCTCCGATGCCGGTGCAGGCGCCGGCCGAGGACACGACGTGACCTGCCTCGGGGTCGGAACCAGGGTCGGCTCAGGGACAGGACCGGTGGTCGCCCTGATGTGCGCGGCCCGGCGCCTGGCCAGAGTGCTGCTCGTGCGTACGACCGTCATGGGACCCCGACCGCGTGCGGGCCGCGAGCTCGCGCTGCTGGCCTCGCTCTACCTCGCCTACAGCGCCTCCCGGCTGGTCGCCGACCCGGACCCCGGCGAGGCCGTCGGCAACGCCCGCGACCTGCTGCACCTCGAGACGGTGCTGCACCTCGACGTCGAGCGGTGGCTCAACGACGGGCTCAGCGCCCTGCCGGTGCTCCCGCTGGTCGCGAGCTACTGGTACTCGCTGCTGCACTACGTGGTGACCCCGGCCGTCCTGGTCTGGGTCTACCGCGCCCACCCGGGCCGCTACCGGGTCGCCCGCAACACCCTGGTCGCGGGCTCGGCGATCGGGATCGCCGGCTTCGCGCTGCTCCCGATGGCCCCGCCCCGGATGCTGCCCGGCTACGTCGACACGCTGGCCTCGACGGCCGGGTCCGGCTGGTGGGGCTCGGACGCGAGCGCACCCCGCGGACTGGGCGCGCTGACCAACGAGCTGGCCGCGATGCCCTCGCTGCACGTCGGCTGGGCGGTCTGGTGCGCCGGCGTGGTGCTGCTCTGCACCCGGCGGCGGTGGGTCCGGGTGCTGGCGGTCGCCTACCCGGTGCTCACGACCCTCGTCGTCGTGGCGACGGCCAACCACTACCTGCTCGACGCGGTGGCCGGCGTCGCCGTGCTCGCCGCCGGAGCCGCTGTCGCCGTCCGGCTGCCGGCCCGCTGGGGCGGCCCTCCCGCCGTCGTGCGGCCGAGCGGGTCGGCCCGGTCGGAGCGCCCGGCCCCCGAGGCGTGGGAGGAGCAGGACGGGCGCGCGGCCGCCTGAGCGGCCCGGCCTGGGAGGATGGCGCGGATGAGTGGGACGACGTACCGGATCTGCTTCGTCTGCACCGGCAACATCTGCCGCTCGCCGATGGCGGAGGCGGTGCTGCGCGGGCTGCTCGACGAGGAGGGGCTCGGCCACGCCGTCGAGGTCGACTCGGCCGGCACCACCTCGTGGCACGTCGGCGACCCGGCCGACCGGCGGGCGGTCGCCGCGCTGCGGGAGGCGGGCTACGACGGGTCTGGTCATCGGGCGCAGGCCTTCGAGGGGTCGTGGCTCGCCGACCGCGACCTCGTCGTCGCGCTCGACAGCGGCCACCTCGACGAGCTGCGCGCGCTGGCTGCCGGCGGGCCGCACGAGACGAAGGTCCGGCTGCTGCGCAGCTTCGACCAGGACGGCGACGGCGGCGCTGGCGGCGGTGACCTCGACGTGGCCGACCCCTACTACGGCTCGGCGGCCGACTTCGAGCGGGTGCTGGCGCAGGTGGAGGCCGGCTGCCGCGGCATCATCCGCGAGCTGGTCCGCGACGGTGTCGTCCAGCCGGTCTGAGCCGCCGTTCCGCAAGTCGCGGTCCGGCGCGCCGCCCGGGTTCTTCGCCGTCGAGGCCGCCGGGCTGCGGTGGCTGTCCGCGGCCGGCGGCGTCGCCGTCGCCGAGCCGCTGTCGGTGGGCACTGACGAGCTCCTCCTGCCGTACGTCCGGCAGCGACCGCCCACGACCGTCGACGCCGAGGCCCTCGGCCGGGCGCTCGCCACGACCCACCGCGCCGGAGCCCGGCACCACGGCTGCCCGCCCGACGGCTGGACGGGCGACGGCTGGATCGCGAGCCTCCCGCTCCCGCACGCCGCGACATCGCCCACCGGGTGGGGGCCGTTCTACGCCGACCTGCGGCTGGCGCCCTTCGCCGGCGCGCTCGACCCGGACGGCCGGCGCGCCGTCGAGGCGGTCGGCGAGCGACTGCGCCAGGGCGACGAGCGGCTGACCGGGCCGCCGGAGCCGCCGAGCCGGCTGCACGGCGACCTGTGGTCGGGCAACGTGCTGTGGGGCGCCGGCGGGGCCGTGCTCGTCGACCCGGCCGCGCACGGCGGCCACCGCGAGACCGACCTGGCGATGCTCGCGCTGTTCGGGCTGGCGCACCTGGACCGGGTGCTCGCCGCCTACGACGAGGCGCACCCGCTGGCCGACGGCTGGCGCGACCGGGTCGCTCTGCACCAGCTGCACCCGCTCCTGGTCCACGCAACCCTCTTCGGCGGCGGCTACGTCGCCCGGGCGGTCGCCACCGCCCGCCGCGCCCTGCAGCTCTGACCCCCGGCCTGCCAGTCAGCGCTGCAGGGTGGGGCGGAGCGTCTCGAGCACCGAGGGGTCCTCGATCGTCGACGGCACCGGCTCGTCCTTGCCGTCGGCGATCGCCCGCAGCGACCGGCGCAGGATCTTGCCGGACCGGGTCTTGGGCAGCCCCGCGACGACGTCGACGTCCTTGAACGAGGCCACCGCGCCGATCTCGTCGCGCACCAGCGCCACCAGCTCGGCCCGCAGCTCGTCGGGGTCGCGGTCCACACCGGCCTTGAGGACGACCAGCCCGCGCGGCACCTGCCCTTTCAGGTCGTCGTGCACCCCGATGACCGCGCACTCGGCGACGTCGGGGTGCGACGCGACGACCGCCTCCATCGACCCGGTCGACAGCCGGTGGCCGGCCACGTTGATGACGTCGTCGGTGCGGCCCATCACGTAGAGGTAGCCGTCCTCGTCGACGTAGCCCCCGTCGCCGGTCAGGTAGTAGCCGTCGAACGCCCGCAGGTACGACGACAGGAACCGCTCGTCGTCGTTCCACAGCGTGAGCAGCGCACCGGGCGGCAGCGGCAGCCGGACGCAGATCGCGCCCTCGGTGCCCGCGGGCACCGGCCGGCCGTGCGCGTCGAGGACCTGCACGTCCCACCCGGGCACCGCGACGGTCGGCGACCCCGGCTTGATCGGCATCGGCTCCAGCCCGCGCAGGTTGGCCGCGATCGGCCAGCCGGTCTCGGTCTGCCACCAGTGGTCCACCACCGGGATGCCGAGCCGCTGGCAAGCCCACTCCCAGGTGTCCGGGTCGAGCCGCTCCCCCGCCAGGAAGAGGGTGTGCATCGACGACACGTCGTGGCCCGCGAGCAAGGCGCCGTCCGGGTCCTCCTTCCGGACCGCCCGGAACGCCGTGGGCGCCGTGAACAGCGCGCGGACGCCGTACTCATCGATCACCCGCCAGAAGGCCCCGGCGTCGGGCGTGCCGACCGGCTTGCCCTCGTACAGGATCGTCGTGGCACCCACCAGCAGCGGCGCGTAGACGATGTAGGAGTGGCCGACGACCCATCCGACGTCCGACGCGCTCCACCACACGTCGCCGGGCCCGATGCCGTAGATGTTGGGCATGCTCCAGGTGAGGGCGACCGCGTGCCCGCCGTTGTCGCGCACGACGCCCTTCGGCTTGGCCGTGGTGCCGGACGTGTAGAGGACGTAGAGCGGGTCCGACCCGGCGACCGGCACGCACTCGGCCGGCTCGGCACCGGCGGCCAGCTCGTGCCAGTCGAGGTCACGCGGCGCCGTCAGGGCTGCCACGGCCTGCGGTCGCTGCAGCACGACGACGTGGTCGGGGGCGTGCTCGGCCAGGTCGAGCGCCCGGTCGAGCATGGGCTTGTACTCGACGACCCGGGCGACCTCGATGCCGCAGGACGCCGACAGCACGACCTTCGGGCGCGCGTCGTCGATGCGCACCGCGAGCTCGTGCGGCGCGAAGCCGCCGAAGACCACCGAGTGCACCGCGCCGAGGCGGGCACACGCCAGCATCGCCACGGCCGCCTCGGGGACCATCGGCAGGTAGATGACGACCCGGTCGCCCTTGCCGACGCCGAGGCCGGCCAGCGCCCCTGCGAAGGTCGCCGTCTCGTCGAGCAGCTGCGCGTACGTGTAGGTGCGCTTGGTGCCGGTGACCGGGCTGTCGTAGAGGAGGGCCGGCCGGTCGCCGTTGCCGGCCGCGACGTGGCGGTCCAGCGCGTTCTCGCAGGTGTTCAGCTCGCCGTCGGGGAACCACCGGTAGAACGGCGCCCGGCTGCCGTCCAGGACGGTGCGCGGCTGGGTGCGCCAGTCGACCGCGGCAGCCGCGTCGCGCCAGAAGTCGTCGGGGTCGGCGAGGCTGCGGTCGTACGTCGCGCGGTAGCTGCCCATGGCGGCATCCTCGCCCGGCCGGCCGGGTCCCGGCTAGGTCCCCGGCCGGCTCCCTGCCGCCTGGGGGACCACGAGCACGGGCACGTCGGCGAACTCCAGGACGTGGCGGGTCTGCGCCCCCACGTAGCTCGGGCCGCCGCTGCTGCGCTCGGAGCGGCCGATCACCACGATGTCGGCCCCCCACGTCCGGGCGGCGCCCAGGATGCAGGCAGCGGGGTGGCCCTCCACCTGGCGGGTCTCCACCGGCACGCCGCCGCCCCGGGCCAGGCCGGCCACGTGCCGCAGGAGGCCGGCCGCGGCGACCCCGCGGTCCGCCAGGACACCGGTCCGGTCGCGACGGCCGGAACGCAACGCCTCGACGACGTCCCCGTCGCCGAGGACGTGCACCGCGAGCAGCGCCGCGCCGAGGTCGGCCGCCAGGTCCACCGCGACCGACGCGGTGCGCAGCCCGGTCGCCGAGTCCTCCACCGCGACGAGCAACCGGGACGTCATGGCTCGCCGTCCGTGGGCCGGCGGGCGGCCA
>Ga0210143_1000390_pt1 | contig 9931 bp, 14 predicted proteins | sample MayberryNW_TuleC_2_FD_185527 | JGI IMG/M metagenome (GOLD analysis project Ga0210143, IMG submission 185527) | Wetland microbial communities from San Francisco Bay, California, USA, that impact long-term carbon sequestration - MayberryNW_TuleC_D2... | ecosystem: Environmental > Aquatic > Marine >... | reverse complement strand
ACGACCGCGGCCCCGACCTCGGCGGCTCGCGCCGCGACCGTGACCTCCCGGGACAGCGACACCATCGAGCGGGTACGCTAACCGAAGCGCATCGTCCGTCCCGCGCCGGGAGCGAGCCACCTCAGGGCCCGCCGAGGCACCCCGGCCGCGTTGACGCTCGTGCGTACGACCTGTAGCTTTGTTCCTCGCGCCCCGGCTCGGCGGGCCTCCGGCGCGTTCGACTCCTTCCGGAGTGGGATCGACGGGTACATCGGCGTTCGCGCCGTGCCCGAACCGGTCCGAACGGCCCGCGGGTTCGGCCGACGGCCGGGCTCCGGTGTTTGACAACGACAGAGTGCAGACGAGAGATCTATGCCCACGATCGAGCAGCTGATCCGCAAGGGCCGCAAGGCCCCCAAGAAGAAGACCAAGGCTCCCGCGCTGACGGGTTCTCCGCAGCGGCGCGGCGTCTGCACGCGCGTCATGACGTACACACCCCGCAAGCCGAACTCGGCCCTGCGCAAGGTCGCACGGGTGCGGCTCACCAGCGGATACGAGGTCACGGCCTATATCCCGGGCGAGGGGCACAACCTGCAGGAGCACTCGATCGTGCTGGTCCGCGGCGGCAAGGTGAAGGACCTCGCCGGGGTCCGGTACACGATCGTCCGCGGCACGCTCGACACGGCCGGGGTGCGCGGGCGCGGGCAGGCTCGTTCCCGCTACGGCGCGAAGAAGAGCGGGGAGTAGCCATGCCGCGCAAGGGGCCCGCCGTACGTCGCGAGATCGCGCCAGATCCCGTCTATCAGAACCCGCTCGTCACGCAGCTCATCAACAAGGTGCTGCTCGACGGCAAGAAGACCGTGGCCGAGCGCGCGGTGTACGAGGCGCTCGAGCAGATCAGCCAGAAGACCGCCAACGACCCCGTGGTCACCCTCAAGCGCGCCGTCGAGAACGTGCGGCCGATGCTCGAGGTCAAGTCCCGCCGGGTCGGTGGCGCTTCCTATCAGGTACCCGTCGAGGTCAAGCCGCAACGCGGCACGACGCTCGCGCTTCGCTGGCTCGTGAACTACAGCCGCGCGCGCCGCGAGAACTCGATGGCCGAGCGGCTCACCGCCGAGATCATGGACGCTGCCGGCGGCACCGGCACCTCGGTGAAGCGTCGCGAAGACATGCACAAGATGGCCGAGGCCAACAAGGCCTTCGCCCATTACCGCTGGTGATCGACGAGCATGCACCGAGCCGGCCTCTCGGGGCCGGTTCTCGACTGAAGGGGGACCGTTGATGGCGGTTCCCGCGGAGACGATGCACGTGGCAACGACGCAACAAGACGTGAAGCCGAAGGGGGCGAAGGGGTTGGACATCCGCGAATACCCCCTCGTCCGCACGCGCAACATCGGCATCATGGCGCACATCGACGCCGGCAAGACGACGACGACCGAGCGCATCCTGTACTACACGGGCAAGGCGTACAAGATCGGCGAGGTCCACGAGGGCACGGCCCAGATGGACTGGATGGCCCAGGAGCGCGAGCGCGGCATCACGATCACCAGCGCGGCGACCACCTGTCAGTGGAAGGGCCACTGGATCAACATCATCGACACGCCCGGCCACGTCGACTTCACGGTCGAGGTCGAGCGCAGCCTGCGCGTGCTCGACGGCGCCGTCGCGGTGTTCGACGCGGTCGCGGGCGTCGAGCCCCAGTCCGAGACCGTCTGGCGCCAGGCCGACCGCTACGCCGTGCCGCGCATCGCGTTCGTCAACAAGATGGACCGCACCGGCGCCGACTTCCAGCGCACGATCGACATGATGGTCGACCGGCTCGCCGCGAACCCGCTCGTGCTGCAGCTCCCCTGGGGGGTCGAGAGCGACTTCCACGGCGTGATCGATCTCGTCGCCATGAACGCCCACTACTGGGAGGGCGACATGGGCGAGGACTGGAAGGACACCGAGATCCCCGAGGAGTACCTCGAGCGCGCGAGGGCCGCGCATCGCGAGCTGTTCGAGAAGCTCGCCGAGCACGACGAGCACCTCATGGAGAGGTTCGTGCTCGAGGAGGAGCCCACGCCCGAGGAGATGCACACGGCGATCCGGGCGATGACCCTCGACGGCAGCGGCGTGCCCGTGCTCTGCGGCTCCGCGTTCAAGAACAAGGGCGTGCAGCTCGTGCTCGACGCGATCGTGCACTACCTGCCCAGCCCGCTCGACGTGCCGCCGGTCGAGGGGCACCGTCCCCTCAAGGAGGACGAGCACCTCGTGCGAGAGGCCGACGACTCGCAGCCGTTCGCGGCCCTCGCGTTCAAGATCATGAGCGACCCGTACGTGGGCCGGCTCACGTACCTGCGTCTGTACTCGGGCGCGCTGCACAGCGGCAGCCACGTCATGAACTCGACGAAGGACCGCAAGGAGCGCATCGGGCGCATCCTGCAGATGCACGCGAACCACCGTGAGGACAAGGAAGCCGCGTACACCGGCGACATCGTGGCGGTCGTGGGGCTCAAGCACTCCACGACCGGCGACACGATCTGCGACCCCGACGACCCCGTCGTGCTCGAGAACATCACGTTCCCGACCCCGGTGATCTCGGTCGCGGTCGAGCCGAAGACCAAGGCCGACCAGGACAAGCTCGGCACGGGCCTGATGAAGCTCGCCGACGAGGACCCGACGTTCGTCGTGAAGTACGACGACGAGACCGGCCAGACGGTGATCTCGGGCATGGGCGAGCTGCACCTCGACATCATCGTCGACCGGCTCAAGCGCGAGTTCTCCGTCGACGCGAACGTCGGCAAGCCGCAGGTCGCCTACCGGGAAACGGTGCGCAAGGAAGCCCACAAGGTCGAGACGCGCTTCGTGCGCCAGACCGGCGGCAAGGGGCAGTTCGGCCACGTCGTGATCGATCTCGAGCCCACCGGCCCCGGCGGCGGCTACGAGTTCATCAACAAGATCGTCGGCGGCAAGATCCCGCGGGAGTACATCCCGTCGGTCGACCAGGGCATCCAGGAGGCGCTCGACAACGGCATCCTCGCCGGCTACCCGATGGTCGACGTGCGCGCCACGCTGATCGACGGCTCGTACCACGAGGTCGACTCGTCGGAGATGGCGTTCAAGATCGCCGGGTCGATGGCCGTCAAGGAAGCCGCGCGCAAGGCGGACCCCGTGCTGCTCGAGCCCGTGATGGAGTTCGAGCTGACCACGCCCGAGGAGTTCCTCGGCGACGTGATGGGCGACGTCACCGCGCGCCGCGGCCGCATCGAGAACATCGACGAGCGCAGCGGCCAGAAGGTGGTTCGCGTGATCGTGCCGCTGGCCGAGCTGTTCGGCTACGCGACCGAGCTGCGCTCCCGCACGCAGGGCCGGGCCGCGCACAGCCCGATGCAGCTGCACGCCTACAACGAGGTGCCGCCCCAGATCGCCAAGGAGATCGTCGCCCGGGTCATGGGCGAGTAACGGAAACGACGAGGGAGAACCGGAGATGTCGAAGCAGAAGTTCGAGCGGACCAAGCCCCACGTGAACATCGGCACGATGGGCCACATCGACCACGGCAAGACCACGCTCACGGCGGCGATCACCAAGCGCCAGGCCGACAAGGGCCTGGCCGAGTTCACCCCGTTCGACGAGATCGACAAGGCGCCCGAAGAGCGCGAGCGCGGCATCACGATCGCGATCGCCCACGTCGAGTACGAGACCGACAACCGCCACTACGCCCACGTCGACATGCCCGGGCACGCCGACTACATCAAGAACATGATCACCGGCGCCGCCCAGGTCGACGGCGCGATCCTGGTGGTCTCCGCCGCGGACGGCCCGATGCCCCAGACCCGCGAGCACGTGCTGTTGGCCCGCCAGGTGGGGGTGCCCCACATCGTGGTGGCGCTGAACAAGTGCGACATGGTCGATGACCCCGAGCTGTTGGAGCTCGTCGAGCTCGAGGTGCGCGAGCTGCTGACCGGGTATGAGTTCCCCGGCGACGAGGTCCCGGTGATCCAGGTCTCCGCGCTCAAGGCGCTCGAGGGCGACGAGGCCTGGGTCGCCAAGATCGACGAGCTGCTGGAGGCCTGCGATTCCTACATCACCGAGCCGGTCAGAGACACCGACAAGCCGTTCATCATGCCGATCGAAGACGTCTTCTCGATCACCGGGCGAGGCACGGTCGTCACCGGCCGGGTCGAGCAGGGCCGGTTGGCCAAGATGTCAGAGATCGAGATCGTGGGCATCAAGGACACCCGCAAGACGATCGCCACCGACCTCGAGATGTTCCGCAAGCTCCTCGACGAGGTGGTGGCCGGTGACAACGTCGGCATCCTGCTGCGGGGCATCGACAAGGACGAGGTCGAGCGCGGCCAGGTGCTCGCCGCGCCGGGCTCGATCACCCCGCACACGAACTTCAAGGGCCAGGTCTACATCTTGAGCAAGGACGAGGGCGGGCGCCACACCCCGTTCTTCAACGGCTACCGGCCCCAGTTCTACTTCCGCACCACCGACGTGACCGGCTCGGCGGCGCTGCCCGAGGGCGTCGAGATGGTCATGCCCGGGGACAACGTCGAGATGACGGTCGAGCTGATCGCCCCGATCGCGATGGAGGAGGGCCTGCGCTTCGCGATCCGCGAGGGCGGGCGCACCGTCGGCGCCGGCCGCGTCACCGAGATCGTCAAGTAGCCCAACGAGCGAGGACCGGAGAGAGGCGCGACCGTGGCAGGACCCAAGATCCGCATCAAGCTCCGGGCATACGATCACCGCATGCTCGACGTCGCCGCGCGCGACATCGTCGAGCACGTCACCCGCACGGGTGCCAAGGTGATCGGCCCGGTGCCGCTGCCGACGGAACGCGCCATCTACACGGTGATCCGTTCGCCGCACAAGTACAAGGACTCGCGCGAGCACTTCCAGATGCTCACGCACAAGCGATTGATCGACATCGTCGACGCGACCTCCAAGACGGTGCAGGAGCTCCAGCGCCTGAACCTGTCCGCCGGGGTCGACATCGAGATCAAGCTCTAGAGGACGAGATGACAGAGGTCGGAGCCGTGAAGGGCATCTTGGGCACGAAGCTGGGCATGACCCAGGTCTTCGACGACACCCGCGCCGTGCCGGTCACGGTGATCAAGGCGGGTCCGTGCGTCGTCGCCCAGGTCAAGTCCCGAGAGCGCGACGGGTACGAGGCCGTGCAGCTCGCGTTCGGCGACGTGCGCCCCAACAAGGTCACGAAGCCGATGCAGGGCCACTTCGACGCGAACTCCGCCGAGCCCCGCCGCCACCTCGTGGAGCTGCGCACCGACGACGCGTCGTCCTACGAGCCCGGACAGGAGCTGCGCGCCGACGTGTTCGAGGCGGGCGACGTCGTCGACGTGGTCGGGGTCTCGAAGGGCAAGGGGTTCGCCGGCGTGATGAAGCGGCACGGGTTCGCCGGCCTGAAGGCCAGCCACGGCACGCATCGGGTGCACCGGGCGCCGGGGGCGATCGGCGCGTGCGCCACCCCGAGCCGCGTGTTCAAGGGCATGCGCATGGCCGGCCAGCACGGCAACCAGCGCGTCACCGTGCTGAACCTGCAGGTCGTGCAGGCCGACGCCGAGCGGAACCTGCTGCTCGTCAAGGGCGCGGTGCCCGGCCCCGAGGGCGGGCTCGTGATGGTCCGGTCGGCCGTCAAGGCGCCGGCGGCGAAGGGTGCCTGAGATGGCGACGATCGACGTTCTCGACGTGCAGGGCAACAGGTCGGGCTCGCGCGATCTCGCGGCCGACCTGTTCGAGGCGCCCGTGAGCGTGCCGCTCATGCACCAGGTCGTGGTCGCGGGCCTGGCGGCCATCCGCGCGGGCACGCATTCCACGAAGACCCGGGGCGATGTCTCGGGCGGCGGCAGGAAGCCGTGGCGCCAGAAGGGCACGGGCCGCTCGCGCCAGGGCTCGATCCGATCCCCGCAGTGGGCCGGCGGCGGCGTCGCCCACGGTCCGGTGCCGCGCGATCACTCGATGCGCGTGAACAAGAAGATGAAGCGGGGCGCGCTCCGCTCGGCGCTCACCGACGCCCTGCGCAGCGGCAAGCTCGCGGTCGTGTCCGAGATGGGGTTCGACGAGCCCAAGACCAAACGCGCCGCCGAGCTGCTCTCGGCCCTCGAGCTCACGGGCAAGGTGCTCGTCGTGCTCCCCGAGCCGACCGGCGACGGCGCCGCCGAGAAGTCGTTCCGCAACATCACCGACGTCAAGGTCGCCTACGCGGGCGGGCTCGGCACCTACGACGTGCTGTGGGCCGATCGCGTGCTGCTGACCGCCGCCGCGCTCGACGCCCTCGAGAAGGGCTCCACGCCCGAAGCGGAGAAGGGCTCCACGCCCGAAGCGCAGAAGGGCTCCAGGGGGGGTGAGGCGTCGTGAAGTCGCATCGCGACGTGATCATCCGGCCGATCGTCTCGGAGAAGTCCTACGCCGGCCTCGAGCTGAACACGTACACGTTCCTGGTCGACAAGCGGGCGAACAAGACCGAGATCAAGGAAGCCGTGCAGGCGATCTGGGAGGTCCGCGTGACCTCGGTGAACACGCTGCACCGCCGCGGCAAGGTGAAGCGGCGCGGCTACACGAAGGGCAAGCGCCCCGACGAGAAGCGCGCCATCGTCACGCTCGCCGAGGGCGATTCGATCGAGATCTTCGAGGGTGGGTAGCCATGGCCGTTCGCAAGTACAAGCCGACGACACCGGGACGACGCGGGGCGAGCGTCTCGTCGTTCGACGAGATCACGCGTTCCGAGCCTGAGAAGTCGCTGCTCCAGAAGAAGCACCGCAAGGGCGGCCGCAACGTGCACGGTCGCATCACGACCCGGCACCAGGGCGGCGGCACCAAGCAGCGCTACCGCGTGATCGACTTCCGTCGCAACAAGGACGGCGTGCCGGCCAAGGTCGCCCACATCGAGTACGACCCGAACCGCAGCGCGCGCATCGCCCTGCTGCACTACGCCGACGGCGAGAAGCGCTACATCCTCGCCCCGCAGGGCGTGAAGCAGGGCGACCGGCTGATGAGCGGCCCCGACGCCGAGATCCGTGCCGGCAACGCGCTGCCGCTTCGCAACATCCCGGTCGGCACCGTGGTGCACGCGATCGAGCTCAAGCCCGGCGCCGGCGCCAAGCTGGCCCGTTCGGCCGGCGCGAGCGTGCAGCTCATGGCCAAGGAAGGCACGATGGCCACGGTGCGGCTGCCCTCGGGCGAGACGCGCCTGGTGCCGGCCGCCGCCAAGGCCACGGTCGGCACGGTGGGCAACCCCGAGCACGAGCTGATCGCCCTCGGCAAGGCCGGCCGTGCGCGGTGGAAGAACAAGCGACCGACCGTTCGCGGCGTGGCGATGAACCCGGTCGACCACCCGCTGGGCGGCGGCGAGGGCAAGTCCTCGGGCGGCCGGCATCCCGCGTCGCCGTGGGGCAAGAAGGAAGGCCGCACGCGCAAGAAGAACAAGGCGTCGAACAAGTACATCGTCCGTCGCCGTGGGAAGGGGCGAGGCTAGGTGCCCAGGTCCGTCAAGAAGGGTCCGTTCGTCGACGAGCACCTCATGGTCAAGATCGACGACATGAACAAGCGAGGCGACAAGCGCGTCGTCAAGACGTGGTCGCGCCGGTCCACGGTCGTGCCCGAGATGCTCGGGCACACGATCGCCGTGCACGACGGTCGCAAGCACGTGCCGGTGTTCATCTCGGAGTCGATGGTGGGACACAAGCTCGGCGAGTTCGCGCCGACGCGCACCTTCCGATCGCACGCGAGAGACGAGCGGCGGACGGGAGTGCGGTAGTGCAGGCGCGAGCCACGATGAAGTACGTGCGCACGTCGCCGCGGAAGATGCGGCGCGTGATCGACATGATCCGCGGCCAGCACGTGGCCGAGGCGCGGCGCATCCTGCGGTTCTCTCCGCTCGGGCCCACGCCCGAGGTCGAGAAGCTGCTGAACTCCGCGATCGCGAACGCCGAGCAGCAGCCCGGCGTGATCGAGGACAACCTGTTGGTGACGCGCGCGTGGGTCGACGAGGGTCCGACGTTGCGCAGGTACCGCCCGCGCGCGTACGGCCGAGCCACCAAGGTGCGCAAGCGCACCTCGCACGTGACGCTCGTGGTGGAGACGATGGGAGACGAGGCGTAGTGGGTCACAAGGTCAACCCGTACGGGTTCCGGCTGGGGGTCATCTACCCCTGGAAATCCAACTGGTACGCCGGCCGCCGCGAGTACGCCGGCCAGCTCCACGAGGACATCTGGATCCGCAAGCACATCCGTTCCCGCCTGTCGCGCGCCGGCATCAGCTCGATCGACATCGAGCGCAAGGGCGATCAGATCTGGGTGTTCATCCGCACGGCGCGGCCGGGCATCGTGATCGGCCGCAAGGGCGCCGAGGTCGACCGCCTGCGCAAGGACGTCGAGCGGTACACGAAGAAGCGCGTCGACGTGAAGGTCGAGGACATGAACCAGGCCGCGAGCGAGTCGCGCCCCGAGACCGACGCCACCCTGCTCGCCCAGGGCGTCGCCGAGCAGCTCGCGGGGCGCGTGGCGTTCCGCCGAGCGATGCGCCGCGCCGTGCAGACGGCGATGCGCTCGGGGGCCCTCGGCGTGCGCGTCGCGACCGGCGGCCGGCTCGGCGGCTCCGAGATGGGCCGGCGCGAGTGGTATCGCGAGGGCCGCGTGCCGCTGCACACCCTGCGAGCCAAGGTCGACTTCGGCACCGCCGAGGCCAAGACCACGTTCGGCATCATCGGTGTGAAGGTCTGGGTCTACCACGGCGACGAGGTGCCGCACCGCGAGCAGCAGACCGAGCGCGCGCTGGCCAGGGCTCACGCGAGCGCCCAGCAGGTCGACCCGGGCCACCGCGGCGGCGCCGCGACCGGCGAGGAGATCGCCGGCGCCGAGGCCGCCGAGGCCGAGGCCACCGCGAACCCCGAGGCGGCGGTCGAGGCGGCGGTCGTCAACCCGTCCGTCGAGGCTGCCGCGATCGAGGAGCAGTCCGGCGGCACCGAGGAGCCGTCCGGCGGCACCGAGGAGGGCGGGGCCTGATGCTGGCGCCGAAGAAGGTCAAGCACCGCAAGGTGCATCGCGGCAATCGCCGCGGCCTGGCCAAGGGCGGCACCGAGGTCCACTTCGGCGACTACGGCCTGGTCGCGCTCGAGCCCGCCTGGATCACGAACCGCCAGATCGAGGCGGCCCGTGTCGCGATCACGCGGCACATCCGCCGAGGCGGCAAGGTGTGGATCAACATCTTCCCGGACAAGTCGGTGACCAAGAAGCCCGCCGAGACCCGCATGGGGTCGGGCAAGGGCAACCCCGAGGGGTGGGTCGCCGTCGTCAAGCCCGGACGCGTGATGTTCGAGCTGGCGGGGGTGCCGGAGTGGCTGGCGCGCGAGGCGATGGAGCGGGCCCAGCACAAGCTGCCGATCAAGACCAAGTTCATCAGCCGGGAGGGGGCGTGAGCGATGCCGAGCAAGGCCGCGGAGCTGCGTGATCTCCCCGACGACGAGCTGATGGCCCGCGTCGACTCCGCCAAGGAAGAGCTGTTCAACCTGCGCTTCCAGCAGGCGACGGGCCAGCTCGACAACCCCACCCGCATCAGGGAGGTGCGTCGCGACGTCGCGCGCATCGCCACCGTGATGCGCGAGCGCGAGATCGAGGCCGAGCTCGACGCGTTCGCCGCGGCGCGGGAGGAGCTCGCCGAGCCGGCGGAGCCCGAGGAGGACCAGTGAGCGACGAGCAGACCGCGACCACCACGGCCGCCGAGCGCGGCCGCCGCAAGGTGCGCACCGGCGTGGTCGTGTCGGACAAGATGGACAAGACCGTGCTGGTCCGCATCGACCGCACGGTCACCCACCCGCTGTACCGCAAGACGGTGCGGCGGTCCTCGAAGCTCGCCGCGCACGACGAGCGGAACGAAGCGCACGTGGGCGACACGGTGCGGGTGATGGAGACGCGCCCGATCTCGAAGCGCAAGCGGTGGCGCGTCGTCGAG
>Ga0210143_1000387_pt1 | contig 9934 bp, 8 predicted proteins | sample MayberryNW_TuleC_2_FD_185527 | JGI IMG/M metagenome (GOLD analysis project Ga0210143, IMG submission 185527) | Wetland microbial communities from San Francisco Bay, California, USA, that impact long-term carbon sequestration - MayberryNW_TuleC_D2... | ecosystem: Environmental > Aquatic > Marine >... | reverse complement strand
CGCTTCTCGAAGTTCATGATCTGGATCTCGTTGACCCACTTGGTGGTCGCGTAGTCGTTGTGCTGGATGATCGACTTCTGCAGCGGGATGTCCTCGGTGAGGATCTCCTCGTGCCGGTCGCCGTAGATCTCGGAGGAGGACGCGAAGACGAGACGGAAGCCGTGCTCCCGCTGGAGCTCGAGCACGTGGCGCGTGCCGATCACGTTCGTCGTCCAGAGGGTCTCGTAGTACTCCTCGCCGTTCAGGCGGCCGAACTCGGCGGCGAGGTGGTAGACGTAGTCGAAGGGGCCGGCCTCGCGCATGACGCGCTCGAGCTGGCGGTGCTCCCGGACGTCGGCGCGGATGCCCTGCTCGTCCGCCCCGTGGTGGAGGTCGCAGCCGGTCACCGTGTGGCCGCGCCGCCTGAGCTCGGCGACGAGCGGGCGGCCCAGCGTGCCGTCGGAACCCGTGACGAGGATGCGTGCCACGACGGCGGGCCACGCTACCACGCATGAGCGCGAAGCCCCGGCTGCTCGAGGACGGCGGGCTCGTGGTCGTCGCCTACAGCTTCCCGCCCGTCTCGAACGGGCCGGCCTTCATCCTCGACCGGATCCTCGGCGAGTTCGAGCTCGGGGACACGGTCGTCTTCGCGGGGGAGACGCACGGCTACGCCGACCACGCCGAGGACGTGCGGAGGACCGCGGCCGACGTGCGCCACCGCGACGTGCCGCGGTGGTGGCCGGCGCGGGACCGCGACCTCCGGGTGGGGCCGGTGCGTGTGCCCCTGCGGGCCCGCACGGCGGGGAACCTGCTCGTGAGCGCGCGCGTCGCGTGGGAGGCTGCCCGGGCGCTCCGCCGGCCGGAGGCCCGGGGCCTCCTCGCGGTCTACCCGAAGCAGAGCTTCCTGCTCGCCGCGCTGCTCGCGGCCGGGACGTCGCGCAAGCCGTTCGCCGTCTACTTCGTGGACGTGTACGTCGAGGGGCTCCCGCGCGGCCGCCGGGTCGCGCGCCTGCTGGAGCGGGCGGTCGCCCGGCGGGCCGCGGTCGTGTTCGCCATGAGCGAGCCGCACCGCGACCAGGTGGTCGAGCGCCTGCGCGCGCTGGGGGTCGTCGACCCCCGCGTGGTCGAGATCCCGCATCCGCACGCGGAGCCGGCCGCGGTGCCCCGGGTCGCGCTGGCCGGGGAACCGTCGATCGTCTTCACGGGCGCGATCTACGACGCGCAGGCGGATTCGGTCCGGAGGCTCGTCGCGGCGCTCGACCGGCCCGAGCTCGCCGACGCCCGCCTCCATCTCCTCTCGCAGCTTCCGCCGGCGGTGATCGCCGAGTCCGGGATCCGGCCCGGCCCGCGCGTGACGCTCGCGGCCGCCTCGAACCGGGAGTCGCTCGCGGCGCAGCGCGCCGCCGACGTCCTCTTCCTGCCGATCGCCTTCGACGCGAACGAGACCGTCCGCCGGACGGCCTCGCCGTCGAAGCTGCCCGAGTACCTGGCCGCGGGCCGTCCGATCCTCGTCCACGCCCCGCCCGACGCGTACGTGACGCGCTACGCCCGCGAGCACGGCTTCGCCGAGGTCGTCGACCAGCCGGACGAGGCCGCGCTCGCGGCGGCGGTCGTCCGACTGGCGTCCGACGAGGCGCGGCGCGCAGAGCTCGTGGCGGCAGCGCGCGAGACGCTCCGCCGCCACGAGGTGCCGGCCGTGGCCGAGCGCTTCCGGGAAGCGCTGGTCGAGGCGCTGGACGGTTAGCCGGGCCGGGTCGCCGCGAGCACCTCGGCGATGCGCTCCGCCGCGTGCCCGTCCCAGCCCGGCGGCGCTTGTCGTCCGCGTGCGCGGGCGTTCTCGAGGAGGGTCGGCAGGTCGCGGACCCGGCCCGGGTCGAGCCCGAGCAGCGTGTTCGTCCCCAGGTGGACGGTGACCGGCCGCTCGGTCGCGTTCCGGAGGGTGAAGCACGGGACGCCGAGGTACGTCGTCTCCTCCTGGATCCCGCCGGAGTCCGTGAGGACGGCCGCGGCGTCGGCGACGAGTCCCATGAACTCGAGGTAGGGGAGGGGCGGCAGCAGGCGGACGGCCGGGTCGAGGCCCTGCGCATCGATCGCCGCGCGGGTGCGTGGATGGACGGGGAAGACGACCTCGAGCGTTCGCGCCAGGTCGGCCAGCGCGGCGAGCGTGTCCCGGAGGAGCGGGCCGTCGACGAGGCTCGGGCGGTGGAGCGTGACGACGACGTACTCCCCGCGGGCAAGCCCGTGGCGGGCCGGGTCGCCGAAGCGGTCGCGCAGGGCGACGAGCGTGTCGACCATCGTGTTCCCCACGTCGTGGACGCCGCCGGTGATCCCCTCGCGCCGGAGGTTCTCGGCGGCCTCCGGGGAGTGGGTGAAGAGGAGGTCGGAGAGGCGGTCGGTGAGGATCCGGTTGAGCTCCTCCGGCATCGAGCGGTCGAACGAGCGCAGGCCCGCCTCGACGTGCCCGAGCGGGATCCCAAGCTTGGCCGTCGCGAGCGCGGAGGCGAGCGTCGAGTTGACGTCGCCGGGCACGAGCACGAGCTCCGGCGCTTCTTCGAGGAGGACGCCCTCCAGGCGCTCGAGGACGCGGCCGGTCTGCTCGGCGTGCGAGCCGGACCCGGCGCCGAGGACGTGGTCGGGGTCGCCGACGCCGAGCTCGTCGAGGAAGACTTGCGAGAGCTCGTCGTCGTAGTGCTGGCCCGTGTGGACGAGGACGCGCTCGAAGTCGTCGGGCCGCGCGTCGAGCGCGCGCGCGACCGGCGCGACCTTCACGACGTTCGGCCGCGTCCCCACCACGAGCAGCACGCGCATCCGGGACACGCCTACCGGAGCCGCGTCCGCGCCGGGCCTGACCGTCCTCGTAACAGTCTGTTACGAGGCGGAACCCGGGCCGCGACTCCGGGCTCCGCCGGGTTCCGTGCAAGTGACAGTCTGTTACGAACTCCGAGTCGCGCGCGACCCGTGACGCGCTCGCGCGAGTCGCTCACTCCCAGATGCGCTCGTCGGGCTCGGCGAACGTGTCGACGAAGCTGCGGTACCAGAGCTCGGTCATCGCCATCGTCCAGAGGGCGTGGCCGTAGTCGCCGCGGCCGGCGCGGTGGCGCGCGAGCGCGGTCAAGGCGCCGCGCTGGTCGAAGACGCCGCGGGCGGCGAACGACGGGGCGGCCAGGACCGACCCGACCTGCTCCCCGAGCGGCCCGCGCAGCCAGTTGCGCAGCGGCGCGGCGAGCCCTGTCTTCGGCAGGCGCGCGACCTCCGGCGGCAGGCGGCGCTCCGCGACCTCGCGCAGGAGCCACTTGAACGTCCGGCCGCGCCGCTTGAGGCGGGCCGGAACCCCGGCGGCCAGCTCGATCACGCGCCGGTCGAGGAACGGCGAGCGCGCCGCGGTCCCGTTCACCATCGCGGAACGGTCGACCTTGAGGAGGTCATTGGCGGGCAGCTCGAACTTCGTCTCGGCGTAGAGGAGCCGGTTCAGGTGGTCGGGAGACCGGCTTCGGTCGTAGAACGCCAGCCCCTCGGCCTCGGGGTCGTGGCCCGCGTGCCACGCGGGCGTCTCGAGCAGGTCGCGGAACCGGATCGGGAGGTCGTGCTCGCGGAGCGAGAGCCAGCGCCGCCGGTCCTCGACCCCGGCCGCGTGCATCCCTTTCGCGACCCTCCGCACGCGCCGGCTCGTCGTCACCCGTCCGCCCGCGTCGGCAACGGCGACCCCGGCAGCCACGAGCGGCGCCGGCGCGCGGGCGAGCCGTCCGCCCACGTCGTCGCCGAGGTGTCGCAGCGTCCCGGAGAACGCGTGGTCGCCCCCGTCCCCCGTGATCCCGACGACGAGCTCGCCCGCGATCGCGCGGGAGAGGAGCACGTTCGCGAAGGTTGCGTCGTTGAAGAACGGCTGGTCGAACCACCACGGGATGTGGGCCCCGATCGCCGCCGGGTCGAGGTCGCCGAGCGGCACGACCGTCAGGTCGGCGCCGACGTGTCGCGCGACCGCCCGCGCGGCGGCGGTCTCGTCGTCGGCCTCACCGGTCGCGACCGTGTACGCGGCGAGCCCTGGTGCGGCCTCGCAGATGAACGAGGCGACGAGGCTCGAGTCGATCCCGCCGGAGAGGAGGAGACCGTAGGGCACGTCGCCGATCAGGCGCTCCCGCGTCACGTCCGAGAACACGGCGCAGAACCGGTCGATCGCGTCCTCGTCGTTGCCCTCGTGGAGCGGGACGTCGGCGAAGTCCCAGTAGGCGTCGCGGCCGACGAGCCTGCCTTGCTCGAATGCGAGGGTGGTCGCCGGCGGCACGGTCGAGACGCCGCGGAACATCGTCCGCTCGCCGACGACGTGGCCGAGGTGGATGACGTCGAGGAGACCGTCCGGGTCCGGCTCCCGCGGGAGGGCGCCGTCCGCGAAGATCGCCTTCGGCTCGCTCGCGAAGCGCAGCACGCCGCCGTCCAGCGACCAGACGAGCGGCTTCTTCCCCAGCCGGTCGCGGGAGAGGAGCAGGCGGCCTCGCGGCTCGTCCCAGAGCCCGATCGCCCAGTTGCCCTCCAGGCGGTCGACGAACCGCTCGCCGTGCTCCTCGTAGAGGTGCGGGACGACCTCCGTGTCCGTCTGCGTCTCGAACCGGTGGCCCTTCGTCTCTAGCTCGGCCCGGAGCTCGCGGTAGTTGTAGATCTCGCCGTTGAAGACGACCCAGACGGTGCGATCCTCGTTCGGCAGCGGCTGCTGGCCGGTGACGAGGTCGGTGATCGTGAGGCGGCGGTGGCCGAGCCCGCAGCCACGCTCGACCCGGATTCCCTCGTGGTCGGGCCCGCGGTGGGCGAGGAGCGCGCACATCCGCGCGACCGCGTCCCGGTCGACGAGCGCCCCGTCGCGGAAGTCCACGATCCCGGCGACCCCGCACATCAGGCGGTCCGCCTGCGGAGGAGCTCGCGGCCGAGCAGCGCGAGGAACCGGACGTTCGTCACGAGGTAGCGCCGGCCCAGCCGGCGCGGCTCCTGCAGCAGCCGGACGAGCCATTCGAGCCCGGCCGCCTGCAGCCAGCGTGGCGCTCGTCGCGTCACCCCCGCGACGATATCGATCGAGCCGCCGACCCCCATCACGAGCGGCACGCCGAGGTCGCGCCCGTGGTCGGCCAGCCAGCGCTCCTTGCGCGGCGAGCTGATCGCGACGAAGAGGAGGTCTGGCGCCGCGGTCCGGATCGCCCCGGCCACGGCCGCGCTCTCGTCGTCGGCGAAGTACCCGTCGCGGGAGCCGGCGATCCGGAGCCCGGGGTGCGCCGCGCGGATCCGCGCAAGCGCCCGCTCGAGGACGTCGGGCCGAGCGCCGAGCACGTAGACGCTCCAGCCCCGCTCCTCGGCCAGCGCGAGGAGGCGCAGCATCAGGTCGGTGCCGTTCACCCGCTCGGGGAGGGGATCCCCGAGCAGCCGCGAGGCCCAGACGATCGCCATGCCGTCGGCGCTCACGAGCTCGCAGCGCTCCACGATCTCGCGCAGGCTTCGGTCCCGCCGCAGGGCGACGAGCTTCGCCGCGTTCACGCAGACGTGCTGCGCGAACCCGCCCGTCTCGACCGTGCGCTCGATCGCGGCGAGCGTCTCGTCGGCCGTCAGCCGGTCGACGGGGCAGCCGAGGACGTCGGCTCGGCTCATCCGGCCGCCTGCAGGTAGTTGGCGAGCGCGAGCAGCATGTGGGCGTCGTTCCAGCGGACGTAGGCGGTTCCGTTCCGGAGGAAGCGTCCCTGCTGGAACGCGAAGCGGCCGTCGCGCCGGCGCATGGTGGCGAGCGTCCAGTCGAGGACGCGGCCGGCCGCCGGCAGGGCGCGCGGGTCGTCCAGCCGCGAGAGCGCCGTGATCGCGCTCGCGGCCGCGTGCGTGTCGAGCGGGTAACGCGACTCGACCGTCGCGCGCGGGCCGCCGTCCGGGTCGATCAGCCGCGCGAGGAAGAGGTCGAGGCCGCGCTCGAGGGCGTCGTCGGGCGCCGGATCCAGCCCCGCCTCCCGCCAGCGGGCGAGCGCCTCGAGCACGTAGGCGGTGTGGTAGCCGTCCACCCAGCCGACGCGCGGGCCCTCGCCGTAGGGCCACGAGCCGTCGGGCCGCCGGCGCTCGAGGGAGAAGCGCACGGCGGCGGCGTCCGCCTCGTCGGCCTCGCCCGCCCGGGCCGAGAGCGCCGCCACGAGCAGGTTCGCGTTGTGGATCGGAAGCCGCGAGTCCGGATGGTAGGCGTAGAAGACCTCGTCGCCGTCGCGGCGCAGGAGCGACGAGCGGGCGAAGGCGAGGCACGACGCGACGGCCTCGCGCAGGCGCGCCGCCTCGGCCGCCGGCACGAGCGGCTCGACGTCGAGGAACGCATGGCCGGCGAAGACGGTCACGACGGCGTTCGGCTGTCCCGCGGCGTAGAAGCCCCAGCGGGTCTGGACGTCGAAGTCGTAGCCGAATCCCGAGCCTTCGCCGTGCGGGATCGCCCGTCCGAGCAGCTCCTGTGCGAAGGCCGGCGCGCGCGGGCCGTCCGGCTCCAGCCGCGCGTAGGCGGCTGCCAGGAGCGCGAGCGCCTTCGCATGCCGCCGCGCGGGGACCCCGAGCGCGCCTCGGAGGTCGACCGGCGAGCGCTTGAGCACGTTTGTCGCCGAACCGCGCGGTCCGGCCGCGGGCGACCCGCCGCACGAGCGAGGACGAGAGCGCGTCCCAGGGATCGTGGCCCGCGTAGCCCGTCCGCTCGAGCGCCTCCGAGAGCCGGAGCGCCGCCGCGCGCGCCGCCGCCGCGCGGGCCTCCGCGCCGACCGTCGAGTACGCGGTCACCGCGCTCAGTACGCGCCGCGGACGCTGAAGAGGACCGGGATCGTCCGTGCGAGGAGCTTCAGGTCGGAGCCGAGCGTCCAGCCCGTCACGTAGAGGTAGTCGAGCTTGACCATCTCCTCGAACGGGATCTCGCTGCGCCCGAGCACCTGCCACGGCCCCGTGATCCCGGGGCGCAGGTCGAGGCGGCGCCGCGCCCAGCTGCCGACGTGGCGGTCCTCCTCGAGCGGCAGCGGCCGGGGCCCGACGAGGCTCATGTCCCCACGCAGGACGTTCCAGAGCTGCGGCAGCTCGTCGAGCGACGTGCGGCGGAGGAAGCGGCCGACGCGCGTGACCCGCGGGTCGTCCTTCGCCTTGAACATCCGGTCGTCGCCGCCGTTCCGGGCGTGCGTGTTCAGGTGCGCGAGCTCGTCGCGGCGGCCCTCGGCGCCGGGTGTCATCGTCCGGAACTTGACGATGCGGAACGTGCGGTCGCGGGCGCCCATCCGCACCTGGCGGAAGAAGACCGGCCGGCCCGAGTCGACGAGGATCGCGACCGCGACCGCGGCGAACGCCGGCGAGAGGAGCACGAGGCCGGCCGCCGCGACGCCGACGTCGAGCGCGCGCTTGAGGAGGCGCGAGGACGGCGAGAGGCGCAGCGGCGGGAGCGAGACGAGCGGCAGGCCCTCGATCGTGTGGATCCCCGCATTCGAGCTCACGAGCTCGAAGAGGTGCGGGACGACGTCCACCTGCACGTCGACGCTCTTGAGCGAGCGGACGAGGTCGAGTGTCCCGTCGTCCGGCCGGTCGCTGAACGCGATCAGCACCCGCTCGACGTCGAACGCGCCCACCGCGTCGAGCAGCTGGTCGGGCCGGCCGAGGACGGCGAGGTGCGCGATCTCCGGGTGGAGCGCCGGCCGGCCGGCGTCGACGAAGCCGACGAGGTTGATGCCGTACTCGGGGTGGCGCAGGAGCTTGCGCGCCGCGAGCTGTCCGACGTCGTCGGCCCCGACGATGATCGCGTTCTGGACGTAGGACACGGTGCGCCGGCAGCCCGCGCGGGCGAGCGCCCGGCCGAGTGTGACGAACGCGATCGCGAGCGCCCAGAAGGTCGTGAGCTTGAGCAGGTCCGGGTTGATCGAGCTCGTCAGCCAGCCCGCGAAGAGCAGGAGCCACACGCCGACGGTGACGAGGTGGAAGATCCCCGGGACGTCGTCGACCGTCGAGTGGTCGGTGCGCTCCTCGTCGCGGTCGTAGAGTCCGTAGAGCTTGGCCGCGACGACCCAGACGGGGAGCGTCGCCAGGAAGAGCGCCGCCTCGAGCTCGACGTCGACGTGCCCGCCCGGGCTTCCCTGGCGTCCGACGAGCTCCGCGAGCAGGAAGGCCGCGAGGAGGCCGAGGACGTCGGCGGCGAGAAGCGCGCGGCGCACGATCCACCCGCGCCGCCGAGTCCAGTCCTTGCGGCGGTGCTCGAGGATGCGGAGCGTCGGCTCGTTCGCGCGCGCGAGAAGCGACTCGGGCTCGCGTTCGGGCTCGGGCGCCCCGACGGCCAACTCCGGCTCTCGGTTTCGCTTCGCGTGCTCGATCGCTTCGCCTCGCGCCCCGTCGCTTCGACCCCTCGCCCGAAGGCGCCCTCGACGGCGGCAGACTAGATGAGGTGCCCGGAGCCGACAAGGAGACGACACAGAACCCTGACGGGTGGGCGCGGCGGCGTCGGACGCTCGCGGGCCTGCAGCGGGCGAACGCGGTCTGCCGGGCGTGCGCCGAGGCCGGCTACCCGCTCGAGTCCCTCCCCGTGTTCGAGGGGCGCGCCGGCCAGCGCGCCTACATCCTCGGGCAGGCGCCCGGCGTGCTCGAGGGCGAGGAACGCCGGCCGTGGCGAGGACGGGCGGGGCGGACGCTCCGCCGCTGGCTCGAGTTCGACGAGGAGGCGTTCTACGCGACCTTCTACTGCGCGTCGGTGACCCGCTGCTATCCGGGCCGGGCGCCCTCCGGGCGGGGCGACCGGCGCCCGACGCCGGCCGAGATCGCTCTTTGCCGCGCCTGGCGGGACCGCGAGCTCGCGCTCCTCCGGCCCCCGCTCGTGCTGCCGGTCGGCGGGCTTGCGGTCGCGGAGCTTCTCGGGCGGCTGACCATCTCGGAGGCGGTCGGGCGCGCGTTCCCGCTCGGCGAGGCGACGGCGATCCCGCTGCCGCATCCGTCCGGCGCGAGCGGCTGGCTGAACGCGCCCGCGAACCGCGCGCAGCTCGACCGCGCGCTGGCGCTCGTGCGCGACGCCTTGCGCCCGTTGTAACGAACGACCGGCGCGCGGTCCGGCGCCCGTCCGCTACTGTCGCCCGCCAGCGCCCCCGACGGGCGCGCCCCGTCCCCTTGCTGCGGCCCAGTTTCGGGGGGCGGGACCTTCCGCTCACCACCAGGACAAGCGAGCGGATGCCTTGTTCCCGAGCGACGGAGGTCTATGCCTACGCGAATTCGGTTCACGACGTTCGGAGCGGTCCTCGCCGCGCTTTTGGCCACGGTCCTCATGGCCGCCGCCACGGGCGCCGCCCAGGAGACGACCGACGGGACGGCGACCGACTCCACGACCACGGAGACGGAGCCGACCGAGACGACGACGGCTCCGACCACGACCGACCGCGCGAGAGCCGAACGGCGGCGGATCCTCGCGAAGATCCGCCGGCTCAGGCGCGAGACGTGGCGCTGGCAGCGGCTCATGCGCGTCCCCCGCACCCGGCCGACCCGACTGGCGGAGCGCTCCGCCTCGCTGGCGTTCCAGCGGTGGGCGCTCAGGTTCTGGCAGAAGCGAGCCAGGACGGCCCGCCGGCGGGCACACCATCCGCGCCGGCTCGAGGCGTGGCTCTGCATCCAGCGCCGCGAGGGCGCGTGGAACGCGAACACCGGCAACGGCTACTACGGCGGCCTGCAGATGGACGTGCAGTTCCAGCGAACCTACGGAGCCGACCTGGTCCGCCGGAAGGGACTGGCGCACCGCTGGGGGTACCTCGAGCAGATCTGGGTCGCCGAGCGCGCGTACCGCAGCGGCCGGGGGTTCTACCCCTGGCCCAACACGGCGCGCTCCTGCGGCCTCATCTAGGGACGTGACCCGGCCGGGCGCTCGCCGCCCGGCCGGGGTCCCTCGCCCGGCTACGCGCCCGGCGCGTTGGGGGTCGGCTGGTCCGGCGTGTGGAGCAGGTTCTCCACGTCG
>Ga0210143_1000384_pt1 | contig 9960 bp, 7 predicted proteins | sample MayberryNW_TuleC_2_FD_185527 | JGI IMG/M metagenome (GOLD analysis project Ga0210143, IMG submission 185527) | Wetland microbial communities from San Francisco Bay, California, USA, that impact long-term carbon sequestration - MayberryNW_TuleC_D2... | ecosystem: Environmental > Aquatic > Marine >... | reverse complement strand
CCGCCGGGGGATCGAGGCGCAGGAGGAGGAGCGGAGGCGCTGGGCCCGGGAGCTCCACGACGACACGCTCCAGGAGCTGGCTGCGCTCAAGCTCTTCCTCGCATCGGCGGCGAAGACCGAGGACGCGGCCGCGCGCGCCCGGGCGCTCGAGCAGGCGGCGGCTCGGATCGACATGAGCGTCCGCAACCTCCGTGCGCTGATCACCGAGCTGCGGCCGCCTGCGCTCGACGCGTCGGGGCTCAAGCCGTCGCTCGCGGCGCTGGCCGACCGGCTCGAGCACCTGACCGGCCTCCAGGTCGACCTGCAGATCGACCTGGCGTTCGAGTCCGGACGGGAGACGACCCGCCTGGCGCCGAGCGTCGAGGCGACCGTGTACCGGATCGTCCAGGAGGCGCTCTCGAACGTCGCCAAGCACTCCGGCATGCAGCACGCGGACGTCCGGATCCGCGAGGACGCCGAGGTGGTCGAGGTCGTCGTGCGCGACGAGGGGACCGGTTTCCCGCTCGACCGGTCGTCGACCGGGTTCGGGCTGCTCGGGATGGAGGAGCGCGTCGCGCTGCTCGAGGGCGAGCTGACGATCGAGACGACGGTGGGCGAGGGCACCACCGTGCGCGGCGTGCTCCCCACGAGCCGGGCCCTGCAATCGGCCCCGGCCGCGGCGTCCGGCTACTAGCCGCTCGAAATCCCTGCCCCGAGCGGCCGTAGTTTGCCGCACGGCGATCCGGCGGCCCGCCGATGGCGCAGGCGGCGGGTCGCCCGAGGATTCACTCGACGCGGTGCGATCGCGACAGGAATCCTCGGAAAGGAGGAGCCATGCAGGAGAGGAACGGGTCCGCGGACGGAGCCGTTGCTTCCAAGCGCCCTCCGCTCAAGCGGAACCTCGGGATGACGATGGCCACGGCCCTCGTCATCGGGAACATGGTCGGCTCGGGGGTGTTCCTCCTGCCGGCCTCGCTTGCCGGGACCGCCGGTCCAGTGTCGATCATCGCCTGGATCTTCACCGGCCTCGGCGCCATGCTGCTCGCGCTGGTCTTCGCAACGCTCGGGCGCGCCTACCCGAAGACGGGTGGGCCGTACGTCTACGTGCGGAGGGCCTTCGGCGACTTCATGGGCTTCACGACGGCGTGGAGCTACTGGATCAACGCGTGGGTGGGGAACGCGGCGATCGCGATCGCGTTCGCCGGCTACCTCGCGGTGTTCTGGGGCGACGCGTCGACGAACTGGGTCGCGGCGACGCTCGCGATCGGGATGGTCTGGCTCCTGACGCTCGTGAACATCATGGGCGTGAAGGAGGCCGGCTGGATCCAGGTCGTGACCACCGTGCTCAAGTTCGTGCCGCTCCTCGTGATCGGCATCGTCGGCCTGTTCTTCATCGACACGGCCAACTTCGAGCCCTTCACGCTCTCGAACGGCTTCGACTGGGGGATCAGCGGCGCCGCGCTCCTGACGCTCTGGGCCTTCATCGGGCTCGAGTCGGCGACGGTTCCCGCTGAGGAGGTGAAGGACGCGAAGCGGACGATCCCGCGGGCAACGATCTTCGGGACCGCCGCGACGACGATCCTCTACCTCGTCGCCACGCTGGCGCTGTTCGGGATGATCTCGACCGCCGCGCTCGCGGGCTCCACGAGCCCGTTCGCGGACGGCGCGAACGTCATCTTCGGCGGCACCTGGGGTGGCAAGGCGATCGCGATCGTGGCGATGATCTCGATCTTCGGCGTCCTCAACGGGTGGATCCTCCTGCAGGGCCGGGCGCCGCTCGGCGCCGCGCGGGACGGCCTCTTCCCGAAGCGGTTCGCCAAGGTCGACGCCAAGCGCGGGACTCCCGTGTTCGGTCTCGTCGCCTCGTCCGTCCTGATCACGGGGCTCCTGCTCATGAACCTGCAGACGAGCGGGACGCTCGTGGACACGTTCACGGACATCATCATCATCGCGACCCTGACGGCACTCGTGCCGTACGCGTTCGCGGCGGCCGCCCAGATCTACCTCTTCTTCGAGGACCGGGAGGCCTTCTCGGGCGTGCATCTCGTCCGGTACACGATCGTCGCGTCCCTGGCGCTCGCCTACTCCACGTGGGCGATCTGGGGCGCGGGCGCGGACGCCGTCCGCAAGGGGTTCATCCTCCTGCTGGCCGGCATCCCGATCTTCCTCTGGGCCAGGTGGGAGCACCGCCGCAAGGAGCCGCTCCCGCTCGAGCCGCTTCCCGAGCTCGAGGAGCTGGAGGTGCCGGAGGCGCAGGTCGAGCACTCGATCTTCGCCGGGACGCGCTGACCTGCAACCCAACACCGGGCCGGGGCTCAGGCCCCGGCCCGGATCCGCGAAAGGAGCCGCCATGCGCACCGTCATCATGGGAGCCGGAGGGCGCGACTTCCACAACTTCAACGTCGCGTTCCGGGACAACCCGGCCACGCAGGTCGTCGCCTTCACGGCCGCGCAGATCCCGGGTATCGACGATCGCACGTATCCGGCCTCGCTGGCGGGCGTCCGGTATCCGCACGGGATCCCGATCAGGCCGGAGTCCGACTTGCCGGCGCTCGTGCGCGACCACGGGGTCGACGAGGTCGTCCTCGCCTACTCCGACCTCTCGCACGAGGCCGTCATGCACAAGGCGTCGATCGTGCTCGCGGCCGGCGCGGACTTCACGCTCATGGGGCCCCGTTCGACCATGCTCGAGAGCACGAGGCCCGTCGTGGCGGTCTGCGCCGTCCGCACGGGCTGCGGGAAGAGCCAGACGAGCCGGAAGGTGGGGCAGATCCTGCTCGACGCGGGGCTCAAGGTCGCGCTCGTCCGGCATCCGATGCCGTACGGCGACCTCGAGGCGATGCGCGTCCAGCGGTTCGCCACGCTCGAGGACATCGACGCGTCCGATCCCACGGTCGAGGAGCGCGAGGAGTACGAGGCGCCCGTCGAGCTCGGGATGATCATGTACGCCGGCGTCGACTACGGCGAGATCCTCGCCCAGGCGCAGGCGGAGGCGGACGTCGTGATCTGGGACGGCGGGAACAACGACTTCCCGTTCTTCAAGCCCGACGTGCTCGTCACCGTGGTCGATCCGCTGCGGCCGGGCCACGAGCTCCGGTACCACCCGGGCGAGCTCAACCTCCGCATGGCCGACGTGGTCGTCGTGAACAAGGTCGACACCGCGGCCCCGGAGGACGTCGAGACCGTTCTCGCGAACACGAAGAGCGTCAATCCCCGTGCGACGATCGTGCTGGCCGAGTCGCCGGTCACGCTCGACGACGGTCCGACGCTCGAGGGCAAGCGTGTCCTCGTCGTCGAGGACGGCCCGACGATCACCCACGGCGAGATGCCGTGGGGCGCGGGCACCGTCGCCGCGCGCGACGCCGGCGCGGCCGAGCTCGTCGATCCCCGGCCCTACGCGGTCGGCTCGATCGCGACGACGTTCGAGAAGTACCCCGGGATCGGCCCCGTCCTGCCCGCGATGGGTTACGGGGACGAGCAGCTGCGGGAGCTCGAGGCGACGATCAACGCGGCCGATTGCGACGTCGTCGTCACGGGTACCCCGATGGATCTCGGGCGCATCGTCGACGTCCGGCACCCGGTTCGGCACGCGCGCTACGCGCTCGCCGACCACGGGGCGCCGACGCTCGCCGACGCGCTCGAGTCGTTCGTCCGCGAGCACACGCTCGCGGCGACGCTCGCCTGAGGGCGGGCACGGGTCGGCCGCCGCGCGGGGGCGGCGGCCGGCCCGTGCTATGTCCGGAAGTCGCGGCGCTCGACGGCGACCACGGCGAGGACGGCGGCGGCGACGACGACTGCGACGAGGAACGCGGCGTGTTCCGCCTGCAGGCCGTGGCGCAGCGGATCGCTCGCCGAGTAGTGGTAGAAGGGCGAGGCCGGCTGAAGGGCCTCGAGGACGCTCGAGAGCGACGCGAGCGAGTCGACGAGGTAGGCGGCGACCGCACCGGCCGCGGCAACCGCGATCGCCCGGCTGCGCCGGCCGGACGCCGCGCCGACGAGGAGGGCGATCGTCCCGAAGCCGAGGGCGAGGAGCACTGCGCCCGCGGTGGCGGCGCCGAGGTGCGCGGCGGAAACGCCCAGGTCGCCGGCGTTCGACCCGACCACGAGAGCCAGCCAGAGGACGGCGCCCAGCACGACGACCTCGACCACGAGCGCGCCGAGCTTCTCGACCACGAGCCGGCGGCGCGAGACCGGGGTCGAGAGCAGGAGGTCGAGCGTGCCCCGTTCCTCCTCGCCCGCGACCGCCCCGGCCCCGGCCGCCACGGTCACGACGATCAGGAGGAGCGGGACCATGAACGAGAAGAGCTCAATCCCGAGGTAGCCCGCACCCGAGGAGTAGTCGAGCTCGCCGCCGAAGCCGATCACGCCGCGCAACGCCTCCGGGTACGACTCGAGCAGCTTGTCCAGGCTCGGGTTGTCGCGAACCGACGGGTAGACCGCGACCATCATCGCGGCGAGCCCGGCGAGACCGAGGCTCCACCAGAGGACGCCCCGCCGCGCGTCCCGGAGCGTCTTTGCGAAGACGCTACGCAGCATCCTCGCCCCGGTAGAGGCCGACGAAGACGTCCTCGAGGTCGGCCTCGTGGCTGTCGAGCCCGAGGACGCGGTAGCGCGCGAGCGCCTTGACGAGCGGGTCGGCCGGGCCGCGCAGCGAGTAGACGACCGTCGGCCCGCGCCGCTCGACCTCGGTGACGCCCGCGACGTCGGCGAACGCGCCGGGCGGCGGCGCCTCCTCGAAGGTCGCCTCGACGCGCGTGGCGGCCCGCTCCCGCAGGGACTCGATCTCGTCCACGAGCACCAGCAGCCCCTCGCGGACGACCGCGACCCGTCCCGCGATGTGCTGCACCTCGGAGAGGACGTGCGAGGAGAGGAAGACGGTCCGTCCTTCGGCGGCGGCCTCGCCGACCAGGTCGTAGAAGACCTGCTGGACGAGCGGGTCGAGCCCGGCCGTCGGCTCGTCGAGCACGAGCAGCTCCGGCCGGTGCATGAAGGCCTGGACGAGTCCCACCTTCTGGCGGTTGCCCTTCGAGAGCGCGTGGATCGGGCGGTCGAGCCCGAGGCCGAGGCGCTCTGCGAGCTCCTCCGCGTACCGCAGGTGGCGCACGCCGCGCAGGTGGGCGAGGAACTCGAGGAGCTCCCGCCCGGTGAGCCGGTCGTAGAGCCGCAGGTCGCCGGGGACGTAGCCGGTCCGCTGGCGGATCTCCACGCTCTCCGTGCGCGCGTCGAGGCCGAAGATCTCGAGTCGCCCGGAGGTCGGGCGGATCAGGTCGAGCATCAGGCGGATCGTGGTCGTCTTCCCCGCGCCGTTCGGGCCGAGGAAGCCGAAGACCTCGCCGGGGCCCACCGCGAACGTGAGCTCGCGGACGCCGGTCTGGCGTCCGTACATCTTCGTCAGCCGCTCTGCGCGGACGACGGGCGTGGCGCCCGGCGCTCCAGTCCTCCGGTCGGCGAGCTCGTTCGGCACGGCGCGGTCAGTCGGCCGAGGAGCTTGGGCTCCGTAGTCGTCCGCACCCGGGATCGGCGGCGATCCCGATGGCGGCCCGGACCCCGTGCGCGATGGTGGGCTCGAGGAAAGGAGTCGCCATGAACGTTCAGGATGTCATGACCGTCAACGTGGCGTCGATCGGTCAGAACGCGACGCTCAAGCAGGTGGCCGAGGTGATGACGAGCCGGCGCGTGTCGGGCCTGCCCGTCGTGAACGCCGACGGCCGCGTCCTCGGAGTCGTCTCCGAGCAGGACGTGATCGTCAAGTGCGCGAACCGCGGCATCGGCCTGATCGGCCGTATCTGGACGCCCGCAGCCGTGGACGAGCGTCGTCTGGCGGCCACGACCGCCGGCGAGGCGATGACGGCACCGGCCGTGACGATCGCGCCCGACCGGCCCGTGGCCGAGGCCGCATGGCTCATGGTCGAGCGGGACGTCAACCGGCTTCCCGTCGTCCGCGACCACCGGCTGGTCGGAATCGTCAGCCGCGGCGATCTCGTCCGGGCCTTCGCCCGCCCAGACGGCGAGATCTGGGAGGACCTGCAGCGCGAGATCGGCGGTCGCGACCTCTGGCGGACGCCGGCCGTGTTCGAGGTCTCGGGTGGCCGCGTCCGGGTGTCCGGACGCGTCGAGGCCCGCTCGGACGCCGAGCTCGTCGAGGGGCTCGTCTGGCGGGTTCCCGGCGTGGTGTCCGTCGACCTCTCGGATGTCGAGTGGGCGCCGCGCGGCGCCGCTCGCCCGGCCGTTCGGTAGGAGAGGAGGAGCCGTGATCGACTTCGCGCAAGGCTGGGTCTGGTTCGCGTGCGGCCTGGGAGCGACGCTCCTGACGGCGCTCTTCGTCGTCGGCGTCGTCCTCGTCGCGCGCCGCGCGGAGGCGAGGACGCCCCGGCGCCGCTAGCGGTCGGGCACTCGGGAGCCCGGACGGCGCGCGAGGGAAACCCGCATCCGCCCTCCGTGCACCGCCCGATGCGCCGCCCGCCCGTGCGTGCCATCGTGGACGCACCGATGTCTGTCGGAGCGAACGCGACGAAGGTGTCCGCCGTCCCGGCGGCCGCGCCCGGGCTGTCGTCCGAGGAGGCGCGCCGGCGGCTCGAGTCGGCCGGCCCGAACGTCATCGCCAAGGCGGAGGGCCCGTCGGTCGTCGCCCAGCTGGCCGCGAACTTCGTGCACCTGTTCGCGCTGCTCCTCTGGGTGGGCGCGCTGCTCGCGCTCGTCGGCGGCATGCCGGAGCTCTCGGCCGCGATCGTGGTCGTCATCCTCGTGAACGCCGTCTTCGCGTTCGTCCAGGAGCACCGCGCCGACCGCGCCGTCGAAGCGCTGCGGGACATGCTGCCCCACCGGGTTACGGTCCGGCGCGACGGCGAGTCCACGGAGATCCTCGCGGAGGAGGTCGTCCCCGGCGACGCGCTCCTTCTGGCGGCGGGGGACCGCGTGGCGGCCGACGCCGACCTCGTCGTCTCCACGGATCTGCGCGTCGACGAGTCGACCCTCACCGGCGAGTCGAAGCCGGTTGCGCCCGAGGCGGAGGTGTTCGCGGGAACCTACGTCACCGCCGGCGCGGCCGAGGCCACGGTCACCGCCACCGCGATGGACACCCGCTTCGGGCGCATCGCGCAGCTCGCACAGGAGACCGAGCGGGAGCGCACGCCGCTCGAGCGCGAGCTCGGCCGCGTGACCCGCCTCGTTGCGATCCTCTCCCTCAGCATCGGCGCGCTCTTCTTCGTCGTGGCCGGCGCGCTCGACATGGATCTCTCGGACCGGTTCGTCTTCGCGATCGGCGTGATGGTCGCGCTTGTCCCCGAGGGCCTGCTCCCGACCGTGACGCTCTCGCTCGCGCTCGCCACGCAGCGCATGGCGCGGCGGAATGCGCTCGTCCGGCGGCTCTCCTCCGTGGAGACTCTCGGCGAGACGACGGTCATCTGCACGGACAAGACCGGCACGCTCACGGAGAACGAGATGACCGTCCAGCGCGTCTGGACGCTCGAGCGCGAGCTCGTCGTCGAGGGCGCCGGCTACGACCCGTTCGGCCGGTTCCTTACCGACGGCGAGGTCGTCGATCCGGCCCCGCTCGCGGAGCTCCTCCGCGCCGGCCTGCTCTGCAACGACGCGCGGCTCGCGCAGGGGCACGCGGGCTGGGGCGTGGTCGGCGATCCGACCGAGGGCGCGCTCGTCGTGGTCGCCGAGAAGGGAGGCCTTCGCCACGAGGCGGAGGCCGCGCGCGCGCCGCGCCTGCGCGAGCTGCCCTTCAGCTCGGAGCGCAAGCGGATGACGACCATCCACCTCTCCGGCGACGAGCGGATCGCCTACGTGAAGGGGGCGCCCGAGCTGATCGTGCCGCGCAGCCGGCTCTCCGGCCCGGAGCGCGATCGCGTGGTGGCCGCGGCCGAGGCGATGGAGCACGACGCCCTGCGGGTGCTCGCGCTCGCCCGCCGGGTTCTCCCGGCCGAGGCGGGCGAGACCGCCGAGGAGATCGAGACCGACCTCGAGTTCCTGGGCCTGGTCGGCATGCTCGACCCGCCGAGGGCGGAGGTGCCGGACGCGCTCCGGCGCTGTCGGACGGCGGGAATCCGCGTGATCATGGTCACGGGCGACAACGGCCGTACCGCCGAGGCGATCGGACGGCGGATCGGGCTCGTCGACGGCGCCGTGCACGTGATCGCCGGGCACGAGCTCGCCGCGCTGGACGACGCGACACTCGAGTCGCGCCTTGTCGAGCGGGACGTGATCTTCGCGCGCATCGAGCCCGAGCAGAAGCTCCGGCTTGCCCGTGTCCTGCGCGGCCTCGGCGAGGTGGTGGCCATGACGGGCGACGGCGTGAACGACGCGCCCGCCCTGAAGGAGGCGGACATCGGCGTCGCCATGGGGACGGGCACCGAGGTCGCCAAGGAGGCGGCCGACATGGTGCTTCTGGACGACAACCTCGCCTCCGTCGTCGCCGCGGTGGAGGAGGGCCGGGCGATCTACGACAACATCCGGCGCTTCGCCGGCTACCACTTCTGCTCGAACGTGGGCGAGCTCGTCCCCTTCCTCGTCTGGGGCGTCACGGGCGGATGGGTCCCCCTCCCGCTGGTCGTCATGCAGGTGCTGGCGATCGACCTCGGAACCGACATGCTCCCCGCGATCGCACTCGGGACGGAGCGCGCCGAGCCGGGCACGATGACGCGGAAGCCCCGGCCGCGGGACGAGCGGCTGCTGAGCGGGCGCGTGCTCGCCCGCGTCGGCTGGATCGGGCTGTTCGAGGCCCTCGCAGCGATGAGCGCGTTCTTCTTCGCGTTCGGCCTGGACGGCTGGCGCCCGTGGGAGCCGCTTCCCGACTCCGGCTCCGTCTACCTGCAGGCGACCGCGATGACGATGGCCGCGATCGTGATGGCCCAGGTCGGCGCCGGGTTCGCGTGGCGCACCGCGCGGCGGTCGGTCTTCGCCGCCGGGATCTTCGGGAACCGGCTCCTGCTCGTGGGCGTCGCGCTCGAGGTCGCGATGGTCGCGGTGCTCGCGTACACGCCCGGCCTGCAGGAGGTGTTCCACATGGGACCGCTCGGGCCCTGGAACTGGCTCTTCCTCCTTCTCTGGCCGCCCGTCGTCCTCGGCGCGGAGGAGGCCCGGAAGGCCGTGGTCCGCCGGCGGTCCCGGACGCCGTGACGTCCCTTCGGCCGCCGCCCGCTCCGCACGCGAGCAGCGTGGACGACGTCCTGGCCGCGCTCGCGACCGACGAGGCCGCGGGGCTCGGCGCGGTCGAGGCGGCCGCCCGGCTCGCGACGTACGGGCCGAACCGGCCGAGCCGGGCCGAGCGGCCGGCCTACGGCGCCATCGCGCTGCGCCAGTTCGCCGATCCGCTCGTCGGGCTGCTCGCGGCGGCCGCGATCGTCTCGGCGGTCGTGGGCGAAGAGCTCCAGGCGGCCGTCATCGGCGCGATCGTCGTCCTGAACGGGATCCTCGGCTACGTCCAGGAGGCCGGTGCCGAGCGTGAGGTGCTCGCGCTCCGCGAGACGTTCAGCCCTGTCGCGAGCGCGATCCGGGACGGACGGGAGCACGAGCTTGCCGCCGAGGAGCTCGTCCCGGGCGACCTCGTCGTCCTGCGGGAGGGAGACCGCGTGCCCGCCGACGTGCGCCTCGTCTCGGCGCGGGGCCTCCAGGCGGACGAGTCGGCGCTCACGGGCGAGTCGGTGCCCGTGGCGAAGGACACGCAGCCCGTCGACGCCGCGGCGCCGCTCGGCGATCGCGGCTCGATGGCGTTCGCCGGAACGGCGGTCACGCGCGGGCACGCGACCGGGGTCGTCACCGCCACCGGCGACACGACCGAGCTCGGCCGCGTCGCCGAGCTGACGGCCGCGGCCAAGTCCCCGCCGACCCCCTTCGCCCGCCGGCTGGGCCAGCTGACGCGGGTGATGGTCGTCCTCGGCGTGCTGATCACGGGCGCGCTCACGGCCGCGATGCTCCTGCGGGGGTCGAACCTGCAGGACGCGTTCCTCGTCGGCGTGGCGGTGGCGGTCGCGGCGG
>Ga0210143_1000383_pt1 | contig 9975 bp, 12 predicted proteins | sample MayberryNW_TuleC_2_FD_185527 | JGI IMG/M metagenome (GOLD analysis project Ga0210143, IMG submission 185527) | Wetland microbial communities from San Francisco Bay, California, USA, that impact long-term carbon sequestration - MayberryNW_TuleC_D2... | ecosystem: Environmental > Aquatic > Marine >... | reverse complement strand
GAACCCGGCCGGCCGCGTGCCCGTCCTCGAGGAGGACGGGTTCGTGCTCCCCGAGTCGCTCGTGATCATGGAGTACCTCGACGAGCGCTACCCCGAGCCGGCCCTCATGCCGGCCGACCCGGGGGACCGAGCCGCGGTGCGCCTCCTCTGCGAGCGCTTCGACGACCTCGGCGACCCGTACTACGACCTCCTGCGCGACCGCTCGCCCGCTGCCCGCCCCCGGCTCGAGCGGCAGCTCGACCGCCTGGACGAGCTCCTGGCCGGGCAGCCGTACCTCTCGGGCGGCGGGTTCGGGCTCGCCGACGTCGCCTACCTCCCCTGGATCGTCCGCGCCGAGACGAGGCTCGGCGTCGACGTGCGCGCGCACGCCGAGCTCGCGGGTTGGCTCGAGCGGAGCTCCGAGCGCCCGTCGGTGCGGGAGGAGCTGGACGTCGTCGCGCGCCTCGCCGCCGCCGCCTAGGCCGTGGACTCGCTCAGCCGCCGGGGAGCGGGGCTGGGGGAGGCATTCGTCGCGTGGTCGCTCGCCGGGCTCGTCCTCCTCGCGGTCTGCGTCACCTACGCGCGCCTGCCCGCGAGCGAGCTCTACCACACGAGCGTCGAGGGACTCCCGGGCGGCCTCGGACGCGCGGTCGTCGTCCTCAACTTTCCGCTGGCGCTCGTGGCGCTCGCGATTCTCGGCCTGGTCGCCGACCGGGCGGACTCGCTCCGGGCCGACGTTCTCTGCCTCGTCGCCGCCGCGCTCTGCGCGGTCACGGTCGTTCCCGGCGTCGTCGAGCAGTCGGATCTCGATGCGAAGGCCGTGAACGCGATTCCCGCGTCCGGCGTCGGCCTCGCGTTCGTGCTCACCGTGCTGACCGCGCTTCGCCACGGCGCCGGCGCGCTCCGGGGACGGGTCTCCGGCGACCGGGTGCGCCTTGTGCTCCTCGTCGTCTTGGCGATCGTCGGCCTGCCCTGGATCGCCGCCGCGCTCGGGTTCTACCTCGACGACGTCCCGGGGCTCGGGTTCGTCATGGCCGGCGACGTCGTGCCCGAGCAGGGCGCGCCGGAGATGCGGGCGGTGCACCTCGGGCAGCACCACGGGCTGGACGGGACGCTGCTCGCCGCGGTCGCCCTCCTCCTCTCGCGGCAGCTCGGCTTCATGCGGCGCGCGCGCCTGCGCGTGCTGGTCGGCGCCTATCTCGCGTTCATGCTCGTCTACGGGCTGGCGAACGTCCTCCAGGACTTCTGGCTCGAGCAGCTCGAGAAGCGGGGCACGACGGCGATGGACATCCCGAGCATGATCCTGCCGGCCGCGAGCGTCGAGTGGCTGGCCCTCCTCGCCGCCGCCGCGGCCGTCTACGCTCTCCTCGCCTGGACCACCCCTCCGCCACGCCGCCTGTGAGCCGCCCACGCCTTCTCCTCCTGCACGCGTTCCCGTTCGACGGGCGCATGTGGGACGAGGTCCGCGCGCGTCTCGAGGACGCCGGCCTCGAGGCGGACGCCCCCGATCTGCCCGGCGAGGGCGCGATCGCCGAGTGGGCCGACGGCCTGCTCGAGGGTGACGACCGGATCGTGCCGGTCGGCAGCTCGCTCGGGGGCTACGCCGCCTTCGAGCTCTGGCGGCGCGCGCCCGAGCGGATCGCGGCGCTCGCACTCGTCGGCACCCGGCCCGGCGCGGACGCCGACGACGTCCGCGAGGCCCGCGACAAGACCGTCGCGTACCTGCGGGACGAGGGCGTCGAGGGACTCTGGCCGGGCCTCGCCCCGCGGCTCTTCGCGCCGACGACGACGCCCGAGGTCGTGCAGCGGGCCGAGGAGATCGCCCTCGCCCAGCCGGTGGAGCGGCTCGTCGGACAGGTGCTCGCCATGCGCGACCGGCCCGACTCGACGGCCCTCCTGCCGGAGATCTCCGTACCCGTCCTCGTCGTCGCGGGCGCGGAGGACCAGGTCGTGCCCCTCGCCGAGGCCCGCGCGTTCGCCTCGGCGCTCCCGAACGCCGAGCTGGCCCGTCTCGACGGCACCGGGCACCTGCCGGCGTTCGAATGGCCGGCCGAGCTCGCGCGCCGGCTGCTCCGCTTCCTCGAGGACGTGCCGTGACCGGCGAGGAGCTCGCGCGGCTCGTGGCCGAGGACGCGGTGACGCTCGTCGACGTGCGCTCGCCGCGCGAGTTCGCCGGGGAGGCCGGCTACCCCTGCGACCCGCGTCAGGGTCACATCCCGGGCGCCGTGAACGTCGAGGTGAGCGAGCTGCTCGACGCGGAGCCCGCGGCGCTGCCGGCCCTGCTCGCGGCCCGCGGCGCCGACCCCTCCAGGCCGATCGTCGCCTACTGCCACTCGGGCTCCCGCTCCGCGTACGCGGTCGCCGCGTTGCGCGCCGCCGGCCTCGACGCCGAGAACTACGCCGGCTCGTGGCACGAGTGGTCGCGGCGCCCCGCGTCGTAGCTCAGGCCGGGAGCAGCACGACGTGCACCGCGCCCGGCCCGTGCACGCCGACCGTCATCTGCTGCTCGATGTCGCCGCTCCGGCTCGGCCCGCTCACGATCGCGAGCGCGCTCGGCAGCTCGCCGCCGACCGAGGCGAAGAGGTCGGCGAGCGACGGCAGGATCCGGTCCTCGCGGAGGCGCGTCACGTGTACGTCGGGCAGGAGCGAGCGGGCCCGCGGCTCGTCGCGTGACGCCGCGAGGACGACGCTGCCCGTGTCCGCGAGGCCGTGCACCGCCTCGGACACCTCCGCGCCCGGTGGGGCGGCGAACTCCCCGCGGTGCACCGTGAACCCGACCCGCTCGGCCTCGAGGGCGAAGCGCTCGACGAGGTCGTCGCTCACCGCCCGCGCCCGATCGGGGGGAGGCGGCGGCCGCGGCTCCACGCGCGTCCCGGGCCGACGCGGCCGGCGAGGGGCGCCGCGAGCCGCGCGAGTCGCTTCGAGGCCCGGTAGGTCGAGGGCCGCGACCACGCGAGCGACCAGAGCCAGAAGCCGAGCCGCTCGCCGCGCGAGGCGACCCGCTGCTCGGCGAGGTCGCGGCGCAGGTCGAGGAGCAGCTCGTGCAGCGGGATCCGGACCGGGCACACGGCCGTGCAGGCGCCGCAGAGCGAGGAGGCGTGCGGCAGGTCCCGCGCCTCGTCGAGGCCGGCCATGAGGGGGCCGAGCACGGCGCCCATCGGCCCCGAGAGCACCGGCCCGTACGCGCCGCCGCCCGCCTTGCGGTACACGGGGCAGACGTTGATGCAGGCGCCGCAGCGGATGCAGTTCAGCATCTCGCGGTACGGCCCGCGCAGGATGTCCGAGCGCCCGTTGTCGAGGACGACCACGTGCAGCTCCTCGGGGCCGTCCTCCTCACCGGCGCGGCGCGGGCCGGTGACCACGGTCGTGTAGCTCGTCAGCTTCTGGCCCGTCGCGCTCCGGGCGAGGAGGCGCAGGAGGACGGCGGCGTCCGCGAGCGTCGGCACGACCCGCTCGAGGCCCATGAGCGCGACGTGCACGCGCGGCAGGGACGACACGAGCCGCGCGTTGCCCTCGTTCTCGACGAGGACGATCGATCCGGTCTCCGCGACGCCGAAGTTCGCGCCGGTGATGCCCACGTCCGCGGAGAGGAAGGTCTCGCGCAGGCGGCGGCGCGCGGTCGCGGTGAGCTCGGCGAGGTCGGGCGAGACCGGCGCTCCCTCGGCGCGGGAGAAGAGCTCGGCGACCTGCTCGGCCGTCTTCTCGAGGGCGGGTCCGATGATGTGGGCCGGATGCTCGCCGGCCAGCTGGAGGATGTACTCCCCCAGGTCCGTCTCGGTCACCTCGATCCCGGCCGCGTCGAGAGCCGCGTTCAGCCCGATCTCCTCGGTCGCCATCGACTTCGACTTCGCGGCCGAGCGTGCCCCCGCGCGGCGGCAGATCTCGACGATCGCCGCGCACGCGTCGTCCGCGCTCGCGCAGCGGTGGACCGTGCCGCCGCGCGTCTCGACCGCCCGCGAGAACTCCCCGACGTGGCGCTCCAGGTCGGCGATCGTGCGCGAGCGGATCTCGTGGCCCGCGTCGCGGAGCGCCTCGACGTCCTCGAGCTCGCCCCATGCGGCCACCCGGTGGGAGAGGAACCGGCCCGTCGCCGTGTCGAGCGCCTGCTGGGCACGAGGATCGGCCAGCTTCAGGCGCGCATCGCTCCGAAAGCTCCCGGGCGGCCGCGCGAGCGGCGACGTCACGCGCGGGCGGTGACGCCGGCGCCGGCACGCGTCGCGGCGACGTCGAGAAGGCCCCCGGCCAACCGGCGGCCCAGCTCGTTCCAGCGGCCGATCTCCGCCGCGACACGCTCGCGGGCGGCGCGCTGGTCGAAGCCGAGCGCCACCGCGTCGGGGTCGGTCTCGTACGCGTCGATCCAGCTCTCGCAGATCTCCTGCGTCACCTCGCAGTGGAACTGCGTCCCCCACGCGAAGTCCTCGAGCCGGAAGGCCTGAAGGCACGCCGGGCTCCGCCCGAGCGCGACCGCGCCGGGCGGGACGCTCGAGGCGTAGCTGTGCCACTGGTAGGCCGTGAAGCGCGGCGGCATGCGCCCGAGAAGCGGGTCGTCGGCCGCCTCCGGCGTCGTCTCGACCTCGTACCAGCCGATCTCCGGCTCGTCGACCCGGTAGACGTCCGCCCCTGCGACGGACGCGAGCAGCTGGCTGCCGAGGCAGATCCCGAGCAGCGGGATGCGCGCCTCGAGGGCGTCCTCGATCAGCTTCCGCTCGGTCGGGATCCACGGATGCTCGTCCTCCTCGTGGACGTTCATCGCGCCGCCGAGAACGATGAGCGCGTCGTAGCCGCGCGGGTCCTCGGGCTCCTCGCCGAGCGCGAACGAGCGTTCGTCGAGCGTGTGCCCGGCCTCCTCGATGGCGGTGCGAAAGATGCCCGAATGCGCGTTGCGGCCGTGGACGATCGACAGGACTCGCACGTGGAGAGCTTAGCCCGCCCCGGCGCGGGCACGGAGCCGGCCCTGAAGCTCGACCGCCGCGGGTCCCGGCCGCCCGTAGGCGATCGGCAGGTCGTCCACCGTCACGACCGGGACGATCTCCCGCACGGACGACGACGTGAACGCCTCGTCCGCGCCCCCGAGGTCCTCGAGGGTGTACTCGCCCTCGGCCACCTGGTAGCCGGCCTCGCCCGCCTCCTCGAAGATGGTCGCGCGCGTGACGCCCGGGAGGATCCCGAGCTCGACCCCGGGCGTGTAGAGCGTCGCGCCGCGCCGCCACCAGATGTTCGTGACCGGGCCCTCGAGCACGACGTCGCCCTCCGCGAGGAAGACCGCGTCGTCGGCGCCGCGCCGCTTCGCCTCCGCCTCGGCGGCCATGTTGACCGCGTAGCTCGTCGACTTGACCCCGCCCAGCATCCAGGGCGCGACGGCGCGCAGGTCCGGCCCGAAGCCGAGCGGCAGCGCGACGAGGCGGATGCCGCGCCGGCGGCGCTCCTCGAGGCCCTCGGGCAGCGTCGAGACGAGCGCGAGCGCGTTCGGGCGGCCGTTCCCCTCCCGGCCGGGCGTCCAGTAGACGCGCAGCACTCCGTCGTCGACCCCCGCGGCCGCGAGCGCGTCGCGCGCCAGGGCCGCGCAGTCGACCGGGTCGACCGCGGGCAGACCGATGCGGACGGCCGACTCCCGCAGGCGGATCAGATGCTCGTCGAGGCGGAACGGGCGGCCGCCGTAGACCCGCGTCGTCTCGAAGGCGGCGCGGCCGCGGAGCAGGGCTTCGTCGTCGGCGTGGAGGACGGGATCGTCGGGGGGCACGACGCCGCGGCCGAGGACGGCCACGGCCAGGAGCGTCATGCGTGCACCGCCGTGCGACCCGGCACGCGTCCGCCGGCGAGCGCGAGGAGCGGCCGCGCCTTCACCCAGGATTCCTCGATCTCGGCCTCGGGCTCCGAATCCCAGACGATGCCCCCGCCGGCCCAGAGGTGCGCGCGCCCGTCGCCGATCGCGAACGTGCGGATGGTCAGCGCGAGCTCGAAGTCGCCGTTCGGACGGATCGTCCCCAGCGCGCCCATCGACGCGCCGCGCCCCACCGGCTCGAGCGCCGCGATGTGGTCGATCGCCGCAATCTTCGGCGCGCCCGTGATCGAGCCGCCCGGGAACGCCGCCCGGAGGATCTCCGCCAGCGTCGCGTCCTCGCGCAGCCGCCCCTCGACGGTCGAGACCAGGTGGGTGACGCCCGCGAGCGGCCGCTCGGCCATGAGCTCGGGCCACCGCACCGAACCGGCCTCGCACACGCGCGAGAGGTCGTTGCGCTCGAGGTCGACGATCATCGTGTGCTCGGCCGCGTCCTTTTCCGACTCGCGCAGGTCGTCGTCGCCCAGCGGCCGCGTGCCCTTGATCGGCATCGTGCGAAGCGTCCGCCCGCGCCGCTCGAGGAAGAGCTCGGGCGAGGCGGAGACCACCGCCCACCCGTCGCCGGCGAACGGCTCGGGCTGGAGGGGCCGCAGCGGCGCGAGGCGCTCCGCGAGCCCGGCCGGGTCGCCGCGAAACGGCGCCGAGAGGTGCTGGACGAGGTTCACCTGGTACACGTCGCCGCGGGCGATCGCGTCGCGCACCGCGTCCACGGCGGCGCCGTAGTCGCGTGCCGCCCAGGTCGGCTCCCACGTGCCGAGCGTGCAGGGGCCCGGGGCGGGGCGTTCCTCTTGCGCGCGACGGATCCGGCACGCGGCGAGCGGGAGCCGGCAGGGCTCCGGGGGCGCGGGTGTCCCCACCCGGCGCAGGGTCTCCGAGATCCGGTAGGCGAAGAACACGTCCGCGACCGCGTCCCCCGGGCCGCCGAGGAAGCCGCGGGCGGTGAGGTGGTCTTCGACCGCCGCGAACGGATCGGCGCCGTCCCAGACCTCGAGCATGGCCGTACGCTACCCCGGCCGGGCGGGGGTCTCGCGGGCCCGGCTCGTAGAATCGCGGCCGTGGATACGCGTCCGATCGGGATCTTCGACTCGGGAGCGGGCGGGCTGACCGTCCTGCACGAGTGTCTCGTCACGATGCCCGGGGAGGACTTCCTCTACCTCGGCGACGGGGCGCGCTGCCCGTACGGGCCCAGGGAGGCCGGCGAGATCCGCCGCTTCGCGCTCGAGATCGGCCGCCACCTGGAGCGGAGCGGCGTCAAGCTGATCGTCGTCGCGTGCAACACGGCCGCGGCCGCGGCGCTGCCGTACCTCCAGGAGCGGCTCGAGGTCCCGGTCGTCGCGGTGCTCGCGCCCGAGGCGCACGCGGCCGTGCAGGCGACGCGGAACCGCCATGTGGGCGTCCTGGCCACCGAGGCGACCGTCGCGAGCGGCCGCTACGGCGACGTGATCCACACGCTCGACGCGGGGATCGAAGTCACGTCCGTCGCCTGCCCGCGGCTCGTGCCGCTGATCGAGGGCGCGGCTCCGAACGAGGAGCTGACCGCAGCCGTGCGCGAGTACGCGGCGCCGCTCCGGGAGGCCGGCGTCGACACGGTCGTGCTCGGCTGCACGCATTACCCGCTGGTCCGCCCGGTCTTCGAGCGCGTGTTCGGCCGCGGCACGACGCTCGTCTTCTCCGCCGACGAGACGGCCCGCGAGGTGGCCGAGACGCTCGAACGGAAGGGGATCGCCAACGCTCCGGACCGGGAGGGGCGGACGACCTTCCTGACCACCGGTCCCGCCGACGAGTTCGCCGCGCTCGGCGAGCGGTTCCTCCAGCTGCCGATCGACGCCGTGCGGCGGGTCGAGCTGCCCGCGCTCGAGCGCGAGGCCGCGTGACGCGCGAGGGCAGACGGCCGGAGGAGCTCCGGCCGCTCGAGATCGTCCCCGGCTTCCTCGACCAGGCGGACGGCTCGGCGCTCATCTCGCTCGGGCGCACGCGCGTGCTCTGCACGGCGACGGTCGAGGACGAGGTTCCGCGCTGGCTCCAGGGCAAGGGGCGGGGCTGGCTGACGGCCGAGTACGGGATGCTGCCCGCCTCGGCCGGCGAGCGGATCCGGCGCGAGGCGAGCGCCGGGCGCCAGAAGGGCCGCACGGTCGAGATCCAGCGCCTGATCGGCCGCGCGATTCGCGGCGGCTACGACCTCGCGAACCTCGGCGAGCGGACGGTCTGGCTCGACTGCGACGTCCTCCAGGCCGACGGCGGGACCCGCACCGCGGCCGTGACCGGCGCCTGGGTCGCGCTCACGCTGGCCGCCCGCGCCCGCGGCTTCACCGAGCCGCAAGAGGAGATCGCCGCCGTCTCGCTCGGGATCGTGGACGGCGAGCTGCTCCTCGATCTGGACTACGTGGAGGACTCCTCGGCCGAGGTGGACATGAACCTCGTCATGACCGGCGGCGGGCGCCTCATCGACATCCAGGCGACCGCGGAGCGCGGACCGTTCGAGCAGGCGACGCTCGACGAGCTCGTCACGCTCGCGCGCGGAGGGATCGAGGTGATCGCCGCGGCCCAGCGCCGCGCGGTCGGCGATGCCTGACCTGCCGCTCTGGGAGCTCGCGCTCCGGCTGCTGGTCGCGGCCGTGCTCACCGGCGCGATCGGACTCGAGCGGGAGCTGCGCGAACGCGCCGCGGGCCTGCGGACGCACATGCTCGTCGGGCTCGGCTCGGCGCTCTTCACGATCGTCTCGGCCTACGGCTGGACGGACTTCACGTTCTCGCAGCGCAGCGGCGTCGTTTTCGACCCCACCCGGATCGCGGCGCAGATCGTGACCGGGATCGGCTTCCTCGGTGCGGGCGCCATCATCCGGCAGGGGCTCTCGATCCGCGGGCTGACGACGGCCGCGGGCCTCTGGGTCGTGGCCGCGATCGGCATGGCCGCCGGAGCCGGCTACTACGCGGCCGCGCTGATCGGGACGGCGCTCGTGCTCGTCGGGCTCGGGCCGGTCCGCTGGCTCGAGGGCGCGCCGATCGTCCGCGACCTGCGCCGGCAGGGCCGCCACCTCGTCGTAGAGCTCGCCGCGGAGGGGTCGGTCGGCGGTGTGCTCGACGCGCTGCACGGGCATCGCCTCCGCGTGACCCGCGTCGAGATCGAGGACGAGTCCGACGAGCGCCGCCGCGTGCGGGTCGAGCTGGACCTCCCGCTCGGTCACGCCGGGTCGCAGATCGTCGAGGAGCTCGCCCGTCTCCCCGGCGTGCGGTCGGTCCGGTTCTCCGGATGAGGCTCATCCTCGTGTCCGGCAACGCGCACAAGGCGCGCGAGCTCGCCGCCGCCCTGCCCGGCTGGGAGGTGCTCGGCTGGGACGGTCCTGAGCTGCCGCCCGAGACGGGCACGACCTTCCTCGCGAACGCGCGCGGCAAGGCCGAGTTCGGCCGCTCGACGGGCGATCCCGCGGCCTGGGTTGCGGGGGAGGACTCGGGCATCGAGGTGGACGGACTCGAGGGCGCTCCGGGGGTCTACTCGGCCCGGTACGCGGGCGAGGGCGCAGGCGACGAGGCGAACGTCGAGAAGCTTCTCCGCGAGCTCGGCGCCGCCGAGGGCGACGGACGTCGGGCCCGCTACCGCGCCACGATCGTCGCCCTCTCGCCGGAGGGCGCAGAGGTGGTCGCGGAGGGCTCCCTCGCGGGGCGCGTGGCGACCGCGCCGAGGGGCAGCGCCGGGTTCGGCTACGACCCGGTGTTCGTGCCGGAGGGCGAGACGCGGACGGTGGCGGAGCTCGGCGACGCGTGGAAGGCGGCGAACAGCCATCGCGCGCGTGCCGCCCACGCGCTCGCAGCCCGGTTGGGAACGGGCGCGGGAACGGTGTAGATTCCGCCCGATGCTGTTCAGCTCCGATACGAAGGTCGAGCTCCTGCGCAAGGCGCCGCTCTTCGCCGACCTCACGAAGGCCGAGCTCGAGCACCTCGCGAAGGTCACCGAGGACCTCGAGGTCGAGGCGGGGCGCGTGCTCTGCCGCGAAGGCGAGCTCGCCCAGGAGTTCTTCGTGATCATCGAGGGCGAGGCCGAGGCGACGAAGGACGGGAAGACGCTCAGCACGATGGGCCCCGGCGACTTCTTCGGCGAGATCGCGCTGCTCGAGGACATCCCGCGGACCGCGACCGTCACCGCGACGACCGAGCTCCGG
>Ga0210143_1000382_pt1 | contig 9981 bp, 13 predicted proteins | sample MayberryNW_TuleC_2_FD_185527 | JGI IMG/M metagenome (GOLD analysis project Ga0210143, IMG submission 185527) | Wetland microbial communities from San Francisco Bay, California, USA, that impact long-term carbon sequestration - MayberryNW_TuleC_D2... | ecosystem: Environmental > Aquatic > Marine >... | reverse complement strand
ATTATGTAGTTAAGTTATGAACCAATAAGCATAAAAGTTATTCAAAAATATCATCTAATCCAAATAACCAGATGGTATAAAGTTTAAAGTCTATTTAAAGACTAGACGGAGATATTGTGTAATCATCCACACGGTTCAAAGAATTAATAGTCAATATTATTAGCTTTTTCGTTTTTGTATCTCCATCAACTACAAAATTAATAACCAGTTTATACTTATCTATGATTCCATAACCAGTTCAGACAAAATAAGGCTTTAAACTAGGACGTATACTCTAACGATGATTAAACTATTATATCTTGAATGTACATCTCAACTGATTCATGAGGTAACTAAATTAAAAAATTTTGTAATAGTTAATATTTAATTTAGAATGAATAATTAAATATCGAATCCGAATTATAATTATACAATTGCATCATTTCTTTTTTCGTTTATTTTATTTACTCTTTATAGTCTTCTTTATAATATTTTTTTTAATATTTTTTTCTGGTTTTTTTACTAAATCTCATTCTGAATCATTTTTTGTACACATCAATTTTTTTATAAATAAAATTATATTATTTAATGAAAATTTGAACTCGAATGTAGAGGTAACTCTGGCAGGGTTTTAAATGTAAAATATAAAGTCTTGTTAATAAAATGTGTTGCATCTTTAGCATATATAATAGGTATACGGTAGAGAAAATTACAAAAAAAGAATAATAAAATTTTGTAAACTTTATTTAATACTGTTGTAGAAATTTGGTTTTTAGGTTTTACCTGGCTAGATTTCCTCTGATGGAAAACCATAATAGCAAATATGTTATAAATTCCTAAATTGAATCTTTTCATTTTGTTATCCAGTCTATATATAATGTAATATATCAATAAATATATTCTAATTGATCTCTATCAAACATAAATTCAGAACTATATGAGACTAAGGAATGAAATCAATAAATCTAAGGAATTGGTAATTCTCGATGTGAATTATAGTACAAGTGTTAACTCTGTAACCAAGGCTAAGAGAAATATTAGCCAAATCAGTATAATTGAAGAGCTAAATATGTTTTAACTTTATTGTATTTTATTATATTGATAAATTTTGTTAAATAATATTTTTATCATCTTAATTAGTATTACTAGTTTTTTAGAATATTATGTATTATGATATTAATTATTTACTTTCTAATATGATATATAAAAAGTTAATAAACGGGAGAACAGATATCAAAGAAAAAAATACTTGTGATGATGTCGCTCCTTGCAACAGGAACGATCTTTTCATCATTGGTCGCATCAGCATTTCCAAACCAAGGCAACTTTCTAAATCTAAAAAAATAAACTCATGATAGATTTAATTTATTCAATATGGATTCGTGTATTTATCAAGAGGTTTGAATATATAAATTCTGAAATAGAGCTATTAAAAGAATATTATTCTTTTAGTTTAGCCCATTCTCTTTCCTTTATCTTTACTATGTATACACTATGTTGAACTGCAACTATTGTTTCAAAAAATGCTGTTTTAGTTAATGAGTCGTCCCAGATATCTTTGAAAATACGTACACCAACCAAATTTGTTAATTCATCATTGCTGTACAAAAACACAAAATTCGGAATCTGTTGATGTAATAATATATCTAGTTCATCACGGTAATTTTCATGAACTAATAGAAGATTTTTAATGTCTTCTGAAAAATATATTACGTTTGATGAAATAGTTAATTTGTCATACCATACAATTGCTTCTAAACGGATGTCTTTACTAAACCATAATGTTATGTGTAAATCAGTGGAATTATCTTCTATTCTATTATAATGAACATCTTCATCTTTTAACCAAGTTTTAATTTTATCAGCCATCTTTACATCATTCATAAATTTTATGTAATCTGATTAAATATTTAGATGTATGTTATAATTGCCTGAAATATTACCTAAGAAATACCTAACTTGATTAATGATAGACGGTATAGTGAGTAACCTGTAAAATATAAATAACAACACTGAAAGAAAATTTCAATTGTAAATATAAATGTCAGAATTTAAATAATATATAGAATAATATTTTTATGTAAACCTTAATTATTTGCATTCATATAACGCTATCAAACTATATTCTAAAAAGATTGATTTATTAAACCTTTTTTCTTTCTTATCTTTATTTAAGTACATATTAAATATAAGGGTATATTAACATAAACCTTAATAATTGGATTTATCATTGTCTATATGATATGTTATACATGTAATAATGTCTTACAACTACCCCATTTGTAATTTTGTTTCTTTTAAAATTTGATTTTAATTAAGTCTAAAATATTAACAAATGATATAAAATTATTATTGTCATCGATAAGTCTCAATCAAATAAACATAACAATTTGACCAATAGAGATTGTTGATTGTAAATTTACTATTTAAATTTTTTTACAATTAAATCACTATATGAGTAATAATATTTTATGAACCATAATTATTGAAAACTAGGTTTTAGCATTCAAGAAATACCCTTCTAATGTTGACAAATTGTTTTTTATTTACTTATTGTATCCAACCTAATTGTCTAATTAGTTCTATTAAATCATAAAATAATTTCTCTTCATTTATTTTTCCCTTCTTCCAATGTGCTACTGTGCATAATTCAATATGAAATTTTTTATTTGTTGGAGGAATAGTTTTTCCATTTTCACCAACCATTGGACCTGTATGTGTACCAGTAAAATTGGCAATTGAACAAGTCCAATCTGCCTGACCGAAAAGTACAAGGTATGGAACGTTATCAATGTGATTATCAGGGAATGCATTAAACAATATTTGAGCTTCTTTTTCATGTATGTCTAGTCCTATAGTAGGTTTAGATTGACCTGGCCAATATACAGTAACATTCTTAGTATGAAGTTTCCTGAACGTAATCCAATCTTGTGAATTCCATGCATCATCCAACATTTTCATCAAATGCATGTTTTCGTTTGCAGTCATAATTATTTTACTTGTAGGATAAAATTAAGGATTACTAGACAATTAATTTACTAGTAGATGATTGTTTTATAAAAATCACTTTATCAGGGCTTATCTTCATAAATCCATATTCATTTCAATTTCTCCTATTTAGTATAATCTTATAATATTAATAATAAACAAAAAAACTTTATACTGAAGTAACAACCCTAAATTTCAATGTATAGTTACTGCTAATTTTTCTTGAATCCAGTGATATTAACAATGGATTTTATTATTATTTCCTGATGATATTATGTTTAATGAATATTTAATAAGAAGGTTTGATATAGTATGTTATTAAATAATAATTGCTATGACAAGATGGAAGATGGGACATTTCACACTAGATTCAAAATACTATTTGGAATATTATTTACAATAATCACTATAATTACGATCCCAGTTTTTATGAATACTGGTATTGCTGAAGAAAATGGAATTACACTGATTGATCCAAAAAATGTAACTAATCAAACATTACAAGATATTCCAACGGAGGATAGGGATCTGTCAACAGGTATTGAAAATAAAACCAATTAAAATTGATGATCAATATCAATTGTCGTACAACCTCTAACTACTATAAATAAAAATATAATTAAATTATTAAAAATGTCTCAATGAAATTATTTCCTTAGATCTAACAGAAATTATATCCTAATGAACGTATCAAATATGGTAGTGGTGCAACTATCAAAGAAAAAAATAATTTTTATTAATTAGTTGCATTGTGATGCAGTTCAAAAAATGATTCGGTAGTTGGTTTATAGAATTCGTGAGCTGAGATTACTATAGAGTGAGGACCTTCTAGTTTTATTGGATCATCACCTACGTATTGTAAAATAAGATCTGTAACTGGGTCTCCAAATCCAAATTGTCCATGATAGACACACATCTTACCAGGTTTCGATATTTGTTCCAAATATCCTAGAGGCAAAACAAACAAGTCAGGAGCACGTCCGACAAGAATGTCGAAAATAGGGTCAAGAGGATTATCTGGATTACATGGTAAATTAACCGCTATATGGCCTTTTGATCCAAATGGTGTGGAATCATAGAGTAAAATAAATTCACCTTGTGTCAAATTTATTCCATTGAGCAAAATATTTGTTGACGTTGTACTTATATCACCATGATGAACATAATCTAGACTTTTTGATATCAAATCTTGTAGTTCTGTTTGATCAGTAGGCAATTGTTGAGAAAATGCTGAAAAATCTTCATCATTTATAGATATTACTCCCAGTATTACTGTCAGAGTAATGGAAAGTGAAATTATTGGATATATATTTTCTTTAATACCCATCATTTAGATAAAAACACTAGTATATTTAATCTTACTTTTAATATAGGTGATGATGGTTATTTGTTAAAAGCTACATTTTATAGCTTGTAACTTAAAGTATATCAATGCAGAATTCAGACTCCATGATCACAAGGAGTAAAGAAGTTTTGACTATCGGTTCATGTTTACTATTTCATTTCTATTGCTAGTTTTTTTATCTAATCTTTTGATCTATTTCATTCATTATAATGTGATTCTAAATATAGAAACCTAATACAATGTCAAAAACAAAATGATGGTATTGCAAACATTGTAAGTTTTCAATTTTTTAGATTCTTTAACAATTGAATTTATAATCATAAAGTTTATCAACCAACTTTTGAAATCATTATGCGAGAATTGAATCCGATAGCTGAAAGAGCCATGTTCTAAATGGTTAAATACACCATTATAAAATTTGTTTTATGAAAGGAAATCATCTATATATTACATAACGATTATATCAAAAGATTCCATCCGACAATATTAGTTAATGATAACCCTACAGCCATTAATGCAAGATTACCAGATCCTTCTAGTTCTGTAGAATGAAACATGAATAAACCAAATGCGCCATTTGTTGTAGTAATAACCAAAGGAGAAATTGTGATTTAGAACACTTCTACAATTAGAAAAAGTTATTCATCTTTGGATAATATAGCTATTAAAAATAAAGTTTCATTTGTGAACAGAGGTGAAATAATCTTAAGACAACAAAGTCTTTGAAAGACTTCTATTTATAAATTTAAGAGATTTGAAGTATTAATACATAACTTAAAGACTGTCATTATCTTTTATTTAAAAAATTATAACCTTAAGAGGCAGAATCAATAAATGATGCCTTATACGGTAAAGTATAGTTTCTTCCTCTTCCATAATTGAAACAATTCTTATTTATTCTCATTTTCTTTAATTTTATCTGATATAGATGGTTTTATCTATATGAATAGTGAATACAATCTTATGAGTCTATTTTCTAAATTTAGAAAAAAGAAAGATAGTGAAGAGCTAGGCGAAAAAGCTACCGATATCTATGATAAACAACAAAAAAACTCAGAAAAAGAACCAGTAAGTAACTAACTTCACTCTTTTTTTATTTTTTAATACATAAGTATTAAAAATACGATATCAATTAGTTATTATAATAAATCTTTTCATTGTCACTGCGATGGAGTAGAGTGAAGTGTTTTGACCATATCTATTTCTATATTTAGAATAGTTGTAGTTTTATTAGTATTTTATATAATTAAATAGCTATTATTAAAATAATTTGAATACCTGTTATTGTTTTATAATTTAAAAATAAGAAAATATAGTTAAATATAGTTATACAACATATTGAAAAATTATAATTATTATATTCAATAATAACCTTAACCATAGTTAAATAATTTGAAAAACATTAATAGTTAAAAAGATTTTTTATTGTTTAGGTGAATTTGAATGTCAAGTTCCAATACAAAAAATATTAAATTATCAAAAATCTTAGTTCCAATTGATGGATCGCCATCTTCATTAACTACTGCCACATATGCAATAGATTTTGCCTCCACATATGATGCAGAAATAATTCTTTTATCTGTCGTTCCATCACAAATAAAACATGGAGATTCATCAGGAGTTTTTGGAATGGTTACTCCCCATCATCTTGATCAATATAAAAAAGAAGCAGAAAAATGGTTTAATAAAATAATAGATTATCTTAAGAATCAAGGATATAATAACAAACTTACAACCGATGTTATAACAACTCCTATGTCTATAGTTGGAGCAATAGTGGATTATGCTGAAAAAGAAAATACGGATGTTATTATATTAGGAAAGAGCGGGAGCAGTGGATTTAAAAGAATATTGTTGGGTAGTACTGCGTCAGGAGTAGTAACATATGCTCATTGTCATGTTCTTGTAGTAAGATGATTCTTAAATTCTGTCAACTTGAGTTAAATTTCATTGAGTCAGACAAATTTGCTTAGAATATATATTTGGCATTAAAATATGTTGTAGACATAAAAATTATATAATAATCAAATATTATAGGGATATTTATTAAAGAAATAACAAAAAGGGTAAACTCCAAAAATCAAGAGCAAAACATACAGAAAGCGATAATTAGTTCAAATAAAAACATAGATTTAAAAAATTATTACAGATATCTCAATTAATATGCAAAATTTTAGATACGAAGTTTTAGATTGGTATATAAAAAAATATACAAAAATTTGCAATAGTGGAATCAATATAACTCATAATATATGAAAATAGTGTAATAAATATTACCAGATCTAGATAATCAACTGGATATTATTATTAAATCTCGATCATTAGAAAAAAATTAGGTAAGGAGTTATATTTTTGGCATCGCCACTTTGATATCTACATACTACGGATAAAAAACTCTAACAATTACAGAAGGAAATTACTTAATTGGATTTTAAATATCATATAATTACCTTATTAATAAGAACTTATTACCATATATTTATTGTTACACTATAAATTTTGAAGGGATAAAAATTATAGTAAAATTTTTACTAAATAATTCTTATTGTGTATAATTAGATTAAATTAATTAATAGTTTTTTTTTATTTTAGAGATATTTTAATATATTATAGGACATGATAAAATGTTCGAATAATATTAACATTTTATCAAATATATGATCATGCTTTACTACTACTTCTTTTGCCTGTAATATTCAAATTTTATAATATATTATTTATTATACATAGTTAGTGGAGGAACTATTTCTCTTATTTCTAGGTCATATATGTCAAATTTAAAATCATTTGCTTTGAGTATAACAATTGGAGAACCCCATGTGATTGCTTGACCTTCTTTCCCATTCATAATCAATATGAAATTGTTCTTTTTTCATTCTAACGTTACCGTCGTTGGAAAGGTTATTATGGTAACTTGACCCTCCACAAAAAAATGGTGGTTCATCATCGGACTTTTTATATTCATTATCAAGTTGACTATGAGATATTGATCTAGTTACTATTGAAATAGAATGCTGTTCGCCTTTAGAACGTGCCGAATCAAGAAGTTTAAAAATCAAAGTGACTTCTATATTTTTCCAATCAGTCGGTTTATACCAATATCCAATCCTTTTTAATTCAGAAAAATTCCAACTTTGAATTTTACCTTTAGACAGGTTATTTAATTGGTCCACTTTATCAGGTAATATTCCAGCATCCTTGGTATGGATATCAATTCTTGGTTTTCCATAGTCTATTCTCCAACTTCCATCAATATTTTGTTGTGTAAAAACGTTTGATTTATCGGTTTTATCTACTTGAACTTTATCATTTGGATTATCAATATTGAATCTGTAAGTCTGTCCCTTTGGTATTGTTTCATAAACTTCGGGTATTACTATTCGCTTTATAGGAAAGAAAGATCGATATGCAGGATCAAAATCAGAATTGTCAATTTTGTTACCATTTTTTTTATCTTTATCTGCATCTTTATCTTTATCTCTTGTTTGGTCTTGTTCTTTTTTTTCCTTATCTATCTTAATTTCTTTTTCTTCCTTTTCTTTGTTGTCATCATCTGATTCGGCGTTTATATCTAATAGAAGTAATGGAGTACTGGAACGATTATGATTAATACTAATTATCGTTATTACGATAATTAACATACAAGACAATAAAGATAATGTAATTTTTTTACTATTTTTTTGCACTTTTATATAATGATTAGTTAATATATATAATAACTAGCTATGAATTGTTAGAGAAATTAATTACAGTAATTTGTAGTATTTATTAAATATGTTAAAACAATCTTATTTAATTATTGTACAACAATGAAAGTAAAAATAACTAGACTTTATAACGCTTATCGATTAATTTTTTATAATTCCTTATTGTTATCTAATTGCAATGCTTTTACTAATGCAATTGCTATCTAAATAGAACATCTAGATTTGATACATACTTTACTCTATCTACATTTATGAAGAGTAATTTTGAGAATAATAATTAATCCATTAATAATTGCAATAAAAGCTTTTTTTCAAGTATCATACTCATTTTTTTATAAGATTAATGAATAGTTTAGTGTATTATTGTTTTGACTAAGTCAATTCCAATATTGGTAGTTCTATAAGAATAATTTTATTTATAATTAAAATATTTAGAACTTTTCTAACTTTTTAGTTTTGATCTCTTAATTGTCACGTTGTCTTTAAAATTAGTTATAGTATATATGAATATGAAATTCTTATAGAAACAAAGACGATTGGAAAGAATATACTTGTGATAATAAAAATTATGAATAAGTAAATGTGATAATTATACCAATAATCATTCACAAAATATTAAAAAAATTGGTGTAATTTACCTTTAACAAATACTATTTGTATTGTTATTAACAAGAATGGTCTGGAATAGATACAAAAGTCATAAGGATATATTTGCTTACATAAAAACTCAATTGTATAGAAATTGAAAATATTATATTTAGCAAGATCATAAATGAACGATAAAAATAGTTATTCTAGATACATTATTAATGCAATATGTTTCTCATCAGGAGAAGGATTTATTCTTTCTAATGTATTAAGTTTTATATCTATAAAATTATCCACATCAATTTTTTGCAAGAATTGATTTATTTGAGATTCTAATGAAATTGATGTACCTTGTGTCTCGATGATTTTTACTTTTGGTTTCATTTTAGTCATTTATTTTAATAGTTCTATTAAAATATTATGGCAATTCTCAAATTAAAAACAAAATAATATTAATAATTATCAAAATCTAAAATGAAAAAAGAAATAAAAAATAAATATTATTTTGAATAACTATAACTAATCAATATTTTCAAATGTGTTAATCTATAGGGATTAGTTTATTAGTATATTCATCATGAAGTCTATATTTTTGTGTATTCAGACTATTGTAGTTTAATATAGAGTCAATCCAATTTCGATGTACATTAGATTTTACAGGTAAAGCAGCAGTTGAAGAGAATGTAATCAATATCATTTTATCCTCTAAACATATTTTACTCTCATAACTAATTAATAAAATTTTAAATACTTTTTTACAAAAATTTTATTAGTTAAAAATACAGTGATAGCAACGCAATTTTTTATTATTTGGATTCATTTACAAGGTCAATATCTAGTTTACGTTGAAAAAATTTCCATTCCCCCGTATTATTTTTCTTTAATATATCACTATATGTACCTGAGGCTACTACTTGTGGACCCTTATACGCTTCAATTATGTAAAAAAGAAAATTCATAATAATCATATTCGAGAAGAGAACTTGATGAATATATAAATATTAAATTTATTTACTTATTATGAAATCTTACAAAATTCAAACCATTGGCAAATTCTGTCATAGTCTAAACATCCTTACCTATGTGCTATACTTAGGGATCATCCGGTTTAGGCTATGACAATTAGTTAAATTAAACCTTCTCCGATCATTTACTATTATAATTATATCTTTTTTAGTTCTAAATTTTACGTTTTTCAAATCTTCTTGCATGATAAATTTATTATACTTTATTATCCAAAATTTATTCTAGGTCAATATTGTAGTGTGATTTTTAAAATAATATAAACTACAATACATAATTAACTATTTTAATATCACAAACAAATCACTTAAATTCATTGATATAAACAAGGTTATGACTTGCAAATTATTG
>Ga0210143_1000380_pt1 | contig 10011 bp, 10 predicted proteins | sample MayberryNW_TuleC_2_FD_185527 | JGI IMG/M metagenome (GOLD analysis project Ga0210143, IMG submission 185527) | Wetland microbial communities from San Francisco Bay, California, USA, that impact long-term carbon sequestration - MayberryNW_TuleC_D2... | ecosystem: Environmental > Aquatic > Marine... | reverse complement strand
AATATGTCCATTGGAACTACACTTTTTTCATCTTTGGATTCAAGACAGAGTCTATCGTATTTCCAATAAGAACAAAAGCTAGTCCGGTTAATGCGATTAACGCGCCAGGAGGTATTAACCACCACCATAAACCTCTCGAAGCAGCTGCGGCAGTATGAGCTTCATGAAGAATTTGACCCCATGTTGGAATAGAGGGATCCCCTAGCCCAATGAAACTAAGAGATGCCTCCGCTAAAATTGCTCCTGGAACTGAGATAGCAATACTTGCAAAAGTTAAAGGAAGTAATTGAGGTATAATATGTTTAAAGATTATTTTAATATCAGATTGCCCAATAAGCTTTGCTGCTTCTACATATTGAAAATTCTTTATTTGTAATGCTAGACTTCGCGAAATCTTAGCAGTGCCCATCCAACCAAAAAAAATTAGAAATAAAACAATTAGAAATATGCTTCTCCCAATAAATAAAGATAAAATAATCAAAAGTGGAAGAGTTGGTAAAGAATAAAAAATATCATTAATTCTCATTAAACCTTCATCGGTTCGTTTTCCTTTATATCCTGCAATAACACCGTATATCATCCCTATTACAATGGAAATTGTGGAAACAGATAGACCGATAAATAAAGCAACAGGTGCCCCCCACACCAATCCTACCGTTAAATTTCTACGTAATTCATCTGTGCCCATCAATCCAAATTTTTCTCCACCAAGAATAAATTTAGAGTTCAAAATTTTGTCTTCATTATTAAAGAGATAAAATTTAACATTGAAAGTATAATTTCCTTTCATGATTGATCGTTTCTCCGAATTCGAAAATAACATTACTTCAGGTTTCGAATTATCTTGTTGATAATCATAAAATTTCAAATAATCAAGTAGTTTTTGATGGATTAAATTATCTGTAGAAAATATTCTTCCCAATGTTATGCTTTGATTTGAACCAGAGATCGATGGAGTAATGGAATCAAAATAAATATTAAATTTATTTTTGTCTGGTCTTATTAATTCTATTTCAATGGCAGGAGGGATTTCTTTTTTATGTAGTGAATATGTTACCATAAAATCATTTGGTGGAGTATCAGAATTATAATTAATATGATATGAATGAGTAACAACGTTAACACCATTTTCATTTGTGGTAGATATTGTTACCTTATTTTTCATATTATTTGTATTTTTACCATTACTATCAGAAGAAAGTATCATATGTTCAGGTATACTTCTTCCTAGTAATCCAAAAAAATCACTCCACACAGGTGATGCAAGTCTAGGATTATCAATCCAATAATTTGGATTGTTCCATTCCTTAAAAGATTCGAACGGTATACCAAAAAAAGCATATAAACTCATAGATACCAAAAATAACAGGATAGATACTCCTGCAATACCGCTCTTGTTTCGAATAAATTCAGATATAAAAGTTAAATTGTTATTTACATTTTGAATATTTTTATTCTCCGTGTTATTATTTAGTATTGAATTCTTTTTAAAAATAGTAAATTCGTTATTTTTAACATTAGGATCGAAATTATCATCATTCTTAGTTTCATTATTAGAGCTATTATTTTTGTTGTTGTTATTGTTATTGTTATAACCTTTTTTACTACTCATTTAATTTCACCCTAGGATCCAAATACGCATATATTATATCTATAAAAAAAACTGTTACAAGAAATATCAATGTAGAGACATAAGTAAGACCGATAATGATAGGAACGTCCATTAATCCAATAGCATCAAAATATAATTTTCCCATCCCTGGCCAATCAAAGACTACTTCAACAGTAAAAGCACCTCCAAAAGATCCAGCTAGACCTAAAGCTATCATTGTAACTATAGGAGGAGCTGCATTTTTGAGGGCATGTGAATAAAGTATTTTCTTTTTGGGAATACCCATTGCAAATTTTGCTTTGATAAAGTCTTCTTGTAATATTTCAGAAACTATATGTCTAACAATATATGCAACAGATCCGAAACCTAGAATTACCATTGTTACAAATGGAAGGATCATATGGTATAGCAAATCAAAGATATAGTAGGGATCATCTGGAGAAGTTAGTGGTGTTGAACGGGCTGGTAATATATTGAGCGAGAATGCGAAAATAAATATCATTATCATTCCAAACCACCAGACTGGAATGCTATTGCTGAAAATAGCAAAGATTGAATTCGCTCTATCCAATTTTGATTCAGCACGATTAGCCAAAAAAATACCCAAATAAACACCCAATATTGCAATGACTATTGTTGACGTTGTAAACAATAACAGAGTTTTAGGAATTTTTTCAATTATTATATCCCTTACAGATGATGATCCTGAATCACTGACGAAGAAATTCGATTTTCCAAGATCTAACACCATCACTTTGAATAAAGTATTAAAAAATCTATTTGGAGAATACCACGGTTCTTCTAACCCTAAATTTTTAATCTGTAAATTAATTTGTTTATCAATATATATTTGGCGTTCTGTAATATCTTTAAACTCGACTTTTTGATTACTTAAACTATCTATTACACTGTATTTCACAGAATCCTTAATTACATTATCCATTGTTGGACCTAGAAGAGAGATGGTTAGAACAAGAATTGAAAACAAGACTATAAACACATTAATGATTCTTTTAAATAAAAAAAATAAGAATCCGGATGTCATTTATATTACGAATAGTGATATTAAATAATATTAATAGTATTGTTTAATCACTATTTATTTTATACGTAGTTTGTTGAATAAATTATTTATTTATATTTATTCTGCTTATGAATTATTCTTGAGATTAGTCATTAATAGCATAGAAATTTTATTGGATTCTATATACTTTAATATATTTTGATAAATGGTCAAATATTACTGATTTTACTTTTTATAGGACTTGAAAAAACAAGATTTTACAATTTTATAATATTACTATTACAAAGGTAATTGTCGATACAATTCTATCAATACATAAATATGAACTCCTTCTAGAGTAATCTCCCAGATGAATTTCATAAAAGTCTTAAAATATTATAAAATAGCATTATATTATAGTTCATGTTAAAAGAATGTTTTTTATCATTCATAATTGTGTACTTTTGTTCAATCTACTGTAATCTCATACCTCTTGTTCAAGTCTAAATGACAATTGTCATGATAGACTGGTTCATCAATGCTTATTGCATTTTATTTCATTATAATTTTATAGGTATATGAAAATAACAGAGAATAATTATATCATTATTCAAATACATGAATAAATTAGTAATTTACAAGTTCCTTTATTAATACTTCATTTTTCATGTAAAATAAATTATATTAGCTTCAAATATATTAAATTCCATACCATTAAATTTTATTTGTCCTAAATAAAAATCAATTGAAATATATATTATGTAACATAAAAAAATAAAATACATAACAAATTTATTCATAAAGAGATTTGTATTATATTAATTGTATATTTATTCATGATGAAACATAATATATTAAATTGTGATTTTGTATTATTAATTTTTTAGTTTACAGTAATATTGATGACTTTGAAGTAACGTAATTATTGTTAATAATAACATCACAAATTCTGTAATTGCCACACAAAAGTATATACATACAGTAATTAAATTTAAATTTAAATCGTGTAAGAATTCATATTATTCAGCAATATTATTTGTAAGGTTTAAAATCATCCATTTTTATCTTAATAAATTTATGGTTTTTTACATAGCATTTAATTGTAGTAAATTTCCCTTTAAAGAAATTTAAGATTCACATACAATAAATTCATCCTTAATAAATATACTTGCAATTTAACAGTAACTGCATAGAATTGTTATTTTTGGTTTAGTGCTAAATTTGATAGATCGAATTAATAACCAAAATTATTTATTTCTCAATGAATGAAATCAAACTATTAAATTTCTATAGTATTGTTTGATAAAATTTGCAAAATCCTTCTAACATACACATAATAAGAAGATAGTATCAAAAAAATGATCTAAAATCTTATAATACTCTGTTATAGATTAAGTACCAATGAGACGTGGGAGAAACCAGTCAGCGGTTATAATAATATCTACATTCCCAAACAAGGAATCAATAATTCAGAATGTTAATGATCTAATTATAGAAAAAAAATTATGTGCATGTATTAGTTTAGTGCCGATAAGGTCATTTTATTCTTGGAGTAACAAGCTAGAAGATCATGAGGAGATCATGGTCCTATTGAAAACAACCAAATCTTTAGCTACAAAACTAAAATTGGAAATTGCAAGAATACACCCGTATGATGTTCCAGAAATCATTGAAGTTAAGATGAACGATGTCTCTAAATCATATTTGAAATGGATGATAGATTCAATTAAAAGCTAATAATTAAAACAGTTATAATATGACTATGATCTCCAAATTTTAAATAAAAATTTTTATTAATTAGGTTAAATTTAAATTAATATGTCAAAATATTATAAATTATATGCTTCCAAATATCATAGATGTCTCTTTTCACACGCATGTTGGAAATGTCAGAGCAAATAACGAGGATTCTGTATATATCAATAGAGAATCTAAAATTTTAATGATTGCAGATGGAATGGGAGGTCATAATGGAGGCGAAATAGCAAGTAAATTAGCAGTAGAAATAGTTTCTAAATACTTAATTAACCATATAGAAAATAATATTTTAAAAAAAAAGAAATAGATAGATACTTAGTGCAAGCATTAAATCTTGCAAATTCTAAAATAAGAATAGAAGGATCACACAAGCCTTCATTGTACAATATGGGAACAACATTAGTCCTTTGTGTAATATCTGAAACAAATAATTTACATATTGCGAATATTGGAGATAGCAGATTATATATTATTGATATCCAAAAAGAAAAAATATCAAAAATGACCATAGATCATACAGTAGCAGAAAATCAATATAGAGATGGAAAAATTTCAAAAGTATATGCTGACAAACATCCTTTGAGACATGTTTTAGTTCAAGCGCTTGGGATAAACGAACAAATTTATCCATACCTTACAAAGTGTAAATGGCAACAAGGAGAGTATTTACTATTATGTTCTGATGGTCTTACTGATATGATAAACGAAAACGAAATATTAAATATATTCAAAAATAGTTATAAAAAAAAATGTGATGAAATATGCACTACTCTAGTAGAAATAGCTAATAATAATGGTGGCAGAGATAACGTTACGGTTATAGTAAGTCGCAAAAATGCTTGAAAATAAATCAATATTTAATATATAGTAATGCTTTTTTATCAAATAATTTATAGTGAAAAGATAAAAAACCATTCAACGAATTTGATAACGAAGCAATGCAACTATGCCTCCTAATGCAGATACTCTTAATCCTATATCTGTTGAAGAATCAACAGCGTATACATTAGCTCCATACGTTTCTGCTGTATTTAACATGTTTATTATTTGTTCTTCCTTTAAATCTTTAAATATAGAATTAGAAAAAACAAGGGATTCTACAGATTTTAATTTTATTGCTTCATCTACTTCTCTAAATCCCATAACATATTTTTCTTCACCCCTGCTCACCTGTAACATAATATTTTCTAATATTGCAGATACGAAGGATATTTTACTAGAGCCCATAACTTCTTTGATTGATGATGATCGGAGAAACACCATTACCCCATCTTCGCCGGCTACATCAATCCCGTCAATAACAGTTGATATATCTTTATAGACAGATCGTTTATCAATGATAAAATTGTACAACCTCCTTTTTGTTTCTCCTGGCCCAAATATTATTATTTTATAGTTGCCATCTTCATTTAATATATTATGTAATGCAAGGTATACTTCTTCAAAGAAAACTTCTATATTGGGATTATTCTTGGCTCCGTGGATATAGTATTTTCCACTTTGTCCTGAGTAAATATTTGGAATAATTTCTAAATGAGTTCCGGTTATTTTCGCAATTCCAGCTTCCTTTGTATCAATGGCTACAATAATGAAAGTTCCCGCAATATTAGATTTCAAAAGTTTTAATTCTAACTCTTCCCATTTTTTTCCTTTATCAACAACGAGGTTATTTCCAATTTGAACTATAATTGAATGATAAGTACCTTTTGGTACAAGACTATTATTTGATTCAATTATTGTACCAGCTATCCTCAATCTATCTATGGATTCATCTAAGCTTATTTTCTCTACTTTAACTGAAACACGTATTTTAACTCTTTCTCTATCTGGCCTAGAATATTCATTTTCAAATTTTATTACTCGAGAGGTATCAGAAACTACTAAATTCCCTATTTTTATGATTCTTCTTAAAGTAAAAAGATCGTCAGAATCTTCTGGAACGATAAACATAGATTTTCCAGAAGAACTTGCTACTTCTTTACTTTTCATATTTATATGATTAGGGGTATATTGATTTTTTAACTCAAATAGCTGGACTTGAATTTGATTCAGCGGATTCACTTGCTTGATCAGTTGATTTATTTAGATTTTGTGCCGATGCAAGATAGTTATTCACCCATTCTTGCGTTAATACTCCTGATTCAACGAGATTTACTAATGCATTAGGTGATGCAGTTCCATTAACTTTTCCTGATTTTTTCCTAATTTGTCTCCATTTTAATCGAGTGTTCCCACTCTTGGAAGAATATATAATTCCTAAAATATCTTTTGCATTTACAAAAGTCATTTCTCTAATTCGTTTCAATGTTACCTTATCAACAGCTTCGATATATATGGCCCCTGGGCCTTCTTCCCGTTCAGGAAAGACTTCATAATCACGAAAATAACTTTCAGGGATAAAAGATTTACAAGTACTCACAATAATAAATTTTCTAAAACTTTCAAGTGATGCAGTAGTATCTATATTAACCAATATATCCTTAAAAACATACTGCTATTTATCAAGTTTATGAAAAAATTTTACCGTTTTGAAAATCTATTAGTTTGTGCTTGTATTACTAGTATTATCTACTATTTTGAACTTCATTACCATATTATTAAATCCATTACAAAATATAAGAGGCAAAAATTAAAAATGATTACTGATTATGTATAGATACTTCCTGAATCAGATTTCTTTATCTCTATAGTGACTTTATCTCCGACTTTTATATTTATATCCTCATAATCTTTCATGGTTATCTTAAAGGTAGGACTATCTCCTGTCATTCCTCCTGCTCCTCCACCCATACCTCCAGAAATCATCTTTGATATATCACCCATTGCCTTTGGTAGATTTTTCATTAAATCTTCCGGGGAAGTAAATGCCATAACATTAGGACCAAAAGGATTCATTCTTTTATCACTTCCTGGTTTGTAGTCGTGAGGATCTGAGAACGTTACATAAACATAAGGACTACCATCTTGTGTTGCCTCAATTCTAGAGGCAATAAATTCTCTTTTCATTCTAAATTAAAATGATAGTTATTTCAATTTATAATTTTGGATATTTAGTAATCTTTATTAAAATAATTTTAGAAAGATCATAGTCACCTTGAACAAATTAAGAGTTCCAAATAATACACCTTATTACCATAACACACCAGTTTTTCTTCTTATATCACAAGGATGAATTCTTATATTATCTAAATTATATGCTTATGGAAAAATAATAGCATAATACTGCTGTATTAACTTAGATATAGATTTAGCTGTGAATCCTCTATTTCTAATCTAGGATGCAAATTAGATTTGAAAAGAAACAGAACATCCATTATTGTAATTATGTAATCATTGTAATTGTATTTTCTTGGTTTGTAAGAAATACATCTAAAGCACTAACAATTAAGGATCAGAAAGAAGTCATGTTTCTGTTTGGAACTGGATTCAGAGGTTGCATTATATCGGATATATAAAAGGAAAATTATCTCTGCTTTAATAATAGATGAAACTGTTATTCAAATTAGAATCGTCAGTATTGGTTATGGTTTTGTATTGAGCCAATACATAGGTCAGTGCTTGGAATCTAAATACATGAAACAAATCAACTAACTAATAAACAGATATTATTAAATATATAGTGTTTTTTATAAGTAAAGAGATGAAATCAATAAATAAAAAAAACTAGTTGTCCATACATAGGATACTTTTTTATTTATACATTAATTAGAATTAACCTTTTCTCGTATAAAATAAATTTAGTTAAACTAAATTAATCATCATTGAAGAATATTGATTAATTCATTCAAATTAAGCAGATATGATTTCTTTTAGGTATAGGTCACTATCGAGTTTTGAAAATACTGAAAGATCAATTTCTGCACCTTGAGACATCATTTGCCGTAAATATTTTCCCGCATCTTTATTCTTCCACCAAGTTTCACTAAATACATTTTGTAAATGAATATCCAATTCTTTAGCTCTAACCGCTGCAAACAGATAACTAGGAACATACATTATTGCTTCAGGAAGTATATGATGTAACATCCAATAAGCTCCTGGAATTGAAATACCTGTAAAATCTTTGACGAGTTCGGAATACAACAGATTCGAATCTTCAATATTTAGGTGATCTTTCCAAAAACTTGATTTCATGAGCGAATTAGCAGAGTAAAAGGTGACGAAAAATAATTCCATAAAGTTATTTCTTGATTCTAATTTGTTCAATAAATTATCATCAGTTATTCCCAGAGAAGATTTGAGAAAAATCCTTTTTTTTGTTAAACCTTCTAACAATATTGAAAAAATTTCAGCTATCCCCATGGAAATATGGTATTTTTTCCAGTATTCTATTTTTGGGCTGATAGAGCTTGCATGCATTGCATGTCCTGATTCATGAAAGCAACCTTGAAGATCGAAATAAGGGCTTTCAGATTTATACAAAATACGAATATCATAGGGTATTCTAACAAAGAAACATATTGGAGATGGATATTTATTGTGTCTATTTTGTGTATCGAAATTAATTCTATTTAGGTCAAAATTTAAAATTTTTAAAATTTTTTTTACTTCTTTTAACGCATTAACTTTTTTAAAAGTCTTGTTAAAATCTTTATAGATTATATTCCGAAAGAAATAAAAATCATCGTAATATTCAGTATTCCTTTTTAATATTTCCGTCGACATCTTCTGAAGAGACTTTTTGAAAGATTTGCTTGAATTGTTACCCATATATTTGACAAAATTTATAAATTTTGTATATGTTATTTTTTCATTCATTAAATAACCTGATAACGGATCTAAGTTATTGGAACCAATAGAAATATTACTTCTGCTATTTTGTTGAATAGTCGAATAAAGTGATCGTACTTTTTCAAAGCGACTATAAATAATAGGAGAGATATATTTTGTTTTTTCTATAAACTCATCAAAAACTTCCTTCCTTTTCTTAGAATTCTTTTCATTATTGTTAAATTGCCTCCATGTAGTCCAATTGATATTCTTATTATTGAATTTATACTTAGAAACAATTTTCTTTGTTCTAATATCATGTAATTTAAGCTCCAAATATTTAGTAGAAGAATCTACAAAATTTTCTACGACTGAAAGAAACAAGTCATGCGGTTTTACATAGTTTCTTAAGAATATCTTGGAGTTTAACAATCTTAAATTCGCGAGAGAAAGTATTAATTCATTTGAATGTTTCAAACCTGCATATTTTTTATATACTTCATCAGTTTCTGCGATAAGGAGGCATTCATCAATATCACACCATTGTAAGACATCCATTTAAAAAACGAAATAAATAGTAAAAATGATTATATAATCATTTCATTCTAATGATAAAGGCTCATTTTTATTCTTTAACATAGATTGATTTTTCGTTGTTATGCTTTGGTAATCCTACAACCACTAAAGTTGGACTGATTTATGTGCTAATTTGAATTTATGAAGATTTTATCTCAACTAAATTTAACAGTTAAATCAAATACTACCTGCTGCTTTAACTTATAAGAATTCAATTTTTTTGTAATTTTAAATACATAATACAGCCTAAATCAAATAATCAAGAGAATAATAAATACAATTGACATACATCTTATAACTGCAATTGCTATATTGAGAATGTTTATAAAAAATTACTAGTTAGTTATTCAAT
>Ga0210143_1000379_pt1 | contig 10040 bp, 9 predicted proteins | sample MayberryNW_TuleC_2_FD_185527 | JGI IMG/M metagenome (GOLD analysis project Ga0210143, IMG submission 185527) | Wetland microbial communities from San Francisco Bay, California, USA, that impact long-term carbon sequestration - MayberryNW_TuleC_D2... | ecosystem: Environmental > Aquatic > Marine >... | reverse complement strand
CATCATTTAGACAATTCGGACATCCAGATTCGAAGCATAAATGTGATACAAGGCGATATTAAATTTTACTTATCATGCCCCAATCGTCGTTCATTGACCGTTTCCGAATTTTACTATGTGTTATTCTTGCATTCGCAGGTTTCCCTACCATTAAAGAATAACGTCATGAACAACACTCTGATCGAAATTCCAGTGATAAATGATATTAATGTATTACATCTGTTGTGGGATAAATCGCCTCTCGGTAAAGGTTAAATCTAGTTCGTTGATTACTGAGACTGTTTGAAATCTAAGAACGTTATTGAAATCGCTTCGTCCAGGATCGCACAGGAGGGATCATCATCGGTAGTTCAAACCAAAAGCAAAACTAAAATCAACTTTAGTAGAAAAGCTGAGTCCGAATTCTTCGTGGATAATTCTGCTTTGGCAGGATTTACAGGAGAGCGAATTTTGTATATGGCAATAAGAGAACTTATCGAGAATTCACTCGATTCATGCGAGACCGATCGGATCTTGCCAAAAATTGCAGTATCGCTCAAACTGATAGACCCTCTAAATGATCTGTGGTCGATTTCATGTGAGGATAATGGGATTGGGATCCGTTCGGATAAGGTATCAATTGCTGTCTGTTCATTCCTTACCTCAGGGAAATATGTTGAACAACAACAGCGAGGGTTGTTCGGTGTCGGGCTAAAAATGATAGCAGCGTTTTCTACAAAAGATACGGATCATCCTCTTCGAGTATGGTCAAAATCAACTGAAGAGGCCAGTGAATATTATTTTGAGTTACGCACAGACATCGGCACCAATAAACCAATAGTACTGACAAGACGTGATGTTAAACCTAAGGAATCTATTCTCAGAGGAAACTCCGGTTTTCGAATAGAGGCAGTTTTAAGAGGACGACTTTCCCCCATAACCAAGAATAAGATATATGATTATATTAGTCAGACTAGCATTGTAAATCCCTATGCTGTAATATCCTTTTTCACGGATGATGGAAAGATCACATTTGATAGGCGGACCACTATCATGCCTGAACCTGCCAAGGAGGTTCTTCCACATCCCGCAGACATGGATTTAAAGACACTCAAGAAGGCAATCGGAAATTATGCTCTTCAAAAGACGACGATACAAGGGATACTATGCAATTCTTTTCAAAAGTTATCCTCTGATAAGGCCAGAGAAATCATTAGAAATGCCGGCATTGAAGTAAAACAGGCTGATAAATATAGTGAACATGAGCTTATCAAGATTGTAAATATTTGCAGGCAGACTAAATTTCAATCCCCTAATGTAGACCATCTGAGCCCAATTGGAGAACGAATCTTTACAGTTGGAATGAATACTGAGAGAGCTATCTTTACTAGGAAAGATAGCATAATTTCAGACGACCACTCACAACCGAGAATATCAACAAAAGAGATGAAACCAACACTAACGGGGTATTCGTCCCGTGCATGTATAATTAATAACAGGCCAACGATAGTAGAATGCGGGCTTGCTTATGGGGGTAATCTTTCCTATTTTAAACTCTATCGATTTGCGAACAAGATACCACTACTTTATGATGAAGGATCTGACGTCGCCAGAGAAGTAATTTCAGAGGTAGAACTTAACAAGATGGGTGTATCCAAAAAGCAGGTTAAAGAACAATTCAGCGGTCTCGATTCTCGGTCAGATCGTGCGATAGATCTCTTGCCTATTCACATATTTTTTCATATATGCTCTACAAAGATTCCATACAAGACTGCAGGAAAGGAGAGTATCGCATCAGAAGGTGAACTGAAAAAATACATGAAAGCCTGTCTGAGCGACCTTTACAGGAAGGTAAGTAAGCAGATACGGCGCGAAATGCATTTAAAGGATGCAGAGAACAGGCTCAAATTGTATAAGTATTATATACCTTTGATAGTTAATGCAATTTCAGAATCCATTGACATTAGCGCGGAGGATCTGACCAATAGTTTTTTGACCTTAGTTGATAAACATGTCAAAAGGGAAGCTACTAACCCGCGGGCACCTAACACCAAAGTTGAGAGTCCCAAGGCGCCCAAACAGAACCATCAAGTTCAAGGACCACATAAAGATTCGAGGACCAAAGAAACATCTCTTGCTGCCAAGTCAAGTAAATCGTTAAAATTGAAACATGTACGCAGTACGCAGGAGAAAATCGAGAATTTCATGGCATCGGAGGAATTGGATTAATCATGGCAGCTATTGACAAACGCCATAAAGAGACAATAGGAAAGATAAAGCTAATCATGAAGGACATTTGCAAGGATGTTCTTTCTGAAAAAAAAATGCCTTCCCTAGACATAACAAAGATTGGTTATGATAACACGGTTTGGTCTGAAGAGAAAAGAATGCTTACGATAGGAACGAAGACGGTCCACATTAGTCCTGATACCACCAAAAAAATCCCAACCTTTTCACAATACATTGTGATGTCTAATGCTGTTAGGAAATTGTTGGATGAAGAAATGGAAAGTACTATTAGAGGGATGTACTACGCTACCCTTAGCACTGTAGGAGATGAAGGGAATAAGCAAAAATTCTGGACAAGCCAAGATGCATCAGACGATGCTATCAAAGCCGTTGAATTATTGACTGGAGTTCCACGGGAAGAGTTTTCTGTTACCTCGAAGCCGAAGGGAATGATTTCTGGCCCCATCCTTCTCCGCGTTGGAGGTGACATAATCGATTGCAATCTAGGAAGTCGCGCAACATCACAGTTGATTCCTACAAATATTATGGACGTAGAGATAGTCGATGTTAAGGCTGACTTTGTTATGGTTGTGGAGAAAGACACTGTTCTGAATAATATTAGAAAATCTGGATTTATTCAAAAATACAATGCCATTTTGATGACTGGGTCTGGGGAGCCTGATAGGGCTACCAGGATGATGGTAAAGACCTTGAATGAAGTGTGGAAAAAACCAGTGGTGGTATTTGCAGATGCAGACCCTTGGGGATTGGGGATAGCATTGCGGTACAAAATTGGCAGTGAATCTTTAAGCTACGATAGCGATAGACTTGTCACTCCAGATGCCAAGGTACTGGGCATGATGTTTTCTGATATATACGACTATAATATCCCTGAAGTCGCTCGACTTGCGGCATCTGAAGAGGATCTGAACAGGGCCGTCGACATGAAAAAGAAGCAATGGCTGAAGGACAAGAAATGGCAAAAAGAATTAAGTCTGTTTCTGAAGAATAAGGAAAAATGTGAACTTGATGCATTCTTTAAGCATGGTTTCAGATATTTAGCTGAAACATACCTTCCTCAAAAACTACGGGAGTCAGGGATCCTATAATAGCCCTTACACAAATAATCAATTTGCTCCTGTGTTGTTCAAAATATTTTTTTGTTTGAAATGAATTGGACATTCTTTGGAATTCCAAGAGGTGAATGTTCAAGCTGATTCAAAAATTACTGTTACCTTCATCCCTACAATTCTATCTACTTGACGAGATTTCAAGAGAAATTCTTCTATACGCATTCAGACAGTGCCATTTAAACCTTTACCTCACTGCACGAGAGCATATAACAACTAGAATATTTTCCGATGCATGAATAGGTATTAAAATTGTGAGCCTCACTACAGAACGGTCAGATTGGGTGAATATCTGACTGGTCTCAATAATAGTACAATACACAGGTTTCATTATCTGGAAGCCTCTGATAATGCAAGTTTCAGATGTTCCTACTATCCCCTAGTAACTTAGGAACAGATACTATAATCTATATCAATCCATTCATTCAATTCTCATCTCTAAGATAATATCATGGCACCTGACTGAAAGCGGTACAACTTAATCTTATAGGTTTCACGAGATAGTAATACATGGTGAATGGCTTGGATAGTCAGAATATCATAATTTATTCTACTTGCAGTTGCCAGTGGATGTATGTCTGCCTTGTCGAATTCCTGTGTACCCTGCTACATCAGCTTCAAAGGCTTCTGTCGGAGGCTATAAGGGGCGTCTTAATGCGTCCTTGCGCAAAAGATATCGAGCTGTTCGTAGGCCCATTTGATACCCATGTCTACTATGTAATTTCCTAATCGTGGTCCTTTCTCCGCATTAATCAATATTTTATAGAGCACTTTAAAATATCCCTTTGGCAGCAGTCCTCTTCTCTGCGCGATCGAGAATATCTCAGATTGGATAGTCATAGCAAGTTCATCCTTATCAGTTGTAGTATCTATATTTTTTAGATATTGAATCAGTTCAAGCAATGCTTCTTGTTCTGTCATGGAAACATCGAGGTTTATACTCACAAGCCTTGATGTTAGGTAGTCATTTGACCAGTTCGATGCCATTTGAATCTTCATAATCAGCGAATTGGTCATTTCCTTTACTAACCCATACTTTACCAATCGATCATACACTTTGTCTACTTGGTTTTTATCTTCTCTGAACAAAAGTGCCTGTTGTGCTAATATTCTGTACGGTACGTGCACGGAAGGGCTTGTGGGAGGCTTCAGTTGGTGAATGTATTCATAAATCCCTCTTAGTTTTGTCCTCTTGGCAGTATTATCCTCTCTAACGACACCAAAGAAAACATCCTCATAGAAATCATATTCGTCCATCAGATTTGGAACATCATCTACACCTATATGTCGAGTGCCCGAGATGCGTTTGTATAATAACAAGAGGAGAGATTCTGGAGTTCCGTATTTTAACCATGTCTGAGGAGTCAAAACGTTTCCCGACGACTTGCTAATTTTCTTTCCCCCTTTATCCAGGAACATTTCATATTTAATATGCATGGGGTGCGGAAATTGCAAAATCTCATCAGACACCCAATCATTTATTCTAACTGAATCCAAAATATCCTTTCCATACGCCTCAAATCTGATGTCAAACGCCTGCCAACGAGCGGCAAATTCCATCTTCCAAGGCAATTTGCCATTTCCCTCTTCGAGGAATGTTTCGCCATGGTAACCACAACCTTCCACGTGAACATCTCCTATTCTAGTCCCCACACAGTGGTAATCTATCATACGTTTATCAGAAAAATACTCTGTCGATGATGCAACGTATACTCTTCCACATTTATCACAGATGGGAAAGTACGGAAGGGATCGCGCATACTTTTCCTGTCCAACAATTTTGGCTATCTTTTTTCCAATTCTATCATGATTCTTGAGAATCGTGTCGATCTGATTTACAATAAGCCCACTTTTGTAAGTCGTCTGGCCGCTAACATGAGTATATTTTATTCCCAACCTATCTAAAGCGTCAAGCAGGAGTCCGGTCATATGGGCCCCATATGAAGCATGGCAAGATCCGAATGGATCAGGGATGATTGATACCGGTTTCGCTATGTATGAGGCCAAATCCTTCGATAAACCAGAAGGGACTTTACGAAGCCCATCCATATCATCTGAATATGCTAGGAGTTGCGAGTCATAACCCATATTTTTTAACGCGATCGCGATGCCGTACGCCCTAACAGCATCTCCTAGACTTCCCAAGTGAGGTATTCCTGATGCCCCGAGGCCACTCTCAACTTTGACTGTGACAAGGCTTCTTTTCAGCTTCTTCTCCCTCTCTATCAACTCGTGTGCAACTTTGTCAAGCCATGTTCCTTTTCCTATGAATTCTTCTGGATCCAAAAATTTCACTTCAGTAATTTAGTAACATAATGTCCGTGCCGATTATAACCTAGCTTTTCATAGTATTTCTTTGTTCCTACTGCACTAATCACTGATAAAGCGTCCACACCAAATTCGAATTTAGCTATTTGCTCTGCTTCGGCCATTAGCAATCTACCTAGGCCTCTATGTTGCCATGAATGATTGTTTGCTTTCCTTCCAACATTAAGCATCTGCCCGTAGACGTGGAGCTCTCTTACAACGGCTACAACTTGAGTGTGGTTATCATCACATACATATGAATAGAGTTCCGAGTCAAAGGATCCAACAACTATTCTTAATCTGAGAAAACCCAATAAAGCTGAACCATCGTCTGTTTCATAAGACAAGAAAATTTCCTGACCACCTGCTGCCGTATAATCCAGTCTGGTTAACTTTGCGGAATGCTCATCAAACCTGCCTTTGCGCCTTAAGCCTATTTCTCTGCATCTGATGCATTTGCATCTATAACCTTCTGTGGACAATCTTTCTAAGGCTATTTGTCTTAGGTTACCTTCTTTAGGACCAGCGACTATATCCTTTGCTTCTATCTCCCTCTGGATCCTCATTATCCTAATCCATGGAGGTATTCTTTTCTTCAGATCAACAAGTATTTTTACCATCTCTTCATCAGTATATGGAGTAAACTGCCCATTACAGTGTAGCTTATGTAATCCAGTATTTCTTAATACCAACGTGGGGTATATTTTTAGCATGTCAGGTTTGTAACGAGGATCGTACAGAAGCTGGTGTAGGTCTTCTAGGTCTTTTTTAGGAGATGAACCGGGTAGGCCAGGCATCATATGTGCAACTATTTTTAATCCTGCATTCCTTGCAGTTTTGAATGATTCTATTACATCATCTATGCTATGCCCTCGGTTAGTAGATCTAAAAACTTCGTTTCGTAGCGACTGCACTCCAATCTCGACTCTTGTTACTCCCAGGTGTAGCATCGTTTCAATGTGGCTTCGTTTGCAGTAATCAGGTTTTGTTTCGATTGTTAATCCGACACATTTGTGTTTCGATGTTTCATTGGCACTCATAGCTTCCTGCAGAGTGGAAGAGCATTTTGGCTTCAAGTCAGAATTTAGTCCATCGTAACAAGCCTTTACAAAATCCTGTTGATACTTTTCTTCCATAAATGGAAAAGTCCCGCCTATTATGATTAGTTCTATCTTGCCAGTATCATGACCGTTTATCTCAAGAGTATTCAACTTAGTTGTTATCTGCTCAAAGGGATCGTATGAATGAGCTTGAGCTATTTTAGTGGCAGGTTCAGATCCAACATAACTCAAAGGAGTGTTGAATTCAACCCCGCCTGGGCAATATATGCATCTTCCTTGGGGACATGGGTGAGGCATAGCCATTACGGTTACGACAGTAACACCTGACGCCGTTTTTATCGGCCTTAACTTTAATGTATTTCGCCAAGAACAGTTCTCTGGCAAATATTTCAGGAAATCATGCCTTCGAGGGAGATGTTTCAAGTGAAACTCTGACGAAACTTGCCTTAAAATAGTTGGAATGATGGTTAATTTGGATTCGTCCCCTACACATATTCTCTTTGCTATTTCCTTGCAAGCTAGATCGTACTGAAGTGAATATTCTGCCTCTGGGATTTCGATTAGTTTCGACCTGTTCAATGGTGGTGTAACTACCTAGTCGCCTATGGGAATATTAATTGTTGTCTCATTTGAGATTTTGTCTAATTTTGCCATTCTGAACGTAAAGCAATTGAAGCTCTCAAATTCATCATAGCATTGTATGTTTGTTCTGAACTTCACATGAAACCTCCCCGGAACCGGGCTTCTCTATGATACCAACTTTCAACGCCCTCATTCTGTACTTTTCGAAAGCCGACGTTATAGATTCAATGGAGGCGTGAGGCGCCACTATACACATTCCGATACCCATATTAAACGTTCTATACATTTCAGCGGATCCAATCTTCCCTTGAACCTGTATCAATTTGAAAATCTCTGGCGGATCAGGCATACTTTTTAATCGATAGTTAACCTTATCGTTAATTCTACGCAATTTCGTAAATGAACCACCTGTTATATGTGCAATGCCATGGACCTCGACACCCGAACTGAACAAATCGATCATTGGCCTTACGTAAATCCTCGTTGGCGTGAGTAGCTCATCGCCCAATGATCTTTCTAAATTTCCTACTCTTTTTTGAAAATTGTGTTTTGATAAAGCTTTCCTTGCTAGAGTGAAGCCATTTGAATGCATGCCACTGCTTTCCACTCCCAATATAATATCTCCTTTCACAATCCTATTTCCTAAAACAAGTTCGGATCTTTTTTTGACAAATCCTAACGCCGTTCCTGAAAGTTCAATAGAATTCTGGTTGTTACCATTTGAGAGCAAGCCCGGTACTATAGCTGTTTCACCGCCTATAATTGCAACCCCTGCTTCTTCTCCCGCCTTCACGAGGCCTTCAGCTAATCTACGGAGTATATACGGATCTGGATTCGCAATAGCTATATAGTCTACGAAGGCAAAGGGAGTACTCCCCACGCAGATAAGGTCATTTACGTTCATAGCTACACAATCTTTACCAACTGTGCTGTAGTCGTTCATCGCCTGAGCAATTAATAACTTCGTGCCTACCCCGTCGCAATGAAGAGCCAATATACAGGATCCGATATCGACCAATCCCGCGTAGTGACCGAAACCGGACACGACTTCCCCCTTATTTGGATTCTTGTGGGTTCGTTGAATGAGGCGGCCAATTAGATGGTGTGCAAAGTCGACCTGTTTGATATCTACTCCAGACTTTGCATATGTTAATCCTTTACGACGCATTCAAAAGTCTATAATTAGGAACTCTTATTAAGTTTCAGATAGGTCCACATTTAAGTGAGCATTTATCTGGACTAATTAGCTCTTCATTGTGACCCTGAGATAGTTACATTTTGGAGCGGATGTATTTTAGTAACTCCTATGACAAAAGTGCTGGTATTAGGCAGAACAGTTCTTTCATCACTAGTATTAAATAACACTATATCTGTAATTACAGGCGTATAGCTATATCTTGTAGAGTTTTGTTGGATATCAAAGTTATAAAGACACATGTAGCCTGGCCTAGAAAGATCTTCCTCGATACTCAAGTTGGCAGGCTGTAATTTTGGTATTTGACCTACTAGCAACCTTAGATGGGTACTGGTATCTGAATCACAAGGAAGTTTAGCCGATACGGATCCCTCAGCTATGGCAAAAGGATATGTCTCGTAAAGATGAATGAAATCTTTTGCGGGTATTATTTGATGTGAAAGTATTATGTTCTCTCCCCTCGAGTATAAGTCTGCCCCGTTATCATCGAGACTTGTGTCAGAAGTATTGGTGTTTCTTACCTTGTCTAGGACTGAATCCATCAAATTGTCTGGTGATCCGATGGATTCTAACAGTCCCTCTGGGTCATTTGCCATATCGGGTGACCTAAGATTAGTTCCGTCCTCTAGTTGCGCTATCCCGTCGAAAGGCACCTCGATATCAGTCTCTATTAAGGGAACAAGCGAGAAAATTAAACCACTAAGGGCAAGGAGTGCAATGGCATACCGAAATCTCAGAATGTTCATATGTGCTAAAAAAGCATAAAACTTTCTACAAAAGGCGCGATGTCATTTTTTTTTGATTATTACATGATAGTATTTCCATTGGGTGCGGCTTTGAGATCTGACCCATCAGCATGAGACTAGTGCTCTTTAATGCTTTGATGCATATGGGCACATTGGAATACATAGAAGTGAAGGGGGAGGCCTGAAAGCCAAGAGTTCCTATCATTCATTTCAAGTATGGACTTCGCGGATACGACAAAGTAACACGGCCACATTAACATTCTTCTTTGAAGATATATTGATCTTTACGCAGGAATATTCATGTTTGAGGGAACTCAAAAATTCGTATTCGTGTTCGAGAATCGGTGCAAATTGAAGGGCAGTTTGAAATTATCTAAATTAATTAGTTTCAGCATGTGGCGTTGTCAATCGGATAATTTGTTAGAAGGTATATAAGCATAAGTGAGTATTCTCCTCCAATTGAATGATTATTGAGCATGTAGGATATGTGGATGCATCGACCATACATGGATAGGATGTGTTACGCATTGGGTGAAGCATACGAGAGGAAGAGATGGTTTTTGTGTTCAAAGGGACTAATGAAAAGCGAAGATAGTCACTTAATCTCATACAAGGCTATTGACAATTTTACTGCGAATCTTTCGTCAGTATTTTGAGCGATTGGAATCACATATTTTTCGGTTTCTTCCCTATACCTAAATGCCTTTTCACGCTGACTAATAGTTCTCATATACCTAGCGTTGTCTAGCCTATCTGCTAGCATTACATATCTAGTAGTCTTAGAACTAGACGCAATTTTCTCAAAATAGGT
>Ga0210143_1000378_pt1 | contig 10065 bp, 13 predicted proteins | sample MayberryNW_TuleC_2_FD_185527 | JGI IMG/M metagenome (GOLD analysis project Ga0210143, IMG submission 185527) | Wetland microbial communities from San Francisco Bay, California, USA, that impact long-term carbon sequestration - MayberryNW_TuleC_D2... | ecosystem: Environmental > Aquatic > Marine... | reverse complement strand
CCCCCGGGAGGAGAGGCCCCTACTTGCGCTCCCCGTCCTCCTTGCGGCGGACCATCTCGACGACGTGACCCTGCACGTCCTCGGGGAGCTCCCCGCCCCGCTGCCGCTCGGGCGCCGGGCTGACCGGTCCGCGCTCGCCGTTCTCGCCGATCGCGTAGGCCTGGTGGCCCTCGACCTCGGGCGCCTCTCGGTCGCGCAGTCCGCGCGGTCCCTTCCGCCTGTCCACCATGTCCGGTCCCTCCGAGCCCTTATGTGACTGACCCCGCGTTTCGGGCTGTCGACGTGATCCTCAGTCTGGCCCGCCCGGGCGTCTGTCGGCTGGCTGACACAGCGGAAAGTTCCCGCTCGACCTCCGCCTCAGCGGGTGGTGAAGCGCCAGGTCTCGGGCTGCAGGCCGGCCTTGGCCGGGTTCTGGTCGGGCCGGTTGCCGGCCAGGTCGGTGACCGCGGTGGTGACCACCGCCCGGTAGGTGGTGCCGGCGCGCAGCCGCTTGGCCGGGTCGATGACGATGCGGCGGGTGCCCGGCGCCCAGGTGACGGCGGCCGGCAGGTGGCGGGTCGTGCCCTTGCGCACCAGGTAGGCGGAGCTGCTCGTCGCACGGTGCATCGTCCGTTTCCGGCTGGGGGTCCCGGGTAGGCGTGCTCCGTGCACAGGTCCGCCCGCTCCGCCCTGCCCGGCGCCGGACCCGCCGCCGGGGCCGCCGCCGGGACCGCCGCCGGGACCGCCGCCGGGACCGCCGCCGTGCTCGCCGTCCTCATCGCCGTCGGCGGCTGCGCCGGCCCCGAGACGGCGCCGGAGAACGCCGGAGCCCGGATCGACACCCGCTCGGCTCCCGTGCGGACGACCGGGTCCCCCGCAGCGACGTCGACCACGCCGGCAGCGGTCGGCATCCGCCCATCCAGGCCGCAGGCCCTCACGCTGCACCGGCAGACGTCGCCCGTGGTCCCGGTCGGGGTCGACGCCGCGCAGCAGCTGGAGATCCCCGGCGACATCGACACGCTCGGCTGGTGGACCGGCGGAGCCAGGCCGGGGTCCACGAAGGGATTCGTCGTGATCACCGGACATGCCACCCGCGAGGGCGACGGTGCGGCGAACGCGTGGTGGTCGGCCAAGCCGGGCCAGAAGGTCCGGCTGCGGACACCGCACGGCGCCGTCGACTACCGCGTGGTGTCGCGCCGGACGTACGACAAGGCCGCCATCCCGCTGTCCCGCTGGTTCCCCTCCCACGGCCCGGACGGACCGCCCGGGCTCGCGCTCATCACCTGCGCCGACTACCGGGACGGCGAATGGCGGGCGAACACCGTGGTCGAGGCGGTGCCGGCCTGACCGGCAGGCAGGCACAAGACTTTCCCGTTCCGTTGCTTCAGCGACTGCCGGAAGGGGTCGAATTGGACCCCTGTGACGCCATCGTTCCTGCGCCGGCCCCTTCGATCCGGGTTGGCGCTCACCCTCGCCGGACTGCTCGTGGCCTTGACCTCCGCTAGCGGGTCCGCCGCCTCGGCCGGCTGGACCCTGGTCCTGCGTGAGAACTTCAGGTCGTACCCCGTCGCCGAGCCGTGGCTCGACGGCAGCCAGCATGGAGCGTGGCGTGCGGACTTCGACGGCTACGGCACCACGGAGGTCCGCAAGCTGGACTACCGCGTGCTGCAGCAGCGACCCCAGGCATCGACCGCGCCGGGGGAGACGCACGCCAGCCTGGTGACCACCCGCGACCGGTACGACGACGTCGACCTGTCGGTGAAGCTGCGAACCGTTCGTCAGCTGCGGACCGGGTCGACTCCGAACCCGTGGGAGGTCGCCTGGGTCCTGTGGTCGTACACCGACAACCTGCACTTCTACTACCTGGTCCTGAAGCCCAACGGCTGGGAGCTGGGCAAGGAGGACCCGGCCTACCCCGGCGCGCAGCGGTTCCTGGCGACCGGCGCCGGGAGCTTCCCGGTCGGCCATTGGCACTCGCTGCGGGTCCAGCAGGTCGGCAGCCGCATCACGGTGTGGGCCAACGGGACGCTTCTCACCCGGTTGCAGGACGCCGAGCGGCCCTACCTGTCCGGCCGGGTCGGCCTCTACAACGAGGACGCCGAGGTCCGCTTCACCAGGGTCCTGGTCAGCACCAGGTCCTAGGCGACGTCACTGGCGGTTTCGGCGAGGTCGGCGAGGTCGGTGACGTCGTCGACGTCGTCCACCGGCGCGAACTCGTCCACGTGACCTGACCCGTCCAGGAAGCGGTCGACGGCTTGGAGTGTCCGTTGCGCCGCGCGGCCGTCACCGTAGGGGTTCGTGGCCTTCGCCATGGCGGCGTACGCCGCACGGTCGGTCAGCAGAGTCTCCACAGCGGCCACGACCCGCTCGGTCGCGGTGCCCACCAGCCGGGCCGCACCGGACCGGACCGCCTCGGGTCGCTCCGTGTTGTCACGCAGCACGAGCACCGGCTTGCCGAGGCTCGGCCCCTCCTCCTGGACACCGCCGCTGTCCGAGAGGAGCATCGTCGACCGACGCATCAGCCGGGAGAAGCTCCAGTAGTCCGCGGGCTCACCGACGGCGACGTTGCGCAGTCCCTCCACCGTGGGCAGCAGGACCTCCCGCACGGCGGGGTTCCGGTGGGCCGGGAGGACGAACAGAGCAGCGGGGAACCGGCGGGCGAGCTCCGCCACGGCCAGGCCGATGCGGTGCATCGGGGCGCCCCACGACTCGCGACGGTGGGTGGTGACCAGGACGACCGGTCCGGCGTGCGCCTCGGCCCGGCACAGCAGCGGGTCCGTCACCGGGAGGTCCTGGTCCACGGCCCACAGCAGGGCATCGATCACGGTGTTCCCTGTGACGACGACGTCCGTGCGCGGCACGCCCTCGCGGGCCAGGTTCCGGGCGGCGAGAGGCGTGGCCGGGAGGTGCAGCGACGACAGCTGCGTGGTCAGCCGGCGGTTCATCTCCTCCGGGAACGGGTTGGTCGGGTCGTCGGTGCGCAGGCCGGCCTCGAGGTGCACGACCGGCACGCCGGCGTAGAACGCCGCCAGCGCCCCGACCATGGTCGTCGTGGTGTCGCCCTGGACGAGGACGACGTCGGGCCGCTCGCGCTCGACCAACGGCGCGAGGCCCTCGAGCGCGCGGCTGGTGAGCGCGGCGAGGCCCTGCCGGGGCGTGATCAGGTCGAGGTCGTGGTCGGGTGTCACACCGAAGAGGTCGAGGACCTGGTCCAGCATCTCGCGATGCTGCGCCGTGACCGCCACGATCGGCTCGTGGTCCGAGCTCTCCTCGAGCGCCCGGACGACCGGGGCCATCTTGATCGCCTCCGGCCGGGTGCCGAAGACCAGCATGACGCGCTTCATCGGGTCAGCTGCCCACGACGGTGCCGCCCGGAGGTGCCGGCTGCGGCTGACTGAATGCTGGTCGCCGCCGCAGAGGTGGCGGGTTCCTCGGCCAGCCGGTCGGTCTTGGCCCAGCTCTGCCGGCGCAGGACGAGCCGGAACAGCGCTCGCCAGGCGGCGACGTACCACATGTACGTGTAGAGCGGCATCAGGTGGGCGTAGCCGAGCGCTCGCGGCAGCGACACCTCGTCGACATGGCGGGAGTAGGCCCAGCCGTAGTACAGGGCGGGGCCGAACATCATCAGGTAGACCGCGACCAGGAAGACCGCGACGCCCGGGCTGCCCAGGTCGTAGCCGCCGCTGGCCAGCGTCCACACGAGCAGGAACGGTGCCAGCGCGAACACCACGGACGAGAGCAGCATCAGTCCGGGGGCGAGGAGGACGTACATCAGGTCGAGGAAGGTCTTGTTCGGCACCTTCGACCGCCAGACGGCAGGGATGAGCGACCAGGCCTGCAGGTGGCCCTGCACCCACCGGGTCCGCTGGCGGACCAGCCGGCTGATGTCGGTGAGCCCCTGTTGGTTGACCCTCGCCGCCGTGGTGAACCGCACGCGGGACCCGCCGAGGAGCAGGCGGATGCCGAGGTCGAGGTCCTCGGTCAGGGAGTGCGTCCAGGGGGCTGGGCCCAGGCCGCCTAGTGCCGACAGTCGGGCGAACTGTCCGTTGCCGCCCAGCGCGACCGAGCCGAGATGCTCCCGTGCTGCCAGCAGGATCGGCGCGAAGCCGAGGAACTCGAAGTCCTGCATGCGGGTGAGCAGGTTGGCCCGTCGGTTGATGATGGACACCGCGAACTGCAGCCCGCCGACCTTCGGGTCGGCGAAGTGGCGGTCGGCTACGTCCATGAAGTTCGCGTCGAGGCGGCCGTCCGCATCGACGACGCCGAACACCACCTGGTCGGCCGGGCGGTCGAGCGTCCCGAGGACGTGGGCGTAGGCCATGTTCAGCGAGTCGCCCTTGCCGATCTGCGCACGCGGAGCACGCCGCTGGATGAGCTCGACGCGAGGGGCGTAGCGACGCACGATCTCCGACGTGCGGTCGGACGAGTCGTCGTCGACCACGATGATCCGCAGGCGGGCGGCAGCGTGGGCGCAGAGCGAGTCGAGCGTGCGGGCGATCACCGTCTCCTCGTTGAGGCACGGCACCACCACGACGTAGGTGAGGTCGGTGTCACCTCGGTCCGGGACCGGCATGGGTCGCCGGCTGCGCACCACGACGAGCAGCAGGTAGAGCAGGGACGTCGCGACGAGCGCGACTGCGATGGGAAACAACGGAGCTCCGGGGGACGTGCGTCACGCCGCGTCCGGTGACCGGACGCGGCGTGACGGTGGGGCTACTTGGCGGCGGAGCTGTCCATGCGGTTGGACCGCATGGTCAGCAGGACGCCGAGCACCATGGCCAGAGCGGCAACGATGGCAAGGCCGATGGCGGCCTGGCCGGGCGCGAACAACGCCGCGCTGGTGGCTCCGGCAGGGACTGCAGCAACGGCTGCACTATCGGAGTACATGAACGTTCCTCTCTGAGATTCCAGTGGCGCGTGACAGGTCACGCACCCTGCGCATGTCCTGGTTGTGGTCCCCCGAGGACCAGAGCAACCACCGGAGTGGTCCCGGTGGCCGACGGGGACAGGTGTGCCCGGTCGGCACCACGTCGAAAACGAGCTCGGGTGTGATCTCGGCCTCGTCCGGCCCCGGTCGTCGGGTCGGGTGGTGGCGGCGTCGCCGGGCCTCCTCTCGTCGTCGGCTCGTCCGTCCAGGTGCCCATGCCTGACGGCATGCACAAAACGGACCTTCCACCAGAAGACGGATATGGCGCTGCGGCGTGACGCGAGATTCAGCCGGAATCGCTGCGTGATCGCATGATCACGTCGGGTGCGGAGAGGCGGCTGACGCGCCCCGGCAAGGGTCTCCGGTCAGGGGGCGTTCGGGGCCGGCGGCCGGCCCGGTTGCTGCAGCCGGCGGTGGGACATGTCGTAGGGGGCGAGCACCTCGATGAGGAACTCCGAGGCGGCCGAGGCGACGGCCTGCAGGTCGCCGGGCTCGATCTCGTGCAGTACCTCGATGAGCACCTGGTGGTGCACCTCTACCAGCTCGAGCACGCTGACCTGGTCGACCACGGCGAGGCGGCCGAGCTCGTACCCGCTGTGCAACGCGGCTTCGTCGCGTCGAGGGAGGTACCGCAGGAACGCCGCGCGGTAGTCCCGAGCGACGTCCTCGGTCGTTCTCACGGCCGGGGCTCCGGCAAGGGGGCGGCCGGCCCAGCCGCACGCACGTTCTCGTCGAGGAACGCCACCCCCTCCTCCAGGTCCAGGGCCGTGGGGAAGGATCCGGTGCCCATGCCCAGCTCGATCATCGCCAGCGCCACGTCGGGCTGGATCCCGACGATGACGGTGAGGGCCCCGCGGAGCCGCGCCATCTCGGCGAGGTTGCGCAGGGTGCGCGAGCCGAACGAGTCCATTACGTCGAGGGCGGCGACGTCGATGATGACCCCACGGGCCCGGTGGCGACCGATCTGCTCGACGAGGTCATGCTGGAACCGGACCATCTGCGAGTCGTCGAGGGCAGTGTGGATCGACGCGACCAGGTATCTGCCCTGTCGCAGGATCGAGACGAGTGCCGGTCCGGTTGCCACTAGGCCTGCGTTCCGTCCTCCCGGCTCACAGCGAAGCCCAGCAGGCGCTCCGCCTCCTCGAGTCCACCCTGCAGGTCGCCGATCGTGTTCATCTTGCTCAGGTCGACGCCGATGGTGACCAGGGTCTGCGCGATCTCGGGCGAGAGCCCGGTGATGATGACGCTGGCGCCCATCAACCGGGACGCGTCGACCGTGCGGACCAGGTGGTTGGCGACCGACTCGTCGACGTCGGGAGCGCCGGTGATGTCGATGACCACGACCTTGGCCCGGTGCGTGCGGATGCCCCTCAGCAGCTGCTCGGTCAGCTGGCGGGCTCGCTCGCTGTCCAGCACCCCGATGATGGGGAGGATCAGCAGCCGCTCCCGGACCGGCAGCACGGGTGTCGACAGCTCGCGGATCGAGTCCTGCTGCTGGCGGATCACCCGCTCGCGCTCCTCGACGAAGCTGACGGCCACCGTGTTGGCGATCCTGTTGGCGGCCGGCTCGTACGCGTCCAGCACGCGGTTCAGCAGGGGGAAGTCGTTCTGGTACTTCTCGAAGAGGGAGCGAGCGAGCACGTCGCGCAGGAGCAGCACGATGCCCACGACCTCGTGGGTCTCGACGCCGCGCGGGATGATGCGTTCGGACAGGTCGCGGGCGTAGCGCTGGAGGGCCTCCACGCTTCCGGTCTCGAGGACCTCGACGTAGTTGTCGTAGACCGAGGTCGTCTCGACCGCCATCTCCTGCGCGGTCATCGCCTGCAGCAGGTGTGACTCCTGCACCCGGTCGGCCCACTCCTCCCGTAGCTTGCTGCGGTGCTCGCGCAGGTGGGCCACCAGCTCAGGGAGCAGGTTGTGGTGGTCGTCGTCGTCAGGCATGGGAAGGTCCGACTCGATCGTGCGGCGGTCGTTGGCATCCTCGTCGGTCATCGTGGTCCTTCCTGCCGGTACTTCGTCATGGTCACCGTCGTACCTCGGCCTGGCTCCGACGCGATGGCGAACTCGTCCATCAGCCGTCGGGCACCGGGGAGACCGAGCCCGAGCCCCTTGTACGTGCTGTACCCGTCGGCGAGGGCCTGTTCGACCTCCTGGATGCCAGGGCCCTTGTCGCGAGCCGTCACCCGGACGCCTGCTCGTGGCTCCTCCACCAGCTCCACGACGACCTCGCCGTGGGCGGCGAAGCGGACGATGTTACGCGCGATCTCGGAGACCGCCGTCGCGATCAGGGTGAGCTCGGTGCCGGAGAAGCCGGCCCGGCCGGCGAGCTCACGTGCCTTCTGGCGCGCCGTCACGATGTCGGCATCCTGGTCGATGGGGATGCGCGCCTCGTCGTCGCGCTGCTGGCCGCGCTGCATCAGGGGCTCGCTGAGGCGGGCGCACAGGTCGCACTCCAGCAGGTGACGGGCGGCGCCGACCTCGCGCTGCCGGCGCCGGTCCCCGCCGGAGATCGCGAGCAGCACCGGCCGGCAGCGGTCGGTCGGCGGCTCCGCCTTCTCGAGCGCGAGCAGGTACTCCACCCGCAGCCGGGCCCTGGTGCGGTTGAGCTGCGCCGCGACGGCACCGGCTGACGAGCCGAGCTCCTCGGCCAGGGAATGGGTGTCCCGTCCGGCCACCTCGTGGGCGAGCAGCGTGCTCCGCTCCCGCTCGGACAGTCGGCCGAGCGCCTCGGCCACGGCCTCCTGCTCCTCGCGGGCGAGCAAGGACTCGTCCGGTGCCTGGGCCGGCCGCAGGTCGACGACCCGGTGCTGGTTGCGCCGATGCCGGTCCTTCTCCTCCCAGGTGGACGCGATCAGGTTGCGGGCCGTGACGATCGCGTACGGCTCGAGCATGTCGCTGTCGACCCGCTCGGCGGCCGCCAGCACCCGGGCCAGCGTCTCCTGGACCAGGTCCTCGGCCAAGGTGACGTCCTTGACCCGGGCGCCGACCACGCGTCGCACCATCGGCAGCAGAGCGGCCACGTCCGGCGCTGGTCCGGGCGCCGGCTCGGCTTCCTCCGCAGGAGGCCCTGCGGACGGTGCGGCGCTCACGCGGGGAACAGTACGCCCCGGTTCGCGTCATGTGATCCGGCCGGAGCCGTCTTCAGGGGTGACAGCAGAGTCCCGACCCGAGGTGACATCGATGACCGTCCTGCCTTTCCCGGCCGACCGCACCTCCCTTCCGGCGCCGCCTGCGACGACGCCGGCGTCGACGCTGCCCTCGGACGGCGAGGTGTGCGGTGCGTTCTCCGCGCCGAGCGGCGCGCGGGGGCGCTTCACCGGCACCTACCGCCTGGAGCGTCTCCGGTCGGAGTTCGGCCAGCTGACCGCGGCCGGCGTCCTGACCGGTGAGCTCGTGGACGTCGACGGCGCACCGGTCGCGCTGGGCAGCCGTCGGCACACCGCCGCGGCGGAGCTGGTGTCCGACGAGTCGCGGCACGTGGTGCGGATCGGCCCGGTGGACGTCAACATCGCCGGCTTCCTGGTGACCGTGGAGGAGATCGAGGTCACGGTTCCTCGTGACCTGCCGTCGGCGCGCTGAGTCCTTGCTGTACCTGGCGCTCGCCGGCCCGTTCGCGGCTCTGGCGCTCCTGCTCGTCATGCAGCGCATCGAGAGCTGGCTGCAGGCGCGTCGGCTGCGGCGTCGGGTCGGCCCTGACGACCGGCGCTGAGCCTGGCGGCCGGGGATCCCGGCACGGTGGGCGCCCTTGGAACAGTCGTTGCCGTCGACGTCTGTTGCGCTCCTGCCGGACGCCGTAGGTTGATCCTTCTGGAGTGGCCCTTCAGGGACGGAGCGCCAAGGTGACCGACGGCGGGGCCGGCACGTGGGAGGCCGACGTGCTGCGGGCGCTGCGCGACCTCGCGGCCGTCGTCGGCCCGGCGCTCGCGCCGCCCGGCCACCACGAGCGCCTCCAGTCGCTGGTCGACGCGGCGCTCGACGCCTTCGGGTCGAAGGCCTGCTCGATCGCGCTGCTCGACGCCGACGAGCAGACGTTGACCTTCACCGTCGCAGCCGGGGTGGGTGCCACCTCGACGGTCGGCCTGCAGGTGCCGGTCAGCGTCGGGGTCGCCGGCTGGGTGGTGAGCTCGGGGCAGGCCCTCGAGATCACCGACGTGACCCAGGACCCGCGGTGGGCGGCCGACGTGGCCGAGCAGACCGGCTACCTGCCGCGGTCGATCCTCGCCGCGCCGCTCGAGACCGAGCAGACCCTGATCGGCGTCGTCGAGGTGCTCGACCGCGACGCCAGCCGCCCCGGGGCCGAGCGCGACCTGCTCATGCTGTCGCTGCTCGCCCAGCAGGCCGCCCTGTCCGTCGAGTCGGCCCGGCTGTTCACCGACTCGGGCCGGTTGCTGCTCGACGCGGTCGCGACCGCCGGCGGCACCGAGCTCGGGTCGGTGGCCCGCGCGATGGACGACGTCGCGGCCGACCGGTCGTCGCCCATCGACCCCGACCTGGCCGAGCTGGGCTCCCTCCTCGCCCGGCTCGCCGCGGCGGGCCCGGCCGAGCGACGGTTGGCCGTACGCCTGGTCGGCGACGTCCTGGAATACGCAGACGGGAGAGCGACACCGTGACCGGCGTGCTGCCGGCCTGGTCGTGGCAGTTCGCGCGCGGTCACCTGCCGTCGGTGGCGGCGCTGCCCACCGAGCTGCCGCTCACCCGGGAGTGGGCCTGGGGCGGCGCGACCGGCGCGGGGGTGAAGGTCGCGGTCGTCGACAGCGGGGTCGACGGGTCGCACCCCGCGATCCGTGGGGTCGCCGGGGGAGTCGCGGTCGAGGTCGACGCGCGTACGGGGCGCACGACCCTGGTCGAGGGCCCGCACGCCGACCTCTACGGGCACGGGACCGCGTGCGCCGGCATCATCCGGCGGGCGGCGCCGGAGTGCGAGATCTACAGCGTGCGGGTGCTGGGGCCTCGGCTGTCCGGGCGCGCAGCGGCCTTCGTGACCGGGCTGCGGTGGGCCGTCGACAACGGGATGCACGTCGCCAACCTCAGTCTCTCGTCGGGCCGTGCGTCGCAGTTCGCGACGTTCCACCGGGTGGCGGACGAGGCCTACTTCGCGGGGACGGTGCTGGTCTGCGCCGTCAACAACATCCCGGTGCCGTCCTACCCGTCGGAGTTCG
>Ga0210143_1000377_pt1 | contig 10068 bp, 8 predicted proteins | sample MayberryNW_TuleC_2_FD_185527 | JGI IMG/M metagenome (GOLD analysis project Ga0210143, IMG submission 185527) | Wetland microbial communities from San Francisco Bay, California, USA, that impact long-term carbon sequestration - MayberryNW_TuleC_D2... | ecosystem: Environmental > Aquatic > Marine >... | reverse complement strand
GCGGCACGGAGACCTTCGTCAGGAGCTCGCCCTCCCCGACGGCGGTCATGTACACACCGACGAAGAACTCGTCCGCCGGAACCGTGCGCTCCCCGCCGGAGCCGCGGATCGTGAAGGTGGCGTCCACGGCGAGCAGGAGCGGGGGCAGGTGGTTCGTCGGGTCGGCGACGCAGACGTTCCCGCCGACCGTGCCCCGATTTCGGACCTGGACGTCGGCGATCGTCGCCGCGACCTCGGCCAGGATCGGGCGCGCGACCTCGACCTCGGAGGAGCCGACGAGCTGCGTGTAGGTGACCATCGCCCCGATCTCGAGCAGGCCGTCCGCGGAGAAGCCGATCGCGCGCAGCTCGTCGAGGTCGACGAGGTCGACGAGGACGTCGGGCGCCGCCGCGCGCGCCTTCATCACGTTGACGAGCGTCTGCCCGCCGGCCAGCGCGCGCGCGCCTTCGTACGAGCCGAGCAGCGAGACGGCCTCCTCGACCGTGGCCGGGCGCGCGTACTCGACCTCGCGCAGGAGCATGCGGAGATTCAATCCCGCGCCCGCCTGACATGTCAAGCGGGAAGCGTCGCTTGTAGAGTCGAGCTCGTGGCGGGATTCGACGCCGTGTTCGTCGGCGCCGGGATCAACTCCCTCGCCGGGGCTGCGCTCCTCTCGCGGGCCGGGTGGAGTGTGTGCGTGCTCGAGCGCGAGGACGAGCTCGGCGGCTGCATCAAGACGGTGAACGACCTCACCGCCCCGGGCTTCACGCACGAGCTGCTGGCTGCCTGGCACCCGCTCTGGACGGGCTCGCCGGCCTACGCCGAGTTGAAGGACGAGCTCGACCGCCGCGGTCTCGAGTACCTGAACACCGACCTCCCGACCGGATCGGCGTTCCCGGACGGCTCCAGCGCCTTCCTCACGACCTCGCTCGAGGACAACGTCGCCGAGCTCGATCGACACGCGGCGGGCGACGGCGCGCGCTGGCAGGCGATGTTCGACGCGTTCATGAAGGACGCGGATCTCTCGTTCGGGGTGCTCGGGACCGAGCTCTGGTCGGGGGCCGGCCTCTCGCTGGGGAGGCAAGCGCTCCGCCGTTTTGGCCGCCGGGGGCTCCTCGCCTACGCGGGCGGAGTGCTGACGAGCTGCCGGGACTGGCTCGGCGACACGTTCGAGTCCGACGCCGCTCACGGGCTCCTCGCTCCCTGGACGCTGCACACCGGGCTCGGGCCGGACCAGGCGACGTCGGGCTTCATGACGCAGGTGATCGCGTGCGCGCTCCAGCTGGGAGGCATGCCCGTGCCACGAGGCGGCGGCGGCCAGCTCGTCGACGCCCTGGCGGGCATCGTCCGCGACGCGGGCGGGGAGGTACGCACAGGCGCCCACGTGGAGCGCGTGCTCCTCGCGGAGGGGCGCGCGACCGCGGTGCGCCTCGGGAGCGGAGAGACGATCCCCGCCGCGCGGGCGGTCATCGCGTCGGTGACGCCGACGCAGCTGTACGGAAGGCTTCTCGGCGCGGACGACGCGCCGACGGACGTCGCCCGGGCAGCCGCGCGCTACCGCTACGGCCGCGGCGAGATGCAGATCCACCTCGCGCTCCGGGAGCCGCCCGAGTGGTACGGGGACAAGCGCCTCGGCCGGACCGCGATCGTCCACGTCTCGCCGGGCCTGGACGGCGTCTCGCGTGCCGTCAACGAGGCGGAGCGCGGCCTGCTCCCGGCCGAGGCGACGATCGTCTGCGGTCAGCCGATGGCGGTCGACCCGTCTCGAGGGCCGGAGGGATCCTGGATCGTCTGGATCCAGCTCCAGGAGCTACCCGCTGGTCGCATCAAGAGAGACGCCGCCGGCGAGCTCGACGTCGGGGACGGCACCTGGACCGAGAAGCTCCGCGAGTCCTACGCGGACCGGATCGTCGCTCGCCTCGCGCGTCACGTCCAGAACCTCGAGCGCGCGACCGTCGCGCGTGTCGTGCTCTCGCCGGCCGACATCGAGGCGCTGAACGTCAACCTCGTCGGCGGGGACATCTACGGCGGGTCGTGCGCGCTCGACCAGAACTTCCTCTTCCGTCCGCTCCCGCAGGCACCCGGCCACAGGACCCCGGTCGACGCCCTCTGGCAGATCGGAGCGTCGACCCATCCGGGCCCCGGGCTGGGGGCGGGCTCGGGCTACCTGGTGTACAAGGAGCTCACGAAGCCCGCGCTTCCCCGGAGGCTGCTCGCGAAGGTGCCGGTCGTCGGTCGATGAAGCTCTCGCTCTCCGAGATCTCGACGCCGAACGCCTCGTTCGAGGACGACGTGCGCGCATACGCGGCCGCGGGATTCGACGCCATCGGGATCTGGGAGTTCAAGCTGCCGGAGGACGACGCGGCGAACCGCGCGCTCCTCCGCGAGGCGGGGCTCGCGGTCGCGAGCTGCGTTCCTGCCGTGCCCTCGATCCTCCCGATCTTCCTCCCCGGGATGGAAAAGCCGAGCGATCCGTCCGAGCGGGTCGCGGCGCTCGTCGCGAGCGCGAAGCGGCTGGCCGCGTACGAGCCGGAGTGCGTCGTCTGCCTCACCGGCGCGGCAGGCGACTTCGAGCCGAGCCGGGCGCGCGCGCTCGTGGTCGACGGCCTGCGCGAGGTGGCTGCCGCGGCGGAGGAGGCCGGCGTGCGGCTCGGGCTCGAGCCCGCGACGCCGAGACAGCGCGACTCGGTCTCGTTCGTCAACTCCGTGGCGGACGCGGTCGCTCTCCTCGAGGAGCCCGGCCTGGCCGACGTCGGGATCATGGCGGACACCTACAACCTCTGGCCCGAGCGGCCGGAGGCCCTGGTGGCGGTGGCGGAGCGCATCACCGGGCTCCACGTCGCCGACGACCCGGGCGGTGAGCTGCAGCACCGCGTCCTCCCGGGCGAGGGCGGGAGAAACTCGGCCGAGCAGGTCCGGGCACTCGTGAGCGCCGGCTGGGAGGGCTACCTCGATGTCGAGATCTTCTCGACCCCGGAGCTCTTCTGGGGGCTTGCGACCGACGAGGCGGCGCGCCGGGCACACGGGGCGGTCCGGGCGTTGCTCGCTGCTGCGTCCCTGCCCCCGCCTGCCGAGGCTCAGACCGTGCCGTAGAGCAGGAGCACGACGCGCACGAACAGCTTCGTGTCGTCGTACAGCCCGATCTCGCGCACCGCCCGCGCGCCCTGGTACCAGCCGGCGAGCGCCAGGCGGACGTCTCCACCGAACTCGTCCAGCTGCCAGCGGAGGTAGCGCACGCCCGCGCGGACGTTGCCCTGGTACGTGCGTGCCGACCGCTCCCCGAGGAGCACGACGTCGACGAACTCCCAGGTCTCCGGCAGGAGCTGCATGACGCCGATCGCCCCCACGCTCGAGACGACGTCCTGCTGGAAGCCGGACTCCATCCACGCGAGCGCGCGGACGAGCTGCGGGTCGACGCCGTAGGTGCGCGACCAGTAGTCGAGCGCGTGACGCACCGCGTCGCGCGAGGCGGGCTGGGCGGCCGCGGGCAGCCGGCCCGCGCTCGCGGGGAGCGCGAGGCGCTGGCCCGGGACGATGACCCGCATCAGCGAGAGACGGTTCCTGCGCGCGAGCCGCCAGGGGCTGACGTGGTAGCGGGCCGCGATCGAGAAGAAGCTCTCCCCCGGGAGCACCGTGTGGATGCGCAGGGGCACCCGGCTCGCGAGCGCGCGGTAGGTGTTGCGGCCGGCGATGCCGTCGGCGGCGAGGCCGTTGCGTCGCTGGTAGCGCTGGAGCGCGCGCGCCGTCTTGCGCGTGAAGCGACCGTCGACGGCGCGAGCGCCGAGCCCGTTCTTCCGCAGCCGGTACTCGAGCACCGCGACGTCCCAGCCGATCGCGCCCACCCCGAGCTCGCGCCTCCCGAGCAGCGGCCGTCCCCGCGTTCCGAACGCCCGTCGCGTCACCGGGCCGACCTTGCCGTCCGGCACGAGGCCCTTCGCCCGCTGGAAGCGGAGGAGCGCGCCGCTCGTGGACGGCCCGCGGACGCCGTCGACCGGCCCGGGGTCGAACCCGTGGGCGCGGAGCGCGACCTGGAGCGCGGCCACGCGAGCGTTGCCCGCGAACGACTCGGGTGCCAGTCCCAGGACGCCCAAGAGCAACGCGACGCCTACGACGGCGAAGCGACGCATGCCGGAGTCTTCGTCCTCGGGCCGCGCCCTCCTTCCGCGCCCCGCAGGCCTGCGAGGGAAGATTCCTCTGCCCTTCCGCTGTCTTGAGGACGAGAGCACAATGCACACGACACGGATGACGGACGAAGACACTCAGCGCGACGAGATCGAGACCGAGCTCATCCCCGTTCCCCTGTGCGACGACGAGGACGAGCCCGTGGCATCGGCGCAGGAGCCGCCGCCGCTCGTCGCGAGCGACGGCGACGTCGAGGGCCACGGATCCTGGGGCGTCGGCGACACCGCGTAGCCGGGCGAAGCCGCGGGGAGTGCCGGGTACAATCCGCGGGCTGCCTTCCCCGGTAGCTCAATTGGCAGAGCATCCGGCTGTTAACCGGAGGGTTGTTGGTTCGAGTCCAACCCGGGGAGCTGCGACCTGCCGCGACGCGGAGAGATGATGAGAGCGCCGCTCGGCGCCCTCGCGCTCGTCGCTGAGGTGTCGGCGTTCTCCTAGGCCTCGAAGTAGGCGGAGATGGGAGGCACGACACCATGCTTCTCCATCAGCTCCAGAACCTCCGCCGGCGGCGAGGCCAGCATCGTCTTCAGGGCATCGGCGTCTGCGACATCGGCCGTGATGGCGACGTTGTTGCTTCCGTCTGCTGCGACGTAGTCGGTCACGTTCGCGCCGGAGACCGACTCGATGGCGGCAGCGCGCTCCGCCTTGCCTTCGAGCCAGCGTGGGATGTCGGCCACTGCGTGGATGGCGACGATTCGCGGCATGGTGTGAACTCCTTCCGGCTGGTGGAGCGCCTCGGTGATCCTGGGCGCACCGCCGACCCTACTATCCGTCACCCTGCGTGACGAGCCGTCAAACACGTGCACCCGCGGAGCACGACGCCCCCGGGCTCGCTCAGCGAACGAGGAACGAGAAGCGTGCCGTCACGGACTTGCCGGCCGAGCGGACGACCACTGACCCTCGCAGCGTCGCGCCGCCGACGCCGGCGGGAACGCGGAGCGAGCAGCGCCCGGTCCCGGCGGAGACCTTCCCGGCTGCCCGTACCGGCTTGCCGGCCACCCGCACCGCGCAGGTCGCCGAGCCGGACGTGATCGCGCGTGCGGTGTCCGACCTCCGGACCGGCACGACGACGCTGAACGTGCGGCTTGCACGCGGACGCGCAGGGATCCCGCGCGCCTCGTCGGCGATCAGGTGCAGCGGTGGCTTGTTCGCCAGCGTGTAGCGCCACCAGCGATCTCCGTTCGGCGCGAGGTCGATCGCGTTGTCCTCGTCGTCCGAGTCGGAGTCGCCGCTGACGACGTAGAAGTCGAAGCTCGCGACCTCTTCCAGGAGAGCGCGCGGGACGTCGAAGGTGACGACACCGCCGGCGCTCCGTGCGCGGGCGCCCGAGCGGCGAACGACGAACCGCTGCTTCGAGGAGCTCCAGCGCCCGACGAACACCCTTCCCTGCGTGAGCACGACGTACGCCTCCACGCCTCCTCCGCCGGTCGAGTGGCGGCGGTCGATGTCGACGTCGAGCTCGACCCAGGTGGCCGCCGTCAGCGCCGCATGGCTCGGCGTCGACACGGCGAAGGTGATCGTGCCCGAGGCGCTGTCGGTCACGCGGACGCTCGTGACGTCCGGCGCAGCCTCCTGGTCGCCGGTGACGTCGGTCACCGTCAGCGGCCCCGGCGACACCCAGCGCCCGCGTCCGCCGTCCGGCGCGGTGTCGGAGGCGATGAGGTCGTCGTCCGCGCCCACGTCCTGCCCGCGGGAGGTAACAGTCAGCAGGTCGAAGCTCGCCGCTCCGTCGAGCGCGGCCTTGGGGCCGGTGAACGTCAGCACGCCGGCGGCGAAGCTGGCGCTCATCCCGGTCGCCTGCCGCCGGACGAGCGTCGACCCGTTCCAGCGCCAGAACTGGATCCCACCGTCGTCGAAGTACTGCACGAGAGCCTCGTCCCCGTCGTCGCCGGTACGTGGGTTCGAGTCGAGGTCGAACCAGAGATTGACCCAGCTGTTGGGCGGCAGGGTCTGGTAGTTCGCGATCGTCGCCGCGATCGCGAGGTTCCCGTCCGGGGTCTCCGAGACCGCCACCCCGGTCACGTCGGGCGCGGCGTTGTTGTCGCCCGCCGGGTCGTTGAAGGACGAGGCGGCGAGCGCAGTTGCGGCAACGACGAGAAGCGACGCGGTCGCGGCGACACAGGCGAGCAGCTTCACGGTGACCCTCGCACGACTCGACCGTTCGGTCACCCTGCGCATTGTCCTACCTGGGCTCGAGAAGTGCTCTACGCCCGGGCCTGATCCCCGCTCAGCGGAGCACGTGGCGGAACGGGATACGGCTCACCGCGCCCGCCGCGCGGATGGTGATCGTCCCCCGGAGCACGGACCCGGAGCGGCCTCGAGCGAGCAGCCCGCACTCGGCTGTGCCGCGGCGGAACCGGCCCGTTCCGCGTACGCGCTTCCCCGCCACCGAGGCGGCGCACGTCACCGAGCCCTGGCGGACGACGCGGTAGGTGTCGAGCCGCCGGACGACGACTCTCAGCGTGACCGCTCTGCCGGCGCGCGCCGCGGGCGAGGCCGCGACGTCGCCCGCTCGCAGCAGGACCGGGCCGGGATTCGCCAGCTTGTAGGGATAGAGGCTCTCGAGGTCGTCCGGCGCCGCGTCGAGCGCCTCGATCTCACCCTCGAACTCCTCGCCCTCACTCTCGCCTGGCCCGACGAGGTCGGCGCTGACGACGCCGAAGCCGATCGCCGATGCGCCGTCGAGCAGCCGTCGCGGCACCGCGAAGGTGAGGACGCCGTCGGCGTGCGACCCCGTCACGCCGTGCCGGCCGAGGACAGGCTGGAGCACGCCTCCCTGCTCGCGGTCGACCTCGACGGTGCGGGAGCCGCTGAGGTAGCCGACGAAGAGCGCGTCGTCCTCGATCGGGCGGCCGCGAAGGCCGATACCGATCCCGATCAGCTTGTCGGCCGGAAGCGCCGCGTAGTTCGCCGTCTTCAGCCGGAACTGCAGGCTTCCGCTCGGAGTGTCGACGACGTCGATCGAGGTGATGTCCGGCGCGACGTCCTGATCGTTGTCGGCGTCGGGGAACGAGGCCGGTCCCGGCGAGGAGTAGACGTTCCTGCCGGCGCTCGGCGCGAAGTCCGTCGAGGCGAGTAGGCCGGCGCCTGCCTGCTGGGTTCGGGCTGCGATGACGAGCAGCCCAAAGGACGTCGCTCCGGCGAGCTGCGCACGCTCGACGGTGAGCGAGAGGACGCCGTCGGAGAACGCTGCGCTCGTCGCGGTGGCCGGGAGCGGGACGAGCTGCGCCCCGTCCCAGCGGAAGGACGCGAGCGTCCCGTCGCTCGAGTAGCGGAGCGTGACCTCGTCGCCCTGATCGCCCGTGCTCTCGTCCCCGTCGAGGTCGAAGCGCACGAGGACGCGCGAGTTCGGCGGCAGCGTGCGGAAGTTCGCGAACGACACCCGCAGGGCGACGGATGGACCGCCGGTGTCGTCCACTGCGACTGTCGAGATGTCGGGCGCCTCGTTCGCGTCCCCTGCGGGATCCTGGTAGCTCGCCCGTGCGAACGCGGTCGCGGCGGCGACGAGCGCGGCGAGGCATAGCGCCGTCGCGACGGCGGCGATCGGCCGTATCGGGCGCGCGCGTGCTGGCAGTCCGCTCTCGAGCACTCCATCCCTCCTCGCACGTACTCAATCACACAAGACCGACGTTGCTTGCGAGATTCTTCCACGCCCCGGCGTGAATCGGATTCACGCGGCTGCGAGAATCGGGTCGATGGCGGGGCTCCTGGAGACGGCAGCGCTTCAGCTGCGCGTGGCGAAGCGGCTGGCGCCACGCCGCGGCGCCTCGCTCGGCGAGCGGCTCGGGAAGCTCGACGACCGGCTCGTATTCGTCGTCGGCTCTCCGCGTTCGGGGACAACCTTCCTCGCCGGAGCGATCGGGTCGCTGCCGGGCTTCGTCGATCTCGGCGAGGTCCCGCCCCTGAAGGCCGCGGTGCCCGAGCTCGTCGACCTGTCCGCGCCCGACGCGGTCCGGCGACTGCGCAGGATCCTCGCCGTCGCCCGTCGCGTCGGGCTCGTCGGCGCCGTGCGCGCGGTCGAGCAGACGCCCGAGCTCGCGTATCTCGTCGACGTCGTGCACCGTGCCTATCCCGAGGCGCGGATCGTCCACATCGTCCGCGACGGGCGCGACGTTGCCTGCTCGCTGCTCGAGAAGCCCTGGCTCCGACCGCGGCAGACCCAGAGTGACGATGCCGGCCTCGCGTACGGCGCGTATGCGCGCTTCTGGGTCGAGCCCGGCCGGCGCGAGGAGTTCGAGCAGGTGAGCGACGCGCGCCGGGCCGCCTGGGCGTGGCGCAGCTACGTGACCGCCGCGCGATCGGCGGCCGCTCCGATCGTCGAGGTCCGCTACGAGCGGCTGGCGGCGTCACCCGACGAGGTGGCCGACGTCCTCGCCGCCGAGCTCCAGGCCCCTCGCAACGAACTCACCGCCGCCCTCGCGCGTGTCCATGCCTCCTCGGTCGGGCGCTATCGCCGGGACCTGGACGAGGGACAGCTCGCCGACGTGCTCGCCGAGGCGGGCGACCTGCTCGCCGAGCTCGGATATGCCTGACTTGCCTAGGTGAGCTCGGCGAGCGCCTGACGCACTTTCGAGAGGTGCGCCTGCAGCTCCGTCGTCCGCGCGAGGTCGGCGCCCGCGAGATCGCGCTTCAGCTTCCGTTCGCGCAGCCGGAGGAGAAGCTCAGCCCCGGTCCGCTCGTCGATCGCCTCGCGCGAGGCTCGCGCGTCGAGCTCCGCCTTCAGCGACGTGAGCTCGGGATCCTCTTTCCCGGAGACGAGCGCCGCGCGGAACCGACGATGGAGCTCGGAGTCGAAGTGCTCCGGCCCGAGCTCGGCGAGGCCGCGCACGAGGGAGGGGTGCGCGACGCAGGCGGCGAGCGTCTCGCGCTCCAGACGATCTCCGGCCTCGAGCAGACGCGGCGTCTCCGGCGCCGCCTGCCGCACGCCTCCGCGCGCCGGCGCGAGCCCTGCGAGCGTCTCCTTCGGAAGGTCGAGCCTGTCGGCGAGGAGTCGCAGAGCCTCCTGCCGCTCCGGCGAGTCCTCGGCCTTGGCGAGCACCTCGCGCGCCCGGACGAACCCCTCCTGACGGTCGGCCGCGCGCTCGAGCTCGAGCCGAACGCGGTACAGCAGATAACTCTCCGCGCCCTCGAAACGCTCCTCGAAGCCATCGGGAGCATCGGCGGGATCCTGCCCGCGAGGGAGCGTGACGACCTTGACCTCGAACCCCTTCGTGGCCGCGAGCTCCATGCCGCGGAGGGTGGCCTCCTGGCCGGCGGCATCCGCGTCGAAGCACAGATAGACCTTGCGGGTGAGGCGGCCCAGCTCCTCGAGCTGGCGCTCGGTGAGCGCCGTTCCCATCGAGGCGACCACGGGCTCGAAGCCCGCCTGGCGCAATGCGATCACGTCGGTGTTGCCCTCGACCACCGCGGCCCGGCCCTGCTTCGCGATCGCCGTGCGCGCGAGATGGAGCCCGTACAGGATGGCCCCCTTCTTGAAGAGATCGCCCTCGGGCGAGTTCACGTACTTCCCCCGCAGCGGGTCGTCCTCGGCGAGCTTGCGCGCCTGGAAGCCGACGACGCGGCCGCGCGCGTCCGCGAGCGGGAACATCAGACGCCGCGGGAAGTAGTCTCCCCCGCGCACGGTGGCGAGCCCGGCAGCGCGGAGCTCGTCTCGCGAGAAGCCCTTCTCGGCGGCCTTCTCGGCCAGCCCGCGTCCGGGCGAGAGGCCGAGCCTGAACTCCTTCGCGATCTCCTCGCCCAGTCCCCGCTCCGCGAGGTACGCCCGCACCGACGCGCCCGCGTCGCCTTCCCAGAGGAGCCGTTCGAAGTATGCCGTCGTCTGCTCGAGCAGGGCGTTCAGCCGGTCGCGGCGCTTTCGCTCCGCCTCGACACGCGGCGACGTCTCCTCGTACTCGAGCGGGACGCGGAAGC
>Ga0210143_1000376_pt1 | contig 10071 bp, 10 predicted proteins | sample MayberryNW_TuleC_2_FD_185527 | JGI IMG/M metagenome (GOLD analysis project Ga0210143, IMG submission 185527) | Wetland microbial communities from San Francisco Bay, California, USA, that impact long-term carbon sequestration - MayberryNW_TuleC_D2... | ecosystem: Environmental > Aquatic > Marine... | reverse complement strand
GCTCCGGAGGAAGCGCTCGATCGCGCGGGCCGTGTCCACGGAGGGTGGTTCCGCCGCCCGGGCGCCGTTCCTGCCTTGCGGGAGACCGGCCGGTGCCGTAGCGTCGCCCGTCTGCGGTCACCGGAAGGAACGAATGCGCCCGCCTCGCCGCGAACGTCCCGGGCACCGGCCTCGAGGACGTCGGCCGCGTCGTCATGGACGCTCGAGGGCTTCTGCCCGATCTTCGCGTAGCCGACTGACGGAGCGCGCGGGCGCGTGCTGCTGCGACACTCGCGCCCGTGCGCCTCCGGCTCCCGGTCCGCGATCTTCTGCTTGCCTCCTGGCCCGTTCCGCCGGCCGACATCGAGCGGGCCGCGGGCGCCGGGCTCCGGCCGGCCGCGGTCGACGGGCGCCACCTCGTGTCGGTCGTCGCGGTCCGGTTCGGCGCCGGGCGGCTCGGGCCGCTCCCGGTCCCGCCGTTCTCGCAGCTGAACGTGCGCACGTACGTGGAGCACGAGGGGCGGACGGCCGTCTTCTTCCTGCGCTCGTACGTCACCGTGGGCGGCCTGGGCGGGATCCTTTTCGGCGCGCCGTTCAAGGCCGCGCGGATCCACGTCGGGCGGGACCGCGTCGAGGTGCCGTCGGCCGGCGTCTCGCTCGCGTTCCGCCTGACCGGCCCGACGGAGCCGGGCGAGCTGGGACACCACGAGGTGGGGCTCTACGAGGCAGGCGGCCTGCGCGCGTTCACGGTCGAGCGCGGGCCGGCCGAGTGGTGGGCGGCGGAGCCGACCGGCCCCGTCCGCGCCGACGTGCTCCTCTCGCTCGGCTTCGAGACGGCGGGCGAGCCGACGCTCGTCTACGCGTCGGACGCGTCGTTCGCGACGGAGGTGCCGAGCAGGTCCGCTAGCCGGTCGCGGCGGTAGTCGAAGATCCCCGCCAGCCAGCGGGCGACGACGAGGTTCACGAGCGGCGCGAGCGGCCCGCCCGGCACGCGGTAGCGGACGTGGTCGAAGACCTCGGTGCCGCCGGGAACGCCCCGGAAGCGGTGGGTGTGCTCCCAGAGCGGGTACGGCCCCGAGAGCTGGACGTCCGAGAACGACCGCGGCGGGCGCCAGTCCACGATCTCCGTCAGCCAGCGGATCGGGACGCCGAAGAGCCGCAGGCTGTAGCGAAGGTACGCGCCGCGCTCGAGCCGCGCTGGCGCCGTCTCGATCCGGAAGTGGAGCCAGGCGGGCGTGATCGCCTCGAGGTTCGCGGGGTCGGAGAAGAACCCGAACGCCTCCTCCGGCGGGACGCCCACCACCTGCGTCCGTTCCAGCGAGAACGCCACGAGGAGTACGATACGAGGCGTTCCCGGGCCGTCCGGCGGGTACGGTTCAGCGGGCAGCGACATGGCGATCACCACTCCGATAGAGGGCGCAGGCGACCTCGGCGACCACGGGCTCGACCCGCGGGGGACCGTTCACCACCAGCCGAGCACGTCGCAGCTCTACCTCGACGCGCTCGTCCGCGGCGAGGCGACCCTCGCGGAGGGCGGTCCGCTCGTCGTCGACACGGGCCGTCACACGGGCCGCTCGCCGAAGGACCGCTTCGTCGTGCGCGAGCCGGAGTCCGAGGACCGGATCGCCTGGGGCGACGTGAACCAGCCGCTCGGGGAGGAGCAGTTCGACGGCCTCCGCGCCAAGGTGATCGACCGGCTCGAGCGGAGCGACGACCTGTACGTGGTCGACGCGTTCGCGGGCGCCGACCCGGCGAGCCGCCTGGGCGTCCGGGTGGTCACGTACTCGGCCTGGCACGCGCTCTTCGCGAAGACGCTCTTCATCGACCCCACCGAGGACGAGCTCGCCGAGCACGTCCCCGAGGCGCTCGTGCTGCACGCGCCCGACGTCCACGCCGACCCGGACGCAGACGGGACCGCCTCCGAGACCTTCATCGTGCTCCACCCGACGCGCGGCGAGGTCGTGATCGGCGGCACGGAGTACGCCGGCGAGATCAAGAAGTCGATCTTCTCGCTCATGAACGACCGGCTGCCGCTCGAGGGCGTGCTGCCCATGCACTGCTCCGCGAACATGGGGCCGGACGGCGACGTGGCGATCTTCTTCGGGCTCTCCGGCACGGGGAAGACGACGCTCTCGGCCGACCCGTCGCGGCGACTGATCGGCGACGACGAGCACGGCTGGGGGGACGAGGGCGTCTTCAACATCGAGGGCGGCTGCTACGCCAAGGTCATCCGCCTCTCCGAGGAGGCCGAGCCGCAGATCTTCCGGACGACGCACGTCTTCGGCACCGTCCTCGAGAACGTCGTCATGGACGAGCGCGGCGTCCTCGACCTGAACGACTTCTCGAAGACGGAGAACACCCGCGCGGCCTACGCGCTCGAGGAGATCGAGAACGCGCTCCCCGAGAAGCGCGCCGGGCACCCCCGGACGGTCGTCTTCCTGACCGCGGACGCCTTCGGGATCCTCCCGCCGATCGCCCGGCTGACCCGCGAGCAGGCGATGTTCTACTTCCTCTCCGGGTTCACGGCGAAGCTGGCCGGCACGGAGATCGGCGTGACCGAGCCCCAGCCGACGCTCTCGGCCTGCTTCGGCGCCCCGTTCCTGCCCCAGCGCCCGGTCGTCTACGCCGAGATGCTCGGGACGAAGCTCGACGAGCACGGCTCGGCCGTCTGGCTCGTCAACACGGGCTGGACCGGAGGCCCCTTCGGGGAGGGCGAGCGGATGCCGATCCAGGCGACCCGCGCGCTCCTCGACGCGGCGCTCTCGGGCGCGCTCGACGGGGTCGAGTACCGCGTCGACCCGGTCTTCGGCTTCGACGTGCCCGTCGCCGTCCCCGGCGTGGACGACGCCCTGCTCGACCCGCGCTCCACGTGGGCCGACCCGGACGCCTACGACGAGAAGGCGGCCTACCTCGCCTCCCGGTTCCGGGAGAACTTCACGAAGTTCGACGACGTCGCCCCGGCCGTCGCGGCGGCCGGCCCGCGGGCCTAGCCGGATCGCGCCTCCCGTCACGAGGCGCACGGCCCGCCGGTTCGTATAGCGTCCATCGCTAGTGGAGGCCCAGCACGACGTCCTCGTGGTAGGCGCCGGCTGCGCGGGAATGCGCGCGGCCATCGAGGCCTTCGACGTCGGCGCCGACGTCGCGCTCCTTTCCAAGATCCATCCGGTTCGCAGCCACTCGGGCGCGGCCGAGGGCGGCATCAACGCGGCGCTCGGGAATGCGTCCGAGGACGACCCCGAGAAGCACGCCTTCGACACCGTCAAGGGCTCGGACTACCTCGGCGACCAGGACGCGATCGAGATCCTCTGCGACGAGGCGCCGGGCGACGTCTACCAGCTCGAGCACTGGGGAGCGGTCTTCTCGCGGACCGAGGACGGCCGGATCGCACAGCGCCCGTTCGGCGCTGCCGGCGAGCCCCGGACCGCGTACGCCGCGGACATCACCGGCCACGTCCTCGTGCACGTCCTCTACGAGCAGGTGATGAAGCGCGAGATCCCGGCATACGAGGAGTGGTTCGCCTGGAAGCTGATCGAGGAGGACGGCCGCTGCCAGGGCGTGATCGCGTGGGACATCCTGAACGGCGGCGTCAAGGCGATCGGCGCGAAGACGGTCATCCTCGCCACCGGCGGGGCGGGGCGGCTCTACACCGGGACGACGAACGCCTATGCCTGCACGGGCGACGGCATGACGCTTGCGCTCCGGCTGGGCGTACCGCTCAAGGACATGGAGATGATGCAGTTCCACCCGACGACGCTCTCGCCGACCGGCGTCCTCATCACCGAGGGCTGCCGCGGCGAGGGGGCGTACCTCCTGAACGGCGATGGCGAGCGGTTCCTGACCCGCTACGCGCCGAACGCGATGGAGCTCGCCTCGCGAGACGTCATCTCCCGCGCGGAGCAGACGGAGATCGACGAGGGGCGCGGCGTGGACGGCAACGTCCTGCTCGACCTCCGCCACCTCGGCGCGGAGAAGATCATCGAGCGGCTGCACGGGACGCGCGAGCTCTCGATGGTGTTCGCGGGCGTCGACCCGATCTACGAGCCGATCCCCGTTCGCCCCGGAGCGCATTACCACATGGGCGGGGTCGAGACCGACCTCTGGGGCAAGACCGAGCTGGACGGGCTCTACGCCTCGGGAGAGTGCGCGTGCGTCTCCGTCCACGGCGCGAACCGCCTCGGCGGCAACGCGCTCATGGAGACGATCACGTACGGCAAGCGCTCGGGCGCGGCCGCCGCGGAGTGGGCGCTCGGCCACACGACCGTCACCGTCCCGGAGAGCGCCGTGGCGGACGCGGAACGCGAGATCCGGACGCTGCTCGACCGCCGCGACGGCGAGCGCCCGCACGCGATCCGCGACGAGATGGCCTCGACCATGCACGAGAACTTCGGCGTCTTCCGGCGCGAGGATCAGATGCGGCGCCAGGGCGAGATCGTCGAGGCGCTGCGGGAGCGCAACAAGCGCGTCGTCGTCGACGACAAGGGCTCGGTCTTCAACAACGACGTCACGCAGGCGCTCGAGCTCGGGTTCCTGCTCGAGCTCGCCGCCTGCATGGTCGAGGCCGGCATCGCGCGCAAGGAGAGCCGCGGCGCGCACGCCCGCCCGTACGACTTCCCCGAGCGCGACGACGAGAGCTACATGAAGCACACGATCGTCCGCTGGCGCGACGGCCGCCCCGAGCTCGACTGGGCGCCGGTCCGGATGACCAAGTGGGAGCCGATGGAGCGGACGTACTGATGACGAAAGGGGGAGCCGCCACATGGACGTAGCCCTGAAGATCTGGCGCTCGAACCCGGAGACCGGGGAGCGGGAGCTCAAGCGCTACGAGGTCGAGGCGCCCGAGTGGGCCTGCCTGCTCGACGTGCTCGACATCATCAAGGACCAGGTCGACGGGACGCTCGCGTACCGGAAGAGCTGCCGGATGATGATCTGCGGCTCCTGCGGCATGCGGATGGACGGCCGCGCGATCCTGGCCTGCAAGGAGCGGATGGCGCCGATCGTCGAGCGCGGCCACGTCCCGGTGATCGCGCCGATGGGGAACCTGCCGGTGATCAAGGACCTCGCGGTCGACATGTCGCCGTTCTGGAGCAAGATCCGCGCGGTCAAGCCGTGGGTGGACACGGGCTACGCCGAGTACCCCGAGCGCGAGTTCGTGGTCGGCCAGGAGGAGATGGACCCGATCCACAAGGAGGCGCTCTGCATCATGTGCGGCTGCTGCGTCTCCGAGTGCAACTCGATGGAGTCGGATCCCGAGTTCCTCGGGCCGGCCGCCCTCGCGAAGGGATTCCGGACGGTCGGCGACCCGCGCGACGGGGCGACGATCGAGCGCCTCCAGATGCTCAACTCCGAGCACGGGATCTGGGACTGCACCCGGTGCTACTTCTGCAACGAGCGCTGCCCCAAGGGCGTCGACCCTCGCGATGCGATCGCGAAGCTCGGCGCGGAATCCGTCAAGGAGGGCATCGACGGGGACATGGGCGCCAAGCACGCCAAGTGGTTCATCCGCTCCGCGGAGACGACGGGTTGGCTCCGGGAGACCGAGCTCGTGCCGAAGACGCAGGGGGTCGTGTCGGCGCTCAAGGAGACGAAGTTCGCCCTCTCGCTGCTCCGGCGCGGCAAGGTGCCGATCCCGGTGCCGCCCCACGTCGCGGACAAGGTGCACGAGGCGCGCCTGCTTCGCGAGGTCGTCCACGCGCAGGGTCGCCTCGGGGCGGCCGGGCACGTCCAGGGCGAGAAGGCCCTCGCGAAGCTCGACCACCATCTGGCCGACGACGACGGGGAGGAAGCCCAGTGAGGGTCGCCTACTACAAGGGCTGTCTCGCCTCGCTTTCGGCGAAGGAGCTCGACACGTCCACCCAGGCGCTCGCGCCGAAGCTCGACCTCGAGCTCGAGGAGCTCGACGCGGTCACCTGCTGCGGCGCCGGGGACATCCACGAGGCGGAGCCGGACTACTACCTCCATCTGAACGCGCGGATCCTCGCCTACGCCGAGGCGTCGGGAAACGACACCCTGATGACGATCTGCAACGTCTGCACGCTCAACCTCCGGCAGGCGAACTTCATGCTCCAGAACGACGAGGCGCTCCTCACGCGGGTGAGCGACAACCTCGAGTCGGTCGGCGCGCCGCCGTACTCGGGCGGCGTCGAGGTGAAGCACTTCCTCTGGCTGATCGCCGACGGCGAGGGCTACGAGCGGCTGAAGACGGTCGCGCACAAGGGCCTCAAGGGGCTCAAGGTGGCGCCGTTCTACGGCTGCCAGATCCTGCGGCCGTCGAAGCTCCTCGGCTACGACGACCCCGACCGGCCGCAGTCGCTCGAGGCGATCATCGAGGCCTGCGGCGGCCAGGCGATCGACTACCCGGCGAAGATCAAGTGCTGCGGCTTCCCGATCATCCAGGCGCGTGAGGAGACCGCCCTCGGCGAGCTGATCCAGCCGATCGAGCAGTCGATGGAGGCCGGCGCCGACGCGATGGTGACGCCGTGCCCGCTCTGCCATCTCTCGCTCGACGCCTGGCAGCAGAAGCTCGAGGCGCAGACCGGCCGGAGCTTCGGGATGCCGATCCTGCACCTCTCGCAGCTGATCGGCGTCGCGGCCGGGCTCGAGGATTCGGCGCTCCGCTTCCGGCGGCACGTCGTCCCGGTCACGCCGGTGCTCGAGAAGCTCGAGGCGCCGTAGCCGCTCGCCGCCGGACGCTCGGACTCGCGACGGCCGCGCTCGCGGGCGGGGCCGCGGCGTGGGGGCTGCACGAGGCGCAGTGGCTCGAGCGGCGCCGTCTCGACCTGCCGGTCGAGGGACTGCATCCGGACCTCGACGGGCTGCGGATCCTCCACCTCTCGGACCTCCACCTCGGAACGATCTCGCTGAACGCACGCGTCCTCCGGAAGGCGGTCGACTGGGCAGGGGAGGAGCAGCCGGACCTGGTCGCGGTCACGGGCGACCTCGTCACCCGCGCGGGCGGCCGCGCCGCGCTCGAGCGGGAGCTGGCGCGGCTGACGCCCCGGCTCGGCACGTACGTCGTCCTCGGAAATCACGACGTCGACGAGTCGCGCGATCCCTTCCGGCGCCCGATCGACCTCTCCGACCTGCGTGTCCCAGGGACGGCCCTCCTGCGCGACGAGCAGCTGAGTGTCCGGGCGGGCGCGGCGGCGGTCCAGGTGGTCGGCGTCGACCCCGTCACGTACCGGCGAGGCGGCTCGCAGCCGGCGGAGCGCACGGACGACGGCGCGGCGCTGCGGATTCTCCTCTGCCACTATCCGGACATCGTGCGCTGGGTCCCGCCCGGGCTCTTCCAGCTCGTCCTCGCCGGCCATTTCCACGGCGGCCAGATCTGTGTGCCTTCGCCGTGGGGGCGCCTGCGGCTGAAGGATCTCCGCGCGACGTACTGGGAGGGGCTCTTCGAGACGCGTGCGGGGCTGCTCCACGTGTCGCGCGGGCTGGGGACGAGCTTCGTCCCGTTTCGCCTCCTCGCCCGGCCCGAGGCCACCATGCTGACGCTTCGCACGGCACACTGAGGCGGTGGCGTACCGACTCGCTCCCGTCACGGCCGGCTCGATCCGCGACGCGCCGCCGCCGTGCGTGGACTGTGTCTTCTGGCAGGCGCGCGACGGGCGGACGACGGACAAGGACCGCTGGGCCGCCCGCATCGAGGACGCCTGGGGAGCCTGGGGCACGCTGTACGTCGCCGAGGAGGAGCGGCTGCTCGGCTTCATCCAGTTCGGCCCCTCGCAGTTCTTCCAGCGCGCGCGGACGATGCCCGCCGGCCCGCCGTCGGGCGACGCGGTGCTCGTCACGTGCGCGTACCTGGTCGACCCGTCCGCGCCGTGGGTGATCCAGAGCCTCTTCCTCGGCGCGATCGGCGAGGTGCGCGACCGCGGGGTCAAGGCGATCGAGACCTTCGGCTACCGCTATCCGGAGGGAACGAGCGCCTACGATCGCTGGGCGCACCGGACGATCTTCCCGAGCGACTTCCTGGCCGACTTCGGGTTCAGCCCGATCCGCTGGGACGGGCGCGTCGCGCTCGCCCGGCTGGAGCTCGGCGGCCTGCAGCCGGTCGAGGAGGGCACGCGCGAGGCCGTCCTGCGCAAGGTCAAGGAGGCCTTCACGCCGGCCCCTGTGCCGCAGCGGCCGTAGTCCGTTTTGGCCGCCTTGCGAACCCTAGACGGCCGCAGCCAGAATCGTCCGCATGGACGAGCCGGTCGAGATGACGCCGATGAACGTCGCGCTCGCAGCGCTCATGCGCCTTCACGCTAAGGTGGATTATGTGATCGAGCTCCTCGAGGAAGAGAGCGATGAAGAGGCTGATTGATCCCGAGACGAAGGCGCGCTGGGCCAGGGAGGACGACGACCTTCGCCGGTTTGTCGAGCATCGTCTGCGCCTCGAGCGTGAGCGTGAACGCCGACGGCAACGGCTCCGCCGCGTGTCGTTCGGGCTGCTAGGCCGCTAGGGCAGACCGGGCCAGGAGGCCCTCCGCGATCTGGACGGCGTTCAGCGCGGCGCCCTTGCGGAGGTTGTCGTTCACGATCCAGAGCGCGAGGCCGTGGTCGGCGGTCGGGTCGCGCCGGATCCGGCCGACGAGGACCGCGTCACGGCCTGCTGCGGCTCCCGGGGTGGGCAGCTCGGCGAGCTCGACGTTCGGTGCGGCAACGAGGATCTCGGCCGCCTCGGCCGGCGCGAGCGGGCGCTCGGTCTCGAGCCAGACGGCCTGGGCATGTCCGACGAGCACCGGGACGCGGACGCACGCCGCCTGCAGCGGCAGCTCGGGCAGGCCGAGGATCTTCTGCGTCTCGGCGCGGAGCTTCCACTCCTCGCTGAACTCCTCGCCGTCGAAGTCCCAGTCCATCATCAGGTCGGCGCGCATCGGCTCGATCGCCCGCAGGCGCTCGATCCCGGCGTCGCCCGCGCCCGACATCGACTGGTAGGTCGCGAGCCGCACGCACGCGAGGCCGGCAGCGTCGTGGAGGGGCTTCAGCACGCAGCTGAGCTGGATCGCCGAGCAGTTCGGGTTCGCGACGACCGGCTCGGAGCCGGCCGCCTCGTCGTTCACGCCGGCGACCACGAGCGGGATCCCCTCCGTGAGCCGGAACGCGTCGGACTTGTCGATCACGCGCGCGCCCCCGTCCGCGGTCGGAGGGACGAGCTCGCGGCTCGCCTCGGTCCCGACGGAGAAGAAGACGAGGTCGAGGTCGCCGGAGCCGAGCACGGCCGGCGTCGCCTCCTCGACGGCCAGCGTGCGCCCGCGGTAAGCGAGCTCGCGACCGGCCGAGCGCGCGCTCGCGAAGGCCCGCACGTCGTCGAAGCCGCGCTCGGCGAGCAGCTCGAGCGTGACCGTCCCGACGGCGCCCGTCGCGCCGACCACGCCCACCCTAGGCATGCGCTCGCTCCGCCTCGGTCGAGCCGAGCTCGAAGGCGTCGTGCAGGGCCTGCACCGTGCGCTCGACCGACTCGCGAGGCACGAAGAACGCGATCTTGATCGGCGAGGTCGACACGAACTGCGGCTCGACGCCGAGCTCCCGCAGCGTGGCGAACGCCTGCGCCGCGATGCCGGGGTGGCTTCGCATGCCCGCCCCGACCACGCTCACCTTGCCGAGCTCGGACCGCTCGACCCAGTCCGCGTCGAGGGTCGTAAGGGCGTCCTCCGCCCCGCGGCGATCCTCGAGCGGCGCCGAGAAGACGAGGTCCGAGCCGATCTGGATCACGGTGTCGACGTTCACGCCGGCCTCCGCAAGCGCGCCGAAGAGGTCGGCCGGCGTCACGTCGCGCACCTCGAACACGGCCTCCTCGACCGTGTGCGTCACACCGGAGATGATCGCCTTCTCGAGCATGCGCTCGTCCTCCTCCCGGACCCACGTTCCGGCCTCGTCGGTGAACGTCGAGCGGACGTGCAGCTTCACGTCGTGGTTGCGCGCGAACTCGACGGAGCGTAGCTGGAGCACCTTCGCGCCAGACGCGGCCATCTCGAGCATCTCCTCGTACGACACCGCGTGAAGCTTGCGCGCCTCCGGCACGAGCCGCGGGTCGGCGGTGAAGACGCCGTCCACGTCGGTGTAGATCTCGCAGGCGTCTGCGCCGAGGGCGGCCGCGAGCGCGGCCGCGGC
>Ga0210143_1000375_pt1 | contig 10077 bp, 8 predicted proteins | sample MayberryNW_TuleC_2_FD_185527 | JGI IMG/M metagenome (GOLD analysis project Ga0210143, IMG submission 185527) | Wetland microbial communities from San Francisco Bay, California, USA, that impact long-term carbon sequestration - MayberryNW_TuleC_D2... | ecosystem: Environmental > Aquatic > Marine >... | reverse complement strand
ACTTCCGCGAGCAGCTGGTCGACCTGGACCGCCTCGCCGTCCGAGACGAACCAGGTCGACACGACGCCCTCGGCGGTGGGGCTGTCCTTCGACAGCGCCGGGAAGGTGACCTCGGTCATGCCTTGACGACGCGGTGGACGGCGGCCTCGATGCGGTCCTGCCGCGGCAGCACGACGTACTCCAGTCCGTGCGCGTAGGGGACCGGCGTGTCCGGGTTGGCGACCCGCGCGACCGGGGCACGCAGCATGCCCGGGTCGACGTCGGTGATGGTGGCCGCGACCTCGCCGGACATCCCGAACGACAGGTAGTCCTCGTCCACGACCACCAGCCGCCCGGTCTTGGCGACCGACTCGAGGATGGTCTCCCGGTCGAGCGGCACCAGGCTGCGCAGGTCGAGGACTTCGGCCTCGATGCCCTGGGCGGCGAGCGCGTCGGCGGCGTCGAGTGCGTGGTGCACCGACAGCGACACGGTCACGATGGAGACGTCGTGTCCTTGCCGCAGGACGTTCGCCTTGCCGATCGGCACGGTGTAGTCGCCGTCCGGTACGTCGTCGGTGGCCCGCGCGTTCTTGGCCATCCAGGGCAGGCCCATGACGCCCTTGTGGAACATGTATACGACCGGGTTGTCGTCGCGGATGGCCGAGATCATCAGGCCCTTCGCGTCGTTCGGGTTGCTCGGGGCGACGACCTTCATGCCCGGCAGGTGCGCGAGGGTTCCCCACAGGCACTGCGAGTGCTGCGCGGCGTCGGAGTAACCGCCGCCCACCGCGGTCGTGAGGACCATTGGCACCTTGACGTTGCCGCCGGACTCGAAGTGGATCTTCGCCATGTGGTTGTAGATCTGGTCGAGGCAGACGCCCATGAAGTCGGCGAACATCAGCTCGGCGATCGGTCGCATGCCCTCGACAGCAGCGCCGATGGCTAGCCCGATGAAGGCCGTCTCGGAGATCGGGGTGTCGATCACGCGCTCCGCGCCGAACTTCTCCTGAAGGCCGGTCGTGGAGCTGAAGATGCCGCCGTACGGGCCGACGTCCTCGCCGAGGTAGATGACGGACGGGTCGCGCTCCATCTCGAGCTCGATGGCCTCGACCATGGCCTTCGACGTGGTGAGCCGGTGGCTGCCGCGGGGTGCCGGGACGACCGGCGACTCGGTGATGGTCATGATGTCTCCTCAGGCGAACACGTACGACGTGGCGTGGGTCGGGTCGGGCACGGGGCTGTCCTTGGCGAACGTGATCGCCGCCTCGACCCGCTCGTGCGCGTCCTTCTTGGTCTGCGCGACGGTGGCGTCGTCGAGCAGCCCGGCGTCGCGCAACCTCTTCTCGTACTCCGGGATCGGGTCCCGGCCCGGGACCTCGGCCAGCTCCGGTCGGTAGCCTTGGGCGTCGCCCTCGAAGTGGCCCAGCAGCCGCAGCGTGTGCACCTCCAGCAGGGTCGGCCCGTCGCCCGCCCTCGCGCGGGCCACCGCGCGGCCGGCGGCCGCGTAGACCGCCTCCACGTCGTTGTCCTCGACGCGCTCGGCTGGCATGTCGTACGCCGCGCCGCGTGCCGCGTTGGATGCGACCGCCGTCGAAGCCGACCGCGGCACCGAGATGCCCCAGTCGTTGTCCTCGACGACGAAGACGACCGGCAGCTTCCACAGCGCGGCCAGGTTGAGCGACTCGTGGAAGGCGCCCTGGTTGGCGGCGCCCTCTCCGGTGACGGCGACAGCGATGCGGTCGGTGCCCTTGGCCCGGAAGGCGTAGGCCTGGCCGAGTGCGGGCGGGTAGCCCTCGGCGATGATGCCGGAGCAGGAGAAATGGGTGACCGGGTCGAACAGGTGCATGTGGCCGCCGCGGCCGCGCCCGAGCCCGGTCTCGCGGCCGAAGATCTCGGCGGCCATCTTGTCGATGTCGATGCCGTGGGCGATCGCGAAGTGGTGCGGCCGGTGGGTCGCGGTCACCGCGTCGTCGGTCGTGAGGTTGGCGCAGACGCCGGCGGCGACGGGTTCCTGGCCCGACGACAGGTGCATCTCGCCGGGCACCAGTCCCTTGCCGATGTCGAAGCCGGGACCTTTGTCGGCGTGGTACTCGCGCAGGATCGCGTCTTCGAACGTCCGCGCGAGAACCATGGTGCGGTAGAGGCCGAGGCGGGTCGCGGAGTCGAGCTCCGCGACGACCTGCGGCGTGTCGTGCGCGGTCGTGGTCATGCCGTACCTCCAGACGCCTGGGGAGTCCTGCCTCGATTCTCCGGCGGGCGTCCGGCGGCGGCAACGGCCGGTTGTTCAGATGGTGATAGAGACCAGTTCAGCCGGCGTCGGCGTACGCGATGAGCCGCGCGGCTCGCCGGAGCGCGTCGCCGCGCTCGAGCACGCGCTGCACCTGGCGGGCCGGCACCGAGACGGCGATCGCCGCGACCAGGGACCGGGACGGCACGGCCGCGGCGACGCAGGCGGTGCCGAGCGCGTACTCCTCGCGGTCGAGCGCGTAGTCGTGGGTGTCCTCCAGCTGGCGCAGCAGGGTTCGCCGGTCGGTCACGGTGTGCGGCGTGAGGTCGGGCAGGTCGTGATCGCCGAGGTAGTCGCGCCGAGCCGCGTCGTCGAGGGCGGACAGCACGGCCTTGCCCAGCGCGGTGGCGTGCGCCGCGTCGTGGAAGCCGACCCAGAGGTCGACGCGCGGCGTGGCGGGGCTGTCGACGAGGTCGACCAGCCATATCTCCCCGTCGTCCAGCACGGACAGATAGACGGCGGCGCATAGCTCGGCGTGCAGTCCCTCGAGGACCGGCCGCAGCCGGGCGACCCGCCCGGACGCCCCGCCCGAGAGCGCGGCCACCTGGTCGCCGAGGACGTAGCCCTCGCCGTCGACCCGGCGCAGGTAGCCCTCGTGCACGAGAGTGCGCAGCAGGTGGTACGTCGTGGGCAGCGGCTGGCCGGTGCGCCTGGCCAACGTCTTGGCGGGCAGCGGCCGGTCGGCCTCGCCCACCACGTTGAGCAGGGTGAGCGCGCGCTGGACCGAGCCGATGAGGGTGGGGCCCGTCGTCATGTGCGCCTCCGGGTTCACCGTAGGCCGGAGGGTCCGCGCGGGCAACGGACCTTGGTCCTGCCGGCTGCCGCGGGGCGCACGCCGGGCCCCCGGACGCCAGGCCTCGGACGCCAGGCCCCCGGACGCCGCCGGCAGCCGGTGAAGCCGGCCACCTCGATCAAGGGCGCGGGGTGCGTGCGTTGCTGGCCAAGCACAACATCCGTCTTGCGCGAGCGACCTGGACGGGGACACCGCGACCGCGTTGATGGACGCGCTGTCGCCGCCCGGCACGTATGCCCAGCGGTTGGCATCGCAGCGGCGGATGCCGTTGATCCCGGCTGACGAGATCGCGGCGGTCGAGATCGACCTGCACACCCGGCTGCGTCACCACCCGGGCCACTGCAACCTGCTGAAAGTGAAGGGCATCGGCCCGAAGGCCGCAGGGTCCGCGAGTGCGATCCAGGTGGATCCAGCGCTTGCCGCTGGTCACCTGTCGCGTCACCAGATCGGGGGACGAGCGCATGCGGCGGCGGTTTGACCGGCGCGAGCATGACGAGGAACTTCGGCGGCGGGCCGTGCGGCCCGAGAACTCAGACCGAGAGCGTGAAGCCGAGCCGTCCGGCGCGCCGCAGGAACTTTCGCCAGATCGCCCCGTCGCTGAGATCGCCGTCCAGGTGCACGGTCTGGAGGGCTGCGGTGACCGCATCACGAGTCTTCTGCCCGAACGAGCCGTCGACGCTCAGCCGCGGACTGGCGTCGAAGATCTCGTTGCACACGGCCTGCACGAGCTTCACGGCTGTGCCGCTGTTGGCGTCGAACGGCATAGTGGCGCCGTTGTCCTGGTGGATGTGGTCCTGGTGGGCTGCGTTGAACTCGGCGTGCAGGACGTACGCCGACTGGCTGCGGCACAACGCGGCCAGCGCCCAGTAGCGGCGCCGGACCGCCCTCGAGTCGGAGGCGTGGTCGCGCCGCACCGGGGCGATCTCGACGTGTCGGAACCGCCAGCAGTCCCAGTCGCATGCCCGGCCCAGGCCGTGCATCCCGGGCTTGACCACCAGCATCCCTGCCGATACCAGGTTCTGCAGCGGCCCGAACTGCTCCGGAGCCCGCGCGGTGACCACCCGAACCGTGTCCTCGAGAGTGGACAGGAAGGCGAGGTTGACCCGGAACGAGGTGGGACCGAAAGGCTGGCCCCGCTCGTAGCGCAGCGGCACACCGGCCAGGTGGGAAACGGTGACCAGCGCGACGGCGGGAGGCGCGGCCGCGGCCGCCGCGCCGCCACCTGCGGCGCCAGCGCCCCCGAGGGGGGCCTCGGGCTGCTCCTCGGGGGCTACCTCTGCAGCCTCGTCCGGTGCCGCGGAGTCCGGCCCGAGGGTACGGACCGGCCCGCAGGCCGCGTCCTCAGCCAGCCGCGGGCTCGGCAGGGCGACCTCTGCGGCATCGTGGTCGTCGCCCTCGTAGCGATCCTCCTCGACCAGGACCAGGTCGAGTACCTCCTGCGGGATGGTCATTGCGATCGTCCCCCTTCCGCGCTCACCGGCCGCGCGGCGGTGCGTAGCGGCCCCTACGGCGCGGGACACCGCCTGGCATGACGCGGCCTGAGAATGTTCGCCCGCTGCAAACGTGCGCCTCCCGGAGGTGCGGTGGCAAGAGCATCCGGGACTTGACCCGGCCGAACCGGCTCCGCGGCCGCGCTGACCGGCACCTCCGGCACACGACTTGCCTGGGCGCTCGGCGACGGCCTGTCGCCTACACCACCGATCGTCCCCGGCCACCCCGGCGTCGTTCTGCATCGGCTGGATGACGTGCGAGCCGTCGCCGACCAGCCGGCAGGTTTCGGCCATTACCGACTTCTCGGGCCCTGGCACGCGCCCAGCTGTCCGCCGCTCACGGGGTGAGTCGGCGACCCGGGGTCAGCCGAGGCCAGTGCGGCAGTCGCGGCGCTCGGTTCTCCGTGGCGAGCGTGCGGCGCGGTGGTGCCGGCTCGGTTGGTCGAGGTCGATCTGTTGGGGTGAGATCAGCCCGGCTGCGACCCGGCCTGAGCTCGCACTGCCGCTCGATGCACGAGCCACCCCTGGGCTTACGTCTCCGCGTTACCTAACGCCGCTGCAAGTCTCCGTGGATGAATCGGACTCACCCGGGCCTGAGCCTTTGCGACCGACTGGGCAGCCGTCCTGTACCGGCAGCGAATCTTGCGGCCGCCGGCACCTGGGAGCATCGTGACAAGTGGGCCGGCTGGTCAATGCTCATCGCAAGCCGACAGGGGATGGCGGCCATGGCAGGCGTAAGTCAGAAGGATGGATCGGTCGTCTTCTGGCCGTGGGGTCGACGTTCGGGGATTGTGCTCGCGGGGCTTCTTCTGGTCATCTTGGTTGGCGGCCTGATCGTGCTCCATTTCGCGGCCGATTGGCCTGACGCTCGGTGGGAGCCGGCATTCCTGCTCGCAGCCGTTCTCCTGAGCCTGGTCCCGATCGGCCTGCTCGTTCTGGAGGCCGTGGCCGAGTCCCAGGGCTCCGTGTCGTTCCGAGGGGTGAGCGTGAACTTCGGGGCCGTGGCCAAGGCCGCTGCTGCTGTTCCTGCAACGATTTCAGTTCCTCGTAACGTCGCCGACGAGGGAGTAGATGTCGGGGACAGCGGACATAGTGAGGTCCTCTCTGTGCTCAGGAATGCCTCCCGCGCAGAGGTCGTCGTCGTAGACCTTGAGGATGGTCACGCGTGGTGGGACAGCAGGCTTCTTCTCCTCTGTGCGGGCGCCGAGCTACAGGGAAGCCCCGCGGCTGTGGTGTTCGTCGCGACAGTCGACGGCGTACATAGGCGTTTCATCGGCTGGGCGCGGCCCGGTGACGTGGTGCAAAGCATCCTCAAGGCCGACAGCGAGCTGAGGTTTGCCCATGCGGTCGCGTGTACGTCGATGCGCCGAGCGGAGCTCACTTTTCCTTCCCGGTCCGCACCTGGTACCTACCCGGCGATTACGCCGGCGCTCGACACGCAACCGAAGCCCACACCGGTAGTGACGGATCACGAACTGTTCGACCGCCATGCCGAAACGATGTTGCCCCAGCCGCCGGCGGTGGCCATGACACGCGCGCTGGGTCGAACCATGCACCCGATCGAGGAAGGCGAACGGGTTGGCCACGTGTCGGTAGTACGGCTCCTGGCGTTGCTCGCTCCTGCGCTGCGCATGGCCCGCATCGAAGAGAGCGCATCCGATGATGAATGGACCGGAGCAGTCCTCAATCTTGAGGCTGACTTCCTAGCGGTCACAATGGGTGGCGTCTACCAGGGACTTGCGCCGCGCTCGCATCTGGTTCGTGAACTGCTCAAGACGATTCTGATGTCGCTGAATGCATCACCGGGCGCAGTGTCGCCGCTGCCGCCGGACACGGCAATTGCTGCCCACACGGGGGCACCGTCCGAGGGTCAAATCGACGCCTCCCTCCCACTGGTTCCCGAAGCACGTATGACCGATGCTCGATCAACCAGTTAGAAACCGCACGTCGATGATCGCGGTCGCCATCCGGGCTGTCCGCCTTCGCCACCTCAATCCAGCCAGTCGAGGTCCAGAGGCCTCTTTCCGCTTTCATGGACGCCGGTACTGCTCGCGGGCATCAGCCCCGTGGGCGCCTCGGAGCTGATGCCACTACGGGACAGGGCTTCCCGCTTCCCGTGAGTACCGCAGGAAACTGCGGCTGCGTACTGCCCGTCGAGGAAGGGGGCCTGGTCGCCGAGTGTCGCAAGGCGGGACGGGGCGCCGCTTTCGCGGTCGAGGCGACCTACGGCTGGCGCCGGAGAATGCCGGGTGAGCTGCAAGTCGCCTGGCATCCCCTGCCCTTGCTTCCGAGATCGCGCTGACGTCTAACGCAGAGGCCAGAGGCGACGGGCTTCACGTCCCAGGCTTTCGTCAGCAGCATCTCCCCCCGCAAGGGGTTGTAGCCCAGGATCATGACCGGTCGCTTCCGCGTCTGTTGGGGGCGCAGTGTCGCCGCCAAGCGTCGCCGCACAGCGGCCAGGAAGCGCACCCCTCCAGCACGAGGGTGATGCCGGCCAGCCCGGCGGACCGCATCCGCCGTTCCACGGTGCACCGGGCCACCCGGTGGCCCTGCCGGCCCCGCTCGGCGTGGACGTTGCGGGCGCCGTAGACGCCGCAGTCGGCGGCGTGGATGGCCGCGATCCTCTCCGCGATCACCACGTCGGACACCGACCGGGCCGAGGGCGGCCGAGACCGGTGGGCGTAGTAGGTGCTCGGGCGACCTGCAGCACGCTGCAGATCGGCTCGACCCCGAACTCCTCGTTGTTCGCCTCGATGGAGTCCACGATCAGCGCTGTGGGCGGTCGAGCTCCGCCGCGGAGAAGGCCGAGGCGGACTTCAAGATCGCGTCCGCCCGGCGCAGCTCACGGTTCTCCCGCTCCAGCTCCGCGAGCCGGGCCGCGTCCTCGCTGCTCACCCTCGGACGGCGACCCTCATCGACCTCCACCTGCGCGACCCAGCCCGCAGCGTGTCCGGGTTCGTGTCCAGCTGCTCACCGATCCGTCGGCAAGCGTTGGCCCGCGTCGCCGGATCCCGGCGAGCCTCCACCGCCAACCTGATCGCTCGCTCCCGATGCTCCTCCGGGTACTTCCGCGGTGCTGCCATGGCTCGCATCCTCTCGGGGAATGCGAGCCTCCATCAAAGCCGGGGCGAGAGAAGTTTCGCGACCTGACGTTGGCCGTGCGACCTGGAAGGTAGTCCCCGATCGTCTGAACTCGCCGTTGGACTGCCTGGGCCTGGACGTGGATGAAGCCGCGAACAGGTGTTCGCGGCTTCATCACTGCGCTCCGACCGGGAGTCGAACCCATCAGGCCAACGAAGACGGAACAGACGACAAATACTGACGACGCCTGACGACCACGCATGTACAGGCCTGGCGCAACCGCACGCACAGAAGGAAGCAGTTTCACTCTAGACGCGGCGCGACGCCCGTCAAGAGCCACTCGGCAAAGGCCGCGTCAGTTCCCGAGCGTCACGGGACGTTGTCCGCGAGGCGCAGGACGGGGGCGGGGAGATTCGGCGGATGGCTTGCTGCCACGACGGTTCCGGCCAATCCGGTGTGCAGGGTCTCGGATACCTTCCACAGCCGGCGTGGCGGACTGGGTGCGGGATCGATGGAGGTCCAACGGACCCCGATCGAGAAGCCGGTCAGCGAGCTGCCACGGACGACGGCGAACGGCCCGAAGCTGCCGAACAGCCGGATCGCGTCCACCGGTGTCGTCCCCCGACCGAGGACGACCCGGCCCGTCCGCTGCAGCGTCGCAGTCGTATCGAGCACGTGCACGGTTCGTGCGCTGCCGACGAAGACGGCGTGCCGGTCCCGGGTGTAAGTCGCTGGCACCAGAAGGTGGACCGTGTTGCGGCTGAGCAGCACCTCGCCGGCCCCCTCCGGACCGGCGACCGGCCCGGACGTCCCGACGTGGATGCCCTGCACTGTCCCCACGACCAGGTTGTCGACGACCTGGACCAGCTCGGCGACTGAGCCCCCGACGACGATGCCCTGGCCGCCGGCCCTGATCCGGTCAGCAAGACTGATGATCAGCTTGGCGGCCGCGGGATCCAGCGTCTTGAACGCCTCCGGCGTCATGGTCTGCACCATGTAGGCACGAAAGGCCGCGCGCCGGGTGCCGTAGTGCGGCAGCAGCTCGGGCTCGCGTCGGAGGTAGGCCCGCACCAAGGGCGCGAGCTCGCCGTCCGCGGCACCGTCGGCGAGCGCGGCGTTCTCGATCGACCGGGCCACCTCACGGGCGAGGAAGTCCGACCGGCTCACGAACAAGTCTGAGGTCCTCGTCGTCGGCACGAAGCGCAGATCGTTGGCTGACACGACGACCTGGTCGGTGTCGGTGACGACGATGCCGCTCTGCCAGGTTCCGACCGAGCAACGGTTCCCCTGGATCCGGACCCGCGCCGACGGGCCGGTCGGTGAGCGGCCCACGAACAGGCATGCCTGCACCCGGCCCGGCGAGTCGGGGCAGGAGAGCTCGCAGTCGACGACGCGGACGTCCGAGCAGCCGAGGAACGTCAGCCCTCCGCCGAGCCCCGGCTCGCCGGCCTCGGCGACGCCGGCCTCGGCCCGCAGGCTGCGGACCTCGACGTCGGTGCAGCCCACGAAGCGCAGGGCGGTCTCGCCGGCGGGACGCAGGACGGTCGCGGGGCCGACCCCGTGCACGACGACCCGCGACCGCTTCTCGAGGACGACTGGCCCGGCGAGCAGGTACTCCCCGGCCGCGAGGCACAGCTCACCACCACTGCCCGGCAGCGCATCGGCAGCGGCCTGGAGGTCGTCGCCGGGGTGCACCACGACGGTACAGACGCCGCTCCCGGTGTCGAGGTCGATCAGTGGCCGGAACGTCGGACGACAGTCGGACAGCACCGAGCCCGCGGCCAGGTCCACCAACGCCAGCGGCGCATACGCGTGCCGGTTCCCGTCCGGCGCCGCTGCGGTGCGCAGCTCCACCCCGTCGGCAGAGTCCGAGCGCAGCCAGGCGCCCCACCAGTCGCCAACGAGGAACTGCCCCGCGCCGGCGGCGAACCGCAGGCCGAGATCGGTGCCGCGCACCGTCGCTGCCACCGCCGCGGTCGCCCCGACGACCTGGCCGTCCCACCGGCGCACGCACAGGCCGGCCGCCCCGGGCGGCGCCGTCACCGGGCGGTCGAGCACCAGCACCTGGCCGCCGGCCGAGGCCTGCACGTCGTCGACGACGTACAGCGGGCCGTGGTCGATCCGGTCGGCCCGGCGGACCAGCCACGACACCTCGACCAGATCGTCCTTCGCGTACTTCGTCGCGGCCGACGGCACGAGGGTCACCGTGCTCCCGGCGACCGTCGCCGCCACCGCCGCGGCGCCGTTCTCAACCGACCAGGCGAACCGGGCCGTGGACGCGGACCCGCGGTCGAGCACCTCGACGCGCAGCATGCCTTCGGGCAGCAGGCCGAGCGGGTCGCCGGGCGGGTCGCAGGGGTCGGGCGGCGCGGCCGGGGTCGCGCGCGAGACGGTCAGCGCGCCGGTCGAGGCGGGCTGCAGACTCAGGCCACCGAAGGCGGCTTCGC
>Ga0210143_1000373_pt1 | contig 10108 bp, 11 predicted proteins | sample MayberryNW_TuleC_2_FD_185527 | JGI IMG/M metagenome (GOLD analysis project Ga0210143, IMG submission 185527) | Wetland microbial communities from San Francisco Bay, California, USA, that impact long-term carbon sequestration - MayberryNW_TuleC_D2... | ecosystem: Environmental > Aquatic > Marine... | reverse complement strand
ATTACTATGTTCTGTAATGTATTTAGTAAACTGTTTGGGAAAAAAGAGAAAAAAGATTCTAAAAATGATAAAAAACCCTTGAAAATGTATAACTAACACCAAAAATTTTAAGTGCTTAATCCACAATCCCCTTTAAATTATTCTTTCGTATATACACTTTCCCTCCATTGTTAGTACTTATCAACCCTTTCCAATCCAGTAATGTATTAATTCCGTTAATGATTGTGTTTTCATCGTCTAATGGCGAGTTTTGCTTGACATAATTTATTACTGTGTTAGAAGTCATAATTTTTGTGTCTTGCAGAAATTTTAACACTGTTTTAGCATACAATTCGGGCATTTTTCATCAATTTGTTTTTTATGAAATCTGTAAATTTTTTTGCGTAATATTTCGTCTAAAGGCTGACCAGACATTTTATTGCGGCTCCAGTTTTTCAAAAACAATTTTGCCGTCATTTGAAACATAGATTTTCATATACAAACCGAACAATACAAGAATAATACCAAAAAAATAACAAACAATTTTTACAGCTTTCGAAAAATAAAATAAAATAAAATAAAAATAGTGTTAAAAGATTGATTATTATTATCTACCTAAAATATAGACAATATTCACCGTTGTAGAAACTTCTTCTTCCCCTGCTAGAATTGGAGTAGCAGATTCACCATCAAAACCACCAGATTTTGAATAGATTGGTACAGGTAATGGTGGCAAACTTACTTCTCCAACTGTAATGGATTTGATTCCCGCAACATGTAATCCAGCTGCACTAGCAACTATATCAGCCTTCGATTTAGCGTTAGCAACTGCTTCTTTTAACAAATTGTTCTTTACATCTTGTAACTTCTTTTCAGACACGGCAAAAGTAATATCATTAACGGTGTTGGCACCTGCCTGTACAGCGCGATCGACCCATTGAGAAACGTTAGCTACGTGATAGCTTTCGATTTGAATAGAGTTTGATACTGTGAAACCTATCAATACCCCTCTATCTCCAGATTGGGTATAATTGTAGTTAGGAGTCATAGTAAACGAAGAAGTTCTTGTTTCATTTTGTTGCACACCTGATTCTTTTAATGCATTAATTACCTTATTCATAAATTTAGAATTTGATTGTAAAGCTTTCTCTGCAGTTTTATTTATTGTATCTACACCTAATGATAGGATAACTTTATCTCCCTTTGTATTAGTAGAGGCTGATCCCGTTACAAATATCGTATTATTTAATGAATCTAAAGAGTCTAATTGGGCCTGAACCATAAAAGTACTGTGAAATGTGCCAAATAATATGATTGAAGGAGCTAACATAGCAATTATAATCATGGTCTTCATTTCAATGAGAGTTTTTTGTGTATTTGACTTTTGCATATATTTATTGCTGTTAAATGAAAATAATAAACATTATGTTTAAATCTGCTTCTCATAGTGTTCATTAACTATTTCTTGAAACTCACATTTAAGAAATTTTTATGCTATAACATAAAAATTTATAACTAGTAATAGGTATTGGTTATTTGTATTGATATAATTTTTGTATTAGTCATGACATGTGATGGTTCCACATTGTATACATTACCAATAATTTGATATGAATAATTGTAGATAATTTAATCAGTTAGTTATTTTATAACCATATCCATATACCAATAAATCATCCATAATATAATAAATAATAATTAAAGGAGAAAACTTAGTTAATATAATAAACCACACAACATAGATGAGTACAATTAAAAATAGTAGTAGAACAATAGTTATTGAGCGAATATTTATTTTGTTTCTATCAATATCTTTTAGACAATAAAATATTTAATGAATATAGAGATAATCTATAAAAAAACAAATCTAGCTTACTAAATATTATATAAAAATAAAAAAATACTTCTGCTATAGTATAAATATACTATATTAGTTTGATTCAGAAGTTGGCTCGGGTTGAGGTTCTGGCTCTGATTGTGGACCAGGTTCAGGATTAGGAGCTGGATCTGGATCAACAACTTCTAATTGAATTAGATCTAAATTCATCATTAATAAATCAACAACATATTTTATATAACTTTACAAATTTAAGCTATTTTAATAATCTTCATCCCCTACTACTATACCGGTGCAATGACAATAGAGTAGAATTGCCAAACATATATGATGGGTATTTTTTTCTTGACAGATTATTAATATTATTTGATAAAGGTTTTTTAAACTCTACGGCTGATTTAATCAAAAAATAGAGTTGCAAAAATTCGGTCGATTTATTCCATAAATTGAGGACAATTACAGTCCATACATTTATTGTCTCCAATATAACCTACACCATAAACATGATTCTTTCTTAGATGAGAACACCTTTTACATATATCAAATTCCTTCATTAGTCAAATAATTGCTAGAAAAAATATAAGGATTGTTAAAAAGATAGAAAAACAAGCTTGACTGCGCTATTATTGAATCGTTAATATTAAGATAGTTATTCATCAACCGGCTTTTAACACCTTCATTTTAACGAAGAATCTCATTTCATATTATTTTTATCTTTGTATTATCTACTAACAATATTATCTTTTACTTTATATACTGTATGAAATGAATAGGAAATATTAATAAATAATTGTAAAACTATAGTCCTAGTAAATATATTAAGTAATTTATTTCTTAATACAAAGTAACAAAATACTTTTAAATAAATTAATTATAAACGGTCATTAACTATTTCATAGTTTTCAAAAATAAAGAGCATTTGCTCTTAAAGAAATAATGGATCACCACACAATTGCACTATCTCATACAGTCGGATCAGATCCAATTTTCACAAGCATTTTGCCAAAGTTTTCTCCTTGAAAAAGTCCAAGAAAAGCTTTCGGTGCATTCTCTATACCTTCTACCACGGTTTCCTTCCACTTGATCTTTCCTTCACTAACCCATTTGGCCATAGAGGCATAAAACTCATTTAGCATATCATAATAATCTCTTACAATAAATCCTTGAAGCTTGAGTCGATTGGTTATAGCCAAGAAGAGGTTGGATGGACCAAGAATTGGAGAAGTAGAGTTGTATTGTGATATCATACCACAAAGTACAATTCTGCCAAATGTTTTCATATTATCAAGGGCTGCTTCTAAATGTTTTCCACCTACGTTATCAAAGTAAACATTAATTTTATCAGGACAGACCTTTATAAGTTCAGCAGAGATATCACCCACCTGCTTGTAATTAAAGGCATAATCTATCCCTGCTTGGTCAACTAACCACTTTACTTTCTCTTCTGAGCCAGCACTTCCAATAACACGACAACCTTTGATCTTTGCAATTTGACATACTATAGAACCTACTGCTCCTGATGCTGCTGAAACAAATACAACTTCATTATCCTTAAGTTCACCAATCTTTAATAGTCCAACATATGCCGTAAGACCTGTCATACCAAATGTTCCAAGAAATGATTGAATTGGAGATATATTTTGGTTAACTTTAATGATATCTAAACCATTGGACAACCAATATTCACGCCAACCACACATTCCTAAGACATAGTCACCTACAGCAAACTGGTTATTTTTTGATGCTATAACCTGACCTATACATGCTCCTTCCAGCGGTTGACCTAATTTAAAAGGAGGTATATAGCTGTTACCTTCTTTCCTCATGCGACCACGCATATATGGATCCACAGACATCCAAATGTTTCGTACCAAGAATTCTCCGTCTTTTGTTGGCTCTGGAATCTCAACTTGAACAAGTTTAAAATTGTTATTTGTTGGCATTCCTAAAGGATATTCGGTAAGACAAATTTCTCGGCTAACCTTTGTTACAACCATAACATCCTTGCAAGGAAGCAAGTTAAATGAATTTTGTATGTATAACTTGTGATTTTAAAGTGATTTTCGATTGATTGATTCTATACTGTATGTATGCTGTAAAATATTCAAACTAAACTAAATGAGTATGCCCAAATTTTATCATCTATTTTTAGGTTGGAAACATAAAGGTAAATGTGACAATCCAAGTAAAAAAGAACTTTTGAGTGGACTAACTTTTGTATATAGATTTTGTATATCACTATTATCAAAATTAAACTGAAGATTCTCAAATCTTTCAAGAATTACTCTTAATGCTATTTGTCCTTCAAGCCTAGCTAAAGGAGCTCCTAAACAAAAATGGATTCCATTTCCAAAACCCAAATGACGTAAGTTTTTACGAGTAATATCGAATCGTTCAGGATCTGTAAATATTGATTCATCATGATTGGCAGAACCCAGAAATAATGTAATTCCTTGACCTTTCTGTATTTTTTGTTCGACTTTGTCTCCTACTCCTGACCCAGATAAAGTTACATCAGCATTTGCAATACGGAATAAGAATTGTACGGGGGACCTATAACGTAAAGTCTCTTCTATAGCAGGTTTAATTAGGGAATTTTGATTTTCTTGTAATCGTTTAAATTCTTGGGGATTTTCGAGTAATGAGAAAACCAAGTTTCCTATCAAATTAACTGTGGTAACATGTCCTGCATTTAAAAGGAGACTACAAAAACTAAGTATTTCTTTTTCGGATAGAGAATGTCCGTCTACTTGAGCTCTAATAATATGACTGATAAGATCATTGGTTGGTATTTTCTTTTTTTTCTCTATTAATTTTCTAAAATAAACGTCCATATCAACAACAGTTTTGTCTGCCTTTCTAATGGAATCAATATCACTCTCATTAGTAATTTCAAGGCTAACTATATCATCTGCCCACTGACGAAAAGTATCTTGATCTTCAGTTGGCACTCCCAGTAGTTCTGCAATTACGGTTGCAGGTAATGGATAAGCAAAATCCTTAACTAAATCCATGGTATTATTATTACCTTTTTCAATAATGTTATCGATTAGCGTATTTGCAATATTTTCAATACGTGGTTCTAATTTGGATATTTCTAGGGGGACAAATAACGTATCAACGATACTACGCAACTTTCTATGATATGGAGGATCTGAGTTTAAAAGGCTAGGACGATTAAGATTTTCTTGATATTCTTCGGGTATTTGAAATGGTCCGAATTTAGATGAAAATTTTATAGGGTCTCTTAATATTTTTTCGATATCACTATAACGATATAATCCCCATTGTTTATTTCCTTCATCAAAGGCAATAGGATTGTTTTTTCTCATTAATGAGTAAAATTCAAAAGGAGAAAATCTTTGTTCTACTGGAGGATATATATTCATGTATTCTAGGTATAAAACATGAAATTTATGCTTTCTTTCTTGACATCTAGTAGACCGAACTTTATTCAAATAGGATTCAAGAATTGGTTGGAAGAGATGAAGTATTATTATTAATTCTATATCCTTTTTCAAGCAATAACAATTCATTCTAATTATTTTTCACATTTTTGTTTATATCTAATTTAATTGTCAATAGAAACCCATTTTTTGGGTAATCTAACTAGATATGATAATATTTTGATAACTATAAAATTAACTGTGAAAAATAACATTTAATATGAAATTCAGGTATTGTGATTACTCGCATTTTTTAAAATTTTATCATTATTTTTATCTACTATAAAAGAAACTATATTCTAATCAATCACACTATTCTTTTTATATATTCAAACGCATATGTAAAAAGAAAATAAGAACCAATAAATTAAATAACAAAAAATAAACCTATTAGATTTAAAATATTATTACTGGTCTTTATTTAAATTATATTTTCCATCGTGTCATGTACCAACATCTTTCACAAAACTAGTGATGTCATCTTTATCATCTTTTTTCAAATTTTCCTTCTTTTTGTTTATATCTAACAGTTTTAACATATTTTTATTCTGCTACCATGTTACGTCTAAACAGCAAAAGAATTGAAAGAAATATAAATAAAATATTTTGAATTTATCAATAATTTAACGTTTCGACAAGATATTCGCGACAGATGAGTGCAGATCCGGTTCTTGACCTGTATGATTGCAACTATGCTTTTACTCCCTTGCATATTTAAAAACTATGCTTTGAATAGTTTACTCTTGAGTGAATTAGATAAAATATTAGGTGATAAAGATGCGGTGGCAAACATCGCGGTAAAAAGTTTGAAAGTCGCTAAGAAATTCTATGAAGACACATTAGGGTTGATACAGGTTGGGGCTGAAGACGAGGAACTGATAGCATTCAGAAGTGGAAATACCACGATCTATATCTATCAGTCGCAGAATGCCGGGACCAACCAGGCCACAGCCGTAACGTGGGTAGTCGGCGAGGATATTGAAGATATAGTTCAGAAGCTCAAGGCTAAGAGCATCACGTTCGAACACTATGACATGCCTGATATGACAAGGAAAGGCGATATCCACGTTTTTGGTAACATGAAGGTAGCTTGGTTCAAAGACCCTGATGGTAATATCCTAAACATTACTAATCTATAGAGGATCAGCATCGCATAAGGCTCGTAGGTATGTGATTTGTTTTTGTTTTTGAGGTCTATTTTTTAGATGGGAATACTTACATTAATGGGATTGAGTTGTCGTTGAAAGAAATGTTTGTAATACTTTATTGATTTTATCAGATATTGAGCGAATATACATGATCAGCATATTTTATTTATACGAGCAAAGCTCCAGGAATTTTTCCTACAATAATCAAAGAATAGCTGTTGGTACAGTATTATTATCGGTTCCAGTTATAACTAACATAGGATTGGATATTTTTTTATGTTTACCACAAATACTACTCCAGTTAGCTGCCATCCAGTCTTCAGCTATATTAAACTGCTGTTTTATAGTTTTATGAGAAACCAGAAAAAACATTTAGCTGTGGAATAGGGCTCTGTTAACTTAAGATGTATTCACCTATGTCATTCAATTCGTTAATGAAATAATTCTCAAAGATTGTATCATTGTACATTGAAACAAAGAATTGTATCCAGTTATGTACATGAAATAGATTACATTCATTTTTAACACACGGATAATAATCATCAAACAATTCAGTTCTATCTTTGAAGTATTGGTTAACTCTTTCCATCAAACTTTTCTTTATTGAAGAATGTAAATAATGTTTCAACTTCAGTATATTGCATGCTTATGGATACCAAGTACCACCATCTGTGTAAACTGTATGTCTTCCATATTTTTCAACTAACGATCGAATAAATTTTTCAGCGATAAGCATATTTCTCTCCTCAGATATGTATATTCCAAGTACTGAACGATGAATTGGTTCAATACAAAACCATAACCAAAAGTGTTGGCTACCAATTTGAATAATAGTTTCATCTATTATGAAGGCGGATATTCTTTTCCTTTTCTAGATTTGAGAAGAACCAAATCTCTGAATCCAGTTCCATACAGACACGTAACTCCTCTTCTCATCTCTGAATATTACTAATGCCTTTGATGTATTGCGTAAACTCAAGCCAAGAAAGTACAAATACAAAGAATACATAACTACAATAGTGGATGTCTTCTTTCTCTCAAATGTTATGACCATAACATGAGAATAGAGACATTCACAGCTATAGCTTTATCGTTAACTTAACAGAACCGTTATATTGCTTGATTATAATTGAAAATAAAATTTTGTTATATAAAAAAATGGAACAACTAGGGTTAAATTCAAACCTGATAATAGAATTGGTAGAGAGGAGACGGTCCCATTGAGATACCTGGATTAGTAAGATCATGTAATGAGGATTATTCCATCACCTATGATTTTTTGATATAGAACAAAAAGTAGCTAATTGTATGATTGAGTCGATTTAGATTTCCAGCCATAATTGTCATTTTTGTAAAGTTACACAATAGTCAAGAAACACTACCTTGGTTTTGTTATTTAAGAAAAATATTTATCAATAGTGAAATGTTGGTTTTGCATGATATGTTTTTATTTTAAAAGCGATATAAACCTTTAAGAAAAGAGCTGAAATTAGAATAAAATACCTCTAAACGGTCTCGACTATCGCTATATTTATTGTCGATCAAACGACAATCGCTATCATTTTTTCTTACAATCACTATCAAATAATATGTCTTTCATAACCATCATCACTGTCAAAATACTATCAATGTAATATTGAAACTATTAGTAATAGTAGAGACTACTACTCTAGATTTAATCAATTAGAATTACAGAATATAAAATCTAATTAAGAAATTGAGGTTCAGTCATTATTATTCTATTATATTGTTTTCCTAAAAAATAACACAGTTCTATTAGAATGAATGAATAAATAAATGAGATTCTGATGAAAACTATCATTAGAAAATAAAAAATTATAATCTATGTTAGAAATTATTTAATTTTGTCAGATTTATCGCCAATTAAAACTAATTTGTATTGGATTACCAAATCTATTATATTAGTAATTCTAATCGGCTCTTAAGTTAACAGAGCCTGGAATAGTATTAAGGTAATTGGGACTTTATAAAAACTATATTTATATATGAAAAATAGTACTCTTTAACCAAATTCATAAAATTCAATATAATCATGAAAGGAGATACGAACTTATTATATGTGTGTGCTTGGAGTCTACTTTTTTAATTTATTGCTATCAATATCAGTAGTTAAATGTACAGTAAGACAATTATTAGTTGAAATGCAAATATTACTAATATAGAATAGTTTGAAAAATTCATGATCCATATATAATACTATATACCAATCAGCTAATGTTCCTTATATCTATCTAGTATATGTTTTATTATTTTTGAAAAATTTTTCATTAAGTACTGGGCAAAGTATTACTAAATAAAAAAGTGGATGAAACTAATAGTTTCTATTCCAATATGGTGTTATAGTATTTTCTTCAGGTGCTTTCTTTTTAATGAAGTCAACAGTTTCCCTGAGAACCTGAGAGGACCATTGTTTGAATTCTTTTTGTGCAAAACTTAATGGTTCAGCAGCCTCATCAACATCTATACCTTCAGCTTCAAGTGCATCTTTTACCATTTGAAATCCCATACCAGCACCAGTTGCTGGTGCAAGAATAACTTTTTCTGCATGTGTTTTCTTTAGCAGGTTTTTGACAAGGTTTACAATATCCATGATTCTTTCTTCTTGAAGTTCTGGCCAATCTTCTCTAGCAGTGACACCTACTGCTGCTTTAAATTTCAGTTTCTTCTTTACATAATCTGCAAGATTTCCAAGTTCAAGGACTTGATACATATCGTTAGTATCCGATCTGGCTCCATGACCGACTAATACAAGAATCTCTTTTTTAGGATTTTCACTTATCTGCACTGCTTGTTCTACAAATGCATTTCTTATAAGAGGATGATCAGGGCGTGCAGGTTCAGCAAACACCAAGGTAGTATCACTTACGTCGGATGCAGGATCAGTCATCATTCCCATATACATACAAGATTTAGGTGGAATAGGAACACCAGGACAATTATGAATTACTGTAGACATTGGACCAAATAAATCAGTATAAAGAAATACTGCATACTTTATGTTTTCTTTATCAAGATTCATCAAACCTTGATCCAAATTATATGGCATATGTGTAACAATTTCTGAAGGATGACCCATTTTTTCTAGATTTTTCTCAATTAACTCTGTTTTCATTGTATCTGCAGTATGCGGCACCATTGGGTTTCCATGTGTATAAACTAAAACTCCAATATCTTTATTTTTTATCAATCCATGAGATTGAGTTGTTAGTTCCTCAGTGTTGCTGCTATTTAATAAATCAAATGAACTATCTTGTAAGTTACTAGTCATAAATGTTAAGTCGTTTTGTTGTGACATTTGGGTATCTTGTTGAACTTCTCCAAAAATTAAAGAAGTATTGGTAATTCCAAGAGATATCCCTAATATGGTTACAATAAATATTATATTTGTTACCATAATTACAATATAATTTAATTTCTTATTAACTATATGTCTAATTCTACACATAGAAAAAACATTATTATTAATTTATTTACTTGAGAAAAATTAGGATATCAAACTTAATCTTAATAAAAGATATTAATTCACAGTTAAATCTTAGTAAAAAAATATAAAAATATATTAATAAATTATTTTAGGAAAATAGTTAAATAAATATGTGTACCAGAATTTATTATATTATGTGTATCCTATAATTACATAAAACCTTTTTATACATGTTTCTAATTAATTACATAAT
>Ga0210143_1000372_pt1 | contig 10113 bp, 7 predicted proteins | sample MayberryNW_TuleC_2_FD_185527 | JGI IMG/M metagenome (GOLD analysis project Ga0210143, IMG submission 185527) | Wetland microbial communities from San Francisco Bay, California, USA, that impact long-term carbon sequestration - MayberryNW_TuleC_D2... | ecosystem: Environmental > Aquatic > Marine >... | reverse complement strand
CCGCCGTGGGCATCAAGTGCCTGCACGCCCACTATGCGTTCCGGTTGGCCGGCGGCGACGACCCGGTGGGTGCATGGACGGCCGAACACGTCGAGCCGGTGCACGCCGAGGGGCGGTCGGGGCGCGTTGCCGCGATCGACCAGGGCACGAACTCGATCCGGCTGCTGGTGCTCGAGCCGGGTGAGATCCCGGGCGAAGCTCCGACCGAGCTCGCGCGCGACATGGTGATCACGCGGCTGGGCCGCCACGTCGATCGCACGGGCCGGCTCGATCCCGAGGCGCTCAGCCGCACGATCGAGGTGCTGGGGACGTTCTGCCGCCGGGCCCGCGCGCTCGGCGCCGAACGCATCCGGGTCGGCGCAACGAGCGCGATCCGCGATGCCGGGAACCGCGAGGAGTACGCGGCGGCGGTGCGGGATCTTTCCGGCTCGGAGCTCGAGGTGATCACCGGGGAGCAGGAAGCCGCCCTCTCGTTCCTCGGTGGCACCCATGGACTCGACGCCGCCGACGGACCCTTCAGCGTTCAGGACATCGGGGGCGGGTCGACCGAGTTCGTGATCGGCTCCCGGCCGGGGGTGGCCGAGCGTTCGATCTCGACGCGCATGGGCAGCGTGCGCATGACCGAGCGGCATCTGCGGCACGATCCATCCACCGCCGCCGAGCTCGAGGCCATGGAAGCCGGCATCGCCGCCGTGCTCGACGAGGTCGAGGCGACCGTGCCGGTCGCCGGCGCCCGCACGTTCGTCGCGGTCGCGGGCACCGCCACCACCGTGCAGGCGATCGCGCTCGGGCTCGAGCGCTACGACCCGGATCGGATCCATCGCACGTGGCTCTCGCGCGATCGCGCCGAGCACGTGCGCGACGCCCTCGCCGAGATGACGAACGCGGAGCGGGCGACCCTGCCGGTCATGGCGCCCGGACGCGGCGACGTGATCGTCGCCGGCGCCGAGATCCTCGTGGCCACGATGCGCCGGTTCGGCATCGAGCGGGCGCTCGTCAGCGAGTCCGACATCCTCGACGGCTTGGCCCTCGAGATGCTCGACCGATAGGCTCTGCCGCCGGATGTCGAAGCGGTCCAGGGACAAGCAGCTCGCCAAGTTGGCGGCGCGCCGCCAGGCCGAGCGGCAGGCGGTCAAGCGCCGCCGAGACATCACGTTGGGCATCGTCGGGGGTATCGGGGGGCTCGCGCTGCTGGTCGTGGGCTACACGATCCTGACCGGGGGCGACGACGGCGAGGCGCAGCCGAGTGCCACCGCCTCGGCGACGCCCCAAGGCGAGCCCGGCACGAGGTCGGGCACGGTCGAGCCCGTGGCGGAGCCGCCGGCGACCGTGGCGTGCGGCGGTGAGGTCCCCCCGAAGGCCGGCGGGAAGCGGCCGCAGTTCGTCGGGCCGCCGCCCATGACGATCGACGCTTCGGTCACGTACACGGCCACGATCGCGACGTCGTGCGGCGAGTTCGAGGTGCTCCTGCGGTCCGACATCGCTCCGCAGGCGGTGAACAGCTTCGTCTTCCTCGCCGGGCAGGGCTTCTACGACGGGCTCACGTTCCATCGGATCGTGCCCGGCTTCGTGATCCAGGGAGGCGATCCGCTCGGCGACGGCTCCGGCGGGCCCGGGTACTCCTTCGACATCGAGACCTCGCCCGACCGCACGTTCGACGCGCCCGGGCTGCTCGCGTACGCGAACAGCGGCCCCGGCACGAACGGCAGCCAGTTCTTCGTGACGCTCGCGCCCACCCCCCAGCTCGACCCTGGGGCCGGCGCCGGCGAGTTCACGATCTTCGGCGAGGTCACCGACGGCCTCGGGGTCGTGCGGCGCATCGGCAAGGTGCCGGGCAGCGAGAACCCCGGCATCCCGGGGGAGATGAGCGTGCCCACCCAGGCCGTCTACATCGACTCGGTCACGATCGACGAACGCCCGGCGTAGGCTCGCCCGTCGTTCGGCCGTGGGGCGGCGGCGCGGTTACCAACCCGACGTGTAGGTCTGCACGTCGGCCACCCCGCAGCCCGCCGACGTCGCGTACTCGGCGCCGTCGCCGTCGATCTCCCGGATGTAGAAGCAGGTGCCCGAGCGGCTCCTGCCCGAGACGAACAGCTCGTTGGTGACCAGGTGCACGTGCACGTAGATCTGGCCGCTCGCCAGTGGGGTGTCGCCGATGTCGTAGTCGAGCGCCGACTCGATCGTTTCGAGCACCATCGGGTCCTCCGTGTAGGTCTCACCATCGGCGAAGAACACGCGCTCGGCGAGGAAGGTGTTCCTCACGTCGGTCTTCACCGCCCCGTCGTTCGCCCGTCGCTGTGCCCCCAGGAAGACCGGCAGCGCGATCGCGAGCAGCACGCCGATGATCAGCACGACGATCATGAGCTCGATCATCGAGAAGCCGCGCTCGTCTGTGCCTCGAAGTGGCATGTACGAGATATCGGCCGTCTGGGGGAGCCGCTGGGTACCCGGAAGGCGGTATCAGCTCGTGCGTGGATCGGCGAGCCACGCGTCGATCTCGCCCTGGATCGCGACTTTCGTCGCGTCGTCGGCGAACGAGCACCGCACCCCGGTCCTCGCGATCTCTGCGAGCGCGTCGTCGGGGAGCCCCCATGCTCGACGGCACGCCTCGAAGACGTCGCCGATCCACGCGCCGAACATCGGGGGGTCGTCGGAGTTCAGCGTGACCACGATGCCCGCGTCGCGCAGCCGCATGAACGGGTGCTGTTCGAGCGACGGGTATACGCCCGTGGCGACGTTCGAGATCGGCGAGACCTCGAGCGGGATCGCGTCGGTGGCGAGGCGCTCGACCAGCCGCGGGTCCTCGATCGCCCGGACGCCATGACCGATGCGGTCGGGCAGGAAGTGCTCGAGCGTCTGCCAGACGTTCTCGGGACCCGCCCATTCACCGGCATGCGGAACCGAGCGGAGCCCCGCGTCCTTCGCCGCGCGGAACACTGGGCCGAACGGGGCGATCTCGCTGCGTTCGCTGCCGGCGCAGTTCAACCCCACGACACCGTCGTCGGCGAACTTCCGGGCGATCTCCAGCGTGCGCTCGGCCGCCTCGACCCCGAGGTCGCGAACGACGTCGGGGGTGACGCGGACGACGGTGCCGTGCTCCCGGCCGCCCGCGGCGAGCCCGTCGAGCATCGCCTCCATCGGCGAGGTCCAATCGTCGTCGAAGGCCACGGCATGGGCCGAGGGGGTGAACACGGCCTCGGCGTAGCGCACGCCGTTGGCGGCCAGGTCCTCGACCACCTCGCGTCCCACCCTCGCGAAGTCGTCGAGCTCGGTCATCAGGTCGCACAGCGCGATGTAGCGATCGATGAAGTCCAGGAAGCCGTCGAACCGCCACCGGTCGGAGCCCGCTCCCCACGGTGGCGCGACGCCGTTGCGATCGGCGAGCTCCAGCGCTGTCTCCACTCGCATCGAGCCCTCGAGGTGGATGTGCAGCTCGGCCTTGGGCAGCGTGTGGAGATCCCGCATGGTCGTCCACGATGGTACGCGCAGGCCGGGATAGCATCGTCGGTGCCGCCCGGGTGCCGGAACTGGTAGACGGAGGCGCCTTAAAAGCGCCGGCCCGAAAGGGCGTGTGGGTTCGACCCCCACCCCGGGCACGGAGCCGCGAGGGGTCATCAGCACTGGTGGGATGACTCGGTGACCTGTCGCCCGACGATCGTGAACGCCGCGAGACCCTCGACCGTTCGTCCTGTCGGTATAAGGCTGGCGGACCCCCCTCGGCCACCGAGACGCGGCCGATGCTGGCGTCGGACGGAAGGGAGATGTCGTCATGCCTGTGGCCGATCCTTCATTCGGATGGCAGGAAGCCCTCGCCGCTTTCGGAGTCGTCTCGCTCGTCGCGTTCTCGGTGACGTGGATCGTCACCGACCTCGCCCACGTTCCCCGGACGCCCTACGTGGCGATCCTGACGGTGACGACTGTCGCCCTCTCTGCGGGATATCTCGCGTGGTCGGGCACGAGGGTCGCGGACCTTCTGACGGACGGTTGGGCTCTTGGCCTCGTCGGTGGCGCCATCGCTGCCGGTGTCGTCACCTCGCTCGTCCGTCGCCTCCCCGCCAGACCCCGCCCTGAGGGTGCGCTCGCCGGCCGGCTGCTGTGGGAAGGCGTCGTGTACGGAACGGCGGAAGCGATCCTGCTCGCCACGCTGCCAGTCCTGGCGGTGTGGCAGGCGGCAGATGCCCTCGCCTGGACCGATACGGTCCTGGGGAAGGCAGCCTCTGGCGTCCTCGCCGTCTGCGGGGCTCTCTTCGTGATCCTCGTCCACCACCTCGGCTATCGAGAGTTCCGAGCGAAGACGTCGAGGAAGATGCTCTTCGGGGCGCTCGCCGGATGCGGTATCCAGGCGACCGCGTTCCTCGTTGCGGGAAACGCCCTTGCGCCGATCCTCGCCCACATCGTGCTCCACTGGCAGTTGACGCTCCGCGGGAACTCCATGCCTCCGTCGACGAAGGCTGAGCGTGAGCCACCAAGGGGTCTCGATGTACCGGTTGTGACCGTTCGGTCGCGGCCGAACGTCGGATCGTCGGTGTAGCGGCCCGGCTCGATCGGCTACGAGTCGTCGGGCTGTTGCCTCGGCGCACCCCGACACGGCAACGCTGTGACCGAGGGTGGCGGCGTGCCGATGGCGCGCTAACGAAGGGGCTCTAGCGTTCGTGGTGGCGGTCGTCGGTGCGGCGGCGCGCGAGCTCGGCGGTGATGGCCGGCACCACCTGATGCAGGTCGCCGACCACCGCGTAGTCGGCCCTCGCGAGGATCGGCGCGTCGGGGTCGGTGTTGATGACGAGCAGCTTCTTCGCGCCGCGGCATCCGACCATGTGCTGGCTCGCCCCGCTGATCCCGCACGCGATGTAGAGGTCGGGCGCGATCCGCTCACCGGTCTGCCCGATCTGCTCCGCGTGTGGACGCCAGCCTGCGCTCGTGACCGCGCGCGAGACGCCGACGGTGCCGCCCAGCGTCGTGGCGAGCGCATCGAGGTCGCCGAACCCCTCGGCGCTGCCGACACCGCGGCCGCCGCCGACCACCAGCCGGGCATCGCCGAGCGACACCGTGCCGGTATCCATGGCTTCGAATGCCGTCTTGCGCACGCGCTGGTCGTCCTCCGAGAACGGGGGCTCGATCTCGTCGACGCCGACCGCGCCCGCATCGGGAGCGGCATCCGCGGCGACGGCGTGCAGGGCGACGGTGAGCAGCGTCAACGGGCCGCCGACGCGCGCGTCTTCGAGCAGGCTCCCGCCCCATCGTTGTCGAGCCAGGTTCCACGCATCGCCATCGCGCTCGGCGGCGATGCAGTTCGCGACGAAGGGCGCGGACGCTCGTGCGCCGACGTGCGCGAGTATCTCGTGCCCGCGGTCGGTGCCCGCGGCCACGACCGCGGCCGACGACGTCGAGGCGGCGAGGTCGGCGAGCGCGTGCGCCCACGCGCCGACGGCGTGACTCTCCTCCGCCCGTACGTGGGTGCCGGCCTCGATCCCGTACCCGCCCGCGGCCTCGAGCGCCTGCACGCCGCCGTCGCCGAAGGCGACTCCGCGCAGCGGCTCGCCCAGGCCCCGTGCGAACGTCAGAGCTTGAAGTGAGGTGCTTTCGACCTCCCCGGCGTCGTGCTCGATCAGGACGAGGATCATCGCTCCACGATCCCCAGCTGCTCGAGCAGATCGACGACGGCCGGCGCCGCATCAGGGCCTCGTCCGAGGACCTGCGCTTCGCTCCGCTGCTCCGGCGGGACCCGGAGCCGGACGGTCTCGACCCGGGCGGTGGGCGCGGCCTGCGGACGCCGGTCGATCTCCTTCTTCCTCGCTTTGAGCCGACCGGGCACCGAGGGGAACCGGGGGAGGTTGATGCCCTCCTTCACGGCGACGACGGCCGGCAGGGGCGCGGTGAGGACCTCCGCGCCTCCCCTGACGTCCCGCCGAGCGGACAGTGTGCCGTCGCCGACCTCGAGGCTCTTCACGCCGCTCACGCACGGCATCCCGAGCGCGTGGGCCACGCGGACGGCGACCTGGTAGTCGCCGGAGTCGGCGGCTTCGTTGCCGAACAGCAGCAGGTGGAACGGCGTGCCGTTGGCCGCCTCGGTGCGGAGCGCCTCCACGATCGCGTCGGCGGTGGCGATCGCGTCCCACCCGGTCGCGTCGGTCTCGAGCAGGATCGCCCGGTCGATCCCGATCGCGAGGGCGTGTTGCAGCTGCTCCACGGCGGCCTCGGCCCCGAGCGTCAGCACGACCGAGGAGCCACCGTGGGCCTCGATCTGCCGCACCGCCTCTTCCACGGCGCACTCCTCGTGGGGGCTCATGGTGAACCCGAGGTGGGTCGTGTCGATCTCCAGGCCGTCGTCCGTCACGACGATGCGCGACCCTGGCGCCGGCACGCGTTTCACGCAGACCAGGACGTTCATCGGCTCACCCCTTCATCCTGGCGTCGTCGGGATCGAACAGCGGTGTCGCGCCGGTGACGGCCACCGTCGCCGGGTATCGCTCGCCGAAGTACTCGACCTGGAGCTTGGTGCCGAGGAGCGCCTGTTCGGGCGGCAGGTAGCTCATCATCAGGTGGGCGCCGACCGAGGGTCCCGACCCGGCGCTGGTCACGTACGATCGGCGACCATGGCTGTCGGTGAGCGGGGCACCCTCCGGGTCGAGCACCGGCTCGCCGCCCATCATGTAGCGCTCGATGCCCCTCGACGACGCGGCGTCGTCGAGGGTGAGCGTGCACAGCGCGCGGGTCGGCTCTGCCTCTCGCTGCCGCAGGTAAGCGTCGCGTCCGATGAAGTCGGCGTCCTTCACGCGCGATCGAGCCATGCCGGCCTCGACGAGGTCGTGCTCGAGATCGAGCTCGCTGCCGTGCGCCCGGTAGCTCTTCTCGAGGCGGGCGGTGCCGGCGTAGGTGCCGATCCCGACGGGAACGATGCCGTGCGCCTGGCCGGCGTCCCAGACCTGGTCCCAGAGGCGGGCGCCCTGCTCCATCGGCACGTACAGCTCCCAGCCCAGCTCGCCCAGGTAGGAGATCCGCGATGCCAGCACGCGCAGTGGCCCCATCTCGATCGTGCGGCAGGTGGCGAAGCGGAACGCATCGTTCGAGACGTCGTCTCCGGAGACGGTGCCGAGCACATCGCGGGCCTTCGGCCCCCAGAGGCCGAGCGTCCACAGCGCCGAGGTCGCGTCGAACAGCTGCGCCGAGCCGTCGGCGGGTAGGTGGTCCGAGAACCACTTCTTGTCTGCCATGCCCGAGCCGCCGCCCGTGACGATCCGGAACCACCGCTCGCCCAGACGCATGATCGTGATGTCGGCCTTGATCCCACCGGCCTCGTTGAGCGCCGGGGTGTAGACGACGCGCCCGACGGCGACGTCCATCGGCGAGACGACCATCCCGTCGAGGTACGCGAGCGCGCCCGGCCCCGTCACGTCGAAGATCGCGAACGCCGACAGGTCCACCATGCCCACCCGATCGCGGAGCGCGAGGTGCTCGGCGTTCACGATGGGGGACCACCAGCGCGACTCCCACTCGCCCTCGCGGGGCATCACGGCGTCGCCGTAATCGCCCAGCAAGGCCTCGTTGACGCCGTACCAGTAAGGCCGCTCCCACCCGGCGGCCTCGTAGCAGACCGCGCCGAGCGCCTGCTCCCGATCGTGACATGGGCTCAGGCGCACGTTCCTGTTCGAGGACCACTGCTCCATCGGGTGCACGATCCCGTAGGTCTTGTTGAAGCCCTCGGCGCTCCGCGACGTCACGTGGAACGACGTCTTCTGGTGGTCGTAGAAGCGCGCGATGTCGGCCCCGTGGACGTCGATCTCGGGCTTGCCGTCGGTCATCCACTCGGCGACGGCACGGGCGATGCCGGGAGCCTCCTTGATCCAGATGGCGGCCGCCGACCACAGGCCTCCGACCTCCGGCGTCTCACCGAGGATCGGCATGCCGTCGGGCGTGAGCGAGAGCAGCCCGTTGATCGCGTAGCGGATGCCGACGCGTTCGTCCTCCAGGACGCTCGGGATCAGCTCGAGCGCCTGCTCCATCTGGGGGTCGAAGTCGTCCTGGGTGAAGGGGAGCTCGGTCGGCGACAGCGCCGACTCCTCGATCGAAGGGATCGCGTCGGGCTCCATCAGTATCGGCCGGTGCGCGTAGGACCCGATCTCGAGGTCGCCGCCGTGCTGGCGCTCGTACATGTTCGTGTCCATGTCGCGCACGATCGGGTAGGCGATCTCGCCGATCGTGTCGGCGAACAGGGGCACCGGCCCGACGCTGATCATCTGGTGCACGGCCGGCGTGAGCGGGATCGACGCGCCGGCCATCGCCGCGATCGCTGGGCTCCAGATGCCACACGCGATCACGACCGTCTCGGCCGTGATGTCGCCTTCTGTCGTGCGGACGCCGCGCATGTGCCCGTCGACGACGTCGAGGCCCGTGATCTCGGCGCCGGCCATGACGGTGAGGGCCCCGAGCTCGGTCGCCTTCTCCCGCATCAACGTGCCGGCCCGCAAGGAGTCGACCACACCCACACCCGGGGTGGAGAAACCCCCCAGGATCACGCCGGGATCGACGTAGGGGACCATCTCGGGCACCTCGGCGGAGGACAGCAGCTGGGAGTCGATGCCCCACGAGATGCTCGACGCCATCCGGCGCTTCAGCTCCTCCATCCGCTCGGGGGTCCGAGCGACCTCGATCCCGCCGCTGCGCGTGAACACGCCCAGCTCTTCGTACTGGCGGACGCTGTCGCTGGTGAGGTCGGTCATCTCCTTCGAGTGGTCGACGAGGAAGATGAAGTTCGAGGCGTGACCGGTGGAGCCGCCCGGGTTCGGCAGCGGCCCCTTGTCGACCAGGACGATGTCCTTCCAGCCGTGGAGCGCCAGCTGGTAGGCGAGGCTGTTGCCGACGATCCCTGCGCCGATCACGACGACCTGCGCGTCCGAAGGTGTGGGGGCCATCCCTGCTTCCTTCCGTGACTGTGGACATCAGTCTCGCATCCCGGCCGATGGGCGCCACGGTGTGCTCCCCCGCGAGCCGTCGGGGCCCCCTTCAGTCGGTCCAGCTCGCCGTCGGGCTCGCAGGCCCGGCTCGTCTCGGTGCTCAGCCGCCGGCGGCTCAGGTCCAGCATGCCTTTACGGGATGCAGCTCGGCATTCGGCAGGGCGTGTGGGTAGCATGGCCGTCTCGAACACGGCCATCACTTCGCCTCCATGCGTGTGAACCGAGGCCCTCCCGTTGACGTCCCGCCCCGCGAACGTGCCTTGGCCGACGTCCGCCGGTCGTCCACGCGGACGCACCCGCGGTCGTCGCGCTCCCACCCCGGCGGCATCCGGTCCCACGCCCTCTGTGTTCGGCCTGCGCGCCGAGCGCGGCGAGCACGTCGTCGTCTCGGTGCGTAGGATCGCGGGGTCGAAACCATGCAGGGCCGGCGTACGGGGAGGTGGGCGATCTGGTGGTTCGCGACGCTCTGCCCATCGCGGCGGTCTCGGAGATGATCGCGGTTCCGATCCCGACGATCCGATCGTGGGAACGGCGGTACGGCTTCCCGCTTCCAGCGAGGACGAAGGGCAAGCATCGTCGCTACACGGTCGAGCAGGTGCAGCAGCTTCGAGAGCTCCGCGACACGATCACCCTCGGGCACTCGACCGCTGAAGCCGTCGAGATCGTCCGGCGAGGCGAGGCCGAAGGGGCGCACCGGGATCGTCGCATCGACGAGCTGCTGGGATCGGCGATGCATCTGGACGCCAACGGCGCTCGGGCACAGCTCGACGACGCGACCGAGCGCTTGGGCGCCGAAGCGGCCGTCGTCGGCGTCGCGGTGCCGGCGATGCATGCCGTCGGGGACCGGTGGATGACGGGCGCGTGCGATGCGGCCAACGAGCACCTGTTGACCGATGCGGTCCGCACATGGCTCGCTCGCCTCGCGACGTCGGCGCCGTTGCCCGTGGGCCCCTGGCCCGTCGTGCTCGCATGCGGGCCGAAGGAGCTGCACACCGTGGGGCTGGAGTCGTTCGGCCTGCTCCTGACGCGTCGAGGCCGGCCCGTCATCAACCTCGGGGCCCTCACGCCGGTCGAGTCGCTCCGCGCGGCGATCGGGAGGTCGCGAGCCGCGGCAGCGGTCGTGGTCGCGCAGCGCAGCGTGAACCGGAAGAGCACGATCGCA
>Ga0210143_1000367_pt1 | contig 10139 bp, 12 predicted proteins | sample MayberryNW_TuleC_2_FD_185527 | JGI IMG/M metagenome (GOLD analysis project Ga0210143, IMG submission 185527) | Wetland microbial communities from San Francisco Bay, California, USA, that impact long-term carbon sequestration - MayberryNW_TuleC_D2... | ecosystem: Environmental > Aquatic > Marine... | reverse complement strand
TATAATAATTGTTCATTTATTTAGTTTAAGGCCAAAATGGAGATTAAAAAATGATAGCAATAATAATGAGAAAAGACAATAATAAGAAATGAATAGTCCTATATGTCCTAGATGTGGTGGTAAAGACTTCCTTGAACTAGAGCAACATCATGTTGAGTACTCGCAAGAAGTGGATGAAAATAAATCCATTTACACGAGACCAGTTAAGTGTCTTGGATGTGATTTTGAGTTTGTACCCTTAAGATAAGAATAAGATGTAGAAGGAATAATAACAAGAAATTAGTAATACTCATACTGCAACTATTGAATATTAAAAGTATTCATAAAGAAGAATGTAAAGCATAAAGCGATAAATTAATTACCATTCACCTCTAATTATAAAGAGGGTAATGATCAATCAACCGACAAAAAAAGAATAGTATTAGTAAAAAAAGAAATAAAACAAAAATAATTTTGTATGCAGGTATGGTATTCTTTGCAATTATCATCATCCTAAGAGTATTCAAGTAATTGTATTTCCATTATTTTCCTCCTTGTTTTCGTAAAATTTAATGCATCTTCCAATATAGTATTCGAAGGTTTAACTATCAAGTCTACTTAAATCTTAATCTATCAAATTAACAAATTCTTTGGGCTCAAAGGAGCCAACCCATTAGATTCAAATGGCGTTTATATTGGAACAGATTCTGGATTATTCTATAGTAATGACCAAGGAAACAATTGGAAGAAAATTGAATCTAAAGTCATTGGAGATTCTGTTGTAACAGGATTAGGATTTAACCAAAATGATGAAGTATTTGCATATGTAATGTCAAATACAGAAGAACAAGGAAATACTCAAAATGGATATATAATAAAATCAGATGAATCAAGTAAAAATTGGACAAAGGCAAATGGTCAAATTCCAAATGTCAAAGCAGCATGGAAATTTGCATTAGGACCAAATGATGAAATATATACTATAGTAAGTCAGCAAACATCTCAAAATGATATTGCTTCAAGTGTATACAAAAGCATAGATGATGGTAATACGTGGATACTAGAAGGAACAAACAGAGAAAACATAATATAAGATAAAGTGATAGATGATAAAGTAATAATTTGTCTTACTACTGCAGATATAAACTATATTCAACAATTACAAAAAGGAATAATCGATATTGAAAAAATTGTTTTATACAAGCCAGTATTATTGAAAGATTTGAAAAAAAAGATTGACTGGCTATTATCTGGTCAAGAAATAAATAATAAACCAATAATGATGATGCTTTAACATTGTTTTTCTTTTTGTAAATCTTGGAAAGTATCAGTGTGAATATGTGATGTTACATGTTCATTGCAATAATAAATTGAACATCTTGGACATTGATTTCTTGGATGGTTATAGCATTGAAATTGATTACAAAGCTTTCCATTAAAGGATTCTTCTCTCCACTTATTAGCATCAGTGATATGACTCAATACAAGTAAATTTTATACATAGTATATTTGAATTTAAATGAAGATTTCTATCAGACTATTTCATTGTAGTATTTCTACATCAGACTAATATTTAGAACCGTTATCGGTATTACATTATCAAATAGTTACAAATTTTTTAAAATCTTGATATTTGTAGAATATAGAACGTCATAGCATCTTTTTACTTAATAATTGGGAATGTAAATCTAAATGTTGCGCCTTTGCCATCAGAATTGTTTTCTGTCCATATGTTACCTCCATGAGCTTCTACAATACTTTTTGAAATGTATAAACCAAGACCAGTTCCTCCAGATTCAGGTTTTGTTGTAAATTTTTGAAATAATCTTGGCAAGATTTGAGAGTCTATACCTATACCATTATCTCTAATTTTTACAGATACAAATTCTTTTTCATTGCCTTCCTTGATTTTTTCCAAAATTATTTCAATTTTTCCATCATTTAAGGGAATAAACTTAAATGCGTTTTTTATTAAATTACTAATAACTTGATAGATTCTCTGTTTATCTGCAAATACCATTATTGGTTCTTTTGTTGGTTGAAAGATAAATTTGACATTTTGTTGGTTTTTGGTATTATAATTTAAGTTTTTCTTTGGTATTAAATCTCTTATAACATTATTTATTTTTTCATTCATATCAAACGTAGTTTTTTCTAATTTTAGATTTCTACTTTCTATTTTTTCAATATCCAAAATATCTTGCGTTAATTTGTATAATCTTTCAGCATTTCTTTTTATAGGAATTAGAAAATCCTTTTTTTTATCAGGAAATTCCTCTAGCATTTCACAATATCCAATTATAGATTGTATAGGTGTTCTCAATTCATGAGCTGCTATATTTATAAACTCTGTCTTTAAGAGGTCTACTTGCTTTAATTTTTCAAATAGTTCGGTTTCTCTCCATAGAGTTTCAAATATTGAGATATAAGATAAAACAGTAGACTTGCTATTGGAATGGATTGCTGTGCCTAATATTGTTGATAATGCTGATTGTGAAGATACCATAGGCTTATCTTCTTTTTGCTTCCAACAACGATAGTATTTGTCTATATTATCATCTTTATCTTTTAATTCAATTCCAAGAGAATTTTTTCTGTCAGTAATCAAATACTTGTTTTTAATACCTGTTTCAGTTTCAATATACTTAATATCAATATTACTAATATCCTTCAATCTCTGTAATGATTCTTCTATTGATGAGTCCTTGGGAGTTATCATTCTAACATTTATGCCATTATTTGATAGTTCGCTAATGTAATCCATTACTCCTAAGCTTTCTTGTAATTTAAATGCCTTAACCGTAGAATATATTATCTGTATTTCTTCTTTTGTTGCCTTTAAAAGATGCCATTCCAAGGATTGTGATTCATTTGCATTTCTAATTATCTCTGTAAATTCTGGTTCAATACCTTCTTCAATCTCCTTTATTCTTTCTTCTGAAGAAATTGCCTTGTTCCAAAGAGTATCAAAAACATATTGCTGTTGTTCTCCAATCTCTTTTACATTGCTAAATATGAGTTGTTTTAATGGTTTTGCTTTTTGTAAGGTAGCAGTAGCAATGTATTCTTTTCCGCTATCGTTTATCTCAAAATTACCTTTAACTTCATCTAAATGTCTCAGTTCTGCATTAAATTCTTTGATTATTTGCTTACAATAAGAGATGTTTTCTTTGTTAATGTCAGTAATATATCTAAAATTTACTCCTCTATCCTTTGCATTGATTCTTGCTTCTTTTATATATTGGACTTCAATCATAACAGAAGGTCCATTCGCATCTATACATGCATCGAGTTTATTTTTTGTATTATTAACAAAATTCAGAATAACCTTATTTGTCTCTTCAATACCATCATAGACTAGAGTCTTTTCTTCTTTTTCTAATTCTTCGATTATAATGCTTCTTGATTTATAGATAGAATCATCGTTAATCATGATGAAATTGTTATTAGTATTCTCAGCATTTAGTTTATCATTATCATAAGACATTACTTTTACACTTTCCCAATATCATAATAATATACTTTTATTTTATAAAGCAGTTTAATCGGAAGTATTAATGATAATAGTCAAGCTATAGCAATGAATTTTTTTATTTTATCTTGTTCAAACAATAGCGACATTATTAATGAATCGATTGAAAATTGCTCACCTTTAACATTTATGAAATTTGAACATAAGTTTCTAATAATAAAAGCTAAATACCAGATACTAATATCTTTACATTGGACTCCTCTTTTAGAACCGCTATCGGTTTTACTCCCTCCTGTGAATATTTCTATAAAATTCAACATATTGTGATTATTTTCTTCTTTAATTTTAATAAACTTTACCTGTCCCTTCACGGATTATGAAAAGGATATAGTCAATAGTATCCTCTTCTTCACTGTACTTCAACTTTTCATCTTTTAGTAGAGCTTTTTGCTTTTTATTTATAACAATTTTTCTTTTTTTATTAAGTTCTATGATGATATCGTCTATTATTTCTTGTTCGTTCATCTTTTGTATATCGACAGCTGCCTTATATTTCTCTAAAGTCCAGTCTATCATATCTATAATGTTTTGTTGACGTTCATTATAGGTAGGATGTGAGTTAGGATGAATCATATTTTGACGTTCAGCTCTAATAGATAACAAATGATTTTCAAAGTTGTTTATCGTCTTTGTAGTAATATCTTCATAATTATTATTATTTTGATTATCCCAAGGGTCATGATTTAGCATATTGCAAACATATTAAATCTATTTATAAACTTGATAGATACCATAAGGCAGGGAGAGAGAGGGAAAGAAATAGACTAATAAGAATACAACCTTTAATTTTATCAATCCTAATAAATGAGATGATAAAAATAATAACTTATTTTTTATAATCCACCATTGAATATACGCCTTAAATCTCCATTTTTTTTACAAAGATATCTATAATAGAAGAAAATATTTGTTTCATACAACAATAACAATATATCATTGATTAAAGTCTCAACATAAGTTTACAAGAATTAATAAATACAATATCCACTGAATGAAATTACTTTCTCATAAAAGCTTCTCTCAGCAAATATGGAAAAATCATATTTGTCATAGTCTGGACAGGAATATGGTTAGTATATCAACCATCTATGCTTACTGTTCGGGCTATGACAATTTATTCTTACTAGTAGTCGATTAACTAGGTTCACTGATTTTTAAATATCTTGCACAACTCATGAGTAATACTAAAACACCATAGATATCTCCTAACAAGAAAGCCATAGCCTATGTGTTTATGTATGAATACTCTGTCAAGGTCTTATGTAAACATATACAGGCTATGGTTTTTGTATTTGTATTCTAGTTTTTAATTGATATATTACTCTAGTGATATTTTATTCATGATAGTAACAAAAGATTTAGCATTTCATCTTTACAATTGAATTAATTAATAATAATGAGTAAATGAAAATCATAATAAACATTCACTAATCTAATTCACTACCATAATTTAGTAATACTATGTTAGCAAGTGTAGCTAAGCACGTCAATTATATTGTAATTGTTTAAAAACGATATGCATAAATCAATACTTACCTTCGGACTTTTAGCAAGTTCATTGGTAATGTTAGTAGTAATGCCATTTCTCAACAACAACAATAGTTTTCTTGCAAATACAGCAATGGCTCAGGGATACTATGATGACGATAGTTATAGCACATACCCAACCGACGATAATAAATATGAATGTCAAACAGGTCCGTTAGAAGGCTTCTTTGTATCTTCGGTAGAATTTTGTAAACATGTTAATTTCAACGACAAAGATGACAGAAAAGATAATAGAACAGGAACACAGGGTCCGCCAGGCCCAGCAGGCCCTCAAGGAATTCAGGGTATACAAGGTCCTATTGGTCCTAATGGAACTCAAGGACTTCCAGGTCCTAGTCAAATAAACCCTGAAAGATTCTATTTTGTTTCTGGAAACTTCTCAGAAACAGGAGCAGATCCAGGTGAGGCAGCACAGTCATTCGCCAGCTGCAATGAAGGTGATGTAATAATACAAAATGGATTTGATTATATTCCAATTAATGCTTCATCGGAACTTCACCAATTAAGAATGCTTCCTAATTCACCATCTGACATGGAAGCAACTATTGTAGGAAGTTTTTCAAGCATTCAAGCAACTGCTCTCTGCTTTGATAATTCGCCTTAATTAAATTCATTATCTTTTTTATTTTTACATAAATACTAATAATTTTAAAATATAAATTATAACTTCTTGTACCCCAAAAATAATTGTTAAATACTATTTTCTTTATTTCTAATATATTAAACTCTTATTTTTGCACCGCTATCTGTATTACTCTCTCCTTTACAATTATCTAAATGAATTCTTATATTCTCAAAACTTTCAAAAACAATTTAAAATAAGTTTCTAACAATAAAAGCTATATACGATGTAGTTGAACCCCACTACATGGAGGACACTACTCCCGACCAGCTTGCTTAAAATGTATTAGAACCCTACTGTTTGAAGCTGAACCCGACTAATGACATTTACTATTTGGATTATTATGAATGATATAGCAAAAATATCAAAAAAAAATATCTCAAGTAAAATAATTAGATTGGAATACTATTTTTTAGGTATTGAATCTCTTACTAGAGTGAGTGAGTTGACAGATGAAGATTTTAAAATTTCTTTAATTTATTTATGAATTGATTCTATAGAATGTTTGTAATATAATTATATTATCTATGACTTTGATATTAAACTAAATAATTAAATAACTTATATAATAATATGAAATATAGAAGTAGAACGGAAATAGTATGTAATATACTGGACGCTACAAATGGAGGAGCAACCAAGACAAAAATTATGTATGCGGCTTTTCTAAGTTATGGGCAGTTAAAAGAATACCTTTCTATATTGATTGATAACAATCTAATAGAATATAGTAATGGGACTCAAACCTTCAAGACTACAGAAAAAGGACTAAACTGTCTCAAAATGTATCGTGAAATAGGAGAATTTTTACAACAAAAAACTACAGCAATTAAAAATGACTAATTAACTTAATATTTTTTGATATAATTTTTATAGTAAACTTCATTAAATTTATTTTTAAAATAAGTTTCTAATTATAAAAGCTAATACAAAGTAATGGAAGAACCATTCAAATTTTAATTTGTAAATTATATGAAGAATGTTTTAGTATAGTTAGGTTAACTTTTCTTGTGGTATTAATCTTAAAATAGTAAATAATAAATCTACTAATATGGGAAATAGAAGCCGGACAGAAATTGTGAGCAATATACTTAATGCTGCAAATGGAGGAACAATCAAAACTAAAATAATGTACTTTGCATTTCTAAGCTATAACCAATTAAACGAATACCTTTCTATTTTGATAGAAAACAATCTAATAGAGTATCTTGATGGAACTAACAAATTCAAGACTACAGAAAAAGGATTAAATTTACTAAAAATTCATAACGAAATGGCAGAATTGTTACATGTTATTGCCCAAAATGATTAGTTAATTGGATAAATTAATAATAAATCCTAATTTTTAGTATGGATAGATTCTTAAGACTATAATCAATTTTGAGAACTATTGGTATGCAAAGGAATATGTTCACGCCATAGAGCAATCAAACCAACAAGTGGACAACGTTATACAATAGGACAGAAACGTTGTCAGGTTTGTCAAATTTTTATTAATTGGCAGGGATTTTATTGCCCATGTTGTGGATATAAATTAAGAGGAAAACCAAGAAATAGCAAATTCAAAGAAATGATGATGTTAAATCCACTTAGTAAAATTATTTAAAGAATTCAGAAATATCAGTTTGGTTAATTTTCTAGAACATTGATTATATGAAACTAGTAATTCATTGCTGTAAAAAGAAAATTTCAACAAATAAAAAAGTAATATTTTTATTCTTTTATTTGTTTTGATAGATTTACAATTATAAAATGAGATTGTCCTGAAATTTCTTTATGATGCCACCGAATCAATTACTTTATAGATACAAGTTCTAAACAGATTTTACTACTAACAACACAGCTTATTTAAATAATACAAAGACAAAATGTGGAATAGCAGCTGCTAACTTCCTTTTTTTTTATTTTTATTTTTACGTTAATACATAGAAAATTATTTGTCAACTAAATATTTTTGAAATTTAAAATAAGTTTCTAATAATAAAAGCTAAATACAATGAAGTATTATAAATTTAAGTAATATTACATTTCAAAAAATTTTTTAAATTAATATCTGTTGTTATGGTTTAAATGAAGTCTTGATTAGTTCTATTCCAATAGCCATATAGATTTATTTGTACCAGAATCGCTTCTGAAAACCCCAATGGTATTATTAAGGGAGGAAAACTTTTCATCCATTGTAGAATTAAAGTATATTATGCCCCTGTAACCAGGATGCCCTGAATCAAACACATTTCCATCAATAGACCTCCATCCAATCATTTGACCATCTTCAGAAACTATATTTCCATATCCTTGTCCAAAAATAGTATTATTGTCCATTAGTGTATTTAAAAATGTAAGATTGTTTAGTACTTTACCAATAGACTTTATTGTTGCGTGTTCAATACATTTATCTTCTATAACAACATACGGATGAGACTCAACTTGTTTAGAACTCAAACATTCGCTACTTGTTGCAATGTAGACAGGTTCAATATTTTCTATCTTGGTTATTGTAGTATTTTGAATTGAATTCTCTTCTGTCGATTGAGATTGAGCATAGATTGAAAAATAATGTCCAATACCCATAAATAATGAAAAACAAACAATGCCAATGTAAATATACTTATTTTGTTTTAGCACATATTTTCTTTATTTGATTGGTTGTCGATATTTATAAATATTTTTTACTTTTATTGGCAAAAGAATTGTATAGAGAACTTCTAGATAATCTACCGAACCAAATGAAAATCAATATAATTCTGGAATTAATTTAAACAAGTTACTAATAATAAAAACTAAATACAAGTAATGGTATTTTTACATTAGATTCATCTTTTAGAACCGTTATCGGTATTACTTCCTCATTGAGATATTTCTATAGGATTAATATATAATATATTGTGAATATCTCTTAAAATAATTTTCAAACAATAAAAGCTAAATATAATCTTAATATGATATAAGAATATCCATAGAATCAATTGTCTCTCATACTGATACTAAACATTATGATATTGGTTTTTTATCTATTATAATTTACATTGTTAATATATAAAATAATTTAAAACAGTATTATTAGAAACTTTTAGAGAATTTTATGTGTTATTCTATATGAGATTTTATTCACAAGTCATATAACTAATCTCTAGTATGTATTTACATGAAAGGTCATAATATCGCCGTCTATCTAATAATTCCACTTGCTCTCTTCTCTATTGTGTCATTGTTCGATAACGTCCAAGGTCAAACTAACTCAACATCATCATCAGCCAATCAAACGGCATCTCAACAACAACAGCAAAATCAAAACGCAAATCTCACTGCGCAGACTTTAATGAAAACAGATATAGTTACATTAAAGAATACTTTGATGAACGCACAGTTAGCAATAATTGATGGTAATATCAAACAAGCCTTAAAAGATGTTATGGATTTAGAAACACAATTGATATTACTAGAACCAGCTCCTCCTACTAAATTTATAAATAATATACATAAAGCTATAGCTGCTATATCTACATCAGAAATTGATAAATCATTGAATACTCTTACTAACATTCAAGTTAGTATATTAAAAGCAGAAAATCTAATATTCAAAGCTGCAGTGGCAAATCCTCAAGTGATGCAACAAATTCACACTGTGAATTATGTAGTACCAACCCCTCAACCTCCAGAGATACAACAAGTTGATACTTCAAAAAATGTAGTACCAATTACTCAATCTCGAGAGATGCAACAATTTGACACGTTGGAAACAAACACTATTGCAGATGATATCACAAGTTTAGAAGATAGGTAAATTTTTTCCTATTTTTATCAGTTATTATTTAAATTTATATATTATTATTTTTTTTATTAAACCCTTCCCTTACACTACTATAGGTTACTTCTGCAAATTTCTAAATTAATTGGTATAATATTTTCACAGCCTCTCTAAATTAAGTTCCCAATAATAAAAGCTAAATACAAGTACTGATATCCCTACATTAGACTCCTCTTTTAGAACCGCTATCGGTGTTACTCCCGACGGGCCCGTTATGTATTCGGGTTCATATACATGTTTTATCAATACAATAAGCATAGAGAAAAGAAGGAGGCTAAAGAAAGACGACAGTTAAACTATCTACTACAATCAACAATATTGAAAGAGATGTTATCAATTCAGAAAATAAGCGTTTATTAGTACAATTCTTTGACTTTATGAAAAGAACAGGTACCTCAGAAAAATATCAAAATAATAACCTGAAAGCATTAATTGTATATAGCAAATTTCTTGGTCCATCAGTTTCATTTTTTGAAGTAGAAAATAAAAGCCAAGTTATTTCCTTTTTGGATACAAAGATAAAAAATAGTGCAGATGACCCTGATAAACGTTGGATAACAACATGGAATGATTATCTTGTACGAATAAAATATTTTTTCAGATGGATGTATAACTGCAAAGATAAAGACCTTGATGATGTTCCATTTTCA
>Ga0210143_1000366_pt1 | contig 10144 bp, 7 predicted proteins | sample MayberryNW_TuleC_2_FD_185527 | JGI IMG/M metagenome (GOLD analysis project Ga0210143, IMG submission 185527) | Wetland microbial communities from San Francisco Bay, California, USA, that impact long-term carbon sequestration - MayberryNW_TuleC_D2... | ecosystem: Environmental > Aquatic > Marine >... | reverse complement strand
CGCGCCCGCCGCCACGCCCGCCGCAGCACCCAGCAGGAGGTTCAGCCCCAACGGCAGTCCCTGGGCGGCCAGCGCGACGAGCCCACCGGTGGTCGCCGCGGCCCAGGACGCGCTGGACCGCAACGTCGGCAGCAGGAGCAGCAGGAAGGTCAGCGGCGTGGCCAGGGTGAGCCCGTACGTCGGCGGCAGCACGCCGCCGAGCAGCAGCCCGGCGGCGGTGAGCACCTGCCACGCGGTCCAGCACACGACGGCGACGCCCAGCAGGTAGTGCAGCCGGGCGCGCGACGACCCGCCGCGATCGGGTTCCTCGTAGCGCGTCACGGCGAGCGCGTAGACCGGGTCGGCCAGGCCGTACGCGCCGACCAGCCGCCACCTGCGCGGCCACGAGTCGGCGTAGCCCGCGATCGACGCGCTGTAGAGCAGGTGGCGCGCGTTCACCACCAGGGCGGTGGCGATGACGACCAGGGCACCGGCACCGCTGTCGAGCAGCTGCACCGTCACCAGCTGGGCCGCGCCGGCGAACACCAGCCACGAGGACGACCAGGCAGCGAGGGGGTCGACGTCGGTGGCGGCAAGCGCCGCGCCCAGAGCGAGCGCGAACGGCACGTAGCCGACGACCACCGACAGCGCGTCGCGGCAGCCGGCCCGGAATGGCGCCTCTCCCGGAGATGTGGGCAGCGGCTGCGACGGCGTGCCAGGCCCCGGTTCCGCAGTCGTGACATGGTCGGACATCTGGGGCTCCAGGACGAGGGAGGGCTGACCTCCGCACCATGGTCGATACCGCTTGCAGCCACCTTGCGGTCCGCTGGCACCGGTCAGGTCTGCCGCCCGCCCGGCGGCAGCAGGTCCGCCAGCCCGAGCTCGGTGGCCAGCCGCTCGGCCGCCGTGGCGTGCGCCGCCGCCTCCGCCGGCCGGCCGGCGACCTCCAGCGCCGTGGCCAGCAAGGCCCTGGCCCGGGCCTGCTCGGGTCGAGCACCGAGCGACGTCGCCGCCTCCCAGGCCGCCGTGGCGCGCGCCCGCGCACCGCCCGTCGCACCGGACCGGATGAGCGCCGCCGCGCCGAGCCGCAGCCCGGTGGCGCGGGTGAGGGGGTACCGCCACTGCTCCGCCAGCGCGACCGCCTCGTCGCTGTGCTGGGCGGCGTCCTCGAGACGGCCGTCGGTCAGGGCGGCTCGCGCCAGGCTCAGCTGCGCCGCGGCCTGCCACAGCGGGACGCCGTGCTCGACGCCCGCGCGCAGCGTCTCCCACGCGCAGGCCTCGCTGTCGGCGACCAGACCGACGCCGGACAGCGCCTCCGCCAGGACCGGCTCGACCCATCGGCGGATGAGCGGCATGCCGGCCTCGTCGCAGAGCGTGTGCGCGTCCCGCAGCACCGGCAGGGCCGCCTCGGGCCGACCACGTTGCAGCTCGAGCACGCCGCGGGCCAGCGCCGCGACCACCGAGTCGATGGGACGGGCCACCCGGGCCGCGACGGCGTCCGCCTCGGCGAGCCGCCCGACCGCGGGGCCGAAGTCGCCGAGCAGGCTCAGAGACATGGACAGGAAGGCCAGTGCGAACAACGGTCGGGTGCCCGCCATGGCCATCCGCTGCTCGAGCGGGACCGCCAGGCGCAGCGCCATGTCCTGCTCGAGCAGCGGCACGGCGGCGGCCGGGTCGCCGGAGAAGGTCAGGCAGTGGCCCAGCGCCAGTCGGCACTCCGCGGCCAGCTCCCGGCTGCCGGCCGCCTCCGCCAGGTCCAGTGCGCGGTGCACGGCCCGCAGCGCCGCGTCGACGTGGCCACGGGTGAGCAGCAGGTAGCCCTGGTGCAGGACGACGAGCTGCAGTCGCGCCGCGTCGCCGCTGCGCTCGGCCAGCTCCTCGGCGCGGGCCAGGCGGTCGAGGCCGCGGTCGAAGGCGCACAGCGCATGCATGGCGGGCCGCAGCTGCAGGTGCAGGTCGATCTCGCGGGCAGGGTCAGGCGGCAGCCGACGCTGGGACTCCAGCGCACGCTCGAGCAGGGTGGCCGCCTCGCGGAAGGCGCAGCGCTGCAGCGCCAGGGCTCCCGCCTCGCTGTGCAGCGCCACCGACTCGGCCCACCGCTCGGCCAGGCTCGCGTGGTGCGCGCGGCGCTCCAGGTCGTCACCCGCGCCGACCGAGCCGGCGGCGAGCAGGTCCAGGACACTGGCATGCAGGTCGCGCCGCCGGGCCCGTGGCAGTGAGGCGTACGCCGTGTCGAGCACCGTGGCGTGCTTGAACGCGAACCGGCGCCCGGTGCTGTCGCGCCGCTCGTAGAGCAGCTCGGCCCGGTGCAGGCCGGCGAGATCGTCCTCGGTCTCGTCCGCCCCGTGCCCGGCCAGCTCCCCGAGCAGGGCGACCGAGCCCTCGGCCCCGATCACCGCGGCTGCCTGGAGCAGCGCCTTCTGGCTGCGCGGCAGCCGGTCGATGCGGGCTGCCAGCACACCCTGGATGCGCGGCGGGAGCCGCAGCGGGGCAGTGCCGTCGGCCAGCAGGTAGCGACCCGGCGCGCCGGTGAGCGCCTGCGTGTCGGCCAGGGCGCGCACGCTCTCCTCGAGGAAGAGCGGCACCCCACCGGTCCACCGGGCGAGCTGGTCGGGCAGCCCCCGCACCGACGGGTCGTCGCCGAGCAGAGACTCCACCAGCACGGTGGCATCCTCGCCGGCGAGCGGCCCGACGTGGAGTGGTGTGAACGCCGAACGGTTGCCCCAGCCCGGCTGGTGCTCGGGCCGGTAGGTGACCACGAGCAGGACCGGTGCGGACGAGATCCGGTCCACCAACGCGTCGAGCACCGCCAGCGTCTCCCCGTCGAGCCAGTGCGCGTCCTCGACCAGCAGCACCAGCGGCCCGGCTGTCGCGGCCTGCAGCACGAGGTCCGTGGCCGCCGCGATCGTCCGTCGGCGCCGGACTCCCGGGTCGAGCCGCTCCCACTCCTCGCCGTCGCTCTCGGGCAGCGGCATACCGAGCAGCGCGGCGAGCGCCGACGGCGGCGACCCGGGGCTGCTGCGTAGCAATCCGCGGACCGGAGGCAGCAGCGGCCGGAAGGGGACGGCGGTGTCCAGGGAGCTCGCGACAACGGTCACGCGCTGCCACTCGGCCGGCAGCCGGCACAGCAGCTCGTAGGTCAGGCGCGACTTGCCGACGCCCGGCTCCCCGACCACGCCGGCGACCCGCCCGGCTCCAGCGGCCACCTCGTCGGCCAGCCCGCTCAGCACGGTGAGCTGCTGCTCGCGGCCGACCAGCGTGGAGAGGCCCAGACGAGCCCGCACCTCCCACGCGCTGGTCTCGGGAACGGCGCGCAGGCGGCGCCACTCGCCGTCTCCCGGATCAGCCGGGTCCACCGAGAGCAGGCCGTCGGCCAGTCGGCAGGTGGCGTCGCTCACCAGGATCGTCGCCTTGCCGGCGCCGCTCAGCGCGCGCCGGGCCCGGTCGACGACCGCGCCGACCACGTCGTAGCCCACCGTGGTGTCGCTGCGCACCGCGCCCAGCAGGACCTCACCGGAGTCGAGGGCCAGCGAGGCCGTCGACCCCCGGTCGAGACCGGCCAGCGACTCCTGCATGGCCAGTGCGGCGCGGCAGGCTCGGGCGGCGTGGTCCTCGACCGCCACGGGCGCCCCGAAGAGCACGGTGAGGCCGGACACCGAGGCCTGCAGCACCGTGCCGCCGAAGCGGTGCGCCACCTCGAGCAGCGCCGAGACGAGGGGCTCGAGCCGGGCGGAGAGCTCCTCCGGGTCGTCGTCGGGCGCGCCGCCGGGCAGCCCGGCGGCGAGCACCGTCACCAGCTTGCGCTCGGCCGGCGGGTCGGGCGCCGGCGGGTCGGGCGCCGGAGGTGGAGCCGGACGGCCGTCCGGCGACGCGGCGACGCGCGCCGCCGGCAGGTCGGCGGCGGTCGCGGCCGGCCGGCGCGGCGCCGGTGCGAGCCACGGTGCCTGCTGGAGCACGTCCTGGTGGAGCTGGGTCAGCGCGGGAGAGGGCTGCAGGCCGAGCTCCCGGTCGAGGGTCTCGCGGTAGCTGTGGAACGCCTCCAGGGCCTCGGCCTGCCGCCCCGCCCGGTAGCGGGCCAGGATCAGCGACGACCACAGCCGCTCCCGGAACGGGTGCTGCCGGACCAGCAGCTCGAGGCTGTCCAGCGCCTCGGCGGGCCGGCCGTCCTCCAGCAGCGCCTCGGCGAGGTCCTCGCAGGCGACGAGGCGGAGATCGTCGAGCCGGGCCGCCTCGGCCCGTGCGAGGTCGTCGTCGGGCAGGTCGGCGTACGCCGGTCCCCTCCACAGCCCCAGCGCGCCCTCCAACCGGCGGCGCCGTTCGGCCAGGTCCGCACCGCTGTTCCGGGCCCGGTGCAGCAGATCCAGGAAGAGCAACGCGTCGAGCTCCGTGAGCTCGACCTCGAGGCGATAGCCGCCGGAGTCGGTGACGACCCCGGCGGCCGCGCCCGCCGCGGACAGGTTGCGCCGGAGCCGTGAGACATGGGAGTGCACGGTCGCGGTTGCGCCGCTGCCCGCCCGGTCGCCCCACAGCGCGTCGACCAGCCGGTCGATGGCAACCACCCGGTTGGCCTCCACCGCGAGGGCGGAGAGCAGCCGGCGCTGCATGGCACCGAGCACCACGGACCCGTCTCCGAGGCGCAGCGGACCGAGGACCCCGATGCCCGTCACGTCAACACCGGTGCTCTCCTCGGCCCAGTTCGCTGCCCCCCACGCTACTGAACCGGGAACCGTCCCGTGCCGGCCCGCCGCCATGACGGCGGAGGTCAGTGTCGCGCCTCGAGCACCACGTTGACCGGCGTGTCGGCCACCCGGCGCACCTCGCCGAACCCGGCCTGGCCGAGCACCTTCCGGAGGACCGGGACACCGGCTTGGGCGCCCAACGCCGTGCCAGGGGTCTGAGCCAGCGAGTTCGGCACGCACACCAGCGTGGAGTACGCCGAGTAGGTGCGGGCGACCGGGTTGCCCGCTGCGCCGGCCACGTCGTCCGCGGCCTGCGGCTCGACAAGCATCAACGAGCCGCCGGGCGCGAGCCGGGTCCGGGCGTGCCGGGCCGCGGACAGCGGATCGCCCAGGTCGTGGAAACAGTCGAAGAAGGAGATGAGGTCATAGCCACCGTCGTCCGCCGGGCTGGGAAACGATGTCGCGTCGCCCACCTCGAAGTGCACCCGGTCGTGCACGCCGGCCTCCGCGGCGCGGCGGCGGGCGGTCTCCACCGATGCGGGGTGCAGGTCGAAGCCGAGGAACGTCGACTGCGGGTACGCACGGGCCATCGCGATGGTGGACGCGCCGTGCCCGCAGCCGATGTCCGCCACGACCGCCCCCCGGGCGAGGGTGTCGGCCGCGCCGGTCAGCGCAGGGATCCACACACTGGTGAGCTGGGCGTCGTACCCGGGCCGGAACAGCTCCTGACAGCCGGAGAAGAGCTTGTCGTCATGCTCGTGCCAACCGAGGCCGGCACCCGTGCGGAAGTCCTCCAGGATGCGGTCGGCCGCCGCCCAGGCGGCGCCGACGAGGTCGACCGCCCCGGCGAGGTAGGCCGGGCTGGTCGGGTCCGCGAGCACGGCGGCGTGCTCGGCCGGCAAGGTGTAGCTGTCGCTCGCCGTCTCGTGCTCGACGTAGCCGCTGGCAACCTGGTTGAGCAGCCACTCCCGCACGTACCGGGCCGATGTCCCGGTGCGGGCCGCGAGCTCCTCGGCCGTCGCCGGACCCGTCGCGAGCTCCCGGTACAGGCCCAGGCGGCGGCCGATGTAGACCAGTGCGGTGGATGCGGCCGCGGCGTGGTCGGTGAGCACCTGACCGACGAAAGCGTGGATCCGGCTCTCGTCGACAGTGGGCGGACTGATGGTCATGGGTGCCTCCAGAGGCGATCGGAAGTGACGCCCTTCACCGTGGACCGGTTGGCTGCCACCGCCCTGGCAGCCGGCTGGCACCCGCCGAGCGTCATCAGACCGCAAAGCCCGAGTCAGTGGGGGCGAGACGACAGGGGGCACGCTGTCCCCATGCGGGTCCGTCGAGCTCGGCAGGTGGCTGATCCTGCATCCGGGTCGCTCCGTCGCGGCAGCGGGGCAGGCGCGAGGTGAAGGCGCTGAGCGTCGTTCCCGGACTGCCGGGGTCACTCGCGGTGTCCGAGGTGGAGCAGCCCTCCACGGCCGAGGGCGAGGTCCTGGTCGAGGTGGAGGCGGTCGGTGTGTGCGGCACCGACCGCGAGATCGCAGCGGGCGACTACGGCACCGCGCCACCGGGGCACGACCGGCTGGTCATCGGCCACGAGTGCCTCGGGCGGGTCGTCGACGCTCCGGCCGGCAGTGGCCTCGCGGCGCGGGACCTCGTCGTCCCCATGGTGCGGGTGCCGGACCCCGTGCCGTGTGCCAGCTGCGCGGCCGGCGAGTGGGACATGTGCCGCAACGGCGGCTACCGCGAGCACGGCATCAAGGAGCTGCCGGGCTTCGCGCGTGAGCGCTTCCGGACGTCGCCGGACCGGCTGGTCGTCGTCGACGCGGCCCTCGGCGTGTCGGGGGTGCTGCTCGAGCCGGCCTCGGTGGTGGCGAAGGCCTGGGATCACATCGAGCTGATCGGCCGACGGGCGACGTGGGCGCCGCGGACCGTCCTGGTCACCGGCGCCGGCACCATCGGGCTGCTCGCCGCGCTGCTGGCCTCCCAACGTGGTCTCGAGGTGCACGTCGCGGACATCGTCCGCGGTGGGCCCAAGGCCGACCTGGTTGCCGCCCTCGGGGCGCGGTACCACGCCGGGCCGGTCGAGGAGCTGCAGATGGAGGCCGACGTCGTCGTCGAGTGCACCGGGGCGGTCCCGGTGATCGCGGCGGTCCTGGATGCCACGGGACCCAACGGCATCGTCTGCCTCGCCGGGGTCTCCTCCGCCGGCCGCCGCGGCCGCGGACTCGACCTCGGTCGCCTCAACCGGGAGTGGGTGCTGGAGAACGACGTCGTCTTCGGCTCCGTCAACGCCAACCGGCGACACTACGAGTCGGCTGCCGCCGCGCTGGCGTCGGCCGACCCTCAGTGGCTGGCCGCCATGGTGCGCCGAACCGCCTCCATCGAGGAGGCGGACGCCGCCTTGGAGCTGCGCGAGGACGACATCAAGACGGTCCTGACCCTGTGAAGCTCCGGCCTCGCGCGGAGACTCGCCCGGGCCCCGTCCTCACTGCCGGGCGCCTACTCCGACCAGCCAGGCCCGCAACACGTCGGCCGCATCCACCCGGGTCCCGCGGACCCCGTTGCCGACGAGACGGTCGTAGAGCAGGCCGTTCATGATGCCGATGAAGTCGACGGCGCGGCGGTCCGGGTCCGGCACGCCGAGGCTGGTGAGCATCCGGCTCGCCTCGTCGAGCAGCTTGGCCCGCACCGGCGACTCGGTCGTGAGGAGCTCGTGCAGCTCCGGGTCCTGGAGGCAGTCGATGGACAGCGCCATCCGGGCCACGGTGTCGGTGCCGCGGGCAACAGTGGTCTCGAAGGCAGCGACCAGCTGGGTGACGGCCTGGGAGACCGACTCGGGCAGCGGGGGGTCGCCGCCCCGCAGGTCGGCGACGGCGGCGACCTGGTCGATCACCAGGCGCACCAGCGCACGCCGGTTGCGGGCGTAGTTGGACGTCGTGCCCTCGGGCAGGCCGAGCCGTCGATCGATCCGGCGGTGCGTCAGCGCGTGGCTCCCGCCCTCGGCGACGAGCTCGAGCGCGGCGGTGGCGATCGCCTCTCGTCGGTCCATGCGACTCCTCCTCGGTCACCGTCAAGCGATTGACCACTACGTACGTCGTGGCTACCGTGCTACGACGATCGTAGTGCCAGCCGCTCCGGGCACCCGTCACTCGGACGGACCCCAGTGCCCGGAGCCCGGCGGAACGCAAGGAGGGCCATGCCCATCGGGTACCTGATCAACGTCCTGGTCGTCGCGACGTTCACTGCTGTCGCGCTGGCTCCGCCCCGACGGCCCCGGCTGGCTGCGCGTGCGGCGTACCTGCTGGGCATGGTCGTCACCGAGGTGCCGCACCTGGCCGCGGGTCTCCCCCTGGCCCTGGCCACGGCATCGGCGGTCACCGGCGGGGTCGGGGGCCACGACCGCACCTCGGCGGTGCTCCTGACCTCGGCGGGCGTGGTCGCTGTCGGGCTCGGCGTGCTGGCCCACCGCGGCATCGCCGCCCGCGACGCGGTCGCGGCCGGGCTGCGCACCGCAGGCGTGGCCGGCCCGGAGCTCCCGCGGGCGTGGGCCTGGCGGACCGCGGTGACGCCGTTGCCGGTCCGGCCGCGTGACGTCACCCGCGTCCGCGACCTGCGGTACGGCGAGCACCGGCGCCACCGGCTCGACGTCTACCACCGCCGCGACCGGCCGGCCGGGGGCCCGGTCCTGCTGTACCTGCACGGCGGTGGCTACTACTCGGGCGGCAAGCATCGCGAGGGGCGGGCGCTCCTGCACCGGCTGGCCGCCAGGGGATGGGTCTGCGTGAGCGCCACCTACCGGCTACGCCCGAACGCGTCCTTCGAGGACCACCTCGCCGACGCCCGCGCCGCTCTCTCCTGGGCACGTGCCCACGCGACGGACTTCGGCGCCGACGGGGCGACGGTCGTCATGGCGGGCAGCTCCGCCGGCGCGCACCTGACGTCGTTGTGCGCCCTGGACCCCGACACCCGGCCGTCCGCGGCGGTCTGCCTGTACGGCTACTACGGCCGCTACTACGGCCGCACCGCAAACGAGGCGGTCCCGTCCACGCCCCTCGCGCTGGCGGGCACGGAGGCACCGCCGTTCTTCGTCGCCCACGGGGACAGGGACACCTGGACCCCTGCCGAAGGTGCTCGAGCGCTCACGGCGAAGCTGCGCCGGGAGTCCCGGCGCCCGGTCGTCGGCGTCGAGCTCCCCGGCGGCCAGCACGGCTTCGACCTCCTGCGGTCCTGGCGCTGCTCGGCCGTCCTGGCCGGCATCGACGCGTTCCTCGCCGACTGCCGGGTCGGCATCACCGTTTCGTCACACGACCGCAACGCGGTCGCCCCCGTCCCGCCACGTGGCACGGGAACGGTTGGCCGAGCGGCGGCACGGGGCCGTCGGTGAAGGAGGTGCCTTGTGGGCATCGGAGTGAGCATCTTCTTGATCGCGCTGGGTCTGATCCTGGCCCTCGCGGTCGACGTGGACGTGGCCGGTCTGGACATCCAGTACGTCGGATGGATCCTCGCGGTCGTCGGTCTCCTCGGACTGATCATGACCGCCCTCGTGTGGGGTCCCCGCCGGCGCGAGGCCGGTCGCGAGACGACCGGGGTGGTCGAGGAGCGACGGATCCACGACGACCGGATCTGATCGTCGCGGGAGGTCGCGGCAGAGGGCCCGTCGCGGCAGAGGGCCCCCTCAGGCTTCGGCGGAGCTGTCCCGCACGACCACGACCGGGCACCGGGCCGTGGAGATCAGCCTGGAGGCGACCGAGCCCAGCACCGCGCCGACCACGGCGCGGTGCCCGGCAGGGCCGACCACCAGGAGGTCGCCCGGGCCGCCGAGGTCTATCAGCACCTCGGCAGCCGGACCCTGGATCGCCCAGGTGCGGATCTGCACGTCGGGCTGGGTGGCCTGCGCCACCCGGCCGACGCGGGCAGCGGTCGCCTTGGCCTCCGCGGACAACGCATCGGTCTCCAGCTCCTCGGCCACGAGAAGGGAGCCGTCCACCGGAGCTCCCATGGCCAGCGGGGCCACCGCCATCCGGGCACGGCTCTGCCACGCGGTGACCAGGTCCACGGTGCGGTCGGTGCGGCTTCCTAGCGCCAGGGCCCACTCGGCGGCGAGGGTCGAGGCCCGGCTCCCGTCGACCCCGACGATGATTCTTCCGGTCAGGTCCATCACGTGTCCCCACAGTTCTCCCGGCATGCGAAGGCCGCGTTGCGGGACGGTTGAGTTCCTATGACGGCGTTGCGGAGGGGCGTCGTGGCCGGCTCACCGGCTGACGCGTGTCGGTCAGGCCGTTCCAGAACCACGCAGTCCCACCGGCGGCATCGGTCGGGTCGGCGGGACGGGCTCTGCCGCGCTCGATGCGCTCCCACACGACACAGGCGACCAGCACCGTCGCGGTGAAGGCCGCCGACCACTGGCCGAGCGGCGTCCCGAACGCGGTGTGCAGCGTCTCCAGCACGGTCGACATCGCGTCACCGATGCCGTCGGCACCGAGCACGCCCTC
>Ga0210143_1000364_pt1 | contig 10177 bp, 4 predicted proteins | sample MayberryNW_TuleC_2_FD_185527 | JGI IMG/M metagenome (GOLD analysis project Ga0210143, IMG submission 185527) | Wetland microbial communities from San Francisco Bay, California, USA, that impact long-term carbon sequestration - MayberryNW_TuleC_D2... | ecosystem: Environmental > Aquatic > Marine >... | reverse complement strand
GATGGACTCGAGAGCCTCGGTGACCCGCGCCGATTCCGCCTGCAGGGTCTCGAGGTCGAGGTCGAGGACCGGCGCGCCTTCCAGCAGCTGATCGAAGGGCCGGTGCCACTCGGCTTCGACCCGTTCCACGATGCTCCGGCGACTGCCGGCCGCCTCGGTGAGCCGTACCTGGAGTGTGTGGCTCTCCTCGTTCGCGGATTCCAGCATGCCGCGCGATTCCACGACTTCCCGCTCGGCGGCGGCGAGCGCCCGCTCCGCGTCCGCCAGGGAGGCTTCCGCGTCGGTGGCCGCGTGCTCCAGCTGATGCAGCTCCACCTCGCGCTCCGCGCGGGCTTCGCGCCATTCCGCCCGCTGCTTCATGAGCGCGGCTTCGTCCTGATCGAGCTGCGACAGCTCGCCTCCGAGCGCGAGGGCCGCCACTTCGGCCTCGGAGCGCACCGCCTCGGCCCGTCCCAGCCGTTCTTCGGCCGAGCGGAGGCCGCCGGCCACGTGGGCCTCCCGCACCTGCCAGTGGACGCGCTGCTCCCGCGCGGCCTCCTGCTCGGTCTCCAGCTCCGCGAGCCGGCCGCGGGACGAGCCGAGGTCCTCGTCCAGTCGGTTGCGGGCCAGCTCGCCCTCCATCAGCGCGTTGTCGATTTCCCCCAGCCGCTGCTCGGAGCGCTGGAGGCGCTCCGTGAGTCGGGCGAGCTGGGACTCGGAATCGGCCGACTCGCGAGTCAGGTTGGCCGCCTGGCGTGCCGCATCCTCCCGCGTGGCCACGGCCTGGCGCTCGGCCTCGCGGGCGGCGTCGGCCGCGGCGACGGTCTCGCTCAGCGCGCGCTCCCGCTGGGCCAGTGTGTCGATGGTCTCCCGCAACGCCGCTTCGGCTGTGGCAACGGCGGCCCCGGCCCGCTCCACCTCCTGACCCAGGTCCGCCAGCTCGGCCCGGCGCCGGAGCGGTCCCGTCGGAGCCCCGACACCGCCGAGGAAGATCGCTCCGCTCGCACGGCGAAGGACGTGGCCCGACGGGTCCAGTGCCTCGGAGCCCGCGAGGGCCGCGCGCACCCAGCCCGCACCGGGCCCCTCGCCGCGGAGCCGCTCGTCCACCGAGAGGCCGCCGCTCGACAGCTGCGGTCCGGGATCGAGCGGGAGCAGCACCAGGGCGCCCGGCTGCTGCTCCTCGTGCCAGGCCTGCACCGCGCGCACCGCCGCCTCGTCGCGCACCAGCACCGCGTGCATCCAGTCGCCCAGCAACCGCTCGGCCAGTTCCGCGTCCTCCCGATCGGTGGTGACATAGTCGCTCAGCGGACCAAGTACGCCGTCGAAGCGCTCACGCGCGGCGAGGAGCGCCGCGGCCGCGGGTGCAAGGCCCACGCGGTCGCGCTCCAGCTCCTCCAGCGCGTTGCGGCGGGCGGTGAGCTGGGCCAGCGTCTCCTCGGTCCGGCGGCGATCGGCTCGGTGCATCGCCTCGCGCTCGCGGGCTTCGGCGACCAGGTGTCGCGCATGCTCGGCATCGGCCGCGGCACGGCGGGTCTCGTGGCTCTGGAAGCCGGCCCGCTCGATCGCGTTGTCCCGCCGGCGCTCGGACCCCGCCAGCTCGACCTGGAGCGTGGCGCGATGGGCCGCGGCCTGGGTCACCCGCTCGCGCAGCGAGGCCAGCTCACCCTCGAGGGCCGCGCGCTCGCCCTCCAGCGACCGGAGGGTCTGAGCCTGGAGTTGGAGCGCCTGCTCCCGCTCGCGCACCTCGGTGCGCTGCTCGGTCAGGCGGCGGCGCACCTCCTCCTCGGCGGCGGCGCGACCGGCCAGCTCCGCGCGGATCCTTTCGTGCTCGCCGCCGGCCGCACCGCGATCGGCGGTGGCGGCCTCCTGCTCGGCCGCGGCCTGGTGGGCCCTGAGCTGGGCCTGCGACCGCTCGTCCTCCGCCCGGGCGCGCCGACTCTCCACATTGGCGAGCCGTTCGGCGGCGAGCGCCAGGTCCCCATCGAGCCGACCGACCTCGACCCGAGCGCCGGCGAGTCGCTCCGCGATGTCGGCGCGCCGGCTTTCCGCGACAGACCGGGCGCGCGAGGTCTGCTCCCGCCGCTGCTCCGCCTCGGTGACGCGGGAGCGAGCCGAGGGCAACAGCGCACCCAGCTCCCCGAAGCGCGCCTCCATGCCGGCGACCTCCTCGCTCAACCGCTCGAGCAGCCGCCGCGCCAGCGTCAGCTGCACCGCGTACTTCTCCTCGGTGAGCTTCGCGTGCCGCTCGGCTTTGCCCCGCTGCCTGGCGAGACTGCGGATCTGCGACTGCACTTCGGCGATGAGGTCCTCCACCCGCTGGAGGTCCACGGCGGTCTCCTCCAGGCGGCGCTCGGTGCTGTGCTTCCGGTCGCGATAGAGCCCGATGCCCGCCGCCTCCTCGAAGAGCGAGCGCCGCTCGTCGGCGCGGTCGGAGAGGAGCAGGTCGATCATCTTCGCCTCGATCACGACGCCCGCGTCGCTGCCGAGGCCGGTGCCCCGGAGCAGGTCCTGGATGTCGCGGAGGCGGACGGGAGAGCCATTGAGGAGGTAGTCGCTCTGCCCGGAGCGGGAGAGGCGTCGGGTGACGACGACCTCGCGATAGGCGATGGGAAGGTCGCCGTCGGTGTTGTCGAGGAAGAGGGAGACTTCGGTGACGTTGACCGGGCGGCGCGCGGCCGAACCCTGGAAGATCACGTCCTCCATCTTGCCGCCCCGGAGCAGCCGGGCCGACTGCTCGCCCAGGACCCAGCGCACCGCGTCGGAGACGTTGGACTTGCCACAGCCGTTGGGGCCCACGATGGCGGTGACGCCGTCCTCGAAAGTGAGGGTGACGTCGTCGGCGAAGGACTTGAAGCCGGACAGCTCCAGCTTGGTGAGCTTCATGGGCGGGTTCCTGTCGTGGACCGTGACCTCGAAGCTGCCGGCACCTCGAGTCCTACTGGGATGGGGAATCCTGGGTCGTCACCACGAACGACGGCATGCCGATCCCGCGACCGGTCTCCTCCGCCAGCTCCCGGGTCGCGTACGGGCCGAGCACCACGCGATAGGCCTCGTCACTGCGCGCCGGCTGCAGCACCGACGCCGGCAGCCCCGCGGTCTTGAGCTTCTGCGACAACTCCTCCGCCCACTGCGGGTTCTGCGAGCTGCTCACCTGGAGGTACACCGATGGTGCACGGGCGGCGGAATCGGCCGCGGCGGCCAGGGCCGCCGAGTCCGCGTCCACCGGGATGTTCTCCTCCTGGGCGGGGCGCCATGCGAGCGGGAGCCAGCCATCGCCCGCGCCGCCCTCGATGTGTCCCCGGAGCGGGAACCCCTCCCGCGCCAGGTCGAGCGCGACCACATCCTTCCCCCGCCGGGTGATCAAGGTGCTGGGGGCCACGATCGCCGGGAGGTCGGCATCCCACTCCACGTTCACCGTGCCGACGTGCCGGCTCTTCCCCACGTCCACCACCCATGCCGAGTCTCCGGTGGCCGGCCGGACCAGGATCCACTGACCGTAGCGGTCGCCGCTCAGGCCGATGGCGGGACCGGGCAACTGGATGTCCATCAGCTCCTGGCCGCTCACCCGGTCGAGGACGAGCAGTCCCTCGGTGGCGCGCGCGACGTAGATCCGGTGCCCCGAGGGCGAGAACATGACCGCCTTCGCGGCGCCGGAGACGGGGATCGCGACCCGATCGCGGTCGCCGTCGCTGTCGCCCTCGACCTCGTACAGCACCACCGCGCTGTCCGCGGCCACGGCGACGAGGTCGCCCCAGAAGCTCAGGGCCTGCTGTCCGTCGGCGACCGGGAAGGTCGCGGGGGGTCGGTCGGAGCCCAGGACCTCGAGCCTCGGCTTGTCCCCGGCGAGGCGGGCGACCAGCATGCCGCCCATGGTCGCTTCCAGATCGCGCGGCGCGCCCTGCAGCTTGTTCCGGAAGCGCACGGGAGTGCGACGCACGACCTGCACGACGTTGCTGGCGGTGTCCACCGCGTAGAGCGCGCCGTCGGGGCCCACGGTGGCCTGGCGGACCTGCTCCAGCGATAGACGGACCCGGCTGGTCTCCAGGTCGAGCGCGACCACGTTGCGCTTCTTGTCCAGCAGGAAGACGAAGCCTTGATTGGCGTCGGCTCCGAGGGTGCCCTCGAGCGGCGGGAGCTTGTCGGCGAGCTTCCACGCGGACGGCTCCAGCGTGGGCACGCGGTACAATCGCACCTCGCCCCCGCCCCGGGGGATGCGGAGCAGCGTCGCAGTTTCGAGTCCTCGGCCCACCGCGGGCAGGTTGCCTGCGGCGGCGAGATCAGGCTCGCCTCCGCACCCGGCTAGGGCCGCCGAGAGTCCCGCGGCGGCGATCGTGTGTCTGAGGATCACGGGGGAAACATAGGGCGGTGAGGCGGTAAGGCGGTAGGGCGGTAGGAAGACTGTCATCCCGAGCGAAGCGAGGGGTCCCTCCGCTTCCGCTCGGGATGACAGGTCGCTTGCAGACCGTCCCGCGGTCCCGCCTCTAGAACGTCGGACCCAGGCTGAACGTCCACAGCCCTCCAACCTGCGGTCGGTCCTGCGGAACCGAGTAGTCCAGCCTGGCGATGGCGAACCCGAAGAGGTTGGTGCGCAGCGCGAAGCCGATCGTCTTGAGGGGCGTCCGGACGCCGGTTGGGTCGTCGCCGGCACGACGCTTCCAGCGGATGGTGCTGCCGCCCTCCCAGACCATGCCCATGTCGTAGAACAACGCTCCCTCGAGCGGCGGGAATGCGTTTGAGATGCCGAACGCAGGACTCAAAATCGGGAACCGGAGCTCCACCGAGGCCACGCCGATCTGGGTGCCCACCAGCCGGTCGAGCTCGACACATCCCGTCTCGGTGTTCGGGTCACTCTGGCGGCACTCGTTCCGCCGGTACGAGCCCGAGGTGTTGCCGCGGATCATATCGTTGCTGCCGGCGTAAATCCGGAACTCTTGGGCGTCGGCTCCCACTCGGCCGAAGTACAGCAGCCGACTGGCGAGGACGATGGGCCCGAGCAACCGGTCGTACCGCCGGTAATCGGCGGTCAGCTGCGTGAAGTTCCAGCTGCCTACGGTCGGGGCGACCTCCAGCCGGTAGCGCTGGCCGTAGAACGGCCCCACATAGCCGAAGAGAGAATTGTCGAACACCAGCGCCGCGCTGGGCTGGACGTAGGTGACGCCCGCGCGGTGGTTGGTCTCCAGGAACGCGTCGCGGGTGGCGATGCCGGTGTTGGGATCGTACGGCTCGTTGATCGAGAGGAGCGCGTCGTCCACGTTCGCGAACCGCATCCCGGCCTCGATCCGCTGGAACCGGCTGACCGGATAGAACGCCGAGGTGAAGACGGACCGGACGATCAGGCGGCGGATCTGGGTGATGAAGATATTCTCGTTCGGGGTCTGCAGGACCCCGCTGGGCTCCAGGAAATAGTACGGATCCTGGGAGATGCCGGCGGCCCAATTGATCCGGTGGCTCATGTTGGCGTAGGCGGCCAGCAGCTGGGCCTCGTTGATCCGGCCGTTGATGTACCCGGCGAAGATCAATTGCTGGTTCCCCAGGATGTCGCTGAGCGCGATCGCCGAACCGCCATAGAATCCGCGCCCGAAGTTGTCGCGCGCGTAGCCGATCGCCGGCCGGGACATGTAATCGGGCGTGAACCTGGTGCGGTACCGCTTCAGGGTGAACTCGCTGGTATCCGGCAGGCTGTAGTCCGCCGAGTCGAGCAGCGCGACGATGGAGACCGGCTCCACGGGTCTGGTCGTGTCGGAGGAGCGCGCCACCTCGTTGGAGGACCGGAACCCGGTCGGCGTCCGGTAGATCGAGCCGCCCTCGCCGACCTGCGGACGCACCGCGTCCGCCACCTGCAGCGACGGGGTCGTGTCCAGCGGCGGAGTCACCGCCCGCGCCAGAATCGCGACGCTGTCTGGCGCGCTCTCCCGGAAGGGCTGCCGCTTGAGCGCCCTGGGATTGGTGATGCTGTAGACGTCGTACTGGCTGGCCTCGAAATACGCGAAGGCGAGCCGGTCGGCCCCGCTCGCCCAGGAGAGCACCGGCGACAGCGGGGTGATGCCCTGGACTCCGGTATAGAAGTCGGTCAGCTGAAAAACGTCGTTGCCGGCGAGCTCGTACAGGAAGATGTTGCTGACGCCGTTCCGGTCCGAGACGAACGCGAGGGAGCGACCGTCGGGACTCCACTGCGGGCTCACGTTCTTGCCCTGATCCATATGTTCGAGCACCCGCACCGCCCCGGTCGCCAGATCGTAGAGCGCGATCCGCCAGTTGCCGATCGAGAGCTTCCGGAAGTCGGTCTCCGGCCCGCGATCGGTGGCGAACGCGATGGTCTTTCCGTCGGGCGACCAGACGGGGTGGAGATCGCCGAACTTGTCCTCGGTGAGTCGATGGAGCCCACTGCCGTCGCGGTTGACCACGAAGAGGTCGCTGAGGCCGCCCTCGTACCCGGTAAACACGAGTCGCTTGCCGTCCGGGCTCCACGAGGGCGTGGTGATGCCGCTCAGGGAGACCTTGATCCGATCGACGACCTTGTTGCGATCCACGTCCACGACCAGGATCTCGTCCCGGGGGCCGCGCTTCGCGGCGAAGGCCAGGAACTTTCCATCCGGCGACCAGTTCGCCTGGCTGTTGATGAAGCGGTAGGTCTCGTAGTTGCTGCTGATGCCCGACTTGAGGATCCGACGCTTGACCTTGCCGGTGACGCCGTCGGCGAGGTACATGTCCACCGAGTAGAAGTCCTTCTCGCTGAAATACACCACCCGCGACCCGTCCGGCGAGAGGGCCGGGGCGAGGTGCAGTGTCCCATCCGACCGCTTCTCGGTCAGGAGCTCGTCCGCCACCGACCTCGCGCGCGCCTTCGCCCCGATCTCGGGCAGGTAGCGCTTCTGGACCGCGTCGCGCCACTGCTCGGACAGCTGGTCCAGCGTGAGACCGATGGTGCGCCGGAAGGCGGGCTCCACGCCGCCGGCCAGCGTCGCCTTGAGGATCGCGCCGACCGCCTCGTCGCCCCACCGCTCCGCCACGTAGGACCAGAGCGCGTGACCGAACCGGTAGGGGAAGTACTGGTACGGGTCCATCGTCATCTGCTCGATGGTGGGGAGCTTTTCCTCGAGCGCCGCGTCGCGGAGCCACATGGCGGTCTCCGCGTTGATCGGACCGATCGACAGGAACTCGGCCATGCCCTCCGCGAACCAGAGCGGTGGCGCGATGGCCACCAGGGTGGCCAGGCCGGCGCCGGCACGACCGCGGGACCAGACGTCGTACTGGAACTGGTGCGCCATCTCGTGCATCAGCACGTGCTCGAAGTCCGAGTACGAGCCGGTGAACGGCATCACGGCCCGGTTGCGGGCGAAGTCGGTCACGCCCCCGGTGCCCTCGCCGCCGACCTGGGTCGCATTGGTCTGCATGAAATCCGAGTGCGACGCGTAGAGAATGATCGGCTTCCGCTCCTTGAACTCGTGATTCAGCACCTTCGAGAGCCGGGCGTAGGACCGCTCCGCCATCCGGGCCCCGTCCAACGCGGCGACCCGCTCGCGCTCGTAGAAGTACACGTCGAAATGCTCGGTCTGGATGACCTTGAAGTCGAAGCTGGTGTACTGAACCTTGTTGCGGCCGAAGTACTGGGCGGAAAGCACGCCGGGCATAACCAGCAGCAACGAGACCAGCGCCGGTGCGGTGCGTGGAAGCATGATGAACCTCAGCTAGGTGGAGCTGATCAGCAGCTCCGGGGCATCGTCCCAGAGTCGCTCGAGCTGATAGAACGAGCGGGTGTCCGGGTGAAACAGGTGGATCACGAAGTCCACGAAGTCGAGGAGCACCCAGCGACCGCCGTTCAGGCCTTCGACGTGATGAGTGCGGTGTCCCCGGCGGCCGAGCTTCTCGATCACCGACTCGGCGATGCCTCGCACGTGGGCGTCGGAGGTGCCCGAGGCGATCACGAAATAGTCGGTGGCGTCCGTCAGCCCTCGCAAATCGAGTACCACGAGCTCATTGGCCTTCAGATCCTGTATGGCGTCCAGCGCGAGCCGAAGTGCCGTCGGTGTTTGCGTCATTCCCGCGTTCCTTCGGCCACGCCGCCCGACCGCTCGGCGGGGCCGTCTTCGACCTGGTAAAAGACCGCCCAGGCTCCGGGCCCCACATGAGTGGCCAGCACGCCGGTGGCGAGCGTGACGAAACAGTCCCGCGGCTGGTAGGCCGCCACGAGCGCGTTCCGCACCCGCTCCGCCACGTCAGGGGCCTGGGCGTGGGCCACCCCGAATCGTATCACCTTTGGGCGCGGGGTGAGACGCCGGTCCAGCAAGGCGAGGATCCGCGGCACCACCTGGTCCCGGCCCCTGACCCGGTCCACTGGAATGACCCGTCCGGAAGCATCCAGTGACAGGATCGGCTTCACGTCGAGCATTCCGGCCAGCCACGCCTTTCCGCGGGAGACCCGGCCGGACCGGAGGAGGTTGTCGTAGCGGGCGACCGTGAGCAGCATCCCGGACCGTCCCCGCACCCGCTCCAACTCCCGCGAGATCGCCTTCCCGCTCCAGCCCGACTCCGCCAGCTCGGCCCCGCGGAGCGCGAGCATCCCGAGCCCCAGTGACGCGGACCGGCTGTCCACCAGGTGGACACCGCTGACCCCTCCGGCGCGCACCGCGGCTTGGGCCGAGGCGAAGGTGCCGGACAGTCCACCGGACAGGAGGACGGCGACGACCTCGTCGGCTTCGGCCCGGGCGTCGCGGAACACGCGGACGAAATCCGCGGGCGACGGCTGGGACGTGGTGGGCAGGTCCCGAGCCTCGCGGAGCCGGCGGTAGAAGTCCTCCGGCTTGAGCTCGACCCGGTCGCGAAAGGTCTCGTCGCCGAACACCACCTGGAGCGGGACCAGCGCAATGTGATGGCGGTCCAGCACCGGGTCGGGCAGGTCGGCGGAGCTGTCGGCCACGACGGCGACGGCCCGCCGCTCCGGGTGCGCGAGCCGCCGATGCTGGGCCCGCATGTCGTCCGCCTTGGTGGTCTCCACCCGTCCCCACCTGGCTGCATAGCTAAAGACGGCCTCCGGGCTGTCGGTGTGCACATGAATCTTGAGGATATCGCCCGCGGAGGCCACCACCACCGAGGCGCCGAAGGCATGCATGGCCGCCCGGACCTCGTTGGCCGGTGGCAGCTGCTCCCCCCGGACCAGCACCTCGGTGCAATACTGAAAGTCCCGCTCCGCCACGACCTCCACCTGAGCCGCGGGAGCGGCCGCCTCGGTCTCGGGAGCGGTGACGGCCAGGATCGGGTCGCCGTGGATGTAGCGGACCACGCCCTCGAGCATCCGGACGAAGCCCTTGCCGCCGGCGTCCACCACCCCTGCCTCCCGAAGCGCGGCCATGAGCTGGGGCGTCCGTGCGAGTGCGGCTTCGCCTTCCTCGAGCAGCCGGCGCATGAACTCGGTGATGTCCGGCGAGTCGACCGCCGCGCGCTCGGCCGCCGCCGCCGCATCCCGGGCGACGGTGAGGATGGTGCCCTCGCGAGGGTCGTCGAGGGACGCATAGAGCCGGTCCGAACCGGCCCGCAGCGCGGCCGCGATTTCGGTCGCGCGCGCGTTGGCCCGGTCACCGAGCGACTCGGTGAAGCCGAGGAGGAAGTGGGCCAGCATCATTCCGGAGTTCCCGCGGGCGCCGAGCACCGCCGCGCGCGCCATCGTGCGGCCGGTCTCCTGAAGCGACGTGTCGCCGAGCGCCCGGAGGGCGTCGGCGACGGCGCGCAGGGTGAGGCTGAAGTTGGTGCCGGTGTCGCCGTCGGGGACGGGAAAGACGTTGATCCGGTTGATCTCGTCGCGGCCGGCCGTCACCCAGTCGGCAGCCGCGAAGATGGAGCGGGCGAGCCGGGGACCGTCGACGTAGGCGATCCCGACGCTCATGCCGGACGGGTCACTCCGGGACGACGGATACGCGCACCTCCGCGCGGACCTCGGGGTGGAGACGGACGCTGACCAGGTGATCGCCCAGGGACTTGATCGGATGATCGAGCTCGATCCGGCGACGGTCCACCTGGTGGCCGGCGCGGCCGAGCGCCTCGGCCACGTCCTGCGCGGTGACGGACCCGAAGAGCTTGCCCTCCTCGCCCGCCTTGCCCGGAATGGTGAGCGTGACCGCCGACAGGGTCGCGGACGCCTTCTCGGCCTCCGTCTTCTCGGCGGCGCTCCGGACGCCACGCGCGCGAGTCTCCGCGGCGATCC
>Ga0210143_1000361_pt1 | contig 10241 bp, 10 predicted proteins | sample MayberryNW_TuleC_2_FD_185527 | JGI IMG/M metagenome (GOLD analysis project Ga0210143, IMG submission 185527) | Wetland microbial communities from San Francisco Bay, California, USA, that impact long-term carbon sequestration - MayberryNW_TuleC_D2... | ecosystem: Environmental > Aquatic > Marine... | reverse complement strand
ATTCCCGAGGCCTCCGCCTTCAGGCTGTCCATGCCGCCGGCCTCCTGCACCTGCATCCAGGCGCCGATCGCGACCAGCGCCGCGAGGATCAGCCCGACCCAGGCCCACATCGCGCGGAACTCGTTGTCCACGAGGACCTTGATCAGCGCGAACAGGAAGATCAGCAGGCCGAGCCCGGCGGCGACCATCGTCTCGGAGACGGGCAGCCGGAAGTCGTTGCCGAGCATCCGGAAGAGCAGCCAGGCCACGAGCACGATCGTCAGCAGGCCGAGCATGACTCCCCAGAAGCCGTGCCAGGCGGTGAAGCTCGTGTCGACGCCGAACGCTTCGGCGATGTCGCCGACCTCGTCGCCGACGTCCTGCCAGGGCAGAAACGTGTCGATGAGGAGCAGCACGCCCGCGATGAACATGAGCTGGGCTCCGCGGGAGAGTGCCGTGAATCGTTCCATGCGGCCCGTCCTTTCTGGTCGAAGCGACGCGATCTCGGTTCGTTGGCCCTGGTCCCAACCCTTCCGGTCGAGCTGCCGCCGGACGACGCCGCGGGGCCGGGTGCGCCGGATGGCGCGCCGACAGCGTTCCGTGCCCGCCGGACGGCGACCCCGGCCGCGGCGGCCGGTGCACGGACCGGGCGGCCGGCGGGCAGCATCCGGCAGGGCTCGCTCCAGCTCGCGCAAATCGGCACAGTCCCGTCACAGACACGCGCGCCCGGGTCCGGTAGCGTGGATCACAGGGGGCTCCCCGGGGCACACTTTCGACACGCTTTCGGCTCGATCTCGGCACAGGTCGGGGCCGGGCGTCGTCCCGCGGCGGGCCTACACTCGACCTCCATGGCGAAGGCTGCCGCCGTCCAGTACGCATGCTCCGAGTGCGGCTACGCGACCGGAAAATGGCTCGGGCGCTGCCCGGGTTGCGGCGCGTGGAGCACGCTCGCCGAGGAACGGGCGCCGACGTCCCCGCGGGCGAAGGGAAGCGCGGCCGGGCGCCCGGTATTGCGGCTCGTAGAGGTCGAGGCATCGGACGCCGAGCGGCTCACGACGGGGGTTCCCGAGCTCGACCGGGTGCTGGGCGGCGGCCTCGTCCCGGCGAGCCTCGTGCTCGTCTCCGGCGACCCCGGGATCGGCAAGTCGACGCTCCTGCTCATGGCGCTGCGTGAGATGTCCGCCGAGCGCAGCGTCGTCCTCGTCACGGGCGAGGAGTCCTCGGCGCAGGTGAAGCTCCGCGCCGACCGGCTCGGCGGCGCCGGGGAGGTGGGCATCCTCGCAGAGACGAACCTCGACGAGGTGTGCGCGACGCTCGAGCGCGAGCGTCCGGAGGTGGCGGTCGTCGATTCGGTCCAGACGCTCTACGCGCCGGACCTCGGCTCGGCGCCGGGCTCGGTCGGCCAGGTCCGTGAGGCCGCCGGGCGGTTGCTGCGGCTCGCCAAGGAGGAGCGGATCGCGGTCTTCCTCGTCGGCCACGTGACGAAGGACGGCGCCGTGGCGGGCCCGCGCGTGCTCGAGCATCTGGTCGACTGCGTACTCCAGTTCGAGGGGGATCGCTACCGCTCGCATCGGGTGCTCCGCGCAGTGAAGAACCGCTTCGGCTCGACGAACGAGCTGGGCGTCTTCGAGATGACGTCGGCCGGCCTCGTCGGCGTCGAGGACCCTTCGCTCCTGTTCGGGCGCCCCGAGGAGGAGCAGCCCGGCTCGGCCATCGCCTGCGCGCTCGAGGGAACGCGGCCCCTCCTCCTCGAGGTGCAGGCGCTCGTGTCGCGCACCGACCTCGCGATGCCCCGGCGCGTCGCCACGGGGATCGACCCGAAGCGGCTCTCGATGATCGTCGCCGTGCTCGGTCGCCACGCGGGCGTCTCGCTCGGACAGGCGGACGTGTTCGTGAACGTGGCCGGCGGGGTTCGGATCGACGAGCCGGGAGCCGACCTCGCGGTGGCGCTCGCGATCGCGTCGGCGGCACGCGGCGCACCGGTTCGACGGGGCGTCGCCTGCCTCGGCGAGATCGGCCTGACCGGCCGCCTGCGCGCCGTCTCGCAGCTCGAGCGGCGGCTGGCCGAGTGCGAGAAGCTGGGCCTCTCGGAGGCAATCGTGCCGGACGGCACGGGCTCCCATGACAGAATGCGCCTCAGCGCGGCCGGAACGCTTCGCCGAGCCGTCGCGCTGGGACTAGATGCGGGCGGATCCACGGAAGGATAAGACCCTTCTCTCGGCGCTCAGCCTGGTGGCGCCGGGGACTGCGCTTCGGTCCGGGATCGACGACATCATTCGCGCCGAGCTCGGCGCGCTCGTGGTCGTCGGGGAGCCGCAGGAGCTTGCCTTCCTCTTCTCCGGCGGCATGCGGCTCGACCTGCCGCTCACGCCGCAGCTCCTCTACGAGCTGGCCAAGATGGACGGGGCGATCATCGTCAACGCCGACCTCTCGAAGCTCGTCTACGCGAACGTCCAGCTCATGCCCGACCCGAACATCGCGTCCGCCGAGACCGGGACGCGACACCGGACGGCCGAGCGCGTCGCGAAGCAGACCGGGTCGCTCGTCGTCTCGATTTCGCAGCAGCGGGAGACGGTGACGGTCTTCATCGGGGACCTGCGCTACCAGCTGGGGGAGATCTCGGACGTCCTCGCGAGAACGAACCAGGCGATCGCCACGCTCGAGACCTACCGCACGCGGCTCGACCAGGGCCTCACGCGGCTGACGGCGCTCGAGTTCCAGAGCGCGGTCACGCTCGACGACGTGCTCGTCGTCCTGCAGCGTGCGGAGATGACGACGCGGATGGCCGAGGAGATCGAGCGCAACCGCGTCGAGCTGGGCGAGGAGGGCCGCCTGATCGAGATGCAGCTCGACGAGCTTGTGGAGGCGCTTCCGCGCGAGAAGTCCGCGGTCGTCTTCGACTACGAGGCGAGCGGCGAGACGGCCGCGGCGGTCGCGGCGCTCGAGGCCCTTGGTGAGCTCCCGTACGAGCGCCTCCTCGAGCCCGACGAGCTCACGGCACTCCTCGGTCACCCGACGGACGCGAACCCGATCGACCACACCGTCGCGCCCCGCGGCTACCGCGTGCTCCAGCACATCCCGCGCCTACCCGAGCAGATCGTGCGGCAGGTCGTCGCCGACTTCGACTCCCTCGACGCGGTCATCCGCGCGAGCCAGCGCGACCTCGAAGCGGTCGAGGGCGTCGGCGCTGTTCGCGCGCGCGAGATCCGCGAGGGCCTCCGGCGCCTGCAGGAGCACAACCTCGTCGACCGCTACCTGCAGCTCTAACGCCCGGCCTCACGCGAGAAAAACCCTGCACACAGCGGGTGTGTGGAGGAAAATCCCTGGAAAGTTGGCGTTTTTCGCCGATTTTCGGTACACTTTCCGCGGTTGGAGAGGCGTCCCGGGTGCGCACGCGCCCGTTTTTTCTAGAGGGAGGCAGCTTGTACAAAGTCGGCGACAAGGTCGTCTACCCCCATCACGGTGCGGGCGTGGTGGCCAAGAAGGAATCCCGGACGATTCTCGGGCAGGAGCGCGAGTACCTCACGATCAAGATCCTCCACAACGACATGACGGTGAACGTGCCGTCCGAGAACGCCGAGCGCGTCGGGCTGCGCAAGGTCATCGACGAGGAGATGGTCGACCGCGTGCTCGAGGTGCTGCACGGCAACGGCACGAAGATGCCGAAGAACTGGAATCGCCGCTTCAAGTACAACCGCGACAAGATGAAGACCGGCGACATCTTCGAGCTCGCCGAGGTGGTCCGGAACCTGTCGCTGCGCGACCAGGAGAAGGGCCTCTCGACGGGCGAGAAGCAGATGTTCGTCAAGGCCAAGAAAATCCTCGCCTCCGAGCTCATGTATGCGAAGGGCATGGACGAGGACGAGGCCGCCGCCTGGCTGGACGAGGTTCTCGGCGTGCCCGCGCGGGAACCGGTCGCCGGCTAGCGGCCGAGAGCCGAGGCTGAGCGCCGCGGCCGAACGCGACTCCACCGGCGTCTGGGCCGTTGTGGTCGCGGCCGGCCGCGGCGAGCGGCTGGCAACCTCCTATCCGAAGGCGTTCGCCAAGCTGGGCGGCCGCCCGCTCCTCGCGGAGAGCCTTGAGCGGCTCGACCGGTCCGACTGGATCGAAGGGATCGTGGTGGTGGCGCCGCCCGAGTGGGAGGAGCCGGCCGTGCTGCTCGCCGAGGAGGTCGGTGCGGGCAAGGTGACGGTCGCGGTCCCGGGCGGCGAGACCCGCGCCGACTCCGTGCGCGCCGGCCTCGCGGAGGTGCCCGACGAGGCCGCCGTCGTGCTCGTGCACGACGCCGCGCGTCCGCTCGTCTCCGAGGCGGTGGTCGAACGGGTCGTCCTCGCGCTCGGTGACGGCTGGGACGGCGCCGTCCCGGGACTGGACGTTCCGGACACGCTGAAGCGGACCGACGGCGAGGCGGTCGTCGAGACGGTCGACCGCTCCGGGCTCGTCGCCGTGCAGACGCCCCAGGCCTTCGTGGCCGACGTGCTCAGGCGGGCGCTCGCCGCGGGTGGGGACGCGAGCGACTGCGCCGGCCTCGTCGAGCGGGCCGGCGGGCGGGTGCGGGTCGTCCCCGGCGATCCTCGACTCCTGAAGGTGACCACCGAGACCGATCTCGCGCTCGCCGAGGCGCTGCTCCGCGATGATCAGGCCGATGGATGACCTCCGCGTGGGGATCGGCGTCGACGCGCACGCGCTCTCGCGCGGCGTCCCCCTCGTGCTCGGCGGGGTCGCGTTCCCCGGCGAGCCCGGGCTGGTGGGGCACTCCGACGGCGACGTCCTCGCCCACGCGCTGATCGACGCGCTCCTCGGCGCGGCCGGGCGCGGGGACATCGGGACGCTCTTCCCGCCCGGCGCCGACGAGTGGGAGGGCGCATCGTCGCTGGACCTGCTCGGGCGGGCGTACGCGGACGTGCGGGCAGAAGGCTTCCAGCTGGTGAACGCAGATTGCGTGCTCGTGGGGGAGCAGCCTCGCATTGCCGCCCACCGGGGCGAGATCGAGTCCCGCCTCGCCGGCGCGCTCGACGTCGGCCCAGGCCGCGTGAGCGTCCGCGCGACCACGACGGACGGCCTCGGCTTCACGGGCCGCGGCGAGGGGCTGGCCGCGCACGCGGTCGCGCTCCTCCGCCGCTCGTAACAGTCTGTTACGAGCTCGGGAGCGAGACGCGCTCCCCCGCGACCTGCACGAGGCCGTCGCGCACGAGCGAGGCCACCGCCTCGTCGTCGGCGACGCTCGCGCCCGCGGCCACGAGACGGAGCGTCTCGGCCCGCCGCTGGCGGAACGAGCCCTCGAAGCGGCCCTGTCTTCGGAGCGGCTCGAAGCGTAGGCCGCGGGAAGGGCACGCCCCCGCGAGCGGGCAGATCCCGCACCGCGGGACGCGGGCGAGGCAGACGGTCGCGCCGAGGTCCATCAGCGCCTGGGCAGCGGCCGGCCCGAACTCGCCGCCGGTCCGCTTGACGACGCGCCGCACGTTCACGTCGAGCGGCAGCACGGGCCGGCCGAAGGCGAAGAGGCCGACCGCGTCCGCCGTGTAGCGACCGACGCCGGGGAGCGCCGTCAGGTCGTCCGGCCATCCGTCTGCCACGACCGCGCACGCGGCCCGGTGGAGGTTGACGGCGCGGCGGTTGTAGCCGAGCCCCTGCCAGGCGCGGATCACCTCGGCGACCGGCGCCGCCGCCAGGGCCTCGGCCGTCGGCCAGCGCGCGAGCCAGGCCGTCCAGCGCGGGACCACGCGGGCCACCTGCGTCTGCTGGAGCATCACCTCGCTGACGAGGATCGCGTAGTGATCGCGGGTGCTGCGCCAGGGCAGGTCGCGGCCCGCGTCCGCGTGCCAGGCGAGCAGGGCGCTCTCCACGGCGGCAGCCTAGGGGCCGGGGCGGTTCGCGCGCAGGTCGCCCGACTATCCTCACGGCGTGAGCGACGATCCGACCCGCAGCCGGCCCCGTTTCGCGCCCGGCTACGGCATCTCCGAGGGCGAGGACGGGCTCCTCGACTGGGCCTGGGCCGTCGAGCGCCTGGAGGCGTCGCGCAACTACTGGATCGCGACGACGCGCGAGGACGGCAGCCCGCACGCGGCGCCCGTCTGGGGTCTCTGGCTCGACGGGGCCGTGCTCTTCGGCACGGCGCCCGACTCGCGCAAGGCGAAGAACCTCGAGCGGGACCGCCGCGTCTCCGTCAACCTCGAGAGCGGTGACGAGGTCGTGATCCTGGAGGGCCTGGCCGAGCGCTTCCATCTCGACGAGCGGGTCGCCGACCTCTATGCGAAGAAGTACGACTTCCGGCCCGAGCCGGGACAGGGCGACGGCTGGTACCGCGTCGAGCCGCGGCTCGCCTACGCCTGGCTCGAGCAGGACTACACGGGTACGGCCACGCGCTTCGCCTTCGAGTGACGCGGGTCCGCTTCGCGCCGAGCCCGACCGGCTCGCTGCACGTCGGGAGCGCCCTCACCGCGGTCGCGAACAGGCGCTTCGCGGACGAACGGGGCGGGACGTTCGTCCTGCGGATCGACGACACCGACCCGACCCGGGTCGAGCCCGGCGCCGAGGAGGCGATCCTCCGCGATCTCGAGTGGCTCGGGATCGGCTGGGACGAGGGGCCGCTCCGGCAGAGCGAGCGCCTCGAGCGGCATCGTGAGGCGGCCCTGGGACTCCTCGACACGGGCGCGGCGACGCGGGAGGCGGACGGAACCGTGCGCTTCCGTACCGATCCCCGGCCGACGCTCCTGCGGGCGGACGGCACGGCGACCTACCATCTCGCCTCCGTCGTGGACGACGCCGACCAGGCGATCACGCACGTGATCCGCGGCAAGGACCACCTCGCCAACGCGCCGCTGCACGCCGCGCTTGCCCGGGCGATCGGCGCCGAGCCGCCCGAGTACGTCCACCACGGGCTCCTCGTGGGCGCCGACGGCACGAAGCTCTCGAAGCGCCACGGCGCGGTCTCGCTCGCGGAGCTCCGCGAGCGCGGCATCCCGGCCGAGGCGGTCCGCCGCTACCTGGAGGAGCTCGGCCTGCCGCGCGGGGACGTCCACCTGGACGAGACGCGGATCCGCCGGCTCGCGGTCGAGGAGCTCGCGGCGCTCGCGGACGACGAGCTCGCCGCGCGCGCCGGCGTCGACCCGTCGCTCGGTCCGGTCCTGCGCGGGGCGCACGACCTGGTGGAGGCGCGCGAGCTGGCGCGGCTCGTGACCGAGACGCCCCCGCCGTCGACGGACTCGCCCGAGACGCTCGCCCGGTTCCGCGAGCTTCGCGCGGCGGCCGGAACCCTCGACGAGGAGCGCGCCCGCGCCCTGGTCGGTGCCGTGCGCGAGGCGGGCGGGAACCTGAAGGCGCTGCGGGTGGCCCTCACCGGACGCGAGCGGGGTCCCGAGCTCTGGGCCGTCGTCCTCGCGCTGCCGCGCGACGAGTCGCTCAGACGGACTGCGGGCTGAGCTCGGGCTGCATCTCCTCGACGGCGGCGAGGAACGCGGCCACGGTTCCCGTCGGCACGCCGCGGTCCCGCCGTCGGATCGCCACGAGCTGCGGCCGAGGGGGCTTCGCGTCGGCGATGTCGACCTGGGCGAGGAGCCCGACCTCGAGCTCCTGGCGGACGCTCGTCTGCGGGAGGAGGGCGACGCCGAGCCCCTCCTGCACCATCTTCTTGGCCGCGTCGATGTTGTCCAGCTCCATCGTCCCCTGCGGCCGGACGCCGGCGTCCCGGAAGAGCGCGTTCGTGAGCTCCGTGTAGCTCGACGTCCGGTCGAACTGGACGAGCTGCTCGTCACCGATCTCGGCCAGTCGCACCCGGCCGCGCGTGGCGAAGGGATGCGCCGGGTCGGTGACGAGCACGAGCCGGTCCTCGTAGAGCGGCGACGAGACGATCTCGGGATGGCGAAGCGTGCGGACCAGACCGAGCTCGACCTGCTCCCTGAGGACGAGGTCGAGCACCTCCTCCGAGTGGCCCGTCCGAACGGCGACGCGCACGCGCGGATGGCTGATGCGGAAGCGCCGCAGGATGACCGGCAGCACGTAGGTCGAGAGCGCGGGGGCGGCTCCGAGCGTGAGGCGCCCGGCCCCCCCGCGCTCGAACGCGTTCACGAGCTGGCGGCCGTCGGCGAGGTTCTCGAGCGCCCGGACGGCGTAGGGGAGGAACGCCTCGCCCGCCTCGGTCAGGCGCATGCCGCGGGAGGTGCGCAGGAAGAGCCTGGACTGGAGATCCGCCTCGAGGCGCTGCAGCCGCGCGGTCAGCGCGGGCTGCGTGAGGAAGAGCGCGTCCGCGGCCCGGCTGACGCTCCGGGTCCGGGAAACCTCGACGAACGCCTGGATCTCGGCCAGCTGCATAACCATAGTCTATAGCCAGTATCTACGGAAACAATTTTCGCTATACCGGACGCGCACCTACCATCGGAGCGTAGGCAGCGAGAGGAGGCGGCATGGCACCAGCGACGGCAACTCCCATGAAGCGTCCGGTGGAGTCGATCGAGAGGCCCAGACGGGCGTCCCTCGTCGTCCTCACGACGGCCGAGCTCGCACCCTGCACCTGCCCGGAGTTCTGCGAACGAGACCACGATCGCGACTGACCGCTTGGGCCAGGTGGGGACGGTCACCGGCGTCGAGGTTCGCGGCCCCGTGGAGGGTCGCTCTCGCGAGATCCTGAGCGACGGCGCGCTCGCGTTCGTCGCCGGGCTGCACCGACGGTTCGACGGCCGGCGCCGCGAGTTGCTCGCCGCGCGCGCGGCGCGCCAGGCGCGCGTCGACGCGGGCGAGCTGCCCGGCTTCCTCCCCGAGACGCGGGTGATCCGCGAGGGCGACTGGCGGATCTCCCCCGTGCCTGCCGACCTGCAGGACCGGCGCGTCGAGATCACCGGCCCCGTCGACCGCAAGATGGTCATCAACGCGCTCAACTCGGGCGCGCGCTGCTTCATGGCCGACTTCGAGGACGCGACCGCGCCCACATGGGCGAACCTCGTCGAGGGTCAGGCAAACCTGATCGACGCGATCGACAGGACGATCAGGCTCGACACGGGCGAGAAGGTGTACGAGCTCGCCGACGAGACCGCGACGCTGCTCGTCCGCCCGCGCGGCTGGCACCTGCCCGAGCGCCACGTCCTCGTCGACGGCGACGTCCTCTCCGGCTCCCTCTTCGACTTCGGGCTCTACCTCTTCCACAACGGGCGCCGGACGCTCGACCGGGGCACCGGGCCGTACCTCTACCTGCCGAAGCTCCAGAGCCACCTCGAGGCCCGCCTCTGGAACGACGTCTTCGACGTCGCCGAGGACGAGCTCGACCTGCCGCGGGGCTCGATCCGCGCGACCGTGCTGATCGAGCACGTGCTCGCGGCGTTCGAGATGGACGAGATCCTCTGGGAGCTCCGCGAGCACGCGGCGGGGCTGAACGCGGGGCGCTGGGACTACATCTTCAGCGTGATCAAGACCTTCCCCGAGCGGCGCGAGTTCGTGCTCCCCGACCGCGCCGACGTGACGATGACCGTGCCCTTCATGCGCGCGTACGCGGAGCTGCTCGTGCGGACGTGCCACCGGCGCGGTGCGCACGCGATGGGCGGGATGGCCGCGTTCGTGCCGAGCCGGCGCGACGCCGATGTGAACGAGCGCGCGCTCGTCCGCGTCCGCGAGGACAAGGAGCGCGAGGCCGGCCAGGGCTTCGACGGCACGTGGGTTGCGCATCCGGATCTCGTGCCGGTGGCGACCGAGGAGTTCGACCGGGTGCTCGGCGACCGGCGAAACCAGGTCGAGCGGCAGCGCGACGACGTGAGCTCGGACGCCGCAGCCCTTCTCGACGTGGCCGCGACCGGCGGCGACGTGACCGACGACGGCGTCCGCGGGAACGTGAGCGTGGCGCTCCGCTACCTCGCGTCGTGGCTCGCCGGCACCGGCGCGGTCGCCCTCGACAACCTGATGGAGGACGCCGCGACCGCCGAGATCGCACGCTCGCAGCTCTGGCAGTGGATCCGTCACAGCCGCGTGACCCGCGAGCGCGTGATCGAGATCGAGGAGGAGCTGCTCGCAGAGTTCCGCGACGCGCACCCCGACGGTCGCTGGGAGGATGCGCGCGCCGTCCTCGAGGAGGTCGCGCTCGGCCCCGAGCTCCCTGAGTTTCTGACGCTGCCCGCCTACGACCTACTGGAGGAGAGATGAGGGGTTTCGACACGCAGGTTGCCGAGCTCGAACGGCGCTGGGCCGAGGACGAGCGCTGGGCCGGGATCGAGCGCCCGTACTCGGCCGAGGAGGTCGTGCGCCTGCGGGGGTCGATCCACGTGGAGCACTCGCTCGCG
>Ga0210143_1000359_pt1 | contig 10322 bp, 10 predicted proteins | sample MayberryNW_TuleC_2_FD_185527 | JGI IMG/M metagenome (GOLD analysis project Ga0210143, IMG submission 185527) | Wetland microbial communities from San Francisco Bay, California, USA, that impact long-term carbon sequestration - MayberryNW_TuleC_D2... | ecosystem: Environmental > Aquatic > Marine... | reverse complement strand
AATGGGGTTACGATATTTACGGCGCTGAACAGATTGGCCATAATGAACTCCCACAGAGACATGACCCATCTTTCATGAATTACGCATTACAAGAGAGTACTAACAGACTTCAAACGGACTTCGTAGATGTGTACAGTCTACACAACCCTAAGATGAATGTGATCCAGGATGACACTCTATTTGAGACACTAAATAGAACACGAAAAGACGGCAAGATTAGAAGTTATGGAGTCGCCTTGGGACCAGCAATAGGATGGAAAGAGGAGGGAATTTTGTCAATGGAAAAAAGGGATGTAACTTGTCTTCAGAGCGTCTACAATCTGTTGGAACAGGACCCAGTAAAAGACTTCTTTCAGCTCGCTGAAGCTAATGACGTAGGCCTTATGGTTCGAGTTCCTGATGCATCCGGTGTGCTTACAGGAAAAGTAAACATGGATACCGTACTTGATAAGAATGATCACCGAAGTACTCGAAAGAAAGAGTGGATTGCCCAAGCCCTTCAGAAAATAGAATACATAAAGCCAATTGCCGATTCGTATGGTTGGACAATTGCTGAACTTGCTGTGAAATTTATCCTCTCACAAAATAGAATCGCAACAGTTCTGCCGACAGTAGTAAATTTAGAAGAGATCGAATTATTCACAAACATGTCCGATGAGAAGTACTTGAGGCAGACTGACTTAGAAGCACTCTCCGAGATGTATGACAAAGATTTCTACACAACAACGATAAGAAAATAGGTATGAACTTTTTCTGTTCATGTTTCTATCTCGGGCCAATGATATCGAGCCAAGGCGACACGTTTGGGCCTCGCTTTCAGGTCAACCATCAGCTCTGAACCAATTCGAACGTTGATGAAAAAGCGGTCACATTCTCACTCAAAATACTTCACCCTCTGCTTCTTGAATTCACGGGTACTGAAAAGAATAGTATAGTCTTGAATTTTCACTTCGGCGGCCATAGTTTGAGCTATCCCTTCTGCGGCCCTAAGTGTTCTCGCATGCACCATACTAAAGAGGTTAAACGGCCAATCAGAAAATACTGGTCTTCGGTAACAATGGCTAACCTGGGGAAATGCTGCTAACTTGCATCCTACCTCGTCGATCTTGTTGTCAGGGACTCTCCATACTACCATACCATTTGCAGAAAACCCTGCGTCTCTATGGCGCAATATCGCGGCAAATCTTCGCATCACACCTATCTGTTCGTATTCCTTTGCCTTGGCGAAGAGCTCACCTGTGGATATCCCAAGAATTCTAGCAGATTCCTTGAACGGCTCCGAGGTTGTGTTGATATCCTCTTGTAACACACGAATAAACTTCTTGTCCAAATCAGTAGCTGTAAACTTTGCCTGACTTACGACTTTTAGTTCTTCAGTAGGTTTTGGATCAGAGGGATCCTGATTAAGCACATCTAACTTTACACCAATTTTATAGAGTTTGAGTGTAGGTAGTACCCTGTATTTGATGACACCGTCCAGAGAGGCCATTCGTTCCAAATCTCGCTTCATATCACCAGAAGGGGGAACTGCCAATGTGAACCACATATTGTATTCATGGTTTCTTTCGTAATTGTGGCTGACTCCAGGATGTCTATTAACCTCATTTGCAACCTCTTCAAGCCTGTCTTGTAGCACCGAAAAGGCTACTAGAGTGCTCTTATAACCCAACCGCCGGGTATCAAAGATTGCATTGATCTGTCTTATCAGACCAATCCTTTTTAGGATCCTTATCCGCTCCAGGACTTCATTTTCTGAGACATTATACCGTTTAGAGATTTCTAAAAAAGGTCTATCTACTAAAGGAAACTGCCACTGGATCTCATTCAGTAGTTGTTTATCCAATGAATCGATAGTTTGCACTTGCATCAGGGCGTCACAGGTTACAAGTGAGCTTGCATTATTAAATGCTCCCTCACCCTGTCATAGAGTTGAGGACCTTGCCATGAACTTCACATAACTGATCTTAACTCTATCAGGAGTATTTTTAAATCAGGAGTCTCATCTTAGAGAGGGGAGATAGATAGATGACTTGGTTTAGGGATCCTTATGGTCATATAATTGAATCGAAAAATAAAACGCATAGGCTAGTATTCTGTTCGTTGTGCCAGAAATTAGCGAGCAAATCAGACTGCATAAAATTAAGAGTGAGTAATAAGAATGGAAAGTTGTACGAAATTAGATCGTACAAGTATAACAAATTGTCCAAGATAAAACACCAGTATAGAGTGGAATCGACCGAACCACTGAGAGATTCACAGCATGGAATTCAGAGCGTAATTGGGGATCTCAGTTAGACTTTCGAGTGCGCTATCGTTTACGCAGCCTAAATTAACTCCTATTTATACCCAACTCTAAGTAATCAAGTGGACCAAAGCCTCTGCCCCAAGATCTTTTTTTAGGATAAACAATACTGAATGACGTGAACGTGAGAGGAACTTACTTTAGATATTCTGGAACTTCCATATCCGAGACCGAGATCATCTATGATATCCTTTCGAGCATACTTGGGCCTATCGAAGAAGAGAAAATTCCTACAAATGACAGCTTGATACATACAATAATAGAAATTCACTTTCCTGTACTTTACGGCGATGATTTTTTTACCCTATTTACGGCTGACAAATGGCACAAACTAAAAAAAGTCATTGCAGAGATAAAAAAGCGAAGAGGCAAGAGTCAAATGAAAATTGAATTTACCTTTCCTGGAGTTAATGGAGAACGTGGTGCAACTACCAGACTTGTTTTACAAACTTTGGAATCGGACTATAAAAAACTTGAAAGAGCCATTGACAGGGTCGAAGTTCTAGCTGAAATAATCGATTCCCAAATGTCTAAAATGCCTGCAGAGGTGCTTGAAATGACTTATTGTTTTGAATCTACGCACTCGAGGTGGCGACCTGATTTTGTGAAAACAGATGAGAGGATTTACTATTATACAAATGACATTTGGGAAGTGAAGGATTAACTTGTAATATTTGAGCCCATCGTCTGTCACCCTATTTGGCCGATTACCGACGATTCATGTAAGGATTTGAGGAGATCGCGATATTTCCGATCAATAAAATAAAGTGATTCTGATAATTTTTTCGATTTTCCATATTTGAATCTGACGAGCTCCCGATGCCGCCAAAGATGCTGACCCTCAGGAACAGAAAGTGTTGTAAAGTAATCAGGACCTTTCAACTTATCCGGCAGCTTGATGCTCTGCGGTATGATATATTCGATGGTAAACCATTCATCACCATCAGGATAGTCATTACCCGTTGCTATATCGAAATACAAATGCAATACATCTTCAATATTTAATCCGCTTTCTTTGCTTAAAGGATGCTTTATAAATGACCTTCGATAATCCATCTTTAATAATTCTGGCTCGAAATAAATCCTAATTATTGCAAGTCTAAAGATTTCATTTGACTCTTTAACATTCAAAGCTAGTATTACCAGGGATCTCCGTTTAATAACCTTTTTAACAAGATGTTAGGAGGTTCATCACTTCAGATTGCCGATATTTTTTCTAACGATGTAGATGATAATCAATATCAATATATTGCCTTATCATAAATTTCCAGGCTAGGCGGGGGTCGCCTAGCCTGGTAGGGCGTGGGATTGCTAATCCCATGTTCGCAAGAACTCGTGGGTTCGAATCCCACTCCCCGCGCTCTGTTGGATAAAATGGTTTTAAATGACAGTCTTTATATTTCAGGTATTTTTCACATTCATGATTGCGATGAATATGAATAGTCACGTGAATTTGGATCTGAAATAATCAATTTAATTGCATATCAACGCTGAATTACGACATCCTGGAATCATTCTTACGAGTATTTCTGCGCGCGAAAAATCCATAATTAGACTTGCACAACTGTCTACAATAACATATGAGGTCTTGATTTTCATAGTTTACAGACATCGCTACATAAAATACAGATGTACGCGCGAGAATTAAAAATTGGAATGAAAAATTCTGGCCTCACGAGGGACTAGGTTAACATTTGTTCAATGAAGACTTCCAATTGTGTGCGACTTTGAATGGGTAAATGCGTGATGTAGATCTATCAGATAGAATCACAGAATTTGCGGGCAAATTTGTTTAATTTCAGAGACCTTATTCATAATCGTGGATCCGTACCACTTTTGCATCCTTGAATTCCTTACCTATTGATTAATGGATTTGGGAGGGTGATAGACGTGGGTGCTCCATTCGTCAAGACATGACCCAGACTCTGAAGAAACAACGTCTCTGATTTCAAAGGTCTTATCATCTGCCTTTGAGGAAATACCAATGATCTTTTCGCGTGCAAGCGCACTCAAAAAGTATGAAAAACTTGGAATGTTAAATATTATAAGAGAAAAGGCAGATAAGGGTGTTCCAGTTCGCATATTGATTGGAACCGCTAGTCCGGTTAATTTGAGGGATCTGGAGAGATTGGTTGGAATTCCTCGATTGGAATTGCGTTATCTTCTTAAATCGATAAAAACCAAACTGACGACAATAGTAACAGATAGAGAATTATCTCCAGTAATTAAAGAAAAGAAAAATGAAGATGAATCAGATTTAGGTTTGGCGACCTACTCAAACAGTGAATCAACCGTTCTATCTTATGCCTCTATATTTGAGAACCTATGGGCACAATCAACTAGTCAAAGTCCGTAATGACGAACCGAGTTACCAAATTAAAACAGGTAAACAGATAACCTCTAGTACTCACAACAAAGACAATTCGACATTTTTGCGCGCAAATCTAATATTTTATGCATCAGTTGCAGATTCACATACATCTGTGGTATTGCCCTCCACTGATATGCAACCATCAATGAATCCTTCAGGCGCTCTGATAATATTCTATTCTCTCAGATAATGAAATGTAAATTGCGCAGTTTGTGCCGTGTTGATTCACACTTTTAGGTATACCAACACATCGATCCCAGATTCAGACCCTGAAGATATAGTTAAATTGTAGATAAAATTTCTATCCTTTTAACGCCATGATGATGAAGTGCGCCGAATGCAATTGTATTCCAAAGATTGACTGTATTAAAAGTTCCAAAGATAGATGTCGTAACTGCACGAGAGATATCTGTTGTTGTCTAATGGACGAGAGTGAAGAAAGGACATATCCCTAAGACTTCAAAATTCATTTTCTGCGCGCAAAAATTAATGTGACAAAAACAAAAAACATAAAGAACTAGGCCTTAGGTTTTGGTCCACTGGGTATTGGCTTCTTAGGTGGTTTCCTTTCGTCTTTTTCCACTCCACTTACTTCACCTCCAGACCTACACTTCGTCTACCTGTATTATAGACTACAACAGAATATAAGATCATTGGATCATTTTTTCATCTTGACCATTGCGTTCTATCTCTACACTTGTGTTGTAATTCTGTGCGCGCATAAATGCCATACTAGATCTATAATATTTTTAAAAATTATTACCGGTTATTTGAATCTGACGTGATGATATCATATAGGACGTATTATTATTTATCCTACATTTGTGCGCAAGTTTGATTCAGAGACTTTCGAGGAGCCAGGAGTTAATCACAGTATTCCGCAATGGATACAGGAAATCAAGTACCAGATGATGGGGATATAGTCACGTCCTTTGTAATTTCGAATGTATTGTCAGAGGGTTCGTCATGAAATGTATACAATACTTTGTAATTACCTTCTGGAAATGGTGAAGATTGAGAGAGTGTTACTACTAAATTTACTTCCTTATTCTGATGATGAGAAATAATCTCTGATATCGGAAGATCCTGAAATCCTCCAAGGACATTACCCACAGTGTCAGTTATAACTAAATCTGCGGTGAAGTTCATCAAATATTGTGTTTCACCATTTGTTTGGTTAGATATGATCGGTTTATATGAAAACCCTACTGGTTCGGAGTACAATACTATGTCCTCTCCAGGCGCGAAACTCGATTCACGTTCTTCATATACCCCATATCCTCCAACAGATTCGGGTACAACAAATAAATCAAGAGAAGAAGCAAACGTTTCACTAGAGGTAATGATTCCCTGTTCTGTTGTATTACCAGTATCTATCTGCGCAGAAGATGATGGCATAGTCGAAATGAATACTACTGATACGAACAAGGTTGTAATCCATAGTATAAAGTGATTATTCATGCCTGGTTGTTGATTCTCGCAATATAAAAAAGTAGTTGTCATAAATAATAGGGCGGCTGATTTGTGCGCGCAAAAATTCCATATATAGTTTAATGGGATTACGCCCAATCAAAATTAAGTTTCAGATAGTCCATCTTATTTCTCCGAATTAAAGGAAAAATTACTGGCATTACTTATTCAGTTTCCACCCTCAATAGATATTGTTGAAGGCCTAGATGTCCTCAGAAATATCCTTCCTTATCTTGACAAAGGTTTCAGGTATGCGGTAGAAGTTAGACACAGATCTTGGTTTCAGGATCTTGCGTACAATTTCTTCAGGAACAATCAGATGTGGCTTGTTTGGAGTCAACTTGCGGACATTCGAACACCCCCCCATAGTAACTACTGATTTCGTTTATGTTAGACTTATTGGTGACAGAAGTATTCATGAGAAGGATTTTGGGCGCATTCAAATAGATAGAATTAAGGAAATGAAAAAAGTTGCGGGCAACTTCAGGAAAGACTCTGATGAGTATAAGTTATCTGGAGTTAAATTTTCTATTGTCGCCGCGAATAATCACTATGCAGGATTTGGTCCTGGAACCGTTAATATCTTCCGACAATTGTTAGGTCTACAGGAAGTTAAATGGGGAGATGACTATGTGTCAACCGATGATCTGGAAAAAGACGATGACATGAGTACTAGTAAACATGTCTTCAAAACAAAACAAACGAGTCTATCCGACTTTTTGAAATAAATACGTCTTGGTCCTAATAAATTGGTCTATCACTATTACTGCGACGACGGCGTAGTTTGTAATATAATTGATGATATCAGTTAAAAATGATTTAGGAAGAAGACGGTTAGGCATCTTTGAATTTAGTGGGGAGTAACATTTTTCTAAAACGACGATTGTTTAACATGGAATGTGGACAATATCCATAATGAGTCTTTGCCGCGTGACAATTAAAACATAATACTTGAAATGTGTTAGGATAATTGTCCCTCTTAATCCGGTCCCATATATGATCCCCATCTCCCAATTTTCTATCAATATATCCGTCACCATTGATATGATCCATACTCAAAAATTCCATCGTTGTCGTCCCACAACACACACATCTTCCCCCAAAATGGTTTAACACATGTATCTTTTTTCTCTCCCTACGTTCTTTATCTTCCATGTCCTCGCACATTCTGCAGATATAATATTGCAGTTTAGTCCTATGTCTAACATTATACGGGTCAGTTTCAATTAGACAAATCCTGCATCTGCCTTTCCCCTCAATCGTAGTCTGATTTTTTGCGCGCATATTTTCATCAATTACAGAATATCTAATTTACCCAATGGCAGATCTTAGTTTATTCCTGTAGAGATTCAGTGCCTCAGTTATTTCCGTTGTATCTTGATCTATCTTCTTTGTTAAATTCAGAATCTTAGTATTGTTCAACTTAACGTTGGAAGTGAATTTAATCAACGCCGTGATATCGTTAGATACTTCCTGGATCACCTTCATATTTATTTTTACTTCATTAACTTCCTTTTTCTTCAAGCCAAGTTCTTTTTGTAATACTTCAAACATATCCCGCGCCATTTGCCACGTTCCAGATTGGAGATCGGTGACTGCAACCAGAACTCCGTTCTCCCTCAAAATAACAGTCTTTTCTGGCACATTCTCTTCCGTATCATAAATGATGATACTATACGATAACCCTCTTGCAACGGCATGCTGAACTGCCTCATCGAAGTGTGTTCCAGAGTACTTCTGTTTTCCAGTTTTTCTTTCTATGCTTATTCTGTCTCCATGACGCGAGAAACCACTATTTAGATACGGAGTTACAATAAGATCCTCACGTCCCGCACCCCCTAACTTTTCCACGAGGTCGAACCTGTAATACTGCGGCCACATATCGGCCAGTCCCGTCTCACCGGCTGATCCTTTGATATTTGGTTTATACACAAGTTGCGACATCATCTCTTGAATTTGTCGAATTTGTGCGGTTGGTCCATTATTTATGGCAAATATGATCTGTTTTATACTCTCATTTAGACTCTGGATAGTTTGTTTGGAACTTTCCTGGATTTGTTTTGGATTGTTCTGCAAAGTTGCGGCAAGGGTATTTAGTGCGTTAATACTTGCGGTAATGGGCGTGAATATTTGATTATTAATATTTTGTTGAATGCCTTTAAGAACGGATTCGACAATCTTCTTTGTGTCGGTAGATTCCTTTAAATTAGGAAAATTATCCCATGCAATTCTACTGATTGTTATCGCTTCGTCCACGTTCTGTTCTTTGACGCGTTCCAAGAGGAAGTGTCTATTCGATTGTGTCAGACTAATCTGATTTTTCAAATTGTTACAAAAGTAACATGGGTCTGAATCTTCTACAATCAAAGTATTGTCCCCCTTTCATTGGATCCTCTCAAGGTGTGGCTTAACTCATCTTCCAATTCCTTAATATGCGCATCTTTCTCATACAATTCTAGTTCATATTCTGACAGTTGTGCAATGAATCGTCCAATCTGTTCATCCTCCTCTTTTAATAGGTTGTTTTGATCCTCACATAGTTGCAGAAGGTCGGTTATTGAAAACAATTCACGACCTTGAATGCCTTTGGGTGTATGGACATCCGTATCTGATTCAATCATCATCATTGCCACCATGGATACATTCTTCGTGCTTTGACAAATTTCCGATGTAATGCAACTTTGCATTCAGAATACAAGAGTTTGGCAACTTCTCTGACTGTGTCACTGTATATATAGAGTTTACAAAACTCTCGGACCTTCTTAATAGTTACTCTGGCCCCCGGGATATTCTTCTTTATGAATTCCTCAAACTGGGCGCACAGGTCGTTACTTCCAGTCAGAACCATTCTGTCACCCTCTTTTCCGTCTTTGTTTTTGAGATATCCATCTCCATCAAAGACTCCTCTCCAGAAGTGTCTATTATTTTCTAATCCTATTGCTTTGGCAATGAGACTCTTGCGTGGGACTATGCCATGTGCAATCAGTATTTCCGCAATGTGTTTTGAAGTGAACCGCAGATAATATTGAATAACAATTGCCCCATGGTATTTTTTCTTCTTTGGTTTTATTGGATTTGTACACTTCAAAAATTTGGAGAACTTCACAAGGTGAAGATAGTCTACTTTTGCAAGTGTAAGGGCTATTCGAGGGTTACCAGTTTTTCCACGACTTATACTGCCATCTGACATAAGTTTGCCCATCCAATAGGCCGACTCTTCTGTAATGGTATCAAAAACAGTGTCGTCAAGTGTGTATTTCGTCTTTCCGAAGATTATGCCCTTGTCCAATGCCTTGTGAATTCCAATTCCGACATTTTTTCTCGCCTGTTGTGACCGAATTTGTCCAGTGTCCCTAATAATCGCAAAACAACCTTTGCAGTAGTGGACACCGTTTCTCTCTTTGTCCCGCACCCAGATAGGAGTTCCATACTTGGATACAGTTATTGTTTCCTTTCCACACCGGTCACATGTAACATCCTTTGGGACATGTTTTTCCTGCCACTTTATTCTTACATAACAAGTCTTGCATATTGGGTAGTCTGAACCTTCCAAGTGTAATTTATACCAGTGTGGATATAGACCCCACTTTGTTTTCTCCAGAGTGGTCGTTTCGCGCCTACAGAGAAAACATCCTTTCCGGCGGTTTTTATTATGTTCTTCTGTGTCCGGTCCAACAATCCTACCCTTCAAATAGGATTGCCAATAATTTTTCGATCCCTCGTTCCCTTCATTATCCACTTTGTACTGTTTTAGTTTCTCGGCAATAACATTTGAACTGAACTTTATATTTCTGAGATCGTCCTTTTCATGTGGTTCCTGTGATTTCTTTTGTAGTTCGTTATTTGATTCGTCATACGAATCCTTTCTAATTTTCTTAGTCATTTCGACCGATATAAGGTACTTGCCACTACTTATAAGACTGTAGTAAAGTGATTGTGGTGGTATACAATACATTTGAAACCCCTATCAAAGACTTTGACGTCAACATCAAAGACTTTGAGATGCAATTGAATATATGCTTACGTTGCCTCTAACAAAGAACCCCTTATTTTACATTTTGAAATACAATCGGAGAAATTATCGTATCAACCCTCCAGTTAAAAATTGTTATAGTTGAATGAAGTATTATTCATGAATTGGCATGCATCCGATTCTTCTGCATTTGGTTCCTTTACTCT
>Ga0210143_1000358_pt1 | contig 10323 bp, 8 predicted proteins | sample MayberryNW_TuleC_2_FD_185527 | JGI IMG/M metagenome (GOLD analysis project Ga0210143, IMG submission 185527) | Wetland microbial communities from San Francisco Bay, California, USA, that impact long-term carbon sequestration - MayberryNW_TuleC_D2... | ecosystem: Environmental > Aquatic > Marine >... | reverse complement strand
ATCTTGCTGCAATTTTAAGAAATCCTTCTGCGTATGAAATTATTGAACCTCGTATAGTAGGAAACAGAAGAAAGATTGTGTTTGGAGAACTTGCAGGGAAAAATGGTGCGGCATATTTGTTATCCTTACTAGGTCTAGATACAGGTATACGTGAAGCAGAAAATCTTGCCAAGGGGTTAAAAGAACTTAGAATGGGTGATGTATTAGAATTGTTTCTTGATGAAAAATTAGAAAGAAAGATACTTAATGAAGAAACATTTAATGTAAAAAAGGAGTGAATAAAATATGGTAAAATGTGAGGAATGTGATGCCGAAATCAAAATACCAGAAGATTCCATCGAAGGTGAAATAGTTTCCTGTCCAGATTGTGGATCAAGCTATGAATTGGTAAAAATTGAAGGTGGATTTACTACAAAACCCGCCCAAGTAGTTGGCGAGGATTGGGGACAGTGACTGAGGGAAAGAATACATCTTCTTCTCTCACACTTCTTTATGATACTATAAGATGGGAAGAAAAGGCTATCTATGAAGCTGCCAAAAAAAAAGGAATTGAAATAAAGAATATTGATTGTAAGGATATTGTCTTAGATTTAAATACATTCTCTCCTGAGTATACTAATCAAACCATTATTCAAAGATGTGTTAGTTATTTCAAGAACCTTCATTCTACTGCAGCTTTAGAAGGTTTAGGTGCAAATGTTATTAATCCATTAAATACTAATGTAACTTGTGGAAACAAATTATTTACTCATATGTTACTACAAAAAAATGGTATACGAACCCCTAAAGTTATAACTGCTTTTTCACCTAAATCTGCACTTTCAGCATTAGAAAATTTTGGATATCCTGCTATTATTAAGCCTACAATAGGAAGCTGGGGTAGATTAATAGCATTATTACGTGATAAAGATGCAGCTAAAGGTATATTTGAAGATAGAGAACATATGTTTCCTCTTTATCATGTATATTATCTAGAAGAATTTGTTTCTAGACCACCACGTGATATAAGAGCTATAGTAGTAGGTGATATTGTTGCTGCTGCTATATACAGATACTCTGAATCAGATGAATGGAAAACTAATATGGCATTAGGAGGTAGAGCTGAAAACTGTCCAATTACCGATGAACTGGAAGATGTTTGTATTAGATCTTCTAGAGCTGTCGGTGGAAAGATTGTAGGGGTAGATTTGATGGAAAGTTCAAAAGAAGGTTTATTGGTACATGAAGTAAATAATACAACAGAATTCAAAAATACGGTAAAAATTACTGGAATCAATATTCAAGATATGATTGTAGATTATTCCCTAAACTACCAAGTTAATTAGATGTACATTGGTCTCATCTAACTATGCGATAGAACTTTTAAAAAAATCACTTAATCTTTATACTCCATCTAGATCTGAAGGTCAATTGGCTAATCTATTAAAGGAGAAATGTGTTAACGAACTTGGTTTTGAACAAGCTCATATAGACAGTGTAGGAAATATTATTGCTACCAAAGGAGGCGGGTATCCAAGAATATTACTTTGTGGTCATATGGATACCGTTCCAAATAAAGTTCCTGTAAGGATAGAGAATGGCTTCTTGTATGGTAGAGGTGCATCAGATGCTAAAGCTCCTTTAATATCTATGCTTCTCGCCGCCTCTGAATTCCCTAAACAAAATGGTACTATAATATTTGCTGGTGTAGTTGATGAAGAAGGAAATGCAACAGGTAGTAAACAACTTGTAAAAAATAATTTGGAAATAGATTATGCCATATTTGGTGAACCTAGTGGTTTAGAAAATATTACAGTTTCCTATAAGGGAAGATTAGCTCTTAAATTAATATGTGATGTTCTAGACAGTGCACATGCAAGTGCTCCATGGTTAGCAAAAAACTCTATTGAAGAAGTCTATAATCTTTGGAATGAGATTAAAAATGCTTTAAATAAGAATTATGAGAAAGAAAAAAGAAGTAACTCTGTCAGTTGTTGTCTTACAGAAATTTTAGGTGGATCTAGTCACAATGTCACTCCTCAAAAATGTAAAATAACAATGGATATTAGAATTCCAAATGGGACTACTTGTCAACAAGTTTTCGATACTATAAAAAGCCTCATTGCAAAAACTTCAAAAGAAAATGGAATAAAAACTAATTTTATAATTGAAGATTTTACTGAGCCATTCGAAGCTGATTTTTCCTCTCCATTAGTGAGGTCTCTTGTTCTCTCTATTCTTGACATTTGTAAAAAAAGACCTGCATTATTAAGAAAAACAGGAACAGGTGATATGAATATTATTGGGAATGCATTTAAAATTCCAGTAGTTACATACGGCCCTGGAGATCCACATTCTTCTCATAGTGTTAATGAACATGTAAATATAGAAGAATATCTTTCAGGAATTGAAGTCTACAAAAGATCTTTATTTCATATGTCCAGAATGCATAATATCCAGAATAAATAATATTAGAGATAATATTTGCGAATTAAACATCTAATATGTTATGTTTCGTTGGTCTTGGCATAAATGGTTATTCTGGGCTGAGTCTCTTAGCACTAGAGACTTTACAAACATGTAAATTTATCTATATAGAGAGATTTACTAGTTCTATTGAAGATGACGATATTAGGCAACTAGAACTCTTACTAAATAATGATAATAAACGTACACAGCTAGTTCCTCGTTGGTTTATTGAAGATGCACGTGATATTATCTCTCAATCAAAAGAAAATAATGTCGCAATTTTGACTTATGGGGATCCTTTTATGGCAACTACATTCACTGAACTTTATGTAAGAGCCAAAAAAAATCTAATTGATATAAAAATAATTCATGGTGCTTCTGGAATTTCATCTTTAATCGGTGAAATTGGATTACATAACTACAAATTTGGAAGGACTACAACAATTATGTCAGATCCTATGTCTGCAATAAGTGTCTATAATACTATTTATGAAAATCTGCGGGTAGGAAGCCATACCTTAATACTAACTGAATATAATAATAATGAAAAGGAGATTTTCTTTCTTGACCCAGTAAGAGCTATATCTATGCTTCTTGAAGTCGAAAAGAATATCAATTATAAAATTATATCTGATGATTTATTTATTATAGTGGCATCCAGAATAGGATATAAAGATCAAAATATAATAGGAGGCAAAATTAAATCTATTAACAAAGTAGAATTTGGCAAAGGACCTCATTCTATCATTGTAACAGGTAATCTTCATTTTACAGAAATAGATTCTATAACTTCCCTTTATCCAAATAAAGATCCTCCATTGGATAATACTCAATTCTTTCAACATATTGCAGTAACGATGTTAGAAAAATATCTACCAAAAGCTAAATATGCTCTGAAGAATATGCAATCTTATCTTGAAAGTGAAAGAAATTCCTCTTCTACTCTTGGTGAAGAGATTAAAGGAATGTATCCTGTATTAGAGAATGCTGAATATTATTTATTGGATGCTGAAAGATTTTTCAATCAGAATAAGTTTGAATTAGCTATACTTAGCATAGGCTATGCAGAAGGATTAATAGATGCATTACGTTTCCAAAAAAATATCAATCCGTGGTTATCTTAATTTAATACTTTATTATTTTAAGGATATTTTTTATATTTTGATTTGGAGAACTATTATTATAACAGAATAAATATTAAATTAAGTGATATTTGACGATGAATAAAAATTACGATATTTCTTTTAAAATTCCAGACGATCTGTTACAATTTTTAAATAATGAAACTTATTCATTGTTGATTAAAGGTGCGCCAGGCTCAGGAAAAACCGCTCTATGTTTGACAATTCTTAAAGCATTAAACATAAAGAATAATTTCTTTTATATTTCTACAAGAGTATCGCCTAATAAATTATTTTATTACTTTAAGTGGATAAATAAATACCTTAAAATCAAATATTCAAATAATCATAACAAAACTTCTAAAAATATAAATAGTTTAGAACCATTTTTTGAAGATGCACGTTTAGATGAACCAGAATCCCTTTTCGAACGTATAACAAATCAATTGATGGATGTACGATCTCCATTGATAATAGTAGATAGCTGGGATGGAGTAGCTTCATTTATGGATCGTGAATCCAGACTAAATAATGAACGTGTTTTACAAACATGGTTAGAAAGGGCAGGTGGGAGATTAATTTTGGTAAACGAAGGCAACGAATTAACAACATTAGATTATCTTGTTGATGGTATTGTAACTCTTAAATTTAATAAATTCAGTCACATCCCTTTCCGAGAGATGAACTTAACGAAGTTAGGAGGAATTAATATAAAGAAAAACAATTTTTTATACACATTGAATGATGGAATTTTTAAAACATATGAACCAAGTAGTCATTACGATCATATCTTGGATAATATTCTTGTTTCACCAACAAATAAATCCGATATCCAAAAAAAAATTGTTAAAATTGATTCTGGTCATTTTTCACTTAACAAAGACCTAAATGGAGGATTTACTAAGAAATCTATAATACTATTAGAACATGATTCTGACATAGAAATTAAATATATTATTTTATTTTTGTTTAATTTCATCATTAATTGTATTAATAATTCTCATCTACTATTATTAGACAATAAAATTGCCAAAAGTATTACTTCTATTTTAAATTTTATCCGATCGAACATTGTAAACTCTAATGATTATGACAGATCCATTAAGTTAATTGATATTAATTTGGATACAAATTTTGATAATATGGATAACAATCTAAACACTAATGTATTAATTAATCCTATTTCTGAAGAAATGAATAATATTAAATCAAACTCGATGATATTTGGAATTTTGAGTTCTGATATCTATAATAATATGGATGATTATAAATTGATTAATGCTTTGAAAGAAAAGTTAGATCTTTCTTTCGTTCTAATTCAACCAAGAATAAAGTCAGAGTCAACACCAAGGCGATTTGATTATAAGATTACAATAAAGAAGGTTAACGATTTTGTATGTGTCCTTTTTACACACCCACATTTACGAGTCTATGGACTCGAGCTCTTGAATATAGATAACTCAAATTTCTCGGTCAGGTTGGATCCAATAATATAAAATAATTTAAAAAATTTACCTTAGCGTACTACTATTATGAAAATGAGTATTATATCATTTTTCTAATTGCTTAACATTTTTGTGAAGGAAAAATTGCAATTCAATGATATTAATATCAAAAAATAACTATATGTTTAAAAAAAGGATATTTTTACTAACTTGAAAATTTTACAATGTAATCGTCTTATTAAATTGTATTACTTCTATGATGATCATCTGAAATTTTGGCAAGTACCTATCAATTTAAAGCTATAGGGGAACTGCCTTTGTATAAAAAAATAAGTTTCATAGTTTTTCAATTGAATTACTAATAGCATCGGTATGGAAGTCTGTATTATTAAAATCATGGGCCGAAAGGGAGTTGAACCCTCGACCTTTCGATTATCAGTCGAACGCTCCACCAAGCTGAGCTATCGGCCCAATTTAACCCCCGCTATTGTTGGTGCTTTATTTCAAAGACAATTTAAATATTTTTTTTTGATTCCTTTAAATTATTAAGGTAGCAGTGTACATCATTTTCCATATTTTGTGTTAGAGATTAATTTTGAAATACCTGTGTAATAAAAATGCATTTAAGACTATAGTATGGTACATGGAGTGATTTATGATTAAAAAAATTGGAGGAGTTGCTATTATTACAAAGAACCTGAATAAAACTGCATATGAAGCATCTGAATATATTGCTGAAATACTTTCACGAAAAAATATTAAGGTGTCATCTATCCCTCCATTTGAAACATCAAACTTCAAAAATAGCTGTTCTACTTTTACCTCCCTAGTAAATGAAATTGATCTTATAATCGCACTAGGAGGCGATGGTACGACCTTGAGAGCTTTTAGATTTCATCCTAGCGATATTCCTGTTTTTAGCATTAATGTTGGAGGTACTAGGGGTATACTTTCTGAAGTTAAATTGGATCAAATTGACGATTCTATCGATGCAATTTTAAATGGCAATTATTACTATGATGAAAGAATTAGAATCCAGGCTTCTTCATCCGATAAATTCTTTCTTCCTGCGTTAAATGATATATTAATTTTTAGAACAAATCTTACAAGTACACCAACTTTAACAATTAAATTTAGAGATGGTACCATTAGTCAGCGCATGGATGGAATAATAGTTTCTACTTCAACGGGATCAACCGGTCATTCAATTTCTTTAGGAGGGCCTGTATTACATGAAGAATTAAAATGCTTAATAATTAATCCAATAGCTTCAATTAATAAATTACCGTCAATAATAATACCTCCTGAGGAGATTGAAATTTATAGTAATCGTCAAATTGATTTAATAATTGATGGCCAAGATAAATTTTTAATAGAAGAGAACGATGCTATAAAAATAACTCGGTTCCCTATCAATGCTCGTTTTATCAGGTTAAGAAAGAGAGGCTTTAGACAACTTGAAAAACTTGGATTCTAATGTTTTCATTTTAGATTCTAGTGCTTTCTATGCAGGTTTCTATCGTTCCCTCAATTCAAAATTTTATACAACGACGTCTATTCTCCAAGAGATCAAACATATATTAAAATCCTCTTTAACTCTAGAGATTTTGATTTCATCAGGAGTCTTGGTTATACAAGATCCACCAAAAGAATCAATTGATAAAATAATTAATACTGCAAATCTATTAGGAGATATTAAAAAACTTTCGAAGGCTGATATTTCTATTTTATCTTTAGCTTATAAATTGAATAGGATTTTAGTATCTAATGATTATTCAGTCTTAAACGTATCTAATTTCCTTAAAATTAAGACCATTTCTTTAGGTAATGATGGTATAATAGAACTACGAAAATGGAAGAATTTTTGTAAAACATGTAGAAAACAATATTCCCCCAGTATCAGAGAATGCACAATTTGTGGTAATTTAACAAAAAGAAATTATAAAAAAATTCGCCCTGCAGTTTAATCCGACCTTTCTTTATTGGTTTGTTGTTTCGTATTATTATACAAATCGATGAAGAATATTTTCAAATAAATATATATTGTAAAATCCATCAATAAATCAAGTAGTATTATATTAAAATTTACTATAAGAATTATTCGTATTTAATTTATTAACCTAAGTTAAAGATGATATTGTTAATAGTTGATAGGTTTATCAGTTTTCAAAAATAATGTTTCATTATTATTAATTATTATTATAATTGGAATAGGTTCTCTCTCTATTATATCTTATCAATCTGCGTCTTTTACCGCTGACGAGATAAAGAAAATTGCAGAAGAAGATATAAAGTCCAATGCAAGAATTCAAGCATATGATTTATCTAGAATACTGGTACACAGTCTTGACTCCATAAATTCTAACTTAAAGGTTTTAACATCTTCCCCTTTTCTTTTTGAAAATGATATTGACGAAGTACAAAACCTTCTATATTCTGCACAATCATCTACTCTTGATATAACAGATGCATACTACTGGATAGATGTTAACGGCAGAATTGTGACGTCTAGTAAAATATATCAGACTGGTAGAGCTAATGCAATTTTAGATACTCAAAATCAACCTTTTTTCCTAAATCCAAAAAAGACATTATCTCCTTATTATAGTACTTCTATTACATCTCAAGGAAGTCCTTCATCATTTTTATACATTTCTTACCCATTAGTTAAACAACAAATAGTAAAATACCAAAATAATACTTATAATGCCAAACAAATATTTGATGGGGTACTGGTAGCAGCAATAGGTGTAAAATCATTAGGTGTATTTCTTCAAAATGAAATGACATCTTCTATTATTGGCAACGTAGGACTAATGGATACAAATGGCGTGATAATATACGCAAGAAATCAGTCACTAATAGGTAATAATTATATGTCAGATGAATTTCAAAAGTTGACACCCCCTGATCTGAGAGGAAGTTATAATAAAATTATAAAAAAAGGTTTAGAAGGAAAATCGTTGGCAGAAGATTTGACTTATAATGGATCAACTATAACTCTTTCATACGAACCAATTATAATAAATGAAAAAAATTTATGGACGTTATATGTAAGTTTTCCTCATCAATTGGCAAGTAATGTTGGCTCCCTAATAGCACAGCAAAATAATTTTAGCACTCTAATTGTAGTTATAACGGGTTCAGTTACTTTTGGAATAATCTATCTAATTTTGTCATGGAATAAGAGATTAGAAGGGGAAGTCAATACACGTACAGGTGAACTGAAAAATACCAACATATCACTCCTGAAGTCAAACGAACTTCTTGAAGAGGCAAATGAACAATTAAAAGTACATGATAAAATGCAAAAAGAATTTATCAATATAGCTGCTCATGAATTAAGAACTCCAATAATGCCTATACTAGGAGAAGTAGAAATAATTGAAGAAGATCTTGATCCTAAAACTAAAACAGTTAAAGTAGAAGAAGAACAGATTCAATTGATAATACGTAATGCAAAAAGATTAGACAGGTTAGCATCCGATATTCTTGATGTTACAAAGATAGAAAGCAAATCATTAAAACTGGAAAAAACATATTTTAATCTTAACGACATTTTATCTAACTCCATTAGAGACATACAAAATCAAGTTTCTTCAGGGGATATAGGAACTAAAAATTTAAAAATAGTCTATGATCCTGTAAACATAAGAATCCCTGGAGACAAAGAAAGAATCAATCAAGTAATTAGTAATTTATTAAGTAATGCATTAAAATTTACTGATGAGGGATTTATAAAGATAGAAGTGGAAAACTCAAATGATAATGTTATTATTAGTGTGGAAGATACTGGAAGTGGAATTCATCCTGAAATATTTCCACGCTTATTTTGTAAATTTGCAACTAAATCTGATAAAGGAACAGGCCTAGGTTTGTACATTTCAAAAAATATAATAGATGCTCATGGAGGGAGAATTTGGGCCCAAAACAATAAATCAGGCATCGGTGCAACATTTTTCTTCAGTATCCCATTAGAAAAGAAAAAATAAAAATATCTTTAATCGACTTTTCAATGTTAGGTATACAATTCATTTAATTTAAGTATAAAGAATGTAAACATATTGAAATTCTAACCATTATAATTATCAAACTATTGATTCAATTACTCTAACTCAATATTCCGAACTTTTTAATTGTACAAATAACTATTACCATATCAAAACAACAAACAAATCATTATTAAACAATTGATAAGCATAAAGCAATTTAACTACTCTTGCTGATAAAATTGCAATATAGATGGAACCACATCTGCATTCATCATTTGAAAAAGTTGTTATGGAAAGAGTGAACTATTAGTATTTATTAATAAAACTTGATCAGTGAAGTACTATCATGTAGGCAAAATGAATGTAATTTAATTCATACGCAAACTGGATTATAATCTTTATATCAGGAATAATAATACAAATTTAAAATTATCTTTATATCGAATTAAAAGATGTGGCTATAATTATATGCAGTTATTTATGATATCAGGATCCTATCTGATTTTTTTATATAATATCAAACTATAATACAAAATCCTACTTAGAATCTATAATAAATTATACATCATTAATCTTTCAAAATATATTAAGATGTCTCCAAAACTTAGTATTCAATTTGCCGTCGCTAAATATAAAGTAATTGTACAATATTATGAATAATCTTCATTGACTAATTAAGAGAACTAACAATTAACAGAATTTTTAATTTCGCTAAGCATCTCTTTTACATTCATATCTATTTCACTGGGATCTCTTTTTAGATCTAAATCTTTTTTCATCTCTATTACTTTAGTAAGATACTTCTTATCATTATCTGAAAATAATGCTTGTGATTTTTCTAGAAGAATAATTGCTCGTTTAAAAAACTGTTGACCATCCTGATATTCTAGTAAATTAATGATCTTTCCATCCCTCATCGCCTCCGTGTATTCCTCAGAGGCAACATTGATCAATTCTGCAGTCACATTTAGTATATAACTGCATTTAGACCTGGTATCAAATGATATTGATTGCTCTAAGGCATCATTAAGCACTTTCTCTAATTGTGTTTTCTCTGTTGTGGTTTTAGTAAGATTATTTGATCTAACTGTTGATACATAGTAATTTAATTTGTCAGAAAATTCTTTTGTTAAGGTGGCATTTGTCTGATTAAGTCTCTCATTTATTTGATCTACAATTTCTTCAATAGGATGTAATGCATGTGCAACAGCGAGTAAATTATTATTATTTTGAACATTTTCCACTGATGCATCTAAATGTCCTATCATTTGTTCAACATAGCCATGAAATTCTTGATCGCTTATTGTATGTTGTTGG
>Ga0210143_1000354_pt1 | contig 10366 bp, 14 predicted proteins | sample MayberryNW_TuleC_2_FD_185527 | JGI IMG/M metagenome (GOLD analysis project Ga0210143, IMG submission 185527) | Wetland microbial communities from San Francisco Bay, California, USA, that impact long-term carbon sequestration - MayberryNW_TuleC_D2... | ecosystem: Environmental > Aquatic > Marine... | reverse complement strand
CTCTATTTTTTTCCTTATTTGAAGACATGTGATATCATTAGAACAAAATACTATATATGTGTTGGTATTAATTGGTATTTAAAGCCATATAGACCCACGCTTTAAATATTGAATCAGGCGAATGATTCAACTTATACTCTATTGAGTGTCGTCGATCATAAACTGGCTTTTAATCAAATCATGAGGATTAAAGGGTTTTAATTTTTAACGATCGATATCCACTAGAACTTGTACAAATCATAAATTCTTCTTTTTGCAAAATCAAATAGTAGATTTGAATTACATGTTATATTTTCTATTATGGTTAAACTGCTTGCTTATGAATAAGCTGCAAAAAATCATTTTGGTTTCGCTTGTATCAATCTCTGGGTTTTCATGGTTTTTATCTACAAATCAGCCAGACATGATGAACATTATGGTTACCTACAATCCAATATTATTAGTATTATTTACTACAAGTTGGACGGCTGGAATGGCAGCAATGATGTTTTCAGCAGTAGTACCAATGGTTTTACATTACAATAAGCTCACTATCAATGAACAGTCGATATTATCAATAGAAACACTTGAAGCAAAATTTCCTACACTTAAGGTCATCCCCTTTGTCGGAATGTATCTTGCAATTTGGGCCTATCTTAAATTTTTAAGATCAAAAGGTGTCAGCAAAGAATTTAACATATACAACATCTTCCTAATGTACTTCTCCTTTGAAGGAACTATGATTAGTTGTCTTTGATAAAATTCAATCAAGTGCCCAATCAGACAACTTGATTCCTGTTTATTTACTCCGGATAGTTTGGTAAGTATCATAGCATACCAGTACTGGACTAGTGCATCCTCGCCACCTTTTGATACTAGATCTAGAATAAAGGAAAAATTAGAATGACATTTTCTACACAGTCCATCATGTACATCTACGTATTTTTTTTCAACTACATGACCACATTTTGCTTTCATCACAGTATTTCGTATTCGTTGAGAGGGCATATTAATCCTCTGGTACTTCAGGTTTTCTAAGAGAAATAATTACAAATGTATCTCAACTAGTTCTATCTCATCATTGCATGTCTCGCATTTAAGATCGTTATTGGCCTATGTTGCAAGTGATTATCTTTGGCAGTGGGTCGAATGTTTATATCATAATGTGATCAAACGGGAGAGTAATCAACTATGGGGAAGATATCCAGGTTTCATGGCAACTCCAATTTACAGATTATTGCTATATCTGATGACTCTTTTGTTTTCTAGCTCAGTATCAAGTCCTATATCGGAAACTTGGACTTTTCATCTGCTGCCCGGCAGGTGGAACAAATATGATGCCAACTTATCTCTCTCTGGGTCTGGCTGAGAAAACCTGAAAAAGCCAGATATCATAGCTCACATTTGGTACGAATTTAGAAGCAAATTATTCCTTTACCTGTATTTTCTTGGCTCCAACGTCATGAACTATGTAATAGTCATCAGCTACCTGTATAATGTCTCCAGGAGCTATCTTGCTATGACTTCTTTTTTTTCTCAGCGCTATCCCAAAAGGATTTTGCTCATCTTGAGCAAATTTTAGCCAAATCCTACCTACATTGAGAATGTTCTTGAATTCACATTCCCAAACCAAATCGTATATTGTATCAAGCGCCTGCCTACTCAATTTATTGTTACTTAGTATTACGGATTGAACATCAGGCTCTCTGCAGAAATAAACTCTTACTTTCATCTTCCTTGCCTTACCTTATACCGCGGGCCAAATAATTCCAACGGCTCTGCCTCGCGCTTTTTGGAAAAATTGACAGAAATCGAAAATTTCTCCCATGTAAGGCTGATCGTATTGTAGGCCCATGACTCAATCTGCGATATTAGGTCGACAATATCTTAAAATATGATGTGCTCGTGCTCTGATAATGTCAGATAAAAAGAAAGGCAATTGATTTGAAAAAAAATCCTCACAGGTCAGATGAAGATCAAAATTCCGATCCAAATGAACCACCTGATGACAATAAGCAGTTAAACAAGTGTGAAACAATAGAAGATGGGACAGAAGCATTCATGCAGTGGATGGGTTCATCTGATAAGAAATCTCTCAAATCAGATAATCCAATTGTTTTGATTAAATTTATCAATGATGTACATACAGTACTATATGACACATCAGTATCAAAGGAAGTTGAAGTAAAGTTATCGTCAGGTATACCGTACTGCAACTATTGTCAATCTGATGATTGTGCGCACGTCGGTTTTACTATCTGCATAGAACAACTAGGCAGGCATAGACGTGATGGTAAGGAAGAAACCATAGAAGAGATTGTCAACAGTTAAATAATAACAAATATCCAAATCCTATCTGAAGTCAATTACTTTTCTATATCTCTGGTCCTTCCTTTACTTTTAAACCTAGATATTAGATGTCCAACATAATAGCTTCAAGAATCTTTAGTCCTATTTAGTAATAATATGTTTTGGAATGAATTAAAGAGCTAAACAAAAAATGTCAGTATTTTTTTTATCCGTCACTGAACTTTGAGCTTTTATGCGCTCCGTCACAGAATGGTTTATTCTCTGACGCACCACAACGACAGAGGGTATAGTGTTCTTTTGACGCGCCTTCCCCGAATTGGATATTCTCACCAATTAACTCAATTCCTCCAGTAATATGATAAGGTCCATTTTTCAATACCGTAACAGTCGGATTTCTTTGTTCCTCTGGATCTCTATATTCAACTCCATCGATAGAGTAACTCAATGCACCAGATGGACATCTTCTCACAACATCAATTATGTCATTCATTTTTGAAGCATCAGGATTAATCCAGGGTCTAGAGCCTAACTTAAAGACAGAAGAAAGATTATTAACACATTCTGCCGCATGTGAGCAAATCTTTCTATTATCATGCACTGTAATTTCTTTTCCAGGATAGTCACGCCTTTTATCTTTAATAGCTGTTTTTTTTATGTCATCATTCTCCTCCAAAGTTTTGTTCGCGCTAGAAAATCCAATTACGTTGTGCGTACCATCACAAAATGGCTTGTTTTTAGATGCGCCGCAACGGCATAAGGCAATGCCAACTGTCGCAGATAGGGGTTCTCCCTTGAAATTTTGAAGGTTGTAAACTACCTTGGGTTGCATATCATTTATCAAGTAATATGGGCCGCTGGGCAGCGGCAGAATCTTTGGCTTTATATCCGCATTCTCATTATTGGATTTCAACGAATCACTCCAATCTTGCTAATTTCAATACTTTTGGATATGCTATCTGATAAAGACTTGATCAACATAACACCATTTCCATTTTTCACCAGGTTCAAAAGATCTAATGAGTGGATGACCCATAGATTCAAAATGTTTTGTACCATGTTTATTTACAGAAGAATCACAACATCCTACATGGCCGCAGGTTAAACAAAGACGTAAGTGTACCCAGTCAGATCCGATTTTCTCACATTCTTCACATCCTTCTGTATTTGCCTTCATGTTTTGGTTAACCTTATTCATGTGATCACATGAATCAACAACTTTCTTGCTCACTTTACCTCATATAATTATATCCATGATGATATTTAATAGTTGGGTAATTTACCCTACATGGTTATTCAGCGCGTATTCTAAGAAAAGAGATCTGAACTTATCTTATCAAGCAATTAGGATCTCCAAAGAGATTTGTTGCATTTGGAATGCTTTTATAAATAACTTACATGTAAATGAAACTAAATGCCGATAGTTATTATGAGAACGATTTTTATGTCATATGCCTCATTACACTAGAAATGAATGAAATCGATACTAATTATAAGAATTATTAGTGCTATTATCCCTAATTCTTGTTAGGACCTTAGAATTCTGAAATTCAAAGATACAATAATATTTATAGAGCAGCAGAACTTGCTAATTATGATTTAATAACATAATGCTTCAATTAGAGAGAGCGAAAAATAATCCAATATTAGTTCCTGATCTATCTAGTTGGTGGGAGGCAAAGGCGGTGTTTAATTGCGCGGTCCTCCATGATGGTAAGGCTTTTCATATGCTATATAGAGCTATTGGCGAATATGAAGATTATGTATCAAGGATTGGTTATGCATCAAGTAGTGATGGTATCCTATTCACTAGAAATAAGGATCCAGTAATGTATCCAGAGCGGCATTATGAAAAGTACGGTATTGAAGATCCCCGTCTAATGACTATTGACGGAGAAACTTATGTAACATATGTTGTGCTTTCGGATTATGTCAAAAATAATCCATCAGTATCTACTGCCCTTGCAAAGACTGAAGATTTTTCGCACTATCAAAGACTTGGTATAATAACGCTACCCGGTTCACAAGACAAAGACGTTGTATTATTTCCCAGATCTAATCCAGAAAGTGTATCTCAAAGATATATGCTACTACACAGACCGAGTACCTGGGTAGGACCACGGTATAAAACAGAAAGACCAAGTATATGGATTGCAGAAGGTGATTCAGTTACCAATTATTATAGGCATTCACTTCTCATCAAACCGGAACAAACTTGGGAGGCTTTAAAAATAGGAGCAGGTGTTCCACCCCTTAAGACAAAAGAGGGCTGGCTTGTTATATACCATGGTGTGAATACAGAACATGTTTACAGTGCCGGAGCCGTCTTACTTGATATAAAGGAACCTAGCAAAATACTGGGTAGAACTAAGAGTCCTTTACTAACTCCGGAAAAGCATTATGAGCTAAAAGGTGATGTTAATAATGTAGTTTTTCCAACGGGAGCATGTATTTTGGATAATAGGTTATTCGTATACTATGGTGCTGCAGATAAGAGGTGCTGTCTTGCCACGATTGATTTGCAGAAGATACTGGATTATTTGTTATCAGATATATGCTCAATCCACTCTGAAAAAGAATTTTAATTATATGCAGCAATGACTTCTTTTAATCCTATATTAGTAGTTTAAGATAATCATAAATTTAGAGTAATGGGGCAAGTACCAAAGATCTTTGGATAACAGAGTTATACCAGCAGCCAGTTGAGTATTGTCTGCATAACAGTTCCAGTACTGATAAAGAGAACTAAAAAGGAAATTAATCATGACCAGTGTGTACAACAATATATTACAGTTAACATCATTCTCATCTGTACAATGACAAATGACGTCTGGCCAACTCATACGAGCTTTCCTAAAATAGGCGGTCGGTTAGTCGACTTGAGAGGACTTTCAATTGGTGATGCTAATGATATTAGTCGTCTGATGACTTACAATATATCAAAGTCTTTATGGGAAGTTCCTTATCCATATAGTTTAGAACATGCACAGAATTTTATCAATTCAACTCGTAGAGACTTTGAATCACTAAAGGCTGTAAATTTTGCAATACTATACAAGAATAATCCTGAAGGTGATAGTAGCTTAGTAGGAATTATAAGCCTCAAGAATATAGACCTTGATAACAAGAGTGCAAATTTAGGATATTGGATTGGAGAGCTATACTGGGGTAACGGTATTGCATCAGAATCAGTTGCACTAGTTATCAATCATGCGTTCTCTGTTCTAGGACTAGAGGAAGTTTATGCATTTGTATATTCTGAAAACAAAGCCTCAATGCGAGTTTTAGAAAAGAATGGAATGACAAAGAAAGGCGAGGCAAATGAGTATAGCAAGAAGCTTGGCAGGTATCAGAATACCACCAAATTTGTTATAAAAAGGCAATAAATAGTATCCAAGTTAAAAAACCAAAAATATTGAGATACTGATTATCCTTATATTGAAACTTGGATCAGGAAAATTCTTGTATTCTGATAAAGTTGATTTGATAGAGTCCACTGTTTATCCACAATTGAATGTAGCAGTAAAACGTTTTAATGTTGATATGGTAACTAATGTGCCGGTTTTCACGAGTATGGGCTCCATAACGAGATTTTGGTGCATTAGCAACTTATATAGTCCAAGGTTTCGCTATCGAGAACCCATCAAATAAATTCACGCTTCATGGAAACATTACTGACTTTACCGACTGATGATATTCCTATTAGGATTTGCTTGAATTTCTGAATTAAAACAACCTGCAGCTTTGCCAACTTACTCAAAATGTATATATGCTGCACAGGGATCTAAATATCAGATTTGGAAACGAAACGTCCCGTAGGTGTTACAATAATAGGCATACTTATAATAATTGGTGGAATAATCTTTTTGTTTGAAGGAATCGGACTTGTTGCCTTGGCGCCATTTATAAGTCAGGTTAACTTTGAAAATAACAACACTTCGAACTCTTCAGTTACAATAAATTTTAATGGCACTGACGTTACCATTCCAAACAATGCCCTCTTCAGACTTGGTGGATTTATGGGAGTGCTTGGAGGCATGCTAATTGTACTCGGAATAGCAAGCTTTGTTGTTGCTTGGGGTCTGTTTACAGGTAAAGGCTGGGCATGGATAGTTACTATTATTATAACCATCATATCCATAATCCTGAATATAGTACTTATTATATTTGGTTCTTTCGAAAGTGTAATTGGTTTAATAGTAAATGGGATTATTATCTATTATCTCTACAGACCCAGTATTAAATCATATTATGGAAGGATAAAAGGACCTACGGTATAATATCAATTTAACGTAATTAGTAAAGTCTAAACAAAAACAAACAAAATTGAAACTCATCATTAGGTTCGCAGGGGACGATATGTCATTTGAATAGACTGTAACTTAGATTCAAGCTGATTAATTGAGTCAAGTAATAGGCTGATTTTCCTTAGTCTTCTGCCAAATATCAGAGATAATTTCATAGATAGTTTCACTAACCAATCCATTAAATTTTTCACTCCAGGCCCTAGCTACGTATTCTCCTGGAGAGACTCTATTTTCCAACCTTTTATCCAAAATATTAAGGAATCCTACATTGATACCTAAATCATTCAAACCTTTGCGTGCAAAATCAAGTTGACTTCTTATAATATCTGTAATATTAAAATGACTTTTTGCATTGTACCCATATTGAACTGCGGCCATTCTTTCCTCTCTTAATGTGGAAAGGGATCTCAGTTCCCTTTCTTCATGTATGGCTCTGCTCAAATAACCAATAAAAAATTCTGCCATAGCCATCAAGCTTTTTGAAGTGGGCTGTACGGACATAATCCTAGTTTCTACACGGTAAGAGTCAGGACCGATACGGATTCGTGCATCATCATGTCTTTCTTTCTCTAATGTAAAATAATCTTTGGCGATGTTTTGTTCGCGCGACGAAATATAGTCAATATAATTTTCAATGCCCTCAAGATATCTTGGAATTGTGGGGAACCCCGTATTCTGTTGTTCTGATTGATCGTACAAATGAATTCTTGGTTCGTGTAACGAATATATCCTTCCAGCAAACAGTCTGCTATTAGCTCCAAGTACTATTGCAGAGGGCAATATGTTCAAAATATGATTGAACATGTTTGCAGTATTTTGTGGATTTTTTCCTTGCAAATGAAGATGAAATCCTTGAATAGCTGTAGCGATATGAGCTGCTCTAAATTTGTCACCGTCGATTTCAACATCTGGAAGATTATTCTGCCATGAGGCCAGCTTATTATATCGCGGTTTGTCTGTAATCAATCCTTCTTTCATTATTTCAGGTGAAGGATTAGCACCCAGAAAGACTGGGATAACTTCATTCTCCTTATATGCTTTTTTTATGTATTTATCTAAAATCTCAATAAATTGTTCAAATACAATATTTAGATATTCAAGATTGTCCATTCCCACTGGAGAGGTCTTAAATTCAAATTGACAGCGACCATACTCATAGTCAATTTCATAAGCGCTCCCTTCAAGTTCCTTTATTAAGGGCTCTGCATTTACTGGGGTTCCCTTTTTGTCAAGTAAGCATCCCTCAATCTCGACTCCTACTCTGAAAGTTTCATCGATTTTGTCACCATCGTGATGAATTCTTTCCCTTAACTCTTGAATCTGTCTTTCAAATGAACCAACCAACTAATGTATGTCTTGATTCCTTGTGATTTAAGTTATCTTAAATCATACATATGGTTGATTTAATTAATAGTTCTCATCTTGAACGTTGTGCAAGTAGAGGAATGCAGGAATTAGATGAAAACAGCAAGTTTTTTATTTCATTAAACTCTAGAAATGTTTTACCTTTGAAGATATCTAATTGATCTGTTTCTGATAATAGAGGATTATCGGTATTGTAAAAAGGATAAGATTTTATTTTCTTCAATTCTCGACTGTGATTCTACCTTTCTTGTTTGCTGCTCGTTGTAATACATATCTCGTTGAATCGTAATATGAAGACAGGTAGACTTGGTTTTGTTCAATCTTTTCAAGTATCTGAACTTTCTTTGAAGGGTTATTCTCTATATGATAATTTAGCCACATTTCTTTAAGAATAACTCTGAGTGTATCAATTCGCTCCATATGTTGTGTTAAGAATTCTTTAGATGCAATTAGATTCAAGCGCTCCTGGGTTGACTCTTGCACTTCCTTCTTTAATCTGTAAAACTCTGCTCTTGATATGGTAAAGCCTCTATCCTTCAGGTAACTCAAAGGTTCTTTTTCTGAAATATGAAGACACATACATTCTATTACGAAGGGGAAGATTCCTGCTGTTTTAGTCTCTTTTTTACCCATTTTTTAACCACCTTCATGATACTTTTTGTCTCATTATCAACTTCGTAACCAATTCTTGTTAACATTTTGATTCTCTGGCCTCATGCCTGTTTAGTCGTACAGTTCCATATCGTAATCAAACTTTATGCCCCTGGTTCTTTGTGCTGCTGCCATAAATTCATCATCTCTAGTGTATTTTTGTATTATGACTTTATGCACTTTAGATAAGCCATATTGTAACATCGCTTTTTCATTAGCAAAATCCCTTATGCCCGTGTATTTGTCGTCATAATCGCTGGTTCTATGTATCTTTACTTTTACCCTGTTTTTAGCATTTGTCGTTTTCATTTTTTCTTCGGCCTAATTATTATTACGCGTTCTCTCCTTAAGGCCCTTTTGATTCTCTAATCTCTTATTTCGCCTGTAAACACTTTTTCTCGTCTTTATCTAACTTTTATGCCAATAACTGATTATTATCTGATGAATCCATTAAGATCTATATTAATCCACGAATTTCAATGACTTTACGATCTGTTCAAACTCTGGTAAATATTTTTCAAAGTCTTTTACATTAGCCATGTATGCTATGAAATAAGGTTGTTCGTTATGCATTAACATATATTCCACAAATTTAATGTCACTGAATGATTTTATTCCATCACCATGAATGTTCACTGCTGCTTCATTGTCAAGAGTTACGTTCTGTTTAGACGTGACATTCATGCCATCTTGTCTATCGATCTTATATTTTACATACACATCGAAACCAGCATTTTTTATTGGAAAGTTCATTTCCTGTTCAAACGAAGCGAATGCACCTTCATCTTTCATTTTTTCACTTAGCGGTTTACTATGATTAACAAGCAATACACCGAATTCGTTTGGAGTTAATGCGACCACCGAAAATATGCCCTGCTCATATGCCCAATTGTCTGGTATGTCTATTGAAAAAGTAGTATTATTTACGACTACAGCATTGACATTAGAGATCGATAATGATAACGCTGCTACTGCTACAAGCATTACAGCTATTGCAACAAAAACTAAACAGATCGGAATAGATAGGACATAAATCTTAATTTTATTCAATATACGTTAGAGTTTACTACAACTAATAACCTTTTCCAGCAATTTTTCATTTTCGTAATTAGGTCTAGAGAAGTTAGTTATCAATCAAAGTGATAAGACAATACAGTAAATATTTTGTATGATTAATGTAATTGACAGTAGTTGATAGAATCAACTTGTCAACCTGTATATACGATGTTGGTCCAACAATGATGCCTGTTAATCGACTCGACTAATTGATCTGCGGGTTGAAAAATCATGGTAACAACAAGAGAAACACACACAATAATGATCCTTGATGACGAAGAGGATATTCTAAAACTTTACAGCGACTTTCTTTCAAGGAAGGGTCACAGGGTGCTACGCACTTATGTCAACGCCGACACTATGCTAGACGATATTGATGTCGAGTATCCAGACGTTTACATCATAGATTATAGATTACTTGGTAACATGAACGGAATTGAGGTAGCAGTGGAAATTTTAAACAAGTTTCCTTCAGCATGTATTATCTTCATTACCGCTTTTGAACTTTTAGAACAAGAAATATCAAAACGCGATATTTTTTACGACAAGAATATAGACGTTTTAATTAAACCTGTTAAACTAAACCAAATTCAAAATTCTTTAATAAATCTAATAAGTGGAACTCAAAACCCAAATTTTGTTACACTTTAAATAGGCAGTAACTAGAACGGCAGTATCTGCTCTATGCTCATACAAAGAAT
>Ga0210143_1000353_pt1 | contig 10366 bp, 7 predicted proteins | sample MayberryNW_TuleC_2_FD_185527 | JGI IMG/M metagenome (GOLD analysis project Ga0210143, IMG submission 185527) | Wetland microbial communities from San Francisco Bay, California, USA, that impact long-term carbon sequestration - MayberryNW_TuleC_D2... | ecosystem: Environmental > Aquatic > Marine >... | reverse complement strand
TCTAGCACTAATGGCTGTAGGCTTATCATTAACTAATATTGTTGGATGGAATATTTTGGTATCTTTTTCACCAAAAGAATATACAGGTATATCAGTAGGAGTAGGAGCTTTATTATTTTTCTTAGGTATGGCAATAGGTCCAGCATTATCTGGAATCTATATTCAAATGAATCAATCTATTATAGAAGGTATTGATGGTTTGTTTCCATCAAAAGAATCATTTAATATGATATTTTTAACTGCTGGAATATTATCAATAGGATCTTTAATTAATTTATTCATATTAAAGAAAAATAGTAGTCTAATAGCGAAAGTAAATAATAATTAAAAAATAAAGTTAAAATCCAAAAATATATTTTTTAAAAAAGATTTTCAAAATTTTCAACAATTCTTTTCCTTAGCCTTCTAATAATCCTACAAATGTTCTTGAAAACTTTCTTTTAGCTATTTGAAGAGCCTTTTTTCCTGTTGGTGTAAGACTATATATTATAGTTTTGCCTTCTTTTTGTTCATCTAGAAAACCAGAATGTTTGAGACCTCCAAGAGCAGGATAGATTGTTCCTGGACTTGGTTTTTCACCTTTTCTTTTTGCTATTTCATTGGCTATTTCTTGACCATGCATTGATTTTTTTGAAAGTAAGAAAAGTATCAAAAAACCTAATAGTCCTCTCATATCACAACATTTATCATCATCTAATTTAACCATATGATATATATTGGATAAACGATATATAAATAATTCACAAAAAGATATTAATTTATCGATAGAACCATTTGAATTTTTTTAAATAATGACCACTAATTATAGGATTAATCATGTCTTTTAATATTATGTTATTATTTCCATAATAACAATCAAATCTTATCATCATGATAAATAAAAATTAATTTAATTTTTTATTCTCAAAATATATACATTAAATATTATTTTATTTAATATAGATACTCTCTTCTTGTAATAAAAGTAATTTTATTAATAATTGATGAAAATGATGCTATTGCGATAGGTGGTAAGGGATTATCTTTAGATAGGATTGGCAAGTATGAGGAAGCTATAAGCTACCTTGATAGAGCTCTAGAAATTTATTAATATTAACATCAATATCGGATAATACATTTTATATAAAACAAAAGATCCAAATATTGATTGTTAAGTTGTGTTATCTGATGGATCATTATCTGCTGCACCTGTAATTATGCCTAGGCCAATAGATTTTAGAATTAGTGGAAAAGACAATTTTGTCTGGTTGAATATTGAAATTTATCTTTTCATTTAATTTTTTAATTCATTCCAATAGAATATTTTATTAATTATATACAAAAGACAGTCAAATTAAAAGAAATATTGAAACAAAATGGAATTTTGTTTTGAAATGTTTCAGTATTGATGAACCAATGAAAGATGGTCCAGACAGATTTTTTTATAATGACATTCAAATATATTCTCCAAAAATTTTCATATAAATGATATCAAAAAACAGTTTATCGAGGAACATTAGATCCTTTACCAAAGGCATTATTTAGTGTAATGAAGTTTATAAAATAAATATAATAATATTAAAATAAGGAAAAAATTTATCAGTCATAAGAGATTACAAGATGCTATAGGAATAAGTTTTTAATCTGATATTGCGGTTGTCAAATTTGTATATTAGGATTGGAATCTTATAGCTTCACAATCAGATCATACTATCTTGTATTGTCCTTTTTTAAAGTCCATTTATTATTTTAAACTATCTAGAGCTTTACTCTCTCCTTGAGCAATAAGCTTTTTAATTGTATTAACTGAAAATTCAGCATTTTGTGTTGAATGAGGGGATTTACTATTTTCTCTGCTAATTCTTTTTATATCCAAGATTTTAGCACCAAATTTCTCTACTAATATTTTATGTTCTCTTTCAATATATTCTATTATATCCTTATCTATCTTTGAATTATCGTATTCCTTAAAAATATCATATAATGTTTCAATTAAATTAATATGTCTGGTTATAAGTTTACTTATTTTTCTAAGACTTTGGTCCTTATCAGTAAACATTATGTCTTTGGCTCTTGATTGAACTTCACTCATGTTTGTCGGAAGTTTGTCTATTTTTCTAGGATAGTTTTCAATTATAAAAATATTTTTATCACTACTAGGAGATGCTACCATAACTTCTCGTACTGGGGTATTACTTAACAATGAACCATCCCATGCATACACACCATCATCGACATCTACCCAAGGAAATCCATATTGAGGATAACCAATTGTAGCCAAGAGATGTTTCATCTGTATTTGTATTTTATAACTGTCAAATATTATTGGTTCACCTGAAAGTACATTAACGGCAGTGATTATAAGACGTGGAATATTACTATTATTATTGTCCTCATTTGCATTATTATTATGGGTGCCACCAACTTTTTTTACGTTTGGTGATAGTTTTTTAAAATCTATGTATTTTTCTAAAGTTTTTTCTAATGGAGTATTGTCATAGATATAAGTCCATTGATATGGTAATATGTTGGAATCATGTGAATTTTTATATTGAAATACATTCCAATTAAACCATCGAGGAACAAAGAATTTTGGTACTCCAAATATTGCTGCATTTAATGATGCTGATGAGGATCTTTTGAAATCCAGTTGATGAGTTTGATCAACATAATCAGAGGAAAACATATCTGGTATTACATTAACACTACTCTCTGCAATCTCTATCCAAAAGTCTTCTAAATCCTTTGCAGGATTATCGTTTTTGCTTCCAGCAGCAATTGCTCCATTAATAGCACCTATTGATGTTCCGGATATTATATTAAATTTAATATTTTTTTTTGCAAATGTCTTGAAAACACCACAAGCAAATGCACCTAATGATCCTCCCCCTTGTAAAATTAAGACATTTTCAATATTTTTTTTGTGTTTGTGTTGATACATTGTTTCTCTACATTTTTTATATGACATTCATTATATTTTGGTCTTTTCAAAAGCAATTCAAAAAGTATCTTAATATACTATTGAATAGTGTCAAGCTTAAAGTATTTTTAAAAAGACCGAAAATCAGGTCAGATTAGTTTCACATTCACTCTGAGACAAATACAACTGTTAGTTCTTGTACCCTCTGTAGTGACTCGTGAAAAATATTAAATGTTCCTATTGAATTGGACATAGCCATATCATTCTCTCAAAATATAAGATGAGACTGATTTTTTTCTTTAATCGTCTTTATTCAAATATATATATAGATACAAAAACATTACAAAATTTCCAAAAATATCAACTGAAAATAAAATTAGTTAATTGAAAATGCATTGTTCAGTTGTTTTGTAAAATAGAATTTATTAAGTGAATTTATATGAATATCAATAAAGCAAAATATTTCTTTTGTTTTAATTATAGATTAGTTTGTTTTGGCATTATCATAATTGTTTTATTGCTTTTTAAACCTATAACGGTACTATTCAAACCTATTTAGCGACTCCTCTTTTCATGCTTAACCTTAGATGTTGAATAATATAAAGTTGAAATTTTAACCCCGAACTACTACTTCAAGGTCCGAGTCCCATTTCTGGCGTTTCGGATGTGGATTCTAATTCACTAGAACCGACCTCTGTAAAGATCCTATTGTAAATCAAGACAAAGTGAAGAATAAGATAATGAGTTGCAAAATATACGAATAACATCAACAGATCCTTAAATAGAATTAGAAAGAAGGTAGATTTTATTATAAAATTATTATTTAGACTAATATTTTAACACACTAAGAATCTAACAAAGAAAAATTTTGATAATGCTAATACTATCTATAATTATCTTTATGCTAAACAAATAGAAATAGTATATAAAAAAGAAAAATTAAATAATTTTAGATAATCAATTACTTCACTCTTATTTAATAAAAATATATTATATATAATAAACGATTTCGAAAAATTTGTTTATATCTATAATTAAAACTATTTTGTTTGACATCTTTCTCCACTATTTTTTTTATGGTTTTTCCAGTGTTTTATGCATCCAATAAATTTATGTTCGGTACAACCACAAATAAAACATTGGTCAATTTTTTTTGAATCTTTTTTCAATACTAATTATAAAACTTAATATCTATATTAATTATAATAATTTCAGGAAACAAATAAGTTATGATACCCATATGTAAATTTTAATTAATATTTAAAAAATTTATATAAAATAAAAACAATAGTTATTAGTGCAACTGTTACATATAATATTTTAAACTACAAGGATAAATTCTTGGATCTTAAAATAGATAAATTTTTAAATAAAAGCTTATATTCTGCATCATTGATAATTTTCTATTTTGTCTTAATGAGATAATTGGATCAATTGTTCCTGTAATCGGAGCTGGAATAGTATTTATTCTCCACGTTAATTATTTTGAATATGGTTTTACACTAAGTTAGCCTACTAGGTACGTCTAAACCTATATACTAGCAGTAATATTTTGTGATTACTACCGAGAACAAGATTTCCTATGGATTAGGATGTTCAAGTGGATCAGAGTCTTTCTTCTCTCTTTTTTTACCTAATTTTTCTAAAATTAAATCTTTTAAACCCATTCATAAGTATGTAGGTAGAAATCGCTTAAAAAGGTTGGCAGCTTTGACGAAACTATAAAAGACTGCCGGAAGCTGTCAACAAGACATTTTTCTACCCATGAATAAGGGATGGACACGAGTACCAATCCGAGAATTAGTTTATTTTAGAATCCAATTCTAAAAAAAGGATTGAAATAAATGAAACTTGTTACCATTAAACACTTATTAACTAAGATTTTCCTAGATTACATAATTTTATAACATAATAATTAGATTTTAACTATTCATCTTCAATTAGAATATTATTTAATATCCAGATTGATAATAATAGTTCTCATTTGATGAATAAGGCTCTGAAATAGGTCTAGTTTTTAAAATTTAATATAGCATACGCAACTCCTACAGCATTAGGAGAACCACAGACAATAATTGTACCATTATAAACTATCAGTTTTAAGAAAAATAAAAGATTAGGAGAATTACTAATGTGCTTTGTGATTGTGCTCGTTTAGTTCTTCTACCGAACTAAAAGATTCGCTACATCGATAATTGTATTTCTTTTCATTACTGTCTTGTTGCGATGAAATTATTTATCACTTTGAAACAAGTTATTTATTGGTTGAAGCAGTAGGTTTCTATCAAGTTTATACTGAAATATTTTAAAAATAAATTTCAGTACTCAGTATTTTTAGTTTTAGTTTATTTATTTATCAATTTATTTAGAGTTTAAAGCATTAATTTAGAAATCGACAACACAATACTAATATGAAAATAAATGGAATGAAGAAAAATCACAGTAATGAATGGAAAACACGTTTATTGAAATACATTAAACTGATGTTTAAACCAACTTCTTGATTATATTATCAAAGATGATAGCAGCAACAACACTACCTCCATCGCCACCAACAATAACTGACATAAGAGACGATATCAACAACGTATTGAAAGAATGGCATTTTGGAACAGAAGACATGTTTGATAATGAGGATTTAGAATGTATGGCAGATGACATTATGAAGATAATTAATAAAAAATATCAACTACCACTAAAACAAAAACAATAAGAAATAAATTAAAAACTACAAAATAAGAACAATTTCATTAATCTAAAATGTATATATGATTAGAATATTGTCTTATCTATTTCTGCTTCCGTAATTCCAATAACCAAATGTTCATTTTCAATTTCATCTGAACAGATCAACAATAATGATATGTAGAGATGTCGCTCATATAATTCTGTTATTAACTGTTCAATATCTTTTTGTAATACATTGATATCTAATTTTAATATTATTGATTTATCGTTATCTCTAAGTATTTCATACTGAGAACTATAAAATTCAGAATTTTTATCATGAAATTTATATTTTATATGGTCTAAATTTTCTTTATTCATTTCATTTCTCTGATTTAATTCTTTTCTTTCTTACAATATAAGTATATTATTAATTCGATAATTGAACCACTTAATTATTGTTGTAAATCGAATTATGAAATACTACAAATCTATTCTTCATTTCTAAATTATTTTTTATTTGAATAATTGTTGCTGGTAATAGTGATGATTACTTTGTTATTACACAAAATTGATTAATTGAACTTTGTAATCATTGTATTTGGTAATATAGTATACAATCTGCCATTGGCGTGTATAGCTTGTGTTGAACTATTTTGAATATAATTGTAAAAGTAACATAACATAATTTGTTAAAATGTCTATATAATATTAATATAAAATAATCATTTAATTTATTTGTTTTTAGAATCACTTAAAAATTGAATAATTACAGGACCCAAGACATTCAATATGTCTAAAATAAATGAAATTTGAAATGGCAGTAAAAAACTATTTTGTTGTGCAATTGATCTTGCCTTTTCTAATGCATCTTCGATTGAACATTCTTCAGATAAGGATCTTAGGAATTCATAGGTAACTTTCCGTCCTACTGGTGTTTTTAATAGCTGTGGTGTAAGTAGATCCGTCCTTTTTTTAATGTTATCGGACATTAATTTTTATTGACTAGATTTGCTTTATTAATTTATCACTTATTAAAAATTAATCCTGATAATGAAAAATCGATAGATAATTGGATAAATATTTTAATATTCAATAATATAACCTACATTTGATGGATAAGGGTTCTAACCCCACTCCGAGAATTAGTATATTTTATTAGCCAATTATAAAAATGATACATGTAAATGAAAATTTGTTTGCTCTTTATTTCATTGTTGAAATAAAATAAATTTAAGTGATACTAATGGTCATACTATAATAAATTAGTTTAATTATTCAAATTGAGTTTAAAATATTTTCAAAAATTGGACAACTCTTATAAGTTCGATTATCTTTATTGACATGCATCACTATTGGGCCGCAGGTATCTATTGGGCAGGAAAGATTCTTTGCTCAAGCTTGTTCTATACACTGGACCTGCCCTTATTGTAAGTATGGCCTATATGGATCCTGGAAATTATGGAACTGATATTCAGGCAGGTGCTTCTCTTAATTACAGTCTTCTTTGGGTTGTTTGGCTCTCAAGTGGTATGGCCATGCTTCTTCAATATTTATCTGGAAAGGTTGGAATTGCAACAGGATTATCCTTACCAGAAATAATCAGAGAAAAACTCAAGAAAAAAAGGAAAAAATATCTTATACCTTACTGGTTGGCTGCAGAGACAGCAGTAGCTGCAACAGACTTGGCTGAATATTTAGGGACTGTCATTGCTCTTAATTTGCTATTTGGGATACCTATGATTTATGCTGCAATTTTTGGAGCTCTGGATGTAATTTTTATTTTGATGTTAGCTACACAACAGAGATTTCATATTATTGAAAGATTATTTGCACTGTTTGTATCAATAATAGGATTTGGGTATCTATATGAAATAATTATTATAAACCCAGACCCGTCTGCTATTTTATATCATTCTTTCGTTCCTTCGCTTGGCAACAATAATGCTATCATTCTTGCTGTAGGCGTTATAGGAGCTACTGTGATGCCTCATGCTCTTTTTGTTCATTCTTGGCTTACAAAAAATAAGGCTCAAAACAAATCTCTGGAAGAAAGAAGGAAAATACGTAAACTTCATCTTTTAGAAAATGTTGTTTTACTGACAATTGCAGGTGTAATTAATGCAGCTATTATGATTATGGCTGCTGCTGCCTTTCATTCAGACAGTCCTAATGTCACTTCGATATCGGAAGCCTATAAAACTCTTGTACCATTGTTTGGTACAACCGCTGGAATAGTCTTTTTGATTACACTTCTTTCATCAGGCATTGCATCATCGGTTACAGGAACACTTGCTGGTCAGGCAATAATGGAGGGTCTGTTAGGAAAGAAAGTAAATGTTTGGTTGAGGAGAATTGTAACTCGCTTTATTAACGTTATTCCAACTACAATAGCAATACTTTTAGGTCTTGATCCACTTAATATATTGGTATATAGTCAAGTCGTTTTAAGCTTAATGATCCCTTTACCTATGATCCCACTTATTATAATTTCAACAGATAAAACATTAATGAACGAATTTGTAAATAGAAAAATTACTACAACTGTTGCAATCGTATTCGTTGGAATCATACTTGTATTCAATTCTTATTTGTTAGTAAATATAAAATAGAAGCTTCTTGGTATATTATTTCCATTTGTTCATTGTTAAAATTTTTTAACCACAACACACTACATTAATTAGTCATTCTTACATAATTATCAAGGATTGAAATTCAAGTTTGAAAAATATTTATTAATCAATAATAGGTTTTATTATTATATTAATCATAAAAATATAAACTTTGAATCTTCCATTAGAGCTATAGTCATTTAATATCTAACATCTTCATTTAATAAATAATTATTATTGAGTGAATCAACTAACAGAAAACTTCCTACATGGGATGATTATTACAAAAATGAAAAAATAGAAAAAATGCCTGGTATACTGAAAAACTATATTTTGTTTAGTGTAGTAAAGTTGATAAAAAATAGTAAATATTATTAAGTCGATATTTAAAAAGATAATTATTTAATAATAGTACTATTTACATTTCAATCCTTGTTTTAAGTTCTCTAAATTCATTTCCATCTTGTCAAGATAACCTACATCTTTCTTTTGTTCTTCTTGATTTATTCCTTCTATAGGAGATAATAGTAACACTTTTCCATTTGGAATTTCTTCTGCAAGAGTTTGAGATAACCTAGGGTCTTTGAGTTCTTCAGAATAAATTATATCTATTCCAAGATCTTTTGCTAATGAAATAGTTTTTACGATTTGTTGGGGAAGAATTTCACCTTCTGAAGCTAGTCCATGAACTGCATGTTGATTCAAACCATATCTATTTGCAAAATACTGAAATGCTTCATGAAAAGTAATGAAGTCATGTAGTTTACAATTAGCCAATGATTTCTTTATTAAAGTATCTAGGGCATCAAGTTGTTGATTGAAATTTTCAGTATTTTGCTCATATGCTTTTGTATTATTAGGATCTAATTTGATAAGTGCATTACTAATTGTTTTAGAAATATTTTTTACTAAAATTGGATCCAACCAAATATGAGGATCGTATCTAGATATATGATCATAAATCTGGTCAGTGCTCTTTGTCTTTTCTGATTTTAGTTTACCTAATTTTATAAGTTGTAAATCTTTGCTAATATCAACAAGAAATGAATTGCGAAACTGTTCTTTCTTACCAAGCCATGAATCAAAACCTATTCCATTGTATATAATCATGTCAGCTTGAGTAATGTCAGGAATTTGTTGTGGAGTTATTTCCCAATCATGTGGTTCAACACCAATGGGTATGACAGATGTTACTACAGTGTTATTTCCACCTATTTCTTTTGCAATTTCATAAAAGGGGTAAAACGAAGCAATTACGTTAATTTTTTCTGTATCTTGTTTTTCACTACTTTCATTTTGTTGAGCATATCCATTTGATATACTCGATAGCATTAGAATATATAGTACAATAAAGACTAATTTCATATTATCTATTAAGAATTATTATGTATTTAAGATTGCTTAATAACTATTATGAATAATTAATCAAAAATTATTAATAAGTTTAGATAGAATAATAATACATTTAAAAATTAATGTATTCTTTAAATTCGGGTTAGATTAACATGGAGGTTCGTCTAAACGTAATGAATAATATCAAAAAATATTGATCATAGTATGACATAATTCCAAAGTATTTTTTAGGATTGATTGATTTTATTACTTATAATAAATGTTTATTTGAAAAATTCTTTTTTCTATTTATTTGAGAAACCAATGTCACTATCGACAATGAACAAAATGCCAATTTCTATATATTATTATAGTACATTTTAAAAGCGAGAAATATTATTGTTTTTGATTATTAATTAGAATAAACTATTATTAAATATATTTAATTATTCAAATTAATACTATGTAATAATAAACCTAACAGTAAAATATTTGTTTATTTGACTTTTTTTGGAATAATCTTTATTCTCTTTGGAAATACACAGATAAATTTGTTCCAAGTTTCTCTCAAGAAGAATCTCAAAATCAAACCAAAATAAATTCTATTATTCTGACTGCTAAGTTGTTTGGTGAAACTTACAAGTGGACAGAAGATGATGGCAATAAATTTGTTAATCCAACTTTGAATTTAACTTCAGCGGTAGACAATCAAATTACTGTAAAAAGTTTACAAAATGATTCTGAAGAACATGAAATAATAATAGAAGGTATTACGTCTGATGGAGATAAAGAGGAATTAGTAGCAAAAGAGGAATTAGTAGCAAGCGATGAAATAAAAGGTGGTTCATCTAACACG
>Ga0210143_1000351_pt1 | contig 10390 bp, 4 predicted proteins | sample MayberryNW_TuleC_2_FD_185527 | JGI IMG/M metagenome (GOLD analysis project Ga0210143, IMG submission 185527) | Wetland microbial communities from San Francisco Bay, California, USA, that impact long-term carbon sequestration - MayberryNW_TuleC_D2... | ecosystem: Environmental > Aquatic > Marine >... | reverse complement strand
TCCTCGACCGCTATCGCGTCGCAGCGCAGCGGCGCTACGTCGACCTGCCGACGACCGGAGGACAGGCGCAGGTGCTGGTCGCCGGGGAGGGGCCGCCACTGGTGATGGTGATCGGCGGAGCGGTCCCAGGGGTGTTCTGGGCTCCCCTGATGGCAGAGCTACCCGGCCACACGCTCTACGCGATAGAGCTGCCCGGCTTCGGGCTCACCGACCCGACCGGTTACCGGCACGACACCATCCGGCGGACTGCCGTCGACTACCTGGCCGGTGTTGTCGATGCCCTGGCCGTCGGGCCGAGCCGGTTCGTCACGCAGTCGATGGGATCGCAGTGGGCCGTCTGGCTGGCCGCCGACCAGCCCGGGCGGGTGACGTCGCAGGTCATGATCGGGTGCCCGGCGTTCTTCCTCGACACGTCGGCGGTCCTGCCGTTCCGGCTCGCCTCGGTGCCCGGCCTCGGGCCGCTGCTGATGTCGCTGCAGAAGCCGTCGGCGGGGAACGCCGAGCGCCTGATGCGGATCGTCGGCGAAGGGCCGGCCGGGCTCGACGAGCTCCGTGACGTCCTGGTGGCCGCGCAGCGGGTGCCGACGTACATCCCGAGCCTGTTGGCGCTGATGCGGGCGATGATGCGCTGGAGCCGGCCACGTCCGGCGGTCATGACGACTCCCGACCAGCTCCGCCGGATCGAGCATCCGGTGCGGCTGGTCTGGGGCGAGCGGGACGGGTTCGGACGCCCGGAAGCGGGCCGAATGATCGCGGAGCTGATCCCCGACGCCGACCTGCACGTGGTGCCCGGCGGCCACGCCCCCTGGTTCCACCACGCCGAGATCGTCGCCCGGCTCACCCGGGACTTCCCCGACACCCGGCGATGAGGACCGACGGGCATCCGGCCCGTCACCGACTGACCAGCTGAAGGAGTGGACGTCATGACCATCCAGCACATCGAGACCATGATCGTCGGTGCCGGCCAGGCGGGCCTGGCCACCGGCCACCACCTCGCCAGGCTGGGACGGGAGTTCCTGGTCGTCGACGGCAACCGTCGGATCGGCGACAACTGGCGCTGCCACTACGACTCGCTCCGGCTCTACTCGCCGGCGAAGTTCGACGGGCTGCCGGGCCTGGAGTTCCCCGGGGACCCGTGGCACTTCCCGGGCAAGGACGAGGTCGCCGACTTCCTCGAGCAGTACGCCGTCGAGCAAGACCTCCCGGTGCGGATGCAGACCCGGGTGGACCGACTGGTGCCTCGGGACGGCGGCGGGTTCACCGCGCACCTCGGCCCGGAGGTGATCGAGTGCGACAACGTGGTCGTGGCCACCGGGACGTTCGGTCGCACCCCCTTGCTCCCCGATGTGGCGGAGTCGGTCGACCCGGGGATCCGGCAGCTGCACTCGACGGCGTACAAGAGCCCCGCGCAGCTCCAGCCGGGGACGACCCTGGTCGTCGGCGCGTCCCACTCGGGCTACGACATCGCCTACGAGGTCGCCGCCGACCGGCCCACGATCCTGGTGGGCCCCGACCGCGGCAACATCCCGCTCGAGTGGGACTCGTCCAGGTTCAAGGTGGCCATTCCGGTCATCGTGTTCCTCTGGAGGCACGTCCTGACCCGGCGCACGCCGATGGGCCGCAAGGAGATGCGGAAGGTCCGTCATGAGGGGGCGCCCACCACCCGGGTGAAGCCGCACCACCTCGCCGAGCGCCACGTGCAGCGGATCGAGCACAAGGTGACCGACGTGTCCGCTGACGGGAAGCCGATGCTGGCCGACGGACAGGTCCTCGACGTCGCCAACATCGTGTGGGCGACCGGCTTCCGGCCGGACTTCAGCTGGATCGAGGCACCCATCACCGACGATGACGGCTGGCCGCGCGAGTACCGCGGCGTGGTCGACGAGGTACCCGGACTCTTCTTCTGCGGGCTCGCGTTCCAGTTCGCCTTCAGCTCGATGGTGCTCCCCGGTGTGGGCCGGGACGCGGCGTACGTGGCGAAGAGGATCGACCAACGCACACCGGCTTCGCTCCGGGTCGCCGTCTGAGGCCTACGCTCGGTCGGCAGGGAGGTGGTGGCGATGGGCGTCGTCGAGGACCTCCACCGGGCGCGGGAGGCGTACGAACGTCGGGAGTGGGTCGCGGCGTACCGGGAGCTCGCCGGCCTGGACGAGGCCCAGCTGAAGGCCGAGGACTTCGCGGCGCTGGCGACGACCGCGTACCTGCTCGGCCGGCGCAACGACTGCGTCCACGCGCTCCAGCGGGCCTACCAGGCCAGCCTGGGCGCCGGTGACCGACCGGCTGCCGTGCGCGCCGGATACCTGCTGATCTGGACTCTCCGGCAGTCCGGCGAGCTGGCCGTCGCCAACGGCTGGCAGGCCCGCGTCGCGCGGCTCTTGGACGAGACCGACGAGGACGTGGTCGAGCGTGGCTACCTCTGCGAGTCGGCGATGATCGGGCACATCCTCGAGGGAGAGTTCGCCGCGGCGTCCCCGCTGGCACCCCGAGTGACGGACTACGGCCGTCGCTTCGGCGAGCCGGACCTGCTCGCGCTCGGGCTCAACGCCGAGGGCAGGATGATGATCTACTCAGGCCGGGTGGCGGACGGCCTCCGGCTCATCGACGAGGCACTGGTCGGAGTGATGGCCGGCGAGGTCACCCCGGTGTCGGCGGGGAGGGTCTACTGCTCGACGATCGAGGCCTGCCAGGAGGTCTCCGACTTCGGGCGGGCCGGCGCGTGGACCCACGCGCTGACCACCTGGTGCGACGCCCAGCCGGGGCTGGTTGCCTTCACCGGGCAGTGCGCCACCCACCGGGGCCAGCTGCTTCGGCTGCACGGGGCGTACGCAGCCGCGGTCGATGAGCTGGAACGAGCGGTCGACCGGTACCTTGCGGCCGGCGGTGACGCTGCCCTCGGGCTCGCCCACTACGAGCGCGGCGAGACCCACCGGCTTCGCGGCGGGTACGACGCTGCGGAGACCGCCTTCGCCAGTGCTGCCGAGCACGGCCACCCCACGCAGCCTGGCCGCGCCCTGCTCTGGCTCGCCACGGGCCGCCTGGTCGCAGCGACCGCGGCGGTCCACAGGCTGCTCGACGAGAGGCAGGACCCGGTGCACCGGTCGCAGGTGCTCGCAGCTGCCGTCGAGGTGCTGGTCGCCGCCGGAGAGATCGACGGCGCGGCGCGGCTGGGCGAGGAGCTCTGCGGTTTCGGCGAGATGTTCGGCTGCACCGGCCTGCAGGCAGCCGGGCAGTACGCGGTCGCGATCACCGAGCTGGCCCGTGGTGCGGCCTCGCCGGCACTGCAGGCCGGTCGTCGGGCGGCGGCAGGCTGGTCGCAGCTCTCCGCGCCGTACGAGGTGGCGCGGAGCCAGCTGCTCGTCGGCCGCGCCCTGCGCCTGCTCGGCGACGAGGACTCGGCGGTGGCCGACCTGACCGCCGCCCGCAAGGCCTTCGCCGACCTGGGGGCCGCACCGGCCGAGCAGGAGGCCGCCACCCTGCTGGGGGAGCACCAGGCACCCGGTGGGCTCAGCCCGCGCGAGGTCGAGGTGCTGCGGCTGGTCGCCACGGGGAAGAGCAACCCCGAGATCGCCGCGGAGCTGGTGCTCTCGGAGAAGACCGTCGCCCGGCACCTCTCCAACATCTTCACCAAGCTCGGCGTCGGCTCCCGGACCTCTGCCGCCGCCTTCGCCTATGAGCACCACCTGGTCTGACCGGGACTCCTGAGCGGCTGAGCAGCGATCGCTGCCGCGACTACTTCCGTCAGGTCTGCACGGTCGTCTCGTGGTCGAGCAGGCGGCCCCACAGCCGCCGGGCGAGCAGGCCGAAGCGGTCGGTCTCGTCGCGGTGCCAGCCCGGCCCGCCCTCGCCGTCGGCCGGCCGCTGGGCGGTGAGCACGGTCAGCGGCGCGCGCTCGCCGTGCAGCAGCACGTGCTCAGGGTCCTCCTGCTCGCCGGGGAATCGCCCGGTCACCCATTCGCGAGAGGCGCCCTCGCGGGCGGTAGGGATGTCGGAGTGGTTGCGGCGCTCGGCGTAGGCGGCCGCGGTCTTGACCGGCACCGGCAGCGGCGAGCGGAGCCCGGCTCGGTAGAGCGCGACCAGCTCCTCCAGCGACGCCGTCGCGTCGTCCAGCGGCAGCGGGTCGAAGACGCTGCGCTGAGCCCGGACCCGCCCGCGGCCCCGGCCGACCGAGACCGAGCTCCACTCGACGTCCGGGTGCGAGACGGTCAGCGCGAGCAGGTCGATCCACGCGAGCAGCCGGTGCCGCGGTGCCAGCCTCGAGTAGGTCAGCGACAGCACGGTCGTCCCGCGGACACCGGCGACGGTGCCGGCCAACCGGGTGCCGTCCGCGAGCGAGACGTCGACGTCGTGCGACTCCGGCGGGAGCTCCCGCTCCAGGGTGGACGCCTCGAGCAGCCCCTCCACCTTCGGGCCGAGCGCCCGCAGCGTCACCTCGCCCAGCGGCCCGGGCGGCAGTGCGCCGCGGCGGCGTTCGAGCTCGATGCAGGCGGCCACGTCGAGGCCGTGCAGCCGCAGGTGCAGCACACGCTCACCCACCGCCCACTGCTCGAGGCTGTCCAGCTCGACCGGCAGCGCGTCGGCCGGCTCGTCCTCGCCGCGCGTCTCGGCGACCCCGAGCCGCTGGCGCAGGAAGCCGCGCGCGGGGTGGGTGAGCAGCCGGCGCAGGTCGGCGAGGTCGACGTCGGTCGGTGGCCGCGGTGGGAGTACGCCGTCGAAGAGCGGCGGCGGCACCACGCGAGGGCCGGCCGCGGCGACCGCGGCGGCGTACGACAGCGGGTCGAAGCTGAACGCGCGGCTCCCACCCGACGACGGCGCGAAGTTGCGCGGGTCGAAGGGCTGCAGCGCGTGGTGCGTGGTGACGACGTCGCGCACCCGCCCCGCCGACACGGTCGCTGTCCGGTCGAGGGCGTCGAGCAGCTCGCCGAGCGGCACGGCCGGCGGCACCGGCAGGTTGGTGCGCTCGTCGGCGCCGGTGTAGGTGACGACCAAGTGGTCCGCGGCGGCGCTGATCGCGTCGAGGAAGAGCTGGCGGTCCTCGCTGCGCGGGTCTCGCTCGCCGACCCACGGGTCGCGGGCGAGCACGTCGTCGCCGTCGCGGGTGCTCTGCCGCGGGAAGACTCCGTCGTCCAGCCCGAGCAGGCACACCACGCGGTGCGGTACCGAGCGCATCGGCACCAGCGTGCAGACGGTGAGCGTCCCGGTGCGGAAGCTCGCCCGCGTCGGCCGCCCGGCGAGACTGTCCTCGAGCAGCGCGCGGACGTCGGCGAGGCCGAGCAGCGCGGTGCTGCCCTCGGCGGCGTCGGCGACGTCGGCGAGCACGGTGCGCAGCTGCAGGAGCTGCCAGGACGTGTCGTACGTCGTCGCGGCCAGGCCGGTCACCGCCTCCTCGAGGCCGGCCATCCAGTCCTGGGCGGTGTGCCGGCCGGCCATCGGCTGCTGGCTGGCAGCCAGCCGGTCGACGAGCTCGGCGAGCCGGCCGGCCAGGTCGATGTCGGAGCTGTCGACGTCGTCGAGGGGCACCGTGGCACCCCACGCGTCCAGGTCGCCCTCCATCGCGGCACCGAGCAGCAGCCGGTCCAGCCCGGTGCGCCAGCTGCCCTGCTCGACCTCGCCGAGCTGCCAGGTCGCGCGGTGCTCGCCGTCGAGGCCCCAGCGGACACCCGCGCCGACCGTCCAGTCGCGCAGCCGCTCCAGCTCGTCGTCGTCGAAGCCGAAGCGCTGGCGCACCGCGGGGCTGCCGGCCAGGTCGAGCACCTGGCTCGCCGTCAGCCGGGCGGTGCCCAGCTCGAGCAGCTGGGACAGCACGGCGAGCAGCGCGTTGGTCTGCCGCAGCGCACGGTCGGCGAGCCTGACGCGGAGCCGGGCGGCCGGGTGGCTCGCGTCGTCCTCGGCGCCGATCGCGAACGTCGCCGCGATGATCGGCGCGAAGGTCTCGACGTCAGGGCACATGACGAGGACGTCGCGCGGCTCGAGCGTCGGGTCGTCGGCGAGCAGGCCGACGACGACCTCGCGGAGCACCTCGACCTGGCGGGTGCGGCCGTGGCAGGCATGCACCTGGACGCTGCGGTCGCCGTGCGCAAGCGGCGGCGGGTCGGCCGGGACCCGGTCGGCGGCGAGGTCGGCCTTGAGCCGGCCGAGCAGGGTGCCGGGCGAGGCGGCTGACTCGTGCAGGACGGTCTGCGCGCCGGGGGCGCAGCGGGCGACGAGCTGCTGCAGCTCGAGCACGTCGCGGGACAGGCTGGTGAGCAGCGGGTTGGCGAGCCGGCTGCGGGTGGTGTCGTCGCGCCGGCGGAGGGCCGGCGGCGCGGCGGCGACGGTGCCCCAGAGCGCCGGGGAGGAGTGGTGCAGCCAGAGGTGCACGTCTCGGTGCACGGCCAGCGCGGCCAGCACCTGCAACCGGGCGGGGGAGAGGCGGCTGGCGCCGAAGACCGAGAGCCGGTCGGGCAGGGCGCTCAGGTCGGGCTGGTCGCGCAGCTGCCGGCAGGCTTCGTCGAGCAGCTCGGCCGGGCTGGGGGAGTCGAGGACGTCTCGGAGGCGGCGCCACAGCTCGGGCTGCCAGCGCAGGTCGCCGTCGAGCGGGTCGCCGTTCCCGGACTCGTCGCGGCCGGCCGCCCAGGCGCGCAGCATCTCGGGCCGCGACTGGCCGTAGTCGTCGAACATCCCGGCCAGCCGCCGCGCCACCGCGAGCCGCCGGCCGGTGTCCTCTCCGCCGCCGTCCGGCGTTGCCGCGCCGAGGTGACGGGCGAGCGTCCTGGCCCATGACTCCGTCGCGACCGCCTCGTCGACGACGTCGAGCAGCGGCCACACCGAACGGGCCGGCGCCCACCGCTCGACCGCGTCGGCGTGCTCGGGTGACGAGGCAGCGAGCGCCTCGTCGACCAGCGTGCTCGGCCAGGGGAAGTCGACGTTGGCGCAGACGCCGTCGCCTGACGGCGTACCAAGGACGTGCGACAGGCGCTGTGCCAGCCAGCGCTCGACCCCTTTGGCGGGCACCGCCACGATGTCTGGCGCGAACGGGTCCCCGGGCGGCGCGGCCAGGACACCGGCGAGCGCGCGAGCGAGGTCGGCCCCGTCAGAGGCCCGATGGATGGTGAGCACGATCCTCCTTCGACGCCTGACCGTAGCGGCCGACCAGGACGCCGGACACCGCGCTCAGCGCAAGCCGGTGAGGCCAGGAGGGAGCGGTCTCCGATCAACCGACGTGGAACCAGGAGCCGTCCCTGCTGTAGAGCGGGTTGCCGGCCAGGTCGCTGACACCGAGGACGTGCTCGGGGTTGATGAAGAGCACGTAGGGCTCGCCCTCCGGTTCCAGGTCGGTGGGCGGCGGCACGGCCATCGGGGCGGTCGGGGTGAAGCGGGCCATCCGCACCGGGCCGGTCAGGCAGTCGACCGGGCCACCGGCCGACGTCACGCAGGCCCAGCTGCCTGGCACGAGTTGCGAGGTCGACACCTCGCCGGGCGTGCGGACGACGCCGGTCGTGCTGTCCAGCCCGGTGACGTCCTCGGAGAACTTGACGACCACCGGGCCGCTCGGCGGCACCGGCCCGTTCACCACGCCGGCGCTGGGCCGCGAGATGTCGGTGTTGAGCACTGTCAGGACCGGCTTCGTGCCGAATTCGTCGGCCAGCCCCACGCGGTCCACCGCCCAGGCGCGGATGCCCAGCCGTTGGGCGTCGATAGCGCACCGGGGTACACCGACCACCGCTCGCCAGATGCCGTCACGCGCCGTGCCGGACACTCGATGGAAGCCGGTTGTCTCGAAGCCGTACTCGGGCTCCCAGGCGATCCGGCTGACGCCCGACTGGGCGTCCCGGGCGCGCACCGTGATGGTGAACGTCTCGGAGCCCGTGGTCTGGCGCAGGTCGATCGTCGTCGGCCGCATGGAACGCAGCGTCAGGACGGGATCCCGGTCGTCGACGCCGCTGCGCACCCGGATCCTCGACGGTAGGCCGGCGCGCTCGAGCCGCCGTGGCGTGTAGTTGCCCCGGTTGCCCACCTCGTCACGTACCCGGATCGTCAGGCGCCGGCTCGCCGTCCGCTGCCACCGGTCGAAGGCCAAGGTCCCGGACCACACGCCATCCGCCGCGGTCCCCGACGTCCGCCGGAGGAAGGTGGAGACGAAGGGTGGGGTGACGAAGTTGCCATACGGCGGGTTGGCCTTGACCCAGGCGCTCGTGACGCCGGTCCTTGCGTCGGTGATCCGCGCCCGGACGGTGACATGACGGGTGTGCCGGCGCGAGTCCACCGACGTCGACGAGAGGTGCAGGCTCCGTAGAGCCGGGGCGGCGGTGTCGGGGTCGGTGAAGACGAAGAACGCCGCATCCACGCCGCGCTGCAACAGGTCGTCGTAATCGAGGGATCGCCAGTTCCCGGCGAGGTCCCAGAGGTCGACCATGCTGACGTAGCTGATCCCGTCTCGCTCGCCGCGTTCGACAACCGCGCTGCCGACGAGGTTGCCGCTCGCGTCGAGCGCCAGCTCGACGTCACCGAGTCCGGTCGACACCCGTCCGTGCTCGATGCCGCTTGCCGCACCAGGACCACCGGTGTCGGTGACGACCGCCGTGAACGTCACGGTCTTCTCGGCGGACGTGGCATCGACGGAGGACGGCGTGATCACCAGGTCGATGAGGTCAGGGTCACCGTTGTCGGTGGTTGGGTAGCAGACCGAGCCGCCGACCGTCGACACCGCGACATCCGTCCTTGCGACGGATGACGGTGAGCCGGTGAGCCAGAACGGTAGGACGGTGATGCCGGCTGCGACGAGTGACGACACGGTGCGACGACTCATGACGGCGCTCCAGGTCTGAGACTGCTCCGAGGCCTTCATCCTCGACTGCCGCTCCGCGCACCCACCAGGGCCGAACGTCCGTGTTCGATGGTGCGGATCGGAGCCTGCGGGACCTTCGCCCATGTCCACGAGGGAGTAAGCGCGGTAGGCATGGATGCAGGTCCGAGGGGAGGACGACATGCGCGTGAGCTCTGAGCCCCAGCCGGTCCCGACAGCCACGAGGGGACGCCGCCGCCTGACGACAACGGTGGCGGTCGGCGCATTGCTGCTGTCACCGGCGCTGGCATTCCCCGGGAGCGCGGCGACCTCGGAGGCTGGTTCGGGGCGTACGGCCGCCGCGGTCAACGCCTGCGTTGGCGACACGATCGCACCGCAGGTCACCGACGTCCGGGTGTCGACGACGTCGGTGGACGTGACGGCCGCCGCCGCCCGCATCGCGGTCGAGGTCGACGTCACGGACCTCGCCGCACCAGGGGTCGAGCCGACGGGCGTCCGTCGCGTTCTCGTCTCCTGGGAATGGGACAAGCCGCGAGCTGGTGCGCACTTCTTCCAGCCGATCGACATCGGGACCGGGACTTGGCGCGGCGAGCTCGTCCTGCCGCGCGGCGCGGAGCCCGACACCTGGCAGCTGGCCGGGGTGCGGGTGGTGGACGAGAACGGAAACCGACGGGGATATGAGGCGCCGGGACGCTACGTCCAACATCCGACGATGCCCGCCTCGTGGCAAGCCGTCGTGCACGTGACGGATGCGACCCCCGACCGGCAGCGGCCGCAGATCACCGGACTGACCTTCGCCCCTCGGGCGGTCGACACCCGCACTCACGCCGCGTACGTCAAGGTCCGGGTGCAGGTTCGTGACGATCGCAAGGCCATGGGCGCCCGATTCGGCATTCATCGCGGAGGCGACGAGGACTACGACACGTACCTCTGGACGGACCTGCAGAGCCGGGGCGGCGGGGTCTTCACCGGTCGGCTCAAGGTCCGCCGCTACCTGACGCTGTCGGGCCGTTTCGCTCCTGAGGACGACGGTGAGTGGCCGGCACTGCTCTACGTGTGGGACGCCAACCGGACCGCGTCCATGTCCGCGGGCGGGATGGAGAGGCACGGCTGGCCCAGCAAGCTTTCAGTGGTGAGCTCGACCCGGCCGGTGCCGGACCTGACCAAGGTGACGGTCGGCGACCCGGTCCGGACCTCTGCAGGTGACGCCCGGATGCAGGTGACCGCGGTCCTCGACGGAGGTGGCGCACCGGTCGTCGGCGTCGAGATCTGGAGCCGGCACCTGCTGGCCTGGTCGCGTGGCGGAGGTGGGGTGGACCTGCGGTTGGTGAAGGGCACCCGGAGCCACGGGACGTGGCGAGGGGCCCTCGTGGTTCCGAGCTGCTCGGGGCCAGGGCGCTACGGCTTCAACGCGTGGATCGACGGGGCTGCGGCGAACCCGTGGATCGGCACCTGGGGGATGCGGCACCGCGGCGCACCCGCAACAGTGACTCTCTCGTGGCTGCGCGGTGATGATGTGGCACCGACGGCGCGGGTGGGGCTCGTCGCTGCGGATCGGGTCAACGTCGTGTTCAGCGAAGGCGTGAAGGACGTCCTGCCGGCGGTGTC
>Ga0210143_1000350_pt1 | contig 10391 bp, 12 predicted proteins | sample MayberryNW_TuleC_2_FD_185527 | JGI IMG/M metagenome (GOLD analysis project Ga0210143, IMG submission 185527) | Wetland microbial communities from San Francisco Bay, California, USA, that impact long-term carbon sequestration - MayberryNW_TuleC_D2... | ecosystem: Environmental > Aquatic > Marine... | reverse complement strand
TGACGGGGACGGTCGGCGGGCCGTCGAGCTCGTGCTCGAGCGCGTCGAGCAGCTCGCCGCGGTCGCCTTCCGCCTCGTCGCCGATCGTGTCCACGAGCCGCGCGAAGCCGTAGACCGCGCGCAGGTGCGGGCGGGCCTCGCGCGGCGCGAGCAAGGAGGCGACGGGGAAGTTCTCGCCGGCCGCCCGGGCGTCGATCCGCGCGAGGGCGAGCTCCGGCGACTCGAGAAGGCTGCGGCCGGGCATAGAGTCGATTCTCCCATGCAGCTTCGAGCCTTCGGCGCCACGGGGATCGACCTCCCGGTGATCGGCCTCGGCACGTGGAAGGTCTTCGACCTCCCGGAGAGCCGCGAACGCGTGGCGGGCGAGGTCGTCGAGGCCGCGTCCGCGGGCGGCTGCCGGGTGGTCGACTCGTCGCCCATGTACGGGCACGCCGAGGCAGTGCTCGGCCGCGCGCTCGAAGGGCGGCGGGACGAGGCCTTCGTGGCCACGAAGATCTGGACGGACGCTCCCGCCGAGGCGCGGCCCAGCTCGGCGCGCAGCTCGGCTTCTACGACGGACGGATCGACCTCGAGCAGATCCACAACCTCGTCGCCTGGCGGGAGCACCTCCCGTGGCTCGAGTCGGAGCGCGACGGGGGACGCATCCGGCTCATCGGCGCGACGCACTACCGCGCGGCCGCGTTCGAGGAGCTGGAGCACGTGATGCGAAGCGGCCGGATCCAGGCGATCCAGGTCCCCTACAACCCGCTCGAGCGCGAGTGCGAGCAGCGCATCCTCCCGCTGGCGGAGCAGCTCGGGCTCGGCGTCGTCGTCATGCGCCCGCTCGGCGGGGAAGGGGCGTTGATGCCGGGCCCCCATCCTCGCGAGCTGGAGCCGCTCGCGGGGATGACCTGGGCGCAGGCGCTCCTCGCGTGGGCGCTTGCCGACAAGCGCGTCCACGTCCTCATCCCGGCCACCTCGAGCCCGGAGCACGCGCGCGAGAACGCCGCGGTCGGCGACCTCACTCCGCTCGACCCGGACCGACGCCGCCTCGTGGAGCGCCTGGCCGGTCGCTGAGACGCGTGCCGCCCCGGCTGCTCCCGAACGTCAGGCTTCGCGGCCGTTCGGCCAACCCAGAACGTCGCCCGTGTGCTCGCCGAGGCCGGGCACGGCCCCCGGTTCGGGGCGACGGCCGTCGACGCGGAAGGGCGCCCCGATCGTCGGGATCCGACCGGCGGGCGAGTCGACCTCGGCCACGAGGCCGCTCGCCTCGAGCTGCGGGTGCGCCATCACCTCGCCGACGTCGCGGACGAGCCCGCACGGGATCCCGGCCCGCTCCAGCCGCTCGGCCCACGCCGACGCAGGGGCGGCGGCAAGCGCCTCCTCGAGCAGGGGCTCGAGGTCGGCCCGGGCGGCGACGCGCCCCTCGTTCGAGCCGAAGCGCAGCTCCTCGACGAGCTCCGGGCGTCCGAGCACCTCGCGGCAGAGCGAGTCCCAGTGGGCCGGCGAGAGCACGGCCATCGACACGAGCCTCCCGTCGCCGGCTCGGTACGGCCCGTACGGGCAGAAGAGCGGGTGGTGGAGCCCCGTGCGCTCCGGCAGCTCGCCCCGGTGCCACCAGAGGTGCGGGAAGTAGCCGAGCCAGTCGAGCATCGCGTCGAAGAGCGACACCTCGACGTGCGCGCCCTCGCCGGTGTCCGCGCGGCGGACGAGCGCCGCGAGCGTGGCGACCGCGGCGTAGGAGCCTGCCCCGAGGTCGCAGGCGGACACGCCCACGCGCGCGGGCTCGTCCGGCGTCCCGGTGATCGAGACGAGCCCGGTCTCCCCCTGCATGACGAGGTCGTAGGCGTTCCGGTGCGCGTACGGGCCCTCGGCCCCGTAGCCGCTGATCGAGACGTAGACGACGTCCTCGCGAAGGGCGCGGACCGACGGCTCGTCCAGGCCGACGCCGGCGGCCCACCCCGGAGTGAAGTTCTGCAGGAAGACCTCTGCGCCGCGGATCAGGTCGTCGAGCGCCGCGCGCGACCCCGGATCGCGGACGTCGAGCTCGACGCTCCGCTTGCCGCGGTTCACCCAGACGAACCCGCTCGAGAGCCCGTTCGCAATCGTGTCCCATCCCCGCGTGACGTCGCCGCGACCGGGCGCCTCGATCTTCACGACGTCCGCGCCGAGGTCGGCGAGGAGGCGCGTGCAGAGCGGCCCGGCCAGGCCGATCTCGCACGCGACGACGCGGATGCCGCCGAGCAGCATGCGCGGAGCCTAGTCCGTGGGCCTGTGGGAACTTCGACGCAGTCTCGTCACGACGGGGGGTGAGACACGGCACCGGATCGTCGGTACGCTCGACGCGAAGGGGCCCTCCGGGCCCCTTCGTCACGCGCGCGTGTATCTCAGGCGCCTACGGGACGGTCTGGACCTCGACGACGTGGTCGCGGGAGACGGCAATCCCGAGCGCCTCGTGTGCCTTCACGACCGACTCGGCGTCGGGGGCATCCGAGACGCAGTACGCCTCGCCGTCCTCGGTGAGCATGACGTTCAGCCCGCGCACGCCGTGCTCGTCTCGCTCGCCGGCCTTGATTCGGGCCGTCATCGACTCCCGCATCTCGGGCGACACGGGGCCCATCCGATGGTGGTCGAGAAACGTCGGCATCAGTTCTCCTCTCGCTAGGTGTGGGGCCGGCCGAGCGGGTCGGGGCCCGGGTCGCCGCCGGCCGCGGCGATCGCCAGGCGCGGCAGGTAGTTGCTCCAGCCGTGCCCGTGGACCTCGACCGAGTCCGGCGGGAGGTCGCGGTGCGTGAGCCGGACGACGGTGCCGTCGCCGTCCGGCTCGAGGTCGAACTCGACCGTGCTCGAACCGGGCGGGACGTCCCCGCCGCCCTCCCAGCCCCAGGAGATGACCACGCGGCGCGGCGGATCGAGCTCCACGTACTCGCCGCGGGCGATCGCCTCGTCGTTGATCTCGACCCGGTACACGCCGCCCGGCCGCGGGTCGAGCGTCGCCGCGCGGCCCTTCCACCGGACCATGCGCGCCGGATCGGTGAAGTACTGGAACACGGTCTCCGGGGATGCGTCGATGCGCACCTCCTGCGTGAGCACGTCAGTTGGTGTTGCCACGGCGCTCCTCCTTCTCGGCTTCGATCTTCAGACGCGCGAGCCCGTCTGCCCAGAAGTCGTCGAGGAAGGCGCGCAGCCCCTCGAGCCCTTCCGGCCGCGCTCGGTAGAGACGGCGGGTGCCGTCTCGCCGCTCGGCAAGCAGGCCGGCCTCGCGCAGGACGGTCAGGTGCTGGGACACGGCCGGGCGGGTCACGGCGAAGTGCGACGCGATCTCGCCGGCCGACAGCTCGTCCCCGCCGAGGATCCGCAGGATCCGGCGCCGGTTCGGCTCGGCGATCGCCCTGAGTGCCGCGTCCATGCGTGCAAGTTTTAGCGGATGCTTACGTAAGCGTCAACTAACGCTAGTGGAAAGGTTCGGCCGTGGGGGAACGTTAGGCCGATCGACCCCGACGGAAGGACCGGCCGCATGGCAGAGCTCACCGACAAGGCACGCGCCCTCATCGACGCGCCCAACCTCGCGTTCCTCGCGACCGTCGACCCCGACGGCTCTCCGCAGGTCTCGCCCGTGTGGATCGACCGCGACGGCGACACGATCCGCGTCAACACGGCGGAGGGTCGCGTGAAGGACCGCAACATGCGCCGCCAGCCGCGCGTGGCCCTCTCGATCGCGGATCGGGACGACCTCTACACGAAGGTCGACATCCGGGGGCGTGTCGCCGCCATCGTCGACGAGCCCGAGGCGCGGGAGCACATCAACACGCTGAACCGGAAGTACCACGACACCGACGAGCTCTACCCGGAGCGGCCGGGCGAGCAGCGCGTCATCTTCCTGATCGAGCCCCAACGCGTGTCCTGAGCGGTGCCGACGCTCCTCTACCTGGCCCGCGCGGAGGTTGCGGAGCTCCTCCCTCCCGTCGCCGAGCAGCTCGAGCTGGTCGAGGAGACGTACCGGGCGCTCGCAGCGGGGCGCATCGAGCTCCCGCCGAAGCCGGGCGTCCACCCTCGGCCCGACTCCTTCGTCCATGCGATGCCGGCCTACCTGCGCGACGACGACGTGGTCGCGCTCAAGTGGGTCTCGGGCTACCCGGCGAACAAGGCGCGCGGCCTCCCGTACATCACCGGGCTGATTGTCCTGAACGACGCCGAGACCGGGCTGCCGGTCTGCGTGCTGGACGGCGCGGAGGTGACGGCCGCGCGAACGGCCGCCGCGAGCGGGGTTTGCGTGCGCCGGTTCGCCCCCGAGGGCTGGAGCCGCGCGGCCATCCTCGGCTGCGGCGAGCAGGGCGTCTTCCACGCGCGGCTCTTGCGGGAGCTGAACCCCGGCGTCCGCATCCGCGCGTACGACCCGAACCCGGAACGGGTCGAACGGCTCGGCGGCGACGTCGAGGTCGCGGCCGGCGAGCTCGAGGCGGTCGCGGACGCGGAGGTGGTCGTGACCGCCGCGCCGATCGTCGAACGGCCGACTCCGCCGATCGGGGTCGCGGCGCTCGGCGAGCGCTGGCTCGTGCTGCCGATCGACTTCGACGCGCTCGTGCGGCGCGACGTCGTCGAGGCGGCGGAGCTCTTCGCCGTGGACGACGTGGGCCAGTTCGAGTACTACCGCACCCAGGGCCACTTCTCCGGCTGGCCCGCCCCCGCCGTGAGCGTCGGCGAGGCGCTCGGCCGGGCCGACGCGCCCCCGCGCGTCGCCTGCGTGAACCTCGGGATCGGCGCGCTCGACGCCGCGTTCGCCGCGCGGATCCTGACGTCCGCCCGCGAGCGAGGCGCCGGGACCGAGCTGCCGCTCTGAGCGACAATGCGGCCGTGCAGACGCCGGCCTGGCTGACCCGGCTCGAGGAGAGTCTCGCCGCCGACGAGGGGACGGAGACGCTCGCCCTCTCGCTCATCCTGCTCGCGTCGGTCGCGGGCACGGACGTGGCGATCGGCGACACCGATCGCCGCGCCGCGACCCGGCGCGCGCTGCTCCTCCTGGCGGCCGGCGGCGATCCGGGGCGCGGGCTCGACCTGAACGGACGCGCCGTCGCCGCGATCTCGGACGACCTGAGGACCGCCGACCGACAGCTGACGCTCGAGAACGGCATGCAGGACCTCCGACAGCTCGCGACCGGTTTGCCCCACGTGAGCGAGGCGATCAACGGACTCGTCGCCGCGCCGGACGTCGCGTGGAGGGCCTACGCTGCGTCGCTGCTCGCCGAGGAGCTGGCGGCGGACGACGAAGAGGAGAGCGGCTAGTGGACATCGGATTCGCCGAGGCACTGCTCATCGCCGGGCTGCTACTCGTAGCCGGGGCGGGCCTCTCCGGCTGGCTGCACGGCACGGTCCTCTCGATCTCCGTCCTCTCCGTGGTCGCCGGGATCACGCTCGCGGTCACCGACGTCGTGAGCGCCGACCCGAAGGCGACGGTCGTCGTTCTCGCCGTCGAGCTGGCGCTCGTCCTCACGCTCTTCTCGGACGGTCTCTTCGTCGAGGACGAGCTGATCGGCGCCCTCTGGAGCCCGGTCGTCCGTGCGCTCGCACTCGCGATGCCGCTGACCCTCGTGCTGCTGGCCCTCGCCGCGAAGCTGCTCTTCCCCGAGCTCTCGTGGCTGGAGGCCTGCCTGCTCGGGGCCGTCCTCTCGCCGACCGACCCGGTCGTCACCTCGGCCGTCGTCACGTCCGTGAAGGTTCCGCGGCGGGTCCGGCACACGCTGAACCTCGAGTCGGGCCTGAACGACGGGCTCGCGCTCCCGTTCGTCCTCTTCTTCCTGGTCGCGGCCGTCCCGGGCGGGAGCGACCCCGCGACCGAGGCGATCAAGCTCACGGTCGAGGCGCTCGTCGGAGCCGCGATCGGTGTCGGCGTCGCCGTCGTGGGCGCGCGCATGCTTCCTCATCTCCCCGGCGGTGGGATCACCGCGAAGTACGAGGGCACGTACGCGCTCGGCCTCGGGTTTTTTGCCTTCGGCCTCGCCGACCTCACGTACGGCAACGGGCTGATCGCGGCGTTCGTGGCGGGAATCGCCCTCGCCTTCACGAGGCACGAGGTCCCGGAGTCGTTCCGCGACTTCAACGAGAGCGTCAGCGCGCTCTTCCAGATCATCATCTTCTTCCTCTTCGGCGCCCTCGTCGTGGCGACGGGGTGGCCGGGACACACGCTCGAGGTGGTCGTCTTCATCGCGTTCGCCCTCTTCGTGGCGCGACCCGTCGCCATCGCCGTCTCGTTCGTCGGCGTCGATCTCCCGAGGCCGGAGAAGGCCTTCATCGCCTGGTTCGGCCCGAAGGGCGTAGCGTCGATGCTCTTCGCGCTGCTCGTCCTGAACTCGGCCGACCCGAACCGCACGCTCGTCTTCGACGTCGCGTCGTTCGTGATCGTGTCCTCGATCTTCGCCCACGGGCTGACCGACACGGTCGGCGCCCACTGGATCGAGCGACGGATCGCGCGCTCAGGCGACGCCGATGAGGACGACGTACGCGAAGAGGTAGAGCGCGACGAACGCGATCCCGCTCGTCCGGTCGTGCCGCCGGCGCAAGGCTAGGACGGCGCCGACCGTCGCAACCGCCACGAAAGCGTAGACGGATCCGACCACCGCGAGTCGTGGCGTCACCTCGGCCGGAGCGACGAGCGGGCCGATGCCGATCGAGAGCGTCGCGTCGATCAGCGAGCTGCCGAGGGCGTCGCCGACGGCGACGCCGGGCGCGCCGCGGGCGAGCGCGGTCAGGTCGACGACGATCTCGGGCGCCGACGTCCCGATCGAGGCGCCGAAGAACGCGACGACGAACTCCGGCACGCCGGCGAGCTCGGACATGCGGACGAGCGCGCGGACGGCGACGGTCGCGCCGAACCCGACGAAGCCGAGGGTGACGAGGACGACCCCGGCCTGACGAAACCGCCCGCGAACGCGAACCTCGGGCGGAGGCTCCGGAACGCCGCCGGGGAGCAGGCGCACGACCATCCACGTCGAGAGCGCCCAGGCGCCGACCAGGACGAGCCCCTCGCCTCGCCCCAGCCAGCCGTTCGCCACGAACGCCGTCGTCAGCGCGAGGCCGGCGAGCGTCAGGACGGTGACGAGGACGACCTCCCTCCGGTCGATCGGAACGATCCGCATGACGAGCGGGAACAGGCCGAGCACGAGCGTGTACTGGGTGAGCACGGAGCCCACCGAGTCGCCGACGTTCACGTCACCCTCGCCCTCGAGGTGCGCGGCGATCGAGTTCGCGATCTCCGGCAGGTCGGTGCCGAGCGCGACGAGGACGACGCCGACGACGAACGGCGGAGCGCCGAGCTCGGCCGCGAGCGCCCGCGTGTAGTCGACCGCGCGGCTCGACGCGACGAGGGCGACGGCGAGGCCGCCCGCAAAGAGGAATATCTGCAGGGCCAGCTCCATGACGGGTCACACAACCGCCGCGCCGCGTCCGGCTCTGCGGCCCGCCTTGGGCAGCCGATTCTACAAAGCGAATTAGATTGTCACCGTGGAGGTGCTGGCCGGGATCATCTTCGTCTGCGCGCTTGCGCTCATCGCGCTCGAGTGGGTCCACCGGACGAAGGTGGCGCTCGCGGGCGCCCTCCTCGTGGTGATCCTCGGGGTCACCGACCTCGAGGAGGCGATCGAGGCCGTCGACTGGGCGACGCTCGGCCTGCTCGCGGGGATGATGATCCTCGTCGGGCTGACCGAGCGCACCGGGATCTTCACGTACCTCGCGCTCCGGGTCGCCCAGCTCTCGAACGGGAAGCCGGTGCGGCTCGTGTTCCTCCTCGCCGGCGTCACGGGGGTCATGTCGGCCTTTCTCGACAACCTGACCGCGATCCTGCTCGTCGTCCCGATCACGCTGCTGCTCGCCGACGTCCTGCGAATCTCCCCGATCCCGCTCGTACTCGTGGAGATCTTCGCGTCGAACATCGGCGGGACGGCGACCCTCATCGGCGACCCACCGAACATCATGATCGGGACGCACGTGGCGGAGCTCTCGTTCGTCGATTTCATCGTGAATCTCGCTCCGATCGCGTTCGTGACGCTCGGCGTGGCGACGGCCGTGCTCTTCGTGCTCTTCCGCGGGTCGCTGCGAGTCGCGCCCGACCGTGTCGCCGAGCTCGAGAGGCTCGACCCCGCTCAGGACGTTCGCGAGAGCCGCTACGTGAAGCGGTCGATCGCCGTTCTCGTCGGGACGATCCTCGTCTTCTTCCTCCACGCGCCCCTCCACCTCGAGCCGGCGGTCGTCGCGCTCGGCGGCGCGACCGTGCTGCTGCTCGTCACCTCGGACGACGTGGAGGAGGCACTCGAACGGGTCGAATGGTCGACCATCTTCTTCTTCGTCGGCCTGTTCGTCATGGTCGGGGGCCTCGAGGCGCAAGGAGTCGTGGACCGGATCGCCGAGCTCCTCGCGGACGCGACGGGAGGCTCGAGGACGGGCGAGGCGATGGCCGTCATGTGGGGCTCGGCGGCGGGATCGGCGCTCGTCGACAACATCCCGTTCACGGCCGCGATGATCCCGGTCGTCGACCAGCTCCAGGCCGGGTCCGACGGCGGCGACGACGCGCTCTGGTGGGCGCTCGCGCTCGGCGCCTGCTTCGGCGGGAACGCGACCGTGATCGCGGCGGCCGCGAACGTCGCCGCGACCGGCGTGCTCGAGCGGAGCGGCCGGCATATCTCGTTCCTCGGCTTCCTCGCGTACGGGTTGCCGATCACGCTTCTCTCGCTCGCGCTCGCGACGGTCTATCTGCTTCTCTTCCAGCTCTGATGGCCGAGCCGACAATCCTCGCGCGGATCCCGCTCGTGGCGGCCTCGGTCCCGCACGACGCCACGTACGGGGACGCCGCCGACGTGCTGGCCGCCTCGGAGCAGACCGGGATCGCCGTCCTCGACGCAGACGGCAGGGTCGTCGGGCTCTTCGGCGCCGAGCAGGCGCTGCGCGGCTGCCTGCCCCGCTACCTGGAGGAGCTCCACCACACGGCCTTCGCACGCGAGGATCTCGACCTGCTCGCCCACCTGGCCGCCGGGGCCCGCCGCGAGCCGATCGAGCGGCACATGACGAAGCCGGTCACCGTCGAGCGCGAGGCGAGTGCGGTCCACGTCGGCGAGGTCTTCCTCCACTGCCGGCTGCCGGCGATCGCGGTCGTCGAGGGCGAACGGTTCGTCGGAATGCTCGATCGGGCCGCGTTCGCCCGCGCGATGATCCGGCCGTCGCCGGGCACGGGATCTTGACCGTCGTCCAGCGATCCTCTTAGGATCGCGCCGTTCTGCACCGTCTCCCCCTCGAATCGGAGGTGCCCTGTGGCTGAGGCGCGCAAGGTCGGCGCGGTCACGTACCGCGAAGCCGGCACGGACTACTTCGAGAAGCGACGACTCCGCCGCCACGCGGGTGTCTGGTCGCTCTGGGCGCTCGGCGTCGCCGCGGTCATCTCGGGCGACTTCTTCGGCTGGAACTTCGGACTCGCGTACGGGTTCGGCGGCCTCCTGATCGCGACGATCGTCGTCACGGTCATGTACTTCGGCCTCTGCTGGTCGATCGCCGAGATGTCGCCCGCGCTGCCGCACACGGGGGGTGCGTACTCGTTCGCCCGCTCGGCGATGGGCCCGTGGGGCGGGTTCACGACCGGCGTCGCGGAGACGATCGAGTACGTCATCACGCCCGCGGTGATCGTGGTCGGGATCGGGAGCTACATGGACTCGATCGCGGACGATCTCTTCGGGTTCACGCTGCCGCTCCCACTCTGGTGGGCGATCTTCTACGCGATCTTCGTCGGGCTGAACTACATCGGCGTCGAGGCGAGCTTCCGCTTCACAGTGTTCATCTGCCTCGTGTCGCTCGCCGTGCTGGTCGTCTTCTTCATCGGCGCGATCGGGGAGCTCGACTTCACGAAGTTCGCGATCGACTCGGGCGGCGGCTGGCTGCCGGACGGGATCCCCGGGATCTTCTACGCCTTGCCGTTCGCGATCTGGTTCTACCTGGCGATCGAGGAGTTACCGCTCGCGGCTGAGGAGTCCGCCGACCCACAGCGCGACATCCCGCGCGGCACGATGTGGGGCCTCGTCACGCTCGTCGTGACCGGCTTCCTCGTCCTCTTCCTGAACAGCGGGATCGCACCCGGTTCCGGACCGCTCAGCGAGTCCGGCGAGCCGCTCCTCGACGGCCTGAAGACGATCTTCGGCGGCGGGACCTCGGCGTCGCTTCTCGGCCTGATCGCGGTCGCGGGCCTCGTGGCCAGCTTCCACACGATCATCTTCGCGTACGGCCGGAACATCTTCTCGCTCTCGAGGGCCGGCTACTACCCGCACCCGTTCTCGATCACCCACGGCACGCGGCAGACGCCGCACGTCGCCCTCGTCATCGGCGCGGTGATCGGCTGGATCGCGGCGTACATCATCTACAAGTCCGGAACGGGATCG
>Ga0210143_1000349_pt1 | contig 10395 bp, 9 predicted proteins | sample MayberryNW_TuleC_2_FD_185527 | JGI IMG/M metagenome (GOLD analysis project Ga0210143, IMG submission 185527) | Wetland microbial communities from San Francisco Bay, California, USA, that impact long-term carbon sequestration - MayberryNW_TuleC_D2... | ecosystem: Environmental > Aquatic > Marine >... | reverse complement strand
GCAAGGCGGCCCTGGGACGGTTCGGCGAGACGCTCGCGAAGCAGCTCACGCCGTACGGCATCCCGGTCTTCACGATCAGCCCGGGCCTCGTCAGGACCGAGATGACCGAGGGAAGCTTCGGCGACGACGCCCCCTGGACGCCGCCCGAGCTGGCGCCGCGCCTCGTCGTGGAGCTCGCGTCCGGCCGGCTGGACGCGCTCAGCGGCCGCTACATCCACGCCGAGCACGATCAGGACCTCGAAGCGCTGGCCCGCCGGGCCGACGAGATCGTCGAGAACGACCTGAACGCGATCCGGCTCCGCCGCTGAAGGACCGGCCCGATGCCGGCCGCCCCGGCGGGACATGTCCGACCTCGTAACAGACTGTTGCTTGGCAGCGGGTGTCCTCGTCTCGCCACGTCCGGTACGGGTAAGCGGTTTTCGCCGCTGAGGCGCAAACCGGTATCCTGAAGACTAGACGGAATGCGGATCGCGCTGGCGCAGATCAACACGGTCGTGGGCGACCTGGACGGGAACCGAGAGCGGATCCTGGGGCGGCTCGCCGATGCACGGGAGGCGGGGGCCGACCTCGTCCTCTTCCCCGAGCTCGCGGTGACCGGCTATCCACCCGAGGACCTGCTCCTCCGGCCCGGCTTCCTCCGCGCGGCGCGCGCGAGCCTCGACGCCATCGCGGCGGAAACCCGTGGGGTCGCCGCCCTCGTCGGCACGCCGCACCTCGACCGCGACCTCTTCAACGCGTGCGCCGTCTGCGCGGACGGCGAGGTGAAGGCGATCTACCGCAAGCGCTTCCTGCCGAACTACGGCGTCTTCGACGAGGACCGCTACTTCCAGCCGGGTCGCGACCTCCTGCTCCTGCGCTTCGGCGAGACCCTCGTCGGGCCGACCGTCTGCGAGGACATCTGGCAGCCGGGGCCGCCCGCGACCGATCTGGCGCTCGCCGGCGCGCACGTGATCGCGAACGTCTCCGCCTCGCCGTTCCACCTCGGCAAGGGCCTGGAGCGCGAGGAGATGCTCGCGCAGCGCGCGCGGGACAACGTCGCCTGGGTCGTGTTCGTGAACGCGGTCGGCGGCCAGGACGAGCTGCTCTTCGACGGGCACAGCCTCGTCGTCGACGAGGAGGGCGAGGTCGTCGCCCGCGGGCCGGCCTTCGAGGAGGCGCTCCTCGTCGTCGACATCGACCCGTCCACCGCCGTCAGCCGCCGGCTCTCCGACGCCCGCCGCCGGTCGCTCGCCCGCGACCGGGACGAGCTCCCCGATCCGCCCGTGATCGACCTCGCCGAGCCGGCCGAGCCCACCGAGCGGGTCATTCCCACGCTCGCGCCGATCCTCGACGACCTCGAGGAGATGCGGCGCGGGCTGGAGCTCGGGCTGCGCGACTACGTGGAGAAGAACGGCTTCCGCGAGGTCGTCGTCGGCGTGTCGGGGGGCATCGACTCCGCGGTCACGGCCGCGCTCGCGACCGAGGCGCTGGGACCCGAGCGGGTCGTCGCCGTCTCGATGCCGTCGCGCTACAGCTCGGACGAGACGCAGGGCGACGCCCGCCGCCTGGCGGAGAGCCTCGGCGTCCGCTTCGTCGAGCTGCCGATCGGCGGGATCGTGGACGCGGTCGAGGCGACGCTCGCCGAGCCGTTCGCCGGGACCGAGCCCGGCCTCGCCGAGGAGAACATCCAGGCGCGCGCCCGGGGGCTCATCCTCATGGCGCTCTCGAACAAGTTCGGCTGGCTGCTCGTCGCGACCGGGAACAAGAGCGAGCTCTCGGTCGGCTACGCGACGCTCTACGGCGACATGGCGGGCGGCTTCGCGCTCCTCAAGGACGTGTTCAAGACGGACGTCTTTCGGCTCGCCCGCCACCTGAACGAGCGGGCCGGGCGGGAGCTGATCCCGGAGTCGACGATCGCGCGAGCGCCGAGCGCCGAGCTCCGCGAGGGCCAGCGCGACGAGGACTCGCTCCCGCCCTACGACGAGCTCGACCGCGTGCTCGAGGCCTACGTCGAGCTCGACCGCTCGCGCGAGGAGCTGACCACGGACGGCTTCGACCCGGACACGGTCGAGCGGGCGCTGGCACTCATCGACCGGGCCGAGTACAAGCGCCGGCAGGCGCCGCCCGGGGTGAAGCTCCGCCCGAAGGCGTTCGGGCGTGACCGGCGCACGCCGATCACCAATCGCTGGCGCGGATGACCCGGTTCGTGCCGCGGCGTGCATTCGTTGCCGGGGCGCGATGGAGAGTGTCAGGCAAGGACGCAGCGTCGCGTTCGTAGCCGGAGGCCACGGGCCGAACCGAGGAGACGCATGACGCACTCCAGCGCGGTCCGGCGACACAATGCTCGTCGTGGCCCGGACCGGACCAAAGCGGCTCGAGTTCTCCGCGTCGATCGCGCGCGACGGCTCGCTCTGCGCCGAGGACCGCGACTCCCTCGATCCCGGCGAGGGCTGGACGCCCGAGCACCTCGTCCTCGCGGCCCTCGCACGCTGCAGCCTCGCGAGCCTGCGGCACCACGCGGAACGGGAGGGCGTCGCCGCGACCGGCGTGGCGGCCGCGAGCGGCGTGGTCACGAAGCGCGACGCCGACGGGCGCTACGCGTTCGTCGAGCTCCAGTGCGGGCTCGACGTCGAGCTCGAGCCCGACCCCACCGACCTCCCGGCGCTGCTCGCCCTCGCGGAGCGCGACTGCTTCATCGGCGCATCGCTCACTGCGCCCGTCGAGTACGAGTGGCGTGTGAACGGCGGGCTCGTCTAGAAGCCGCGGGCCGGCCGGAGCCGGATCACCTTCGAACCGAAGACGACCCGGTCGAGGCGCGTCTGGCGGAAGGCCCGCTCGACGACCTCGCCGTCGAAGCCCCGCTCGAGCTGCAGGCTGGCGGAGAGGATGTCGTTCCGCGTCACGTGCTGGAAGTAGTCGAGGAGCTGGTCGAACGAGGAGAACTCCCCGTCCCCCTCGTAGAAGAAGAAGTCGCCGCCGCCGCTGCCGCCGCCCATGACGAGGATGTAGCCGCTCGGGTACGTGTCGCGGGGCAGACGGAACGGCAGATCGACCACCTTGTCTGGCCCGCCGCCGTGCGGCTTCAGGACGACGCGCACGCGCAGCCGCATCCCCGGCCGGACCCGGACCTCGCGCACGGAGCGGAACGCGCCGCCGTTCTTGGAAACGGAGACGGAGCCGAAGCGGTACAGGCGCATCTCGCTGTCCAGCCTCGTCTCGACGTCGACGCTCGTGACCGCGACCTCCTCCCACGGGTTCGCCTGGAGCGCCTCGAGCTGGCCCGCAAGCGTGTACGCGGTCTCGAAGGAGATCTCGCTCGAGACGAAGCGGTTCCCGCGCTTGAGCTGCCAGGGGCTGCCGTCGGCGCGCGTGCCCGCGAACGTCCACCAGACGGACGACGAGCCCCGTCCGCCGGAGTCGAAGGTCGAGTCGTAGTTCCCGAGCAGGTGGTAGAGCGTCGCCGTCCCCGCCCAGTCCTGGGGGACGAAGTCCGTCTCGCCGCTGCGGGAGCGGCCGAGCTCCGGCACGTTCGTGACCGTCCGGACCGGTGTGACCGACGGCGCGAACCCGAGGATCCCGCGGACGCCTGCGAGGCGGTCCTGGTCGAGCGACCCGAGCACGTTGCCGACGTTCGCAACCTTGTACGGCGCGTCGAGCGTCTCCGGGGCGATCGTGATCGCCTCCGCCTCGTTCGCGCCGAGCGTCACCGCACCGCCGAACGTGGCCGGATGTCCGAAGGCGATCGCCATCCCGTTGCAGACGTAGGAGGTCGTCCCGATCGCGGCGATCGTCATGTCGCCGTACGAGACGGTTGCGGCGAAGTTGTCCCCCGCGTCGACGCCCAGCGGGTCGGCCGCCATCTGCGTGTGGGACGCGGAGCCGCCCGCGTACGGGATGAAGGGCTTCCCCGCCTTGGCGAGGTCGTCGGTCAGCCGCTGGAGCCCGCCCTGGCGGAGGCCGGAGACCGAGAGCGGCAGCTTCAGCTGCGTGAACCCGGCGGCGGCCTGGGCCGAGATCCCCGCGCGCTCTGCGACGACCTGCGCGAGCCCGCTCGGGAGGCGGACGGCCCGGGGGATCCGGTCGAGCCGCCGGATGGCGGCCGTGGCCGGAAGGTCGACGAGCGCGGCGACGTCCTCGCCGGGGGTGAGGCCCGCGAGGCTCGACGGCCCGAACGTCAGCCCGTACGACACCGTGCCGGCGAACTCGCCGCCGATGTAGACGGGCGACCCGGAGATGCCGGCCCAGATCCCGCCCGCCGCGTCGATCGCCGGGCTCGACGTGTCCACGACGATCATGTCGCGGCCGGGCCCGATCCCGTTCTTCAGGATGCCGAGCACCTCGACGTCGAACGACTCGGGCGTCGTCCCGTGGGACACGGTCAGGCCGGTGCCGGTCATCCCGACGGTCACCGCCGAGGTCGGCAGAACGGTCTCGCACTCGGCCGCGGCGAGGGCCGGGAGCACGGCAGCCGCGAGGCCGAGCGCTGTCATGAGGAGGATGGCCCGGCGGCGCATGCGGCCCTCGATGATGACTCATTCCAGGAGGGATGCCAACCCGCGAAACCAGCGGAGCCGCTCGGCGTACGGGACGGCCGCGTTCGCCGGCGAGGTGGACGGCAAGACGAAGAGGAGCGTGCCGTCCAGGCGGCGCTCCTGGAGGCCGAGCTCGGGCCGCCCGCCGAAGGGTCCCTGGTACGCCGCCTTGCCCACGAAGGCGAGGATCCGGGGCCGGAGGTCGCGCGCAATCCGCTCGAGCCGCTCGGCCGAGCCGGCGAAGTCGGCCTTGCGGAGGTCGCCCGACCCTCGCGTCGTCCGGTCGGCGGCGTTGGTCAGGCCGTAGCCGAGCTCGAGCATCCTCCGCTGCTCGTCCGGCGCGAGCTGCGTCGGGGTCAGCCCCGCGTCGGCGAGCAGCCGCCAGAAGTCGTTTCGGGGGTTCGCGAAGTGGGCGCCGGCGGCGGCCGAGCGAAAGCCGGGGTTGATCCCGCAGAAGAGGACGTCCAGGCCGGGCGCGAGGACGTCGGGGACGGCTGAGTGGGCCACAGCCGGGACGATAGTGTCCGCGCCGTGCGGCTCCTCGTCCTCGGCGGCACCGTCTTCCTCGGCCGGCACGTGGTCGAGGCCGCGCTCGCGCGGGGCGCCGAGGTCACCCTCCTCAACCGCGGCCGGCACGGCGCCCAGCTCTTCCCGGACGTCGAGCGCCTGCGCGGGGACCGCGACGGCGATCTCTCGGCCCTCGCCGGCCGGGAGTGGGACGCCGTCGTCGACACGAGCGGCTACTTCCCGCGCCAGGTGCGCGCCTCCGCCGAGGCCCTCGCCGGGCGGGTCGGCCACTACACGTTCGTCTCGAGCGGCTCCGTCTACGTCGACCACAGCAGGGTCGGCACGATCGAGGACGCCGGCGTGCACCGGCCGGAGCCCGATGCACCCGAGGAGCTCTCTTCGCCCGAGGCATACGGCGGCTTCAAGGCGCTTTCGGAGGAGGCGGCCGCCGCGGCGCTCCCCGGGCGCGTCCTCTCGGTGCGCGCGGGGCTGATCGTGGGGCCCCACGATCCCACGAACCGGTTCACGTACTGGGTCACGCGGCTCGCCCGCGGCGGAGCGGTGCTCGCGCCGGAGCCGCCGGTGCAGCCCGTGCAGCTCGTCCACGCACGCGACCTCGCGGACTGGATGCTCGACGCCGCCGACCGCGGGGTCACCGGCGTCGTCAACGCGACTGGACCCGCGGAGCCCCTGACGCTCGGGGAGACGCTCGAGCGCCTGCGCGACGCCGTCGGGCCCGACGCCGACCTCGTCTGGACGGACGAGCGGTTCCTCGTGGACGCGGGGGTCGAGCCGTTCCAGCACCTGCCGCTCTGGCTCGCGCCGACCGTGGATCCGGCCTGGGCCGGGTTCTTCGGCCTCGACGTCTCGCGCGCGCTGGCGGAGGGGCTTCGCTTCCGCTCGCTCGAGGAGACGGCACGCGACACGCTCGCGTGGGCGGAGCGGGAGACGCCGGTGGCCAAGGACGTCGGCGTGGCGACGGCGCCGGCCGGGCTCGATCCGGCGCGCGAGCACGAGCTCCTCGACGCGTGGCGCCGGGAGGCCGCGTGAGCGCGCTCGCGTTCGACGTGGCCGCCGTGCGGGCGCGCTTCCCGGCGCTCGGGGACCGGACCGCGCTCCTGGACGCGCCGGCCGGGACGCAGGTTCCGCAGACCGTGATCGACGCGATCGCGACGTACCTGCGCGAGTCGAACGCGAACCTCGGCGGCGTGTTCCCGACGAGCCGGCGGAGCGACGCGCTCGTCGAGGAGGCGCACGCGGTCGCGGCCCGGTTCCTCGGTGCAAGTCCGGCCGAGGTGGCCTTCGGGCCGAACATGACGACGCTCAACTTCGCGCTCTCGCGGACGGTGGGCCGCGAGCTCACGGCGGGAGACGAGATCGTGGTGACGCGCCTCGACCACGACGCGAACGTCGCTCCCTGGCTCGAGCTGGCGCGTGACCTCGGCCTCGAGGTGCGCTTCGCCGACGTCCACGACGACTGCACGCTCGACGCCGCCCGGCTCGAGGCCCTGGTCGGCGAACGGACGCGGGTCGTCGCGTTTCCCTGGGCGTCAAACGCGGTCGGCACGCTCACGGACGTCCGGCGGATCGCGGCCCTCGCGCGCGACGCGGGCGCCCTCGCGTGGGTCGACGCCGTCCACTACGCGCCGCACGGGCCGATCGACGTCGCCGCCGTCGACGCCGACGTGCTCCTGTGCTCGCCGTACAAGTTCTTCGGCCCGCACCTCGGGCTCGCGTTCGTGCGCCGGGAACTGCTCGAGCGCTGGCGGCCGTACAAGGTGCGGCCGGCCCCCGACGACCCGCCCGGCGCGCGGCTCGAGACCGGCACCGCCCAGCACGAGCTCCTCGCCGGATTCGTCGCCGCGGTCGAGTACGTCGAGTCGGTCGGGTGGGACGCGATCCAGGCACACGAGCGCGCGCTCGGCGAGCGATTCCTCGCCGGGCTGCCGGAGGGCGTCGTTCTGCACGGGCTCGCGACGATGGAGGGCCGGACTCCGACGTTCGCCGTAAGCGTGCCCGGGATGACCTCGACCGAGGTCGCGGTGGCGATGACCGAACGGGACATCGCCGTCTGGGACGGCGACTACTACGCCGTCGAGATCATGCGCCGCCTCGGCCTGGCCGAGGGCGCGGTGCGGATCGGCTTCGTCCACTACCACACCGAGGACGAGGTCGACCGCGTGCTGGCCGAGCTCGCCCACCTGGCCCCCTGAGCCGCGCCCGCAAGGGGCGTAGCCCGGGGTCAGACCCCGACCAGAAGCGTGTCGAGTTCCGCGCCCGGCCGTTCCAACTTCTCCACGGATCCCACGGCCGGCGCCGCGGCTCGGCTGGTTGGAGGGCTGATCGAGCGACTCTGTGCCGGAAGCACCGTGCCTGTGGGTCGAAGAGCCCTCGAGGTCTTCACACGGTGGGGACGAGCTTCGACGCTTCGCGCGGGGGTCTGACCCCGGGTCGACGGCGCCTACCGCAGGGGCACGTCGAGGAGATCGGGCCGGAGGACGACGCTCTCCTGTTCGTTCGGATCCGTGCGCGCGATGACCGCGACCACCGGCTCCGACTCGGAGAGGTTGGCGGGCAGGTGGGGCACGCCGGCCGGGATGTGGACGAAGTCGCCCGCCCGGATGTCCATTCGCTCCTCGAGCCGCTCGCCGTGCCACATGACGGCCTCGCCGGTCAGGACGAAGACCGCCGACTCGTGCCGCTCGTGCAGGTGCGGCTCCGCGCGGGCGCCCGGCGGGAGCACGAGCCGGTGCAGGCAGAGAGCCTTCGCGCCGACGCTCTCGGCCGAGATCCCTTCGAAGTACTCGAGCCCTTGCTTGCCGCGGTACGTCGCGTTGCCGCGGACGATCCTGCAGCGGGCCACGCTCAGCCCTTGTGCGCGGCGGCGGCGCGCTTCCAGCGCTCGTCGTCGCGATGGATCCAGTCGGGGTCGACGCCCCGCTCGGCCGCGAGGTCGAACGTGAGGCGGTGGAAGCGGACGACGTCCGCGACCGGGTGCTCGGTCGGAACGAGCGTCGTGTCGCAGCCGAGCTCGCGGAGCGCCGCGAAGGCCTGGGCGGCCCGCGCCGCGGCACGGCCCTCGCCCTCGAGGACGAAGCAGCGCACGGTCTCGTCGACCGCGGCGAGATGCCCGTGCAGGAGCTGCTCGGTGTGGTGTGCCTCCGCCGCCAGCCGGGCGCCCTCGCGGAGCTTCAGGACCGCCTCCTGCGCCGTCGGCCAGTCACGTCCGGCGCCGGCGACGAGCCAGCGCTCGTGCGCGCTCGTCGGCTCGCGCTCGCCGAGTGCCCGCTCCACGAGCCCTGGCACGGCGGATACGTCTTCTCCGCGCAGCGCCGCAAGGGCGGCGACGGCGCAGGTGTAGCTGGCCGTGTGGCACCAGGACTTCTCGATCTCGGGCGTCACGACGAAGACCTCGTCGGCCAGGTCGGCATGGGGACTCTCGGCCTTGCCGGTCACGAGCCACGTCGGCCCGTCGAACGCCCTCGCGGCCTCGAGCGTCAGCTCGGTCTCGCCCTCGTGGCTCACGCAAACGAGGAGCTCCGCCGGCGGCGGCGCGAGCACGGCCTCGAGCGCCTGGACCGCCTCGCCGCCGGTCTGCGCCGCGTGGAACGACGTCCCGCAGCCGGTGAAGACGACTCGGCCCGCCGGAAGGCGACGGTCGCCGACACGCCCGGGGACCTGCCGCAGCCAGTCGGGCTGCGCCTCGATCGCGTAGCGCATGTGCTCGCCTGCCGCCACGGCGCCGGACGCTAGCATCCGCGCCGTGGACGGATACCGCCTAGTGCATCCCCAGGACGTGCAGTTCAGGGACATCGACGGCCTGGGCCACGTCAACAACGCCGTCTACCTCAACTACCTCGAGAACGCGAAGATCGCCTACTTCCGCGAGGTGATCGGCGACGTCGACCTCGACCGGCTCGGGATCGTGGCCGACGTGAAGATCGCCTTCCGCTCGCCGTCGTTCCTCGGCGAGACGCTCCAGATGGGCGTCCGCGTCAGCCGGGTCGGCACGAAGAGCCTCGAATTCTCCTTCGCCGTGCACGGCCCCGACGACCGGCTCGTCGCGGAGGGCACCAGCGTCCACGTCACGTTCGACTACGACCGGCGCGAGCCGATTCCGATCCCGGCGGACTGGCGCGAGAGGATCGAGGCCTTCGAGGCGGAAAGCCTGGCGACGACGTGACCGACCGCGTGTTCGACAAGCAGATCCTCCCGAACGGGCTCCGCGTCCTGACGGCCGACATGCCGCAGGCGAAGTCGGTCGCGTGCTTCGTCATGCTCGCCGCCGGCTCCCGGTACGAGACGAGGGAGACGAACGGGATCGCCCACTTCGCCGAGCACATGTTCTTCAAGGGGACCGAGCGGCGGCCGAGCGCACGGGACATCGCGGGCGAGATCGACTCGATCGGCGGCGAGTTCAACGCGTTCACGGGCAAGGAGTACACGGGCTACTACGTGAAGTGCGCGGCCGAGCACCGAGACGTCGCGCTCGACGTGCTGGTCGACATGCTCCGCCACTCCAAGTTCGACCCCGAGGAGATCGAGCGCGAGAAGGGGGTGATCGTCGAGGAGATGAACATGTACTACGACACCCCGCGCGACTACCTCGAAGGCGTGTACGACGAGCTCCTCTACGACGACCAGCCGCTCGGGTGGGACATCATCGGCACGAAGGAGACCGTCCGCGCCGCGACGCGCGAGACGTTCCTCGGCTACCTCGACCGCTGGTACCGCGCGCACCGGATGGTCGCGGGCGTGGCCGGCGCGGTCGGGGACGACATCGTCCCTCGGCTCGAGGACCTGCTCGGCGACGTCGCGGACGGGGCGGCCGCGTCGATCGAGCCGGTGACGTGGGAGCAGGACGGCCCGCGCGTGAGGATCCACACGAAGCAGTCCGACCAGGCGCACATCCGCATCGGCGTCCACTCGTACCCGATCGACCATCCCGACCGCTACGCGCTCTCGGTGCTCGCGACGGTGCTCGGCGGCGGGATGTCGTCGCGCCTCTTCAGCGAGGTGCGGGAGCGGCGCGGCCTCGCCTACTACATCTATGGCTACAACCAGGGCTACACCGACACCGGCACGTTGTTCGCGCAGGGCGGGGTGGACATCAACCGGATCGACGAGGCGGTCGCGACGGTCGTCCGGGAGTTCGGGCGCATCGCCGCCGAGCCGGTGTCCGAGGACGAGCTCTCCAAGGCGAAGGCGTTCTCGAAGGGTCGCCTCGTGCTCTCGCTCGAGGATCCGCGGGGCACGATCATGTTCGGCCTCCGGAGCGAGGTGCTCGAGGGCCGGACACGCGAGCCGGACGAGGTGCTGGCGGGCATCGAGGCGGTCACGCGCGACGACATCCAGCGCGTCGCGCAGGACATCATCC
>Ga0210143_1000348_pt1 | contig 10406 bp, 9 predicted proteins | sample MayberryNW_TuleC_2_FD_185527 | JGI IMG/M metagenome (GOLD analysis project Ga0210143, IMG submission 185527) | Wetland microbial communities from San Francisco Bay, California, USA, that impact long-term carbon sequestration - MayberryNW_TuleC_D2... | ecosystem: Environmental > Aquatic > Marine >... | reverse complement strand
GCGTGGTGTGCGGGCGGGCCGACCGCCCGCACACCACGGCTCATCACGCTCGTAGACTGGCGTCGTGGCGCTGTCCGTGTCCGTCTCGCTGACCGGTGACGACCTCGTCGCCGAGGACGTGTGGGCTGTCGCCGTCGGCCGGACCCCGGCCGAGCTCTCCGACGCGGCACGCGACAAGATCCGCGCGGCGCGGTCGGTCGTCCAGGAGCACGCGGACGGCAGCCGGGGGGAGCACACGTACGGGATCAACACCGGCTTCGGCCGCTTCGTCGAGAAGACGATCCCGCCCGAGCTCTCGCGCGAGCTCCAGCTCCGCCTGCTCCGCTCACACGCGTGCGGGGTCGGCGAGCCATACCCCGACGAGGTCATCCGTGCGGCGATGCTGCTGCGCGCGAACGCCCTCGCCAAGGGGACCTCGGGTGCGCGGGTCGAGACGGTCGAGCTCCTGCTCGGGCTCCTGAACCGCGGCGTCGTGCCCCACGTCCCGAGCCGCGGGTCGGTCGGGGCGTCGGGCGACCTCGCGCCGCTCGCGCACCTCGCGCTGCCGCTCGTCGGCGAGGGCTCCGCGTGGGTCGACGGCGAGCGGATGTCCGGGGCGGACGCGCTCGCCGCGGTCGGCCTCGGGCCCGTCGAGCTGCGGGCGAAGGAAGGGCTCTCGCTCATCAACGGGACGCAGTTCATGGCCGCCATGGCCGCCCTCGCGATCGTGCGCGCCCGGCGCGTCGCGGCGGCCGCGGACCTCGCGTGCGCGCTCTCGCTCGAGGCGCTCCAGGGCTCGCGGGTCGCGTTCCGACCGGAGATCCAGGCGCTCCGCCCGCTCCCGGGCCAGGCCGACGCGGCGGCGAACGTGCTGCGGCTCGTCGACGGCTCGGCGATCATCGAGGCGCACCGGTGGTGCGACAAGGTCCAGGACGCCTACTCCCTCCGCTGCGCCCCGCAGGTCCACGGGGCGAGCCGTGACCTGATCGCCTATGCGGAGGCGACCGTCGCGGTCGAGCTGAACGCGGCGACCGACAATCCGATCGTCCTCGTCGAGACCCGCGAGCTCGTCTCGAACGGGAACTTCCACGGCCAGCCGCTCGCCTTCGCGCTCGACGGGCTCGCGATGGCGGTGGCCGAGTTCGCGAGCATCTCCGAACGCCGGGTCGAGCGGCTGACGAACCCGTCCCTCTCGGGCGGCCTGCCGGCGTTCCTCACGCCGGACGGCGGGCTCAACTCCGGCTTCATGATCCCCCAGTACGTGGCCGCGTCGCTCGTGAGCGAGAACAAGGTGCTCGCGCATCCCGCGAGCGTCGACTCGATCCCGACGAGCGCGGGCCAGGAGGACCACGTCTCGATGGGAAACGCCGCGGCCCTCACGTGCTGGCAGGTGCTCTCGAACTCCGAGCGGGCGCTCGCGATCGAGCTGCTCGCCGCCGCCCAGGGGATCGAGTTCCTCGCGCCGCTCGAGCCGGGCGCCGGGACGAAGGCCGCGCACGACGCGATCCGGTCGGTCTCGCCGGCGCTCGTCGAGGACCGGCCCCTGAGCGACGACATCGAGCGCGTCGCCGAGGCGATCCGGACCGGCGAGCTCGTCGCGGCGGCCGAGGAGCAGGTGGGGAAGCTCGCGTGAGCGTCCGGTCGGTCGACGCAGCCGTCGAGGAGCTCTGCGGCGACCTCGGCACGATCCGTGCGCCCCGCGGGACGGATCTGAACGCGCGCTCGTGGCTCACGGAGGCCCCGCTCCGCATGCTCCTCAACAACCTCGACCGCGAGGTCGCCGAGCGGCCGGAAGAGCTCGTCGTCTACGGGGGCTCCGGGAAGGCGGCGCGCTCTCACGCGGCCCTCAAGGCCCTTGTCCGCTCCCTGCTCGAGCTGGGCGAGGAGGAGACGCTCCTCGTGCAGAGCGGCAAGCCCGTCGGGGTGTTCCGCACGCACGCGGGCGCGCCGCGGGTGCTGATCGCCAACTCGCTCCTCGTGCCGCGCTGGGCGACCTGGGACGAGTTCCGCCGGCTCGAGGCGCTCGGCCTGACGATGTTCGGCCAGATGACCGCGGGCTCGTGGATCTACATCGGCACGCAGGGGATCCTCCAGGGCACGTACCAGACCTTCGCCGCGGCCGGCGAGCGGCACTTCGGCTCGCCGGACCTGCGCGGGCGCACCGTGCTGACCGCGGGCCTCGGCGGCATGGGCGGCGCGCAGCCGCTCGCCGCCACGCTCGCCGGCGGCGCCATCCTCTGCGTCGAGGTCGATCCGTCGCGGATCGAGCGGCGCCTCGAGACCCGCTACCTGGACGAGGCGGCCGACTCGCTCGACGATGCGCTGGCCCGCGTGCGGGCGGCTGCCAGGGACGGGCGCCCGCTCTCGGTCGGCCTGCTCGGGAACGCCGCCGACGTCGTGCCCGAGCTGGCGCGGCGCGGGGAGGACTTCGACCTCGTGACCGACCAGACCGCCGCGCACGACCCGTTGAACGGCTACGTGCCGTCCGGGCTCTCCGTCGAGGAGGCGGCCGCCCTGCGCGCATCCGACCCGGACGAGTACCTCTCGCGCGCGACCGCGTCGATCGCCGACCACGTCCGCGGTCTGCTCGAATACGTGCGCCGCGGCGCCGCGGTCTTCGACTACGGGAACAACCTGCGCGGCGAGGCGCGGGACGCCGGCGTCGAGGACGCGTTCACGTACCCGGGGTTCGTTCCCGCGTACATCCGGCCCCTCTTCTGCCGCGGGATCGGGCCGTTCCGCTGGGCCGTCCTCTCCGGCGATCCGGCCGACATCGCGGCGATCGACGGCGTGCTCCGCGAGCTCTTTCCGGACGACGGGCTCCTGCAGCGCTGGCTCGAGCTCGCGCCGGAGCGGGTCGCGTTCCAGGGACTTCCGGCTCGAATCTGCTGGCTCGGCTACGGCGCGCGGGCGCGGGCGGGCCTCGCGATCAACGACCTCGTCCGCTCGGGCGAGGTGCAGGCGCCGGTCGTGATCGGCCGCGACCACCTCGACGCCGGCTCGGTCGCCTCGCCCTTCCGCGAGACCGAGTCCATGCTGGACGGGTCCGACGCGATCGCGGACTGGCCGATCCTGAACGCCCTCGTGAACACGGCCGCGGGCGCGACGTGGGTCAGCGTCCACCACGGCGGCGGCGTGGGCATCGGGAACGCGATCCACGCGGGCATGGTCGTCGTCGCCGACGGCACGTCCGACGCGGCCGAGCGCCTCGAGCGCGTGCTCACGACCGATCCGGGGATGGGCGTCCTCCGGCACGCGGACGCCGGCTACGAGGACGCGCTCGCCGCGGCGGACGAGCACGGCCTGCCGCTGCCCGGGCGCGACGCCTGACCTGCCGTGGCGCTGCTCATCCGCGATCTCGCGCAGGTTGTCACGCCGGCCCGCGCGGGCGCGCCGCTCCGCGGCCGGGCCCTCGGCGAGGTCGAGGTCATCGAGGACGCGTTCGTCCTCTGCCGCGACGAGGCCGCCGCGACTCCGGGCCCGAGCATGTACGGGCAGATCGCCGACGTGGGCCCGATGCGCGACCTGCCCGGGCTCGCGGGCGAGGTAGAGGAGCTCGACGGGCGCGGCTGCTGTGCGCTCCCCGGGCTCGTCGACTGCCATACGCACGCCTGCTTCGCGGGCGACCGCGTCGAGGAGTTCGACCTCCGCTCAGGCGGCGCCTCGTACGAGGAGCTGCACGCGGCGGGCGGCGGGATCCTCTCGACCGTCCGGGCGACGCGGGAGGCGGGCGAGGTCAGGCTCGCGGAGATCACGGTCGCGCACCGGAACCGGATGCGTGCCCACGGGACGACCACGTGGGAGGGCAAGTCGGGGTACGGCCTCGACCTCGAGACCGAGCTCGCGCAGCTCCAGGCGGTCGCGTCCGCGGGAGGCGTCCCGACGTGGCTCGGCGCGCATGCCGTGCCGCCCGAGTGGGACGACGCGGACTCGTACCTCGACTTCGCGCTCGCCGAGGTGCTCCCGGCCGTCAGGTGGCTCGCCCAGGCCGCGGACGTCTTCCTCGAGGAGGGCACGTTCGATGCGGGCCAGGCGCGCCGCTACCTGGAGGCGTGCCGCGCCGCGGGCCTCGCGCTGCGGCTGCACGCCGACCAGTTCACGGAGGCCGGCGGCGTGCCGCTCGCGATCGAGCTGGAGGCGCGCAGCGTCGACCACCTCGAGGCGACCGGGGAGGGAGGCGTGCGGGCCCTCGCTGCGAGCGACGTCGTCGCGGTGCTGCTGCCTGTCGCGGCGCTCGTCCTCGGGCGGCCGATGCCGCCTGCGCGGGCGCTCGTCGACGCCGGCGCGGCCGTGGCGCTCGCGACCGACTTCAACCCGGGCAGCGCGTTCTGCGAGAGCCTGCCCCTCGTCTGCTCCCTCGCCTGCACGCAGCTCGGCCTGACGCCCGCCGAGGCGCTCGGGGCCGTGACGGTGAACGCCGCCCACGTCCTCGGGTGCGCCGACACGGTCGGCCGCCTGGCTCCCGGCTACGAGGCGAACGTCGTGCTCCTCGACGCGCCGGACTGGCGCTACCTCTCCTACCACGTGGGCGGCGCCGACATCGCCGCCGTGGTCGAGCTCGGCGAGGTCGCCTGGCGGCGCTGAGCCGCAGGCCCGCGCGCAACCGCGATAATCGACGCATGCCGAGCCGGAAGCAGCGCCGCCGCCGCCAGAAGCTCCAGCGCCACGAGTACGAGTACGTCGTCGAGACGGAGGACGGCGAGGAGATCCCGCTCGACGAGCTCGAGGACGACGACGAGCACCTCGCCGCGCCGCGCCGCGCCGCCAAGCCGAAGGCGGAGCCGGCGCTCACGGACCGCCGTGGCCGCCCCCTCCAGAAGCCGACGTTCCAGAAGGTGTTCCGCCGCGCGGCGATCTTCGCGCCGATTCTCTTCGTCTTCGTCTACGTCACGAGTCGCGACCGGCTGAGCGTCACCGGCGTCGTGCTGAACACGCTCGTGCTCGTCGCGTTCTTCATCCCGTTCAGCTACCTCGTCGACACGATGGTCTACCGCTCCATGCTCAGGCGGCACCAGCGGGACAGCGCCGCGAAGCGCGGCCGCTAGGCGGCGGCGCCGCCCCCGCCGCGGTAGTGGCCCTTGCCGGGCCAGGGCGCGAGGAGCAGCAGGATCTTCGCGCCGCCCGCGCTGCGCACGGCGTGCCGCTCGTCGGGCTCGAAGTGGACGAGCGTCCCGACCGGCGCGTCGACCGTCTCGCCGCTCGCGGACACCTCCGCGCTGCCCGACACGACCACGATCCACGCGTGCTCCTTCACCTGGTGGTCGCCGAGCTCCTGGCCCGCGTCGAGCCCGATCAGGACGGCCCGACCCTCGTCCTCGCTCAGCAAGACAACGGGCGAGCGGCTGCCGTCGGGCGTGTCGATCTCGGGGAGTCTCCACGTCTGCACGGGCGCGGGGAGTCTAACCGGGCCCGGATAGACTCAACCGCCGATGAGCCTTGCGATCACGCGCCTCGAGCTCGGTCCGATCGGGACCAACTGCTACCTCGTCCAGCCCCGGCCGGACGCGGCCGAGGCGGTCGTGGTCGACCCGGGCGCCGAGGCCGACCGGATCGAGCGCGAGCTGGCCGAGCTCGGCACGCGCTGCGTCGCGATCCTGATCACGCACGGGCACTGGGACCACCTCGGCGGCGTGGCCGACCTGGCCGACGCGACCGGCGCGCCCGTCCACATGGGCGCCGACGAGCGGACCCTGCTCGAGCGGATCGCGGACACCTCACCACCCGAGCTCCAGCTCCGCCCGTACGCCCCCGACGTCCTCCTCGCGGGCGACGAGACGCTCGAGCTCGCCGGCATCCGGTTCGAGACGCTCACCGTGCCCGGGCACTCGCCGGCCCACCTCGCGTACGCGGCGGACGACGCGCTCTTCTCCGGCGACGTGCTCTTCGCCGGCTCGGTCGGCCGCGCCGACCTGCCCGGCGCGGACTGGGACACGCTCGTCGCGTCGATCGCCTCCCTCGCCGAGCGCTTTCCGCCCGAGACGACGGTGTACCCCGGCCACGGGCCGCCGACGACGCTCGGGCACGAGCTGGCCACGAACCCCTTCCTCGCCGAGCTCCGGACGACGCGGCAGTGACAATCGAGGCACCGCGGGGAACGCTCGACGTTCTCCCCGCCGAGCAGCCCCTGCGTGACCTGATCGTCGGGACGGCGGAATCCCTCGCGGCGCTCTACGGCTACGGGCGGATCGTGACGCCCGTATTCGAGGACACGGAGCTCTTCGCGCGGACGTCGGGCGCAGGCTCGGACGTCGTCCAGAAGGAGATGTACACGTTCGAGGACCGCGCGGGCCGGTCGCTGACCCTGCGCCCGGAGGGCACCGCGCCGGTCGCGCGCGCGTACCTCGAGCACGGCCTCCACCGGGAGCCGCAGCCGGTGAAGACGTTCTACATCGCGCCGATGTACCGCTATGCCGCGCCGCAGAAGGGCCGCTACCGGGAGTTCTGGCAGATCGGGGTCGAGGCGATGGGGTCCGACGACCCCGCGCTCGACGCCGAGCAGATCCAGCTCTTCGCCGAGCTCGAACGGCGGCTCGGCATCGACGGGACGAGGCTCGAGCTGAACTCGATCGGCGACCGCGCGTGCCGGCCCGCGTACGTCGACGCGCTCCGGGAGTTCCTCGCCGCGCACGACGCGGAGCTCGACGACGAGGCACGCGCGAAGGCCCGGACGAGCCCGCTCCGGGTCTTCGACTCGAAGAATTCGGGCGTGCAGGCGGTGCTCGCCGAGGCGCCGACGATCGGCGGGTCGCTCTGCGAGCCGTGCCGCGAGCACTTCGCGGCGGTCCGCGCCTACCTCGACGCCTGCGGGATCGACTACGAGCTGCGCCCGACGCTCGTGCGGGGGCTCGATTACTACACGCGGACGGTCTGGGAGTTCGTGAACGACCGGCTCGGGGCGGCGCAGAGCACGATCTGCGCGGGCGGCCGGTACGACGACCTGATCGAGGAGATCGGGGGCGCGCCGACGCCGGGCGTGGGGTGGGCGGCGGGGATCGAGCGCATCGGCATGTCCGCCGCCGACCCCCCCGAGCGGCCGCCGCTGGACGTCTTCGTCGTCTGCGACGCGGCGGCCGACCGGCAGCGAGTGTTCGCCGAGGTCACGAAGCTTCGCCGCGCGGGCCTGAGCGCCGACCTCGACCACGCCGGACGCTCGGCCAAGGGCCAGATGACGCAGGCGGGCCGACTGCGCGCGAGGATCGTCGTCCGCGTCGAAGGCGCCGAGGCCACCCTCCGGGCGGGGGGCAAGGACTCCCCGGAGCGGTTCGCCGTCACCGACATCGCGGCCCGCGTCCTGGGGCACCCCGGCCCACCACCCGCTTTCGATGCTACTGCGGAAACCCGCGCGGGTGGCGCACGGAACGAGCCGGAAGAGGAACGGACGTGAGCCGATGGCGTGACCTCATGTGCGGCGAGGTGCGACCGGAGCACGTCGGCCGGCGGCTAACCCTCGCGGGCTGGGCCGACGCGCGCCGCGACCACGGCGGCCTCGTGTTCGTCGACCTGCGCGACCGCAGCGGCATCGTCCAGCTCGTCCTCAATCCGGAGCGCGCGCCGGACGCCGCGGCGCTCGGGCACGAGATCCGCAACGAGTTCGTCCTCCGGGCGGAGGGCGAGGTCGTCCGCCGCGCCCCCGAGGCGGTCAACCCGAACATCCCGACCGGCGAGGTCGAGCTTCAGGTCGACCGGCTCGAGATCGTGTCCCGCGCGACGCGGCTGCCGTTCCAGCTCGACGAGGAGGGCGTCGACGAGACCCTCCGGCTCCGCTACCGCTGGCTCGACCTGCGGCGCGCGCGCATGCAGGCGAACATCGCGAGCCGCGCCCGGATGGTCGGGACGATCCGCCGCGTGATGGAGGAGGCCGGCTTCGTCGACATCCAGACGCCGATCCTCTTCAAGCCGACCCCGGAGGGCGCGCGCGACTTCGTTGTCCCGAGCCGGCTCCAGAAGGGACGCTTCTTCGCGCTGCCGCAGTCGCCGCAGATCCTGAAGCAGCTGCTCGTGATCGGCGGGTTCGACCGCTACTACCAGATCGCGATCTGCTTCCGGGACGAGGACCTGCGCGCCGACCGCGTGCAGGAGATCACCCAGCTCGACGTCGAGCTGGCGTTCCCCGACCGGGAGCACCTCTTCGAGCTGATGGAGCGCATGGTCGCGAGTGTCTGGCGCGACGTGGTCGGCGACGAGCTCGAGACGCCGTTCGCGCGGCTGGCCCACGACGACGCCATGGCCCGGTACGGCAGCGACAAGCCGGATCTCCGCTTCGGGCTCGAGATCGAGGACGCCACGGAGGCGACCCGCGGCTCGGAGTTCGGCGTCTTCGCCGGCGCGCCGTGCGTGCGCTACCTGACCGTCCCGCAGGCGTTCTCGCGCGCGGAGCTGGGGGCGCTCGAGGAGCTCGCCAAGCAGTGGGGCGCCAAGGGCCTCGCGTACCTCGTCCACGACGAGTCCGGCGAGGTGCGCTCGCCGATCGCGAAGTTCCTCTCCGGGCCCGAGCTCGAGACGTTCCAGGCCGAGCCCGGCTCGACCGTCCTCTTCGCTGCGGACGAGCCGGAGACGGTCGCCCGCGTCCTCGGCGCGCTCCGTCTGCACCTCGGCCAGGAGCTCGGCCTGGTCGACGAGTCGGCCTGGCGGCCGCTCTGGCTGACGGACTTCCCGATGTTCGAGCGGGACGAGGACGAAGGGCGCTGGACGGCCGTCCACCATCCGTTCACCCGTCCGGCCCCGGGCTCGGAGGAGCTCGTCCGGAGCGACCCGGGCGCCGCCAAGGCGCTCGCATACGACATGGTCGTGAACGGGATCGAGATCGGCGGGGGCTCGTTCCGGATCCACGAGCCCGACCTCCAGGCGGCCGTCTTCGACACGCTCGGCCTCGAGGCGGAGGAGCAGCGCGCGAAGTTCGGCTTCCTCCTCGACGCGCTCGCCATGGGCGCGCCGCCGCACGGCGGCATCGCGTTCGGGATCGAGCGGATGCTGATGGCGCTCCTCCACGAGCAGAACCTCCGCGACGTGATCGCCTTCCCGAAGAACCAGGCGGGCGTCGACCCGATGAGCGGCGCGCCGAGCGAGGTGACGAAGGAACAGCTCGAGGAGCTCGGAATCAGGCTCGTGGAGCCCCCGAGCACATCGGGCTAAACCCGTTTGCCGTCCGCGCCGACGAGTAGCAATACTTGTTTCCAGCCGCTTTCGAGCCAGGAGGATCCGTAGCCATGTCCACGAACGAGCCACGTCGCGCGCCGGCGGCTCCTGCGCTCACCGCACTGCCGCAGGTGCAGGACCTCCCGGTCGCAGACCACGGCTACGACCGCAACAAGGTCGAGGAGTCCTTCGACGCCTTCCGCCGCCACGTGACCTCCCTCCAGGCGCAGCTGCGCGTGCTCCAGGCCGCCCCCCGGGGCGCCGCCTCCGAGCCGACCGGCCACGCGGTTCGCATGGACGCGCTCCATCTCGTGCGTGCTGCGGCCGAGTTCGCCGACACGATCGAGCGCGACGCGCAGGAGGCGGCCGCGAAGCAGGTCGGCCGGGCCGAGCAGGAGATCCGCGAGCGCCAGATGGCGATCCAGCAGCAGGAGTCCGAGGTCGGGCGGATCCGGCAGGAGACGGAGCGCCAGCGCGTCGAGATCGTGAACGCCGCCCGGACCGAGGCCCGGGACCTGCTGGCGAAGGCGAACAAGGACTCGTCCCAGGAGCTCCGCGAGGCCGAGGCCTCCGGTGCGCGGCTCCTCGAGCAGGCCCGCCACCAGGCGACCGAACTCACGAACGCGGCCCGCGCCGAGGTCGAGCAGACCCTCGAGTGGGCGCGCGCGCAGGCGGAGGTGATCGTCCAGCGGGCCCGGACGGGCGCCGAGCAGCTGCTCGGAGCCGCCGGCCACGGCGACCCGGCGATCGCACGGGCGGTCGACGCGATCGTCGCGTCGGCGCAGGAAGGCGCTCCCCAGCGGCCCGGTGGCGCAGCGCCGGCCCCGGTCGCGGAGCCGAGCGCGCCGGCCGTCCCGGCCGAACCGGAGCCGGAGGCCGCGCCGCCGGAGCCGGACGACGAGCCCGGGCTGCCGGCCGCCGAGGGCGGCGACTCCGACGACGACGAGCCCCGGGCGTCCTAGGAGGCGTCGCCGGGAATCGTGCTCGGCGCCTGGGCAGTCCGCTTCGTCGCGTACTCGGCGCTGATCATTTCGGCCGCGATCGTGCTCGTCCTGGCGGACGTCGCGAACGTCTGGGCGATCCTCGCCGTGATTGGTGCAGTCTGGCTTGTCGCGGCCGCCGTCGAGTGGCTCATCTGGCGCGGCGAGCAGCACGGCTGGGCCCGCTACGACGAGGGTCGCTGGACGGCCGCCCCGCCGCCGCGCGCGCCGGAGGAGCCACGGCCGCGCCGGACGCTCACGCTCCCGAGGCTCTCGCTACGCCGCACCCCGCCGCCTGCCGCGGTCGTCGAG